>Ga0187876_1001978_pt1 | contig 16075 bp, 8 predicted proteins | sample June2016WEW_17_4_FD_133000 | JGI IMG/M metagenome (GOLD analysis project Ga0187876, IMG submission 133000) | Peatland microbial communities from SPRUCE experiment site at the Marcell Experimental Forest, Minnesota, USA - June2016WEW_17_40 | ecosystem: Environmental > Terrestrial > Soil > Wetlands...
CCGAGCTTTTCTTTTGATTGCGTGGACAGTCCTGCTGGTTCAGTTCGCGAGCGCGCAAGCGCCCGAAGTAGAGCTGTCGCGACCCGTTCGCACCTGGGAGTTTCTGCCCGTGGTCGGCATGGGCGCCGGTTTGTTCGGCAATGAATCGGGACGTCTCGAAGCATGGGTTTATCCGTTGAAATTGCTTCGAGATTTTCATCTGACTTTTCATGTATCGAACCGTGCTCTCCCCGCAGAAAACCTTGCCCGAACGCTGACCGTCACTCCATCGTCCGCGACATTGGTCTATAGCGGGGATTCATTTCGCGTGCGCGAGACGCTGTTTGTTCCCGTGCACGAGGCGGGGGCGGTGATTCTCTTCGATGTTGAAACCTCACAGCCTCTGGAAATCGAAGCGGGGTTTGTGGGTGATTTTGCACTGGAATGGCCAGCCGGGCTCGGCGGAACATACCAAGAGTGGGACGCGGGCCATCATGCGATCGTATTTGGCGAAGAAACGAAAAAGTTTGCGGCATTGGTGGGCTCTCCTACGGCCAACGAGCCCCACGTTGCATACGAGACCAACTATTCGTCCTCCAATGAAACCTCTTTTCGTTTGGGCGCCACGCAAAAGGGCCAGGAAACAAAGGTGCTGGTGATTGCGGCTTCCGTTGCGGGCCTCGACGAAGCGCAGCAAACCTATGATCATCTGGCAGCATCGTATCCTGATTTGCTTCGCGATTCGGCCGAGTATTACAAGAGCTACCTTGCGCGCACCGTGAGTCTCGATCTTCCCGATGCGGCCTTGCAGCAGGCCTACGATTGGTCGCGCATCAGTATGATCCAAGGCCTCGTGACCAACCCCTATCTGGGCACGGGGCTGGTTGCGGGGTACCGAACCTCGGGCCGGAGCCAGCGTCCAGGATTCGCTTGGTTCTTCGGCCGCGACTCGCTGTGGACCTCGTTCGCTCTCAACGCAGCAGGAGACTTCGCAACCACTCGCACGGTAATCGAGTTCATCAGCAAGTATCAGCGCGAGGATGGCAAGATTCCACATGAGATTGCGCAAGGCGCCAGTTTTGTTTCCTGGTTCAAAGAGTTTCCCTATCCCTATGCCTCGGCAGACGCGACGCCACTGTTCATCATTGCGACGAATGACTATGTGACGCAGAGCGGTGATGTCGCATTTGCCCGCGAAACCTGGGACCGCGTTTGGAAGGCTTATCAGTTTCTGCGATCCACCTACGATGAACAGGGATTTCCACGAAACGCCGCCGTGGGACACGGCTGGGTGGAAGGCGGTCCCCTGCTTCCAGTAATGACAGAGTACTACCAGAGCGCGCTTGGCACTGAGGCTCTGAGAGCGCTTTCTCATCTGGCAGGCTTAGTCGGAAAAGATGACATAAAGAAAGACCTGGCAGAGCAATTTCACAGCAGGCAGTTGGCGCTCGATCAAGCCTTTTGGTCCCCGAAAAAGTACATTTACGCATTTGCGTTGGATAAGAACAACCAGCGAGTGGATGAACCGAGTGTACTAACTACGGTACCCATGTGGTTCGATTTGCCCGATGCGGCTCATGTGGAAGAAATGATCACACGGCTGGCCGACTCCGACCACGAGACGGACTGGGGAATGCGTATCATCTCCTCTCACTCGGCGCTGTACGATGCTTCCGGATATCACTACGGATCGGTGTGGCCACTGTTCACCGGGTGGGCATCGGTGGGTGAATACCGGTATCATCGCGCACTGCCTGCATATTCGAATCTTCGCGCGAATGCTCTGCTGACGATGGATGGATCGCTCGGGCACGTCACTGAAGTTTTGTCGGGCGACTACTACCAGTCGCTTTCCACGAGCTCGCCCCATCAGATCTGGTCGGCGTCCATGGTCGTGAGTCCGATATTGCGAGGGCTATTCGGACTCCGAACGGACACAGTGAATCACAGGATTACGCTAGCCCCTCATGTGCCCGCGGACTGGACATCGTTTGCTATGCACAATGTTCATCTGGGCCCGGTGAGCGTTGATTTTCAGTATCGCAAGACTGCCGACAGCATTGCTCTTGATGTTACACGAACGGGCGTGGGGGATTGCTGGATCGAGTTCTCGCCCGCCGTCAGCCTGCGCGCGCGAATTGTCTCCGTGGAAATGAATGGCAGGCCGCTGCCATTCGAAGTACAGCCGAACGATGAGGATCAGCATGTATCAGTGCGGTTTCCCGTCTTTGGCGGTCCGACTAACATGGTCATACGCACGAAAGATGATTTTGGACTAGCATTGGCAAATGAACTTCCTCCGCTAGGAAGCACGAGTCGTGGCTTGCGCGTGATTTCGGAAAAGTGGAACTCAGCCCGCAATGTGTTGAGTGTTGAAGTCTCGGGCTTGCCGGGCACGGCGTACGAGCTTCGAGTTTGGAATCCGGCGCAGATCAGCTCGGTGGAAAACGCAGAACTTACCAAGCAAGCCACAATTCATATCGGGATGCCGAACGCGCCAGGAGAAGATTACGTGCACCGTATTCTAGTCATCCGGTTTGGCAAGTCCTAGAGATTTTGGGGATAGGAAGAAAAGACTCACTCTCGTCGAGCGGTCAATTTTCCCGCTTACGGGCTTGCGGCATCACTACGTTGGATGGAGGTTCTAATATGAAGAAAACCCTGAGATGGGTTGCAGTACTGTGGGTTCTTTCCTGTCTTTCATGGCTGGCTGCTTTCGCGCAGACGTCCTCTCATGCTGCGGATGGGGAAAGCCATCCATGGTGGCAGCACGCGGTCTTTTACGAGATTTATCCGCGCAGCTTCGCCGACAGCAATAATGACGGCGTTGGCGATCTGAAGGGGATCGCGTCGAAGCTGGATTACTTGAAAGACCTCGGCGTGGATGCAATCTGGATCTCGCCTTGCTTCCCTTCGCCGCAGGTGGATTTTGGCTACGACGTTTCCGATTACGAAAATATCGATCCCAGGTACGGGACGCTGGCAGACTTTGATTTCTTGGCCAGTGAGGCCAAGAAGCGGGACATCCACATCATCCTCGACTTCGTGGTGAATCACACTTCGGATCAGCACAAGTGGTTTCTCGACTCAAAGTCGTCGCGAACATCGCCCTATCGTGATTGGTATATCTGGCGGGATGGCAAGGGACCGGGACAGCCTCCCAACAATTGGGTCTCGACGTTTGGGGGATCGGCGTGGAAATTTGATTCCACTACCGATCAGTACTACTACCACTTTTTCTATCCCGAGCAGCCGGATTTGAACTGGCGCAACCCAGCCGTGAAGGGCGCCATGTTCGATGTGACGCGCTGGTGGTACAAGCGTGGCGTGTCGGGTTTTCGGTTGGACGCCGTGGACACGCTGTTCGAAGACCCGAACCTGCAAGACAATCCAATCAACCATCCTGGCAAGAATGCTTTCGGAGATCCGTTTGAGCAGAACAAATACAACACCAAGCTGCCCGAGGTCCACGATATTTTGCGCGGATTGCGCCAAGTGGCGAATGAATATGATGCGGTATTGATCGGAGAGACCTGGACAGCGGATGTAGCCGAACTCAACCAGTACTACGGCAAGGGCAATAACGAACTGCAGTTGCCCATGGATTTTCTTTTCACCATGGTCAATAAGCTGTCGCCCACGGAGTTCCGCAAGCAGATCGCCGCAGTGGACGCCGCTTCCGGCTGGCCGACGTTTGTGATCAGCAATCACGACATCGTTCGCTCCTATGATCGGTATGGCGACGGCAAACACAACGACCAGATCGCAAAGCTGATGGCCGCGCTCTACCTTACCTTGCGCGGGACTCCAATCATGTATTACGGCGAAGAGATCGGAATGAAAACTACTCCGCCGACACGCCAGGAAGATGTGAAGGATCCCATCGGTCGCAAGGGATGGCCAAAGGAAAAGGGACGGGACGGCGAGCGCACTCCGATGCAATGGGATAGCAGCGAGAATGCCGGCTTCTCGCAAGGTACTCCGTGGCTGCCAGTTCCTCCGACCTACAAGACGCATAACGTGGCTGATGAGTCCAAAGATCCAGATTCCGTACTTGAGTTTTATAAGAAAGTGCTCAACATGCGGCACACCAATGAGGCTCTGCTCGATGGAAGCTATAAGGCGATAAACGAAAGTGATGCGAACGTGCTTTCGTACTTGCGGGTCTATAGGGGCCAGGCGGTAGTCGTGTCGCTGAATATGTCGGGCATGCCCCAGACGGCGGATCTCGACCTGAAGGCCAACGGTTTCAAATCTGCCAGGAGCCTGCTGGCAACGGGGAAATCAGAGGTTCGGGGAGAAGAAGTTTCGCTCGAGCCCTACGGAGTGTTTATCGGTGAGCTGACCAAGTAACGGTATATACCAAAATAAAGTTAGGTCGTGCTGATCCCGATGTAGCGGGACAAATCGGGTAGCGCGCCGAGCATGACATATCCAGCGAGCGCAGTAGGTTCGTGGGAACTATGCCTTGAAAATCCCGCCCCGAAGAGGCGGAACGGAACTTACGCTAGCGGAGAACGCTGCTTCTCCATTTCACGCTGAACCAAGGCAGGCCAGATTTTAGAGACAATACTCAACTCAACCTTTATTCTCTCATCTGATTATTGAACTGCTCTGCTGTCCCCACAAAAAACTCCTCATACTTTCTTTTGCCTCGGACCCCGGACTCCTCGCCGTTTATCCTGCCCCAAATGAGTTCATCCGGTCCCGAAGCTGGGATTACGCGCTCACCTTGAGCAGAATAGTAATAGTAGTGATCCTTGGCCCATCCATATTGCTCAGCCGAAGATGTTCGGAACACGCCGTCCGGAGGAATCTTGAGAACGTAGTGTCCACCTTCCATCGGTAAGGGTGGCGCGCCCTGCGCTTCAAACTCGACTCGTACCCAACCCGTGTATCCTTCGGGAATCAGAAAGCGCAATGAGCGTTGGGTTGAATTGTGGGAGCTCATGGTTAGCCACGACGCTAGGGCCATCAATAATGCTAGGGTAAGAGTGCCAATGACGACTCGCGCGGACTGGCTTGCAGCCTGAGGGAAAATCCCAGTTCCTTTGTCCGCGGCTTGCCGGAAACAAACCATTGCCGAATACAGAGTTGCGAACACTAAAAGAGCGGTGGCTACGTAGGGCACTATCATCTGACGTTAGAACAGACATTCTTAGTCTGAGCTAAACCGAGGGCGGCGATAAAGTTCGGGTCGCATTCAAAGGAAAGGATTGCCGCCGGCGAGCTCAGAGCGAACGATACCGAACTGTGTTTGTCCAACCTCGTCCGGATCGATTTCGCAAGGGCGGGTGCGTAGAAACACCAAATCAACAGGGAAGCGAGCAATGCAACTTTCGCGGCCGCACGGGGATTGAACAGACTCTGATAGGCGGCAATCAAAAGACAGAGCGATCCCAATAGAGACACAAATTCCAACGGATTAATGGGCACTCCGTAAAGGCTCAGCAACATTAACGTGTAAACATGGAATCCAGTGATGATTCCGGTGACGAAATAGAGGCAAAAGGGAAGCATTTCGAGAATGATACAGGCTGCAAACTCTTCTCAGAACCCGGTGGTCTGGTATTGCAAGACCGCCAGCGCAAGTTGGTAGTCGGTCCCCGCTTGTGCATTGGCGATCTGGGCTTGGGTTTGCTGGAGTTGTGCTTGACTGAGCTCCACGATCGAGCCCAGGCCCAAGTTATAGCGCGATTGCGCGAGGTTTAGGGCAAGGTTGGCCTGCTCCACAAGTTGCTGCGTGACCGCCAGCCGATCGTAAGAAGTCGTGGCATTGAGCCAACTCGTCCGCACATCGCGCGAGATTCGGTCACGAAGGTCGCGTAATCTCTCCTGCGTGGCGCGGGCTCGAAGCGAGGCTTCACGTGCCCTGGCAGTGAAAAGGAAGCCGTTGAATACGGGGATCTCTACGTTGACGCCTACCGCCCCGTACCAGTTGGGAGAAATCAAAGGATTTCGCACTGGCGTGTCTCCCACGGCTCCGAGAGCGCGGATATCAGGAAAAAGCAAATCCCGTTCAGCCTTTTGAAATTTAACCGCGGATTCAGACTGGAATTCGAGAGACAGAATCTCCGGCCGCATTGTGAAAGCAGTAGAGATGAGGTCATCCACATTGCTTTGCGGAGCGGTAAGGGCGCTTGTATCTTCCACGAGCTGAAAGTTCTGCAGGCTGGAAAATCCAAGCACCGCGGAAAGCGACGTCAGGGCAGCATTCTCGTTGTTTTGTGCGTCCAGAAGCAGGAGTTTGGCTTGCGCCAGGTTAACGTTCGCGAAGCTGAAATCGAGTTCAGACTTGAGCTTGTTCTTAAAAAGAGCACCCACTTGGTCGGCAACCGTCTGTCGAGAAGCCACCGTTTGCTGTGCCACGGTCAATACGGCGTGAGTTTCCACGGCATTGTAAAAAGCCTGATCCACGGCCAGAAGGATCTGGTCTTTAGTAGCCACTGCGTTTTGGCTTTCGGCTTTCGCTGCCAGGCTGGCGCTGGAGATCAGATTTGTGGTGCGCCCAAAATCAGTGATGAGCTGCGTTACCATCGCGCCGGCGGCAGCGCGCGGATAGACGGTTGGATTGTTCAGCGCCCCCGCCGTGATTCGCGATCCGGGCTCTGAATCCACTGCGGTCAGATCGACGGTTGCGGTCGGCCAGAGATTCGATCGGACTTCTCGCGTCACCTGCTGCGTCGCAAGCGCGCTCAATCGGGCAACAGAGATTTGGGGATTGTTCTTTAAGGCCAGCGCTTGCGCGTCTTTCAGTGACAGCATCGTTGGCGTCCCAGGATTGTTTTGCGCCGCGGTGTTTTGTGGCCCGACCATCGGTAGGCTCGAAGTGTCCGCCGGCGGCACCTGTTGCGCCACTGGAGCCGAGGGCAAACTGGGTGAAGTTCTCCCCAAACCGTTACCTCCCTGCGCGAGGCTATATGCAGGCATGACTAATGCCAGAAGGATGAGCAAAACTTTTTTCATTCCGCTGTCTCCAGCGTCGGGTTCGCTCCGTTCTTCGCCCCGCGCTTCCCATAGACCAGCAGATAAGCCGCCGGCACGATGAAGATTGTAAGCAACACCGAAGAGGTCAAACCTCCGATGATGGCCTTCGCCATTGGGGCATACTGTTCGGCACCAGTCCCCAATTTCAGCGCCATCGGAATCATCCCGATAATCGTCGCCAGTGAAGTCATCAAAATGGGCCGCAGGCGAACTCGACAAGCGGTGATGACCGCATCGGTCGGCGTTAAGCCTTGTGTCTCCAGTTTGTGAGCGAAGTCCACGATCAGGATGCTATTGGAGTCGGCAATGCCAACCAGCATGAGTACTCCCATTAGAGACATCACATTCAATGTGCTGTGGGTGAGCGGCAGAATGATCAGCACGCCCACGAATCCCATCGGTATGGCCAGCATGATTAGGAAGGGATCGACGAACGATTTGAACTGGGCAGTAAGGATGAGAAACAGCAACACGAAGGAAAGAAGGAAACCCAGCGCGAAGCTCTTGAATGAAGCCTGCATTCCTTCAACCATGCCGCGCAGATTTACGCGCATGTTCCCCGGGATATTCGCTTTGACGAGGATGCCCCGGATGTTATTGGTGACTCGGCCGAGGTCTTCGCCGGACGGAGTGACATAGACGTCCACAACGCGCTGAATCTGGTAGTGATCAACCTCGGTGGGAGTTTGCACATGCTTCACGTCGACCACATTATCGAGAACTGTATCGGGTCTGCTGCTATGGGATGGTTGACCGCCTGCTTGCGGTACGTTTTGTCCGCAAGCCCACGAAGACTTTCCAGTTCTACCTCTTTCCGCTTGGGTCAGGCCGCAGCTCATGTCTGGGCCGGAACTGGACTGATTCCGTAGAGGGATCTGGCCCAAGTCGACCATGTTGTGGATCGCCGCGCGTCCATTTTCGAAGTACTGCACCGTCAGGTAGTAGTCGTTGCCGCTCTTGCGGTCCACCCAGTAGTTGGGCGCGATCATGTAGTTGGAATTCAGTGCCGTGATCACGTTGTCCACCACATTTTTCTGGGTTAAGCCCAGTTCGCCCGCATGCACCCGGTTCACATCCAGCCGCAGAGCCGGATAGTTCATGTCTTGCGGTATGTAGACCTCCCCGACGCCGGGCACGCCCCGTATCTGGCCGGCGAGATCCTGTGCCAAAGCATAGATCTGTGGCAGGTCTGGACCGCTCACCTGAATGTCGATCGGCGCCGGCATCCCCATGTTCAGGATTGCATCCACCATCGAACCGCTGGAAAAGAACGTCCGTATATCGGGAAACTCACTCGCCATCTTCTTCTGCACCAAATCCATGTACGCGAAGCTGCTCTGCCGGTGGGAGTCTTGCAAGGCCACCTGGATGGTCGCCGTGTAGGGCCCGGCGTTGGTCGTGTACAGAGAAGAAAAATCCGGCACCACGCCAATGTTCGACACGATGATCTTCAAGTCTTTCGCGTCCACCGTGCGACGGATCAACTCTTCGACCTTGGCCACATATTGTTCGGTGACTTCGATACGAGTGCCGGTTGGAACTTTCAGGTTGATGGTGAACTGTCCGGCATCGGTTAGTGGGAAGAAAGCCAACCCCAGCAGCGGATAGATTGCTAGGCTGGCCAGGAACACTCCGCTCAAGACTATGACCGTTAGGCCGGGACGTTTCACCGCCCGCCTGACCCAGTACTCGTAGAAATCGAGGACCTTGTTAAACATCCGGTTGAACCCGGCATTGAACCTGTCCCACCATGACTTACCCACGGCCGAGACCGGCTCGATTTCATACTCGCCTTTCTGGGCGTGCCCTCCGCCAGCTGGCATCGCCTTTAGATAGCGAGAGCAAAACAATGGAATTACCGTCATGGCCACGACAAATGAGGCTAATAGAGACAGACAGAACGCAAGCGCGAGCGCGGAGAAAAGGAACTTACTGACTCCGTAGAGAAACGTGACTGGGAAGAAATCCACCACGTCGACCAGGGTTGCGGCCAGTACTGCCAGATTCACTTCCCGCCCGCCAACTTCGGCGGCAACCATGGGTGCAGCGCCTAACTCGAGGTGCCGGTAGATGTTTTCGAGCGAAATCACCGAGTTATCGATCACCCGCGAAAAGGCTAACGCCAGTCCGCCGAGAATCATGGTGTTCACGGTGCTGCCGGCCATGTACAAGATCACAAACGTTGCTAGAGCCGAAAGCGGAATCGAAAGCAGCACCGCCGTAGTTGCCCGGAAGCTCCCCAGGAAAATGAGGATCATCAGGCTCGTCAGAACCAGACCGATAATGCCCTCGTGCAGTACGGTCTTCAAGGCTTCTTTAACATAAACAGACTGATCAAAGACCAGACTGGCGGACATCTGTTTCGGGATGTCATACAGATGTTGAATCAGCTTACGAACTCCATTTACGACCGCAATGGTGTTCGTATCGCCGCCTTGTTTCATGATGGGGATGTAACACGATCTCTGGCCGTCGATCCGTACCACGTTGTATTGAATCTGGTGGGAATCTTCCGCCCGGCCAATGTCATTGACCGTGACCCACGAGGTGCCCGCCGTCTTTACGGGAACCTTGCCTAACTGGTCCATGTTGTCAACCAGACTGTTGGAATATACGAAGTAATCGTAGGGTCCCATCTTCACGTCGCCGGCCGGCAAGATCAAGTTGGAATCGTTCACCGCATCGACGACATCCATCGGGCTCAACTGCCGGGACGCAAGTTTGTAGGGATCGACGTACACCATCACCTGGCGATATGTGCCACCAAACGGAGGAGGAATCTCGGCTCCAGGAACCACCGCGATTTGATTGCGGATTGCGAATTGCGCGTAGTCGTGGAGCTGTGTTTCGTTGAGCCCCGGCCCTTTGACCGGCACCAACGCCACGGGAAGACTGGAGGCGTCAAACTTAAGCACAACCGGCGGCAGCGTGCCCGGCGGCAAACGCTTGAGATCAGCTAAAGCAAGATTCGAGAGCTCGGTCACATCAGCGTCGGCGTTTGTTCCCGGCTGGAAGTAAACCTTGATGATGCTCACGCCCAAGAGCGAGCGAGATTCCATGTGGTCGATGCCGCTGGCCAAGGTAAAGAATCGTTCCAGAGGATCGGTGATATCGGTCTCAATGTCCTGTGGCGGCATGCCAGAGTAAAACGTAGCCACGACGACCTCGGGCAGGTTAATGGATGGAAACAAGTCCACCGGCATGCGCACCAGGCTGGTTACACCGATCACCACCAGCATCAGGCAAACGACAATGATGAAAAACGGGTTGCGAATTGAGAAACCTGGCATATTTTCTTATCCAGCCTGCCGACTGCGGTACGCAAGCAAATACGCTGCCGGAACAATGAACACCGTAAGCACCACGGAAACTGTTAAACCGCCGATGATGGCGCGCGCCAAGGGAGCGTACTGTTCGCTTCCCGTGCCTAGTTTCAGCGCCATCGGGACCATCCCTATAATCGTTGCCAAGGAAGTCATCAGGATGGGACGGAGGCGCACTCTGCAAGATGTGATCACAGCCTCTTCGACTGTCTTACCCTGTTCTTCTAGACGGTGGGTGAATTCGACGATCAGAATGCTGTTCGATGCCGAGATCCCAACCAACATCAAGATTCCCATCAGCGACATCACGTTGAGAGTTGTGCCCGTTAAGGGCAAAATAATTAACACCCCGATGAAGCCCATTGGAATCGCAAGCATGATAAGGAAGGGATCTTTGAACGACTTGAACTGCGCGACGAGGATCAGGTAGAGCAGGATGACCGAGAGCGAAAGACCGACGGCAAAGCTGCGGAACGATGCGTTCATCCCCTGCACCATGCCCCGCATGTTGATGCGCACGTTCTCCGGAGCCTTGAGTTTCGGGATGAGGCGCTCAACTTCGTCGGAGACTTTACCGAGATCTTCGGTTGCCGGCGTCACGTACACATCCACGACTCGTTGGATTTGATAATGGTCCACTTCCGTGGGCGTTTGAATATCTTCCAGTTTTACGACCGTGTCCAACGTCGTCGGCTGCCTTAGGTTGGGCGCGTGGATCGGGATATTGGTCAGGTCCGCGAGATTGTGAATCGACGGTCGATCCTTTTCGAAATATTGGACGGTGAGGTAGTAGTCGTTGCCACTCTTGCGATCTACCCAATAGTTCGGCGCGATCATGTAATTGGAATTCAGCGCCGTAATCACGTTGTCCACCACATCTTTCTGCGTCAGTCCCAACTCGGCCGCATGCACCCGGTCTACGTCCAGCCGCAGCGCAGGGTAATTCAAGTCCTGCGGGATATACACCTCTCCCACCCCCGGCAGACTCCGTATCCGGCTCGCTAACTCCTGCGCGATGCCGTATATCTGCTGCATGTCTGGGCTGCTTACTTGCACGTCAATCGGCGCCGGCATCCCCATGTTCAACACCGCATCCACCATCGATCCGCTCGAGAAAAACGTCCGCACGTCTGGAAACTCGCTCGCCATTGTCTTCTGCAACAAGTTCATGTAGTCGAAACTGCTCCGGCTGTGCGACTCCTGCAACGCCACCTGGATCGTTGCCGTGTACGGCCCCGCGTTAGTTGTGTACAGCGACGAGAAGTCCGGCACCACTCCCAGATTCGATACCACCATCTTCAGATCCTTCGCCCCTACGGTCCGACGCATCAGATCTTCCACTTTGGCCACATACTGTTCCGTCACTTCAATCCGCGTCCCGGTCGGCACTTTCAGATTGATGGTGAATTGCCCCGCGTCCGTTTGCGGAAAGAACGCCAGCCCCAGCAGCGGATAGATCCCCAGGCTGGCCACAAACACTCCACTCAAAATCGCTACCGTCAGCCCCGGACGCTTCACCGCACGCCGCACCCAGTACTCGTAATAATCCAGTAACTGGTTGAACCGGTGGTTGAAGCCGGCATTGAACCGGTCCCACCAGGACGGCGTGGCCGTCGGATCAACTTCGTGCTCGTTTTCTGTTTTTCCGTGCCCACCGCTGAGAGGCACCGCCTTGAGAAAACGCGAACAGAACAGGGGGATGACCGTCATGGCAACGAGGTAGGAGGCGAAGAGCGAGATCACAACTGCCAGCGCAAGAGCCGAAAAAAGAAACTTGCTGACACCATAGAGAAACGTCACCGGAAAAAACACGACGACAGTGGTCAGCGTCGCGGCCAGGACTGCGAGACTTACCTCGGTGCCTCCGGCTTCGGCGGCAGCTTCCGGCGTTGCGCCCATCTCCAGATGGCGGTAGATGTTTTCGAGGGAGATCACAGAGTTATCGATCACCCGTGAAAAGGCCAGCGCTAGGCCCCCGAGGATCATCGTGTTGATGGTGCTGTCCATCATGTAGAGGACGACGAATGTGGCCAGAGCCGAAAGCGGGATGGACAGGAACACGGCGGACGTCGCCCGGAAGCTTCCTAGGAATACCAAGATCATCAGGCTGGTAAGAATCAGCCCGATCAGGCCTTCGTGAAGCAGGGTGTTGATCGCTTCTTTCACGAAAGCCGACTGGTCAAACACCACGGTGGCCATGAGCTGTTTGGGGATGTCGTAGAGATGGCCGATCATGTCGCGAATGCCGTCCACCACTTGGATAGTGTTGGTGTCGCCGCCCTGCTTCATGATCGGCAGATAGACCGACCTTTGTCCGTCGACGCGCACCACGTTGTATTGGATCTGATTGGCGTCCTCCGCCTTGCCCAGATCGTTCACTGAAACCCAGGAAGCTCCCACCGTCTTGATCGGAACCTTGCCCAGTTCATCCATGTTGTTGACCAGGCTGTTGGAGTAAACGTAGTAATCGTAAGGTCCCATCCTGACGTCGCCCGCAGGAAGAATCAGATTAGAGTCGTTCACGGCATGTACCACATCCATCGGACTCAACTGCCGGGACGACAGCTTGTAGGGATCGACGTACACCATGATCTGACGGTACTTGCCGCCAAACGGTGGGGGAATCTCCGCTCCCTTGACCACCGCGATCTGATTGCGGATGGTGAATTGCCCAATGTCGTGAAGTGCGGTCTGATCGAGCCCCTCGCCCTTGAGCGTAACCAAACAAACCGGCAAGCTGGAAGCATCGAACTTGAGCACAACCGGCGGCAAGGTTCCGGGGGGGAGACGCTTTAAGTCAGCCAAAGCAAGATTCGAGAGCTCAGTCACATCTGCATCGGCGTCGGTTCCTGGCTGGAAATAGACTTTGATGATGCTCACGCCCAGCAGAGAGCGTGATTCCATGTGGTCGATCCCGCTGGCCAGCGTGAAAAATCGCTCCAGAGGATCGGTAATATCCGTTTCAATGTCCTGCGGAGGCATACCAGAGTAGAAAGTAGCGACCACGACTTCAGGAAGATTGATGGTGGGAAACAAATCCACCGGCATTCGTAGCAGGCTGGTCACGCCGATCACCATCAGCGCCAGACAAATGACGACGATAAAGTACGGATTACGTATCGAAAAACGTGACATTTGCGCTCACTTGACGCTGCTAAGCTATCTAGTGGACAGCCGGGCGTCCCCACCCGGCAGGACGGGCGAGACGCCCGTCCCTCCACTTACGCCTAGTTACTCTCGTGATACTGCATGATCTGCACTGTCTGAGGATGAACCTTCTCCCCCGGTTTCAATCCGCTGCGATCGCTGACGACAACCTGTTCCCCTTCAGTTAAACCCGCGACAACTTCGGCATCGTTCGAAGTCTGAATACCGAGACTTATCGGACGATCCTCGATCTCACCATTCGCGTTCACCACAAAGACGGTGGTTTTATCATTCTCGTGATTCACCGCCTGCAAGGGCACGGTAGGGATATCTTCCTTGTGCTCAAGCGTCAGGTCGGCCTCGGCGTACAGGCCTGTAATCAGCACCCGATCTGGATTGAGAACATCAACCTCGGTGTGCATGGTTCGCGTTTCTTCCTTTACATCCACCGAGAACCGCGCTACCTTGCCCGGGAACTTCCGGTTGAGCGACGGCACGCGAACGTCCACGTGATCGCCGACGTGGATATACCGAACGTAAGATTCCGGAACCGGAATCACGAGCCGGAAAAGATCGTCCTGGGAGAGCCTGACAATCGGCATTGCTTGCGTGCTCGAACCTGTACCCGCCTGCACCAGCGTGCCGAGGTTCGCGTAGCGTTCCGTCACTACTCCGGCAAACGGAGCCGTGATCCGCGAATAGTCAAACAGACTCTGATCGTGAACCAGTTTTGCGTTAGTCACGGACAGCTGGCTCCGGGCCGCCTCTAGAGCCGCCTGGCCGGCATCTACCTGAGACGACGCCGCCATATCCTTCCCCTGTGCGTCATCCACTTCCTGCTGCGCGACAATTCCGGGTTGGCTCTCAAAGACTCCATTGAGACGCGTATATTGCAGGTGAAGCGCCTTGTACTGCGCCTGATACCGGTATAACTCGTCTTGCGCCCGGCTGACTTGATTCACTGCATTCTTGATTCCCGCCTGATCCTCCTGAAGCTGCGCCTCCAGCTCTGGAATCTCCAGGATCGCCATTACCTGGCCGGCCTTTACCCGGGTTCCGTAGTCGACGAGTAGCTTTTTGACGTAACCCGATTCCTTCGCGTACACATCAATTTCCTGGAAAGGCACTAACTCGGAGGACAGGCTGATTTCTCGACCTAGCGACTTGCGCACCACTTTTGTAACGCCCACCGTAATCGTCGGTGCACTCGCCCGAACACGCCGATCTTCGCTCCCCGAACAAGTGACGAATTCGACCGCCACCAGAGCCACCAGGCTGGCAAGCACGATCTGCTTTGAAAATCCGATGCCTCGTGTGGATATTTCGCCGGATCGATTACTGCTCTCACTCATCGAGTCTCTTTACCAGCTTTCTCTGGCGTTCGCAGCCAGCAATGTTCCAAGAGTGCAAAATCTTATGGCCGTTCCTAACGTGTCGCTTTCATGATTTCGCGCAGCTTGGCAACCGAGAAGGCGCTTGATCGGCAAAAGTCGATCACCGTTCGTTCCACGTTCTGCAACCGAGCCGCAACGTCGGGAATCTTAGTTGCAAATTCCATTGGAACAGTCAGCACTCCGTGGCGGTCGCCGTGCAGTAAATCTCCAGGGTGGACTTCCATGCCGCCGACCTTGACGACGGCTCCCAAATCGAAGATATGGGCATAGGCATGAGAGACCGCAACACTCCCGGCAAACAACTGGATACCCATTGTGCGCACGGCGGGCAACTCACGCACGGCGCCGTTGGTTAAGTACCCGACACATCCCAGAGCCTTAATGATTGCGGCGTGCATATCACCCACAAACGCCCCCCGACCCGGCGGCTCGTCCATGTCCTCCAAAACCAGGATGCGAGGCGCGGGAATCTCGAGGATGCTGTTCCAGAAGTCGACGCGGTCACGGAAGCTTCCGCCCACAATGGGCGGTTCCCCGCTTCTAAGGCGGCCCGTGACTGCGTATCCCACCATGGGAGGAGCATCTTTGAACATGCAGCGAATTTTGGCATCGGCAAATCCTGTGTTGCGGAGACGGGCGTCAAACGTTTCAACCGCATTTGAGATCATGCACGTGTCAAACTGGCGAAGAGCGTCAAGCTCTTCTTTGGTCAACAAAGGCGCGACGCGCATTGTCGTTTTCCTTTCGGAAGTCAAAAAGTAGTCGTCTACCGAACCGCACTTCGGCCGCTATCCCTTCAAAAACCCCACGCCGCCGACAGCTATAAGAATGACGCACAGAACGATACCGGGCTGCTGATCGGATAAAGAACCTTCTGGGAGCCCCCCCTGCGGACCTGACTCCATCGATGGCATTTCGCCAACGCACGGCGGACAGTAAGGCTCCGATAACGTTCGCGCTAGCTGAGAAAGAATTTTAGAGGGATTCCGACGCGGGAGGGGGACGATTGTAGAGACTTTCTTCAAAGAAGAGAGTTGGCACCGGAGGCCCGGCAGGTGCAATTGTGGGATGAAAAGTCGGACACGGCAACATATCGAAGCTGAGCATAGGAGGCACCCAGTTGGCAGCATTTTTTGTCAGCCGCTGCCTTTTCGTATCCGGAGACGTGTTCGTTTGAAGGGTCCTAACCCCGTGGGTGGAAGCGTCCCAAGGGGAGTAATAGCGCGTCGCCAAACTCGCGGTTAG
>Ga0187876_1001981_pt1 | contig 16070 bp, 12 predicted proteins | sample June2016WEW_17_4_FD_133000 | JGI IMG/M metagenome (GOLD analysis project Ga0187876, IMG submission 133000) | Peatland microbial communities from SPRUCE experiment site at the Marcell Experimental Forest, Minnesota, USA - June2016WEW_17_40 | ecosystem: Environmental > Terrestrial > Soil >...
GCGAAGCTGCCCCTCGACCCTGCCCACTGCCTGCCTCCTCTCTGGCCGGACCGCGGCACGCCTGTGCCGTGCTCAGCTCGGCCGGTGCTTGCAGTATACAAGGCCGGGTCCGTGTCCTCAACCGGGTCGGGGCAAGCGGCATGCCCAGTTGGTTTTCCGTACGGAGAGGAGACGCTTGGTCCGGGAGCGCACGCGACCCAGAGGGTGCCCCGGCGTGCCCTCGTTTGCACGTTGTGTGCCGTCAACGTTCTACGAGGGGCAGGCGGGACGCCCAATACGGTTCAGATAGGAAGGTGTCGCAGCGTTGGCCACCGAGCTGGCGGGGTCGTCAGGCGACGAGCCCGCGCTCAACCGGCCGCAGCCGGCCCCGTCCCTTCCATCCTGCCGCAGCTGGAGGCTCGTTTCCCCCTTGAGTGAACCGTATTGGGCGGGACGCCTGCGCTCCCGGATGGCCCTCTCGGCAGCGAAGACTACATGACCCTATGGGCAAGCGGCGCATCTGTGGCATCTGCGTTTCCGCAGCCCCCCAGCGCCGCGAGCCGCCCTGCCGCCACCGCGTACCGCTCCCGCGCCTCCACCGCCCACGCGCTCGTGCACCACGGCAGGAACGGCCCGCCCGCGAGGTACCCGCTCGCCCGCGCCAGGATTGCGGCCACGCGCGGCAGGTCCCCGGCCTCGTGCGCCGTGGACGCCTCGTCCGCCAGTGCCAGCAGCGCCCGCCCGCCGTGCCGCACCGTGGCACGCAGCGCCAGGCGCCGCTCGTGGTGCGGCAGCAGCTCGTCGCCCAGCGCGCAGCGCAGGCGGTAGAGCACGTCCGAAAGCAGCCGCGTGCCGCGTGCGCCATCCTCGTCCGGCCACATCGCCTCCACCACTGCCATCCGCTGCACGGGCTGGCCGTGCTCCGCCAGGAAGAACAGCAGCTCGCGCGCTTTCGCGTCGAGTGCCCGAAGCTCCACGAGCGTCCCGTCCAGCTGCACGGTCCCCTCGCCGAATGGCTGTAGCGCGATCGCGTGCTCCGTCGCCGCCCCGCCCTCGGGCGTCGCCGGCCCCGCCGCGGCCGCCAGCTTGCGCAGCAGCGACCGCGCCGCCGCATTGGGCCGCAGTACGTGGCATCGGCCCAGCATGGCGGGCAGGTAGCGGGCCAGCGGCAGCAGGTACCCCTCGCACTGCCGCGCCGCGGCCAAGGCGGCGGCAGCGTTAAGCGCCGCCTGCGCCGGGCGCGCCAAGCCCCGCGCCAGCAGCGCTTCGGCATGCAGCAGATGCGATCGCGCCGCCAGGTGCGGCCGGTTCAGCTCCTCCAGCTGCCGCGCGGTGCGCCCCAGCGTGGCCGCGGCGGTCCGGAACGCTCCGGTGCGCAGCTCGCGGAAACCCTCCAGGTAGTCCAGCTCCGCCAGTTCGGGCGGCGGCACGCTCTCCGCGCGCACCACTGCGATCCGTGCGCGTGCTTCGCTCGTGTGCCGCTGGGCGATGCACGCCGCGATCAGCGCCCGCTGCGCCGCGCGCCAGGCATCCTCGTCCTCCAGCCGGCGCGCGGTCTCCAGCGCCTGCTCGCCGAGCTCCTGCCCCCGCGCGGCTTCGCCCGCATCCACCAGCATCCGCGCCAGCTGGCCCAACGCGATGCAGGCGGCGCAGACCTTTCCCGCCCGTAACAGCGCCCCCATGGCTTCCCGCAGCCAGGCGTGCGCCACGGCCGGCCCATCGGCCAGCTCCACTGCCAGGGCGCGCACGTAGTCGCAGAACGCCACCCGCGCCACATCGCCGATCTCCCGTAACAGGGGGAGCGCCCGTTCGGCCTGCGCGATCGCCTCCTGGCCCCAACCGGCTTCCACCAACCCGATCGCCCGATTCGTGATCACGCGCCCTTGATCCCACAGCGCGCCGGTGCCTGCGTAGTACGCTTCCGCCAGGGCCAGCTGCGCCTCGCCCTGCTGCCTCTCGCCCAGCTTGAGCAGCACGAAGCCCTCAGTGTCGGCCGCCACGGCGATAACGCGTGCGCGCAACGCGGCGTCGACCACACCCACGGCCAGCTGGGCGCAACGCTGCGTGATTGGCGGAACCTCGACGTAGCGCCCCGACTCGTTGAACACGTTGGCGCGCAGCAGAAGGGCACGGATGACGACCACGGGATCATCTGCCGCGACCAGCGCGGCGTCCGCCCAGGCCAACCCGACCGCGAACTGGCCGAGGTGCCGGTGAGCCTCGCCGCGACGCACCATCAAGTCGGCGGTGCACCAGGCATCCGGGAGCGCCTCGACACACGCGGCAATCGTGGCGTAGGATCCACGCGTCCAAAACGCGCCGAGCCGGCGGTACAGCAGTTGAACCAGCTCCTCCCAGTCGCGGTCGCCGCGTAGTAGTGCCGCGGCCTGCTCGAGCGCGCCCTCCTGCTCCAGCAGCGTGGCGCGACGCCGGCGCAGCTCCCGGTGGCGCGCGGGCATTGCCGCGGCGTGCCCGGCCAGCAGGCACTCCGCCAGGAGATCGTGGTAGCGCACCACCCCCTCGCCGTCCTCCGCCACGAAGAAGCCGTGCTGCCGCAGCGCCGCGAACGTCGCCCGCACGTCGCTCCGCTCCAGCAGCCGGCCCACCTGCGCGCACGTCGCCGGGCACACCGCCGCGCTCTCCAGCGCGAAGGTGCGCAGCGCCTGGGGCAGCGCCGCCAGCTGCTCGGCCGCCAGCAGCGCGAAGGCCGCGTGCCGCCGCGCCGTGCGCGCTTCGAGCGACCGCGGGCCGGCGTCCGCATCGCGCACGTCCAGCATCGACGTGCCCGTGCGCGCCAGCAGCAGCAGCCCCGCGGCCCACCCCTCGCTCCGGTTGGCCAGCGCCTCCGCCGCCATAGCGGGCAGGCCGTGCGCCGCCAGCAGCGCCGCGCTCTCGTCCCCGTCGAACCGCAGATCCTCCGCGCTCACACCCGTCACGCCGTGGAAGGCCGTCAGCCAGCTGTAGCTCAGCTGCGGCAGCGTGCGCGAGAGGATTACCACGCGCGTCCCCGGCGGGGCGTACTGGCAGAGCCGGTCCAGCGGCCCGCCCGGCGTCGCCGCGCCGTCCAGGCAGTGGAAGTCGTCCAGCACCAGCGTCACCGGGTGCTCCTCCAGCGCCTGGGCCAGCGTGGCCGCCACCGCCAGGTCCCGTTCCCCCGCCGCCAGCGCTGCCAGCGGTGCACTGCAGGCGCCGGGCTGCACCCCCTCGATCGCGGCGCAGATCCCTTCCAGGCAGTGCCGGCTGTCTCTGTCGGCCTCGTCCAGCGTGTACCAGGCCGCGCTGCCCAATAGCCGGCTATGCACCCAGGAGGCCACGAGCGAGGTCTTCCCCGAGCCGCCCGGCGCCACCACGATCGTCACAGTGCCACAGCCTGCCTGGTCGAGCCGATCGAACAGGCGCGGCCGGGCGATCAGCCGGCTCGAATCCGGCGTCGCCTGCTTCGCGCCCGCCACGCGCTGCAGCTGTTCCTCGGCTAGCGCGATCATTCCCTCGCCCTGAAATTGCTTGATGTTAGCCGAACCTGCCGCTGCTAGTGTACTCCATGCAGGGTATGGCCCTAGCCGCTAGGGGCTCCGGTTGGCAGATGGCGGCGAATCGGCACGGCCTTGTGCGTGCGGCCAAGAGGCACGCCCCCTTCGTCGGACTTGCCTCTTGACGCCGCCATCACTGCTGAGGCCCGAGCGGGCCCTGGCTGCGGGGGAGACACGTGCGCGGGCAAGATGCTCGGGCGCTCCCACGAGACTGCTGGCTCACGGAAATCAGCGTGGTTTTGCGTGAGCATAACGGACGGTAAACCGGAGAGGAAGGCCATGCTGCCAAGCGATATCGTGACACCCCGCATGCCCACCATACGGGCGCTGGGGAACAACCACCGCCGTGGCCGCTGCGTGCACGGCGTCGACGGCGGCACGGGCACCAAGCACGACGGCGATCTGCACATGACCTACACCCTGTGCAACATCCGGCTGCGGGGCATGGGCGATGACGAGGACCGCAACTACGTCGAGGACGACGAGCCGCGGCCTATCACCTGCAAGCAGTGCTTGCAGGTGCTCGCCCAGCGAGAGCACATGAGCCGCATCCTCGCGGAGCGCGCGCTGGCGCAACGCCTCGACACTACCGCGGCCTACCTGCTCGTGGCGCACCTCGACGCGCTAGACCTCGACGCCCTTTGCGCCCCGGCCCCGCCGCAGCACCGTCCGGCGCTACGCGAAGCGATGCTGCCCTACATCGACCGCATCCGGCGTTACGGCACCGGCCGGCGCCTCGACCTGGAGTAATCTGCCCGCGCAGCCGCGACCGCAGTCACACCCGCGCTGCCACCCGCTGGCAGATGAAATCAGGTAAAGATCCGCAACGTCAGGCCGCCGCCTCCACCGCCGCGCCGAGGTCCGCAAGCCGCCCTGCCGCTGCCGCGTACCGCGCTCGCGCCTCCACCGCCCACGCGCTCGTGCACCACGGCAGGAACGGCCCGCCCGCGAGGTACCCGCTCGCCCGCGCCAGGATTGCGGCCACGCGCGGCTGGTCCCCGGCCTCGTGCGCCGCGAACGCCTCGTCCGCCAGCGCCAGCAATTCGCGCCCGGCGTCGTGCACGGTCGCCTTCAGGGCGAGCTGGCGCTTGAACTGCGGCAGCAATTCGCCGCCCAGCGCGCACCGGAGCCGGTAGAGTGCTTCCGAGAGCAGCAGCGTGCCGCGCGCCCAGCTCTCCTCCGGCCAGATCGCCTCCTTGGCTTCAGCACGGCTCACCGGTCCCTCGACCTGAGCCAGGTAGAACAGCACTTCGCGTGCCTTCGCATCCAGGTCCGCTGGTTCGACGAGTCTGCCGTCGATGCGCACGATCCCCGCGCCGAACGGCATCAGTTCCAGCAGACAGCCTGCCTCCTCGTCGCCTGCCCGCCGGCCGGTTGCGGCGAGCTCCAGCTTCAGCAACAGGGCGCGCGCGGGCGCGTTGAGCCGGCGCAGCGCATGGCGCCGCTCCAGAAGGGTTGGGACATAGCGTGCCAGGGGCAGCAGGTACCCTTCGCACCGCCTGACCACCGCCAAACCGGCAGCTGCCTTGAGCGTGTCCTGCGCCGTATACTCTCGGCCACGCGCCATGAGGGCTTCGGCGCGTAGTAACAAGGCCCGCGCCGCCAGGTGGGGGCGATCCAGCTCCTCCAGACTGCGCGCGGCGCGCCCCAGCGTGGCCGCGGCAGTCCGGAATGCCCCGGTGCGCAGCTCGCGGAAACCCTCCAGGTAGTCCAGCTCCGCCAGTTCGGGCGGCGGCACGCTCTCCGCGCGCACCGCCGCGATCAGCGTGCGCGCCTCGCCCGTGCGCTTGCCTGCGATCGCCGCGACGATCAGCGCCCGTTGCGCCGCGCGCCAGGCGTCCTCATCCTCCAGCCGGAGCGCGGTCTCCAGCGCCTGCTCGCCGAGCTGCTGCCCCCGCGGCGTGTCGCCGGCCTCAACCAGCGCCCGCGCCAGCTCGCCCTGCGCGATGCATGCGGCGCAGACTTTCCCAGCGCGAGCCAGCGCCCCCGTGGCCTCACGCAGCCAGGCGTGCGCCGCGGCCGGCCCCTCGGTCAGTTCGAGCGCCAGCGCACGCACATAGTCGCAGAACGCCACCCGCGCGGTATCGCCGATCTCCCGTAACAGGGGGAGCGCGCGATCGGCCTGCACGACCGCTTCCTGGCCCCAACCGGCCTCCACCAGCCCGATCGCCCGATTCGTGATCACACGCCCCTGATCCCAGACCGCGCCGATGCCGGCATAGTACGCTTCCGCCAGGGCCAGCTGCGCCTCGCCCTGCTGCCTCTCGCCCAGCTTGAGTAGCACGAAGCCTTCGGTGTCCGCAGCCACGGCGATAACGCGTGCGCCCAACGCGGTGTCGTCCAAACCCACCGCTAGCTGGGCGCAACGCCGGGTGATTGGCGGTACCTCGACGTAACGTCCAGACTCGCCGAGGACGCCGGCGCGCAGCAGCAGCGCCCGGACCACCACCACGGCATTGTGCTCCGCGCCCAACGCGGCGTCCGCGCAGGCCAGCGCAGCGCCGAACTCGCCAAGGCACCGCCGAGCTTCACCGCAGCGAGCCGTCAGGTCGGCGGTGCGGTAGGCATCCGGGAGCGCCTCTATGCACGCCGCAACCGTGGCGTGCGATCCTCGCGCGTTGAAGGCGCCGAGCCGGCGGTACAGCAGCTGAACCAGCTCCTCCCAATCGCCGTCGCAGCGCAGCAGCGCCGCGGCCTGCTCGAGCGCGCCCTCCTGCTCCAGCAGCGCGGCGCGGCGCCGGCGCAGCTCTCGGTGGCGCGTGGGCATTGCCGCGGCGTGCCCGGCCAGCAGGCTCTCCGCCAGGAGGTCATGGAAGCGCACGACGCCCTCGCCGTCTTCCGCCACGAAGAAGCCGTGCTGCCGCAGCGCCGCGAACGCTGCCGGCACGTCGCCGCGCTCCAGCAGCCGGCCCACCTGCGCATACGTCGCCGGGCACACCGCCGCGCTCTCCAGCGCGAAGGTGCGCAGCGCCTGGGGCAGCGCCGCCAGCTGCTCGGCGGCCAGCAGCGCGAAGGCCGCGTGCCGCCGCGCCATGCGCGCCTCGAGCGACCGCGGGCCGGCGTTCTCCTCCGCATCGGGCGCCTCCAGCGTGGACGTGCCGGTGCGCGCCAGCAGCAGCAGCCCCGCGGCCCACCCCTCGCTCCGGTTGGCCAGCGCCTCCGCCGCAATAACGGGCAGGCCGTGCGCCGCCAGCAGCGCCGCGCTCTCGTCAGCGTCGAACCGCAGGTCCTCCGCGCCCATACCCGTCACGTCGCGGACGGCTGCCAGCCAGCTGTAGGTTAGCGCGGGTAGCGTGCGCGAGAGGATCACCACGCGCGTCCCCTGCGGGGCGTACTGGCACAGCCGGTCCAGCGGCCCGCCCGGCGTCGCCGCGCCGTCCAGGCAGTGGAAGTCGTCGAGCACCAGCGTCACCGGGTGCTCCTCCAGCGCCTGGGCCAGCGTGGCCGCCACCGCCAGGTCCCGTTCCCCGGCCGCCAGCGCCGCCAGCGGTGCGCTGCAGGCGCCGGGCCGCACGCGCTCGATCGCCGCGCAGATCCCTTCCAGGCAGTGCCGGCTGTCTCTGTCGGCCTGCTCCAGCGTGTACCAGGCAGCGCGGCCCGCCAGCCGGCTGTGCGCCCAGGAAGCCACGAGCGAGGTCTTCCCCGAGCCGCCCGGCGCCACCACGATCGTCACGGTGCCACAGCCTGCCTGGTCGAGCCGATCGAACAGGCGCGGCCGGGCGATCAGCCAGCCGGCGTCCGGCGCCGCCAGCTTGGCACTCACAGCGCGCTGCAGTTGCCCGATGGCTGCACCCGGCATCGCGTCCCTCCTGAATACCGTCCAAGGTTACCGAACCTGCCGCTGCTAGTGTACTCCATGCAGGGCAGTGATGGCGCACCCGCGATGCCGGAGGGGCTCTCGCGGCCGGGAGGGTGCTTTGCGCAAAGGAGTCCGCACGTGATGCGACGTGCTTGCCGCCTGGTAGCGGCCATATTGCTGGTGGTATCGGTTGGCGCGAGCGTACGCGCGCTGCCCGCGCACGCGGGTGGGGGCAGCGGGCTGGGAACATTGAGCGTGGTGGTTCAGCTGCCGGTGCCCATACCCACGCCGCAGCCGTAGGCGCAACGCGTCGCACCTGTGTTCGTGTGCAAGTAGGGAGGTACTTGGTGATGCCGGTGGATAGCTGGGATGACCTGGGTCCGCTGCCGCCCGCCGAGGTGGGCATCGAGGGCCTGGTGTACAGAGCCCTCCAGGATCCGCCCACGGAGGCAGGGCTCTTGGCCGACCCCAGGGATACCGCTCTGCGTTGCGGCCTCAGCCTGGCGGAGGCCGATCGCATCGCCGACCTGCGCGCACCCAGCCTGGAGGAGTTCGTCCGGTTGCTGCGCCACCGCTTCTACGGTGCACCACTCGATTGGGAGCCCATTCTCCGGCGCCCGGCGTCCCGCCGGCCCGCCTGCGGCTACGTGCTGCCGGGCGGCTCGCGGCTGCGCGTGCGCAGCCACGGCAGCGCGGGATTGTCCGGGTCCATATGAGGGGAGACCTCCGTGTCTGCATGCCGTCCTTGCCGGGGCCCCATGGGCAAGGACACGCGTGGCAGGTAGCACGGAGGTCTGCCCCGGTTGGCACGAGTGAGGGAGATGAACCGTGACACCGGTACACGACACTGAGACGAAACCGTCCGCGGCGCAGTCCCTGCCGCGCGGGCATGCCGCGCCTGCCGGCGGCAGGGCGCGCGGCGAGGACGCGCTGCAACAGCGCCTGCGCGCCACGGCCGCCTACGCGTTGCTGCAACACTTCGAAGCCTGGGACGTGGAGGCAGCCCTGGCCTCGTGCGCCCCAGACCCCGAGGAGCGCGCTCGCGTACGGGCTGGCATCGAAGAGCACCTCGCGCGGCTCCGTGCGCGGGCCGCTGGTCCGCGCCTCGAAACGCTCTGACGCTGTGTGCTGCCCACGATAGAGGAGGCCGAAGCCATGGATATGCAGACGCCGGTGGCGTTCACGGTCGGCATAGTCAACACACCCCATCACCGGCGCAAGCCGGTACACGCCGTCGACGCGCCCGCGGACGCCGAGCGCCTGCACCTGCACTACACGCTCTGCGACATCCGCCTCACCGGCCTGGGAAATGACCGCGCGAGCAACTACGTCCAGCACGCCCGTCCGGAACCGGTCACCTGCAAGCGTTGCCTCGACGAGCTCACCCGCCGCGCCATGTACCGCCGCCGCCACGTCGAGGCCGAGTTGGAGCGCCGCGCCCGGTGCACCGCCGCCTCGCTCCTGGCCGCCTACTGTAGCTCGCTGGACCTCGATGCGCTCTGCGAGGGGGTCGCGCCGGAGCACCGCCCCGCGCTCCGCGACGCCATGCTGCGCACGATCGCCGACCTGCGGCTCTCCGCCGGCAATCGGCGCATGGATCCGCAATTCATCGCCAGCCTCGGTCTGCCGCCGCTGCCCACCGCATCCTAATTTGGCAGACGCCGCATACAGAAGCTATGTGCCGGTGGCGACGCTACAGACACCTGGGCGCTGGACCACCTGCGCACGGTCGGCCCGCTGGGCACCCGTGTCTACGCCGAGGAGATGGGCATCTCGCACGTTACGGCACTGAACGATCTGAGCGCCTTGGCGCGGCAGGGTATGGTCGAAGCGCGCGGCACGACCCGTGACCGCCAATGGACCTTGCACCGCGAGTCGCAGAATGCGTGACCGTCCGAGGCATGGTATGGATATCTACGAATTCGTAGATTCGCGCGGCGAATCGGTCGCAGCAGATCGCACGATATGTGGGCGCCGGCGAGTTTGGTGGCGGAAGCCTTGACGGGCACCGCGTGGGCACATCCCCCGCCAGGTTTTCGGCTCGCCCCACTTGTGGCCCGAGTGGTTACCCTGAATCGTAACGTTGCTGTTCAGGAGGCCGGCATGCCCCAGCCACGCCGCCACGCCGACGCTGCCGCCAAGCAGCGGGCCTGCCGCCAACGCCAGGCCGAGACACGCCGGCGCGAGCAGGAGGCGAAAGGTTTGCCGCCGGCGCCGGCGATCCCGACCATGCCGAGCCGTCCACGCTGGGCCGCGCTTGTAGCGCAGGCCCGGCTCATGCTGGAGACGGCGCGGCACGAGATGCAGGCGTATGCTCAATACGGTTCAGATAGGGAGGAAGGTGTCGCAGCGTTGGCCACCGAGCTGGCGTGGTCGTCAGGCGGCGAGCCCGCGCTCAACCGGCCGCAGCCGGCCCCGTCCCTTCCATCCTGCCGCAGCTGGAGGCTCGTTTCCCCCTTAAGTGAACCGTATTGGGCGTATGCTGAGGCGCGTTCCGGGACCTGGCAGCGGACCGAGCGCGCTGAGGAACTGGCGGAGCATGTCGACCTGCTGGAGCGGGCGCTCGACACGCTGGAGACCCTGTAGCGTCTCGACCAACTGCAGTCGTCTAGAGCTCCTCGCGGCATGCTCGTGCGTAGTCCTGCCGGCAGCGACGCGCCTCGTCGCTACGGCCCGCCGTGAGGTACAGCCGCACCAGGCCGGACCAGGCATCCGCATCCACCGGGTCGAGCGCGATCACCGCCCGGCAACACCGCTCCAAGGCGCCGGCAAGCGCGGGGTCCTGCCGCGGCACCCGGGCCAAGGCGGCGAGCCGGCTCCCGGCGGCCAGGTAGCGGGCACGGGCTTCGGCAGCCCACTGGCTCTCGCACCATGGCAGAAATTCGCCTGCCTCCAAGTACGTGGTGGCCTGGGCCACGCTCGCCGCCGCACGGGCGAAGTCCCCGGCGTGGCAGGCAGCGCAGGCCTCGTGCATGCAGGCGAGCAGCGCGCGCCCTGCGTCGTGCACCGTGGCGTGCAGGCCCAGCTCCTCCTGGTAGGGCGGCAAACAGCCGTCGCCAAGCGCACAGCGCAGGCGGAACACCGCGCGGGTGAGCGCGGCATTGCCCCGCTTGGGCGGCGCCTCCGGCCACAGCGCCGCAAGCACTCCAGTCCGGTGCATCGGCCCATCCTGCGTCGCCAGGTAGTGCAGCAGCTCCTGCGCCTTGCTGCCCAGTTCCGCGGTATCCAGGAGGGTGCCGTCGATCGCCACCCGGCCAAAGCCGAACGGCTGCACCTCGATGCGCGCAGGGCCGCGGCGCTCGGCCACCGCCGGCGTCGCGCCGCCCGCGGCGATCCTGCGCAGCAGCAACCGCGTGGACGCGCGTAGCCCGAACAACGTCGCATACTTGGCGAGGGTCGTAGGGAGGTGGCGCTGCAGGGGCAGGAGGTAGCCGTCGCAGGCCCCGCCTGCTGGCCGCTTCGCCGCGGCATTGATGGCCTCCGCGGCCTGGCGCGTGCAGCCCTGTGCCAGCAGCGCCTCGCCGCGCAGCAGGTACGCGCGCGCCGCGAGGTGCGGATGGTCGAGCTGCTCCAGCGTGGCAGCCGCCCGGCCCAGCGTCTCGGCCGCCGCACGGTAGGCCCCGCTGCGCAGGGCGCAGTAGCCATCGAGGTAGTCGAGGGTGGCACGTTCCGGCGGTGGCAAGCCCCCGTGGCGGGCGTCTGCCACGAGCCGCCGCACCTCGCCGGTAGCCCGGCGACCGATGGCAGCGCCGATCAGCGCCCGCTGCGCCGTGCGCACCGCCGCCTCATTGTCCAGGCCTCTGGCGCTGGCCAAAGCCTGCCGCGCCAGCTCCTCCCCGCGCGCGAGGTCCCCGATCTCCACCACCGCCTGCGCCACGTCCCCCTGCGCGCAGCAGGCGGCGCACGCCATGCCCGCCGCGGCCAGCGCCTCCGCCGCCTCGCGCAGCCCCTGCAGCGCCGCCGCGGGACCATCGGCCAGCCAGCGCGCGAGCGCGCGCACCAACACGCCATACGCGGCCCGCTCGTCGTCGCCGATCTGCCGGGCCAGCGGCAGCGCGCGCTCCACCTGCGCCAACGCTTCCGCACCCCAGCCGGCCGCGGCCAGGCCGAGGGCGCGGTTCATGATCGCGCGAGCCTGGCTCCAGGTGGCGCCGGCCGCTGCGAAGTGCGCCTCCGCCTGCGCCAGCTGCGCCTCACCCTCCTGCCGCCGGCCGAGCGCCAGCAGCACCAGCCCCTCCACGTCGGCCGCCATGGCCATGGCCCGCGCCCGCAGCGCAGGGTCGCGCAGTCCCGGCGCCGCCTGCCTGCACCGCTGCGTGAGCAGCGGCACCTCCACGTACCGGCCGCACTCGTAGAGCGCGCTGGCCCGCGCCAGCAGCGCGTTGCAGGTGACCGAGGCGTCCTCCGTGGCCTGCAGCGCCGCGTCCGCCCACGAGACGGCGCGGCCGAACTGCAGCAGCATGCGGCAGGCATTGCCGCAGCGCGCCATCAGGTCCGCGCTGCGTAGCGCTGGTGGCAGCGCCTCGGTGCAGCTGGCGATTGTGGAGAACGACCGGCGCGCGGCCAGCGCCTGCACCTGCTCGCGCAGCAGCTCCGCGAGCGCTTCCCAGTCCGCATCGTCGCGCAGCAGCGTCGCGGCCTGCTCGGGCTCGCCCACCTCCACGTAGAGCGCCGCGCGGCTGCGGCGTAGACTCCGGTACCGTTCGGGTGCAGCCTCCGCCAGCACGGCGCAAAGGTGCGCTTGCAGCACGTCCAGGTAGCGCACCACTCCCCTGTCCCGGTCCGTCAAGAAAAAGCCGCGAGCGCGCAACGCCTCGAACGCCGCCGGCACGTCCGGCCGCCCCAGCAGCGCGGCCACCTCCTGGTAGGTGGCGGGACACACCGCCGCGCTCTCCAGGGCGAAGCTGCGCATGCCGGCGTCGAGTGCCTCGAGCAGCTGCGTGCCGGGGATGGCGAACGCCACGTTCAGTCCAAGGCCGGCGGCGCTTGGGGCAAGGCGCTGGGCGCGAGCCATCGCCAGGAGACCGGCCGCCCAGCCGCCGCTCCGCCGCACCAGTTCGCCGGCCGCATCCAACGGCAGCCCGCGTGCCGCCAGCACCTCGGCACACTCCGTGGGCGTGAGCAGTAGCTCATGTGCGTCCACGGATGGCTCCATGCTGCCTGCCAGCATGCTGTAGCGCAAAGGCAGCAGCGTGCGCGACAGCAATACGAAGTGCGTCTCGGGCCCGGCAAAGCGCACCAGCAGCCGCACCAGCTCCGGGAGCGCGGGCGCGCCATCCACGAAGTGGAACTCGTCGAGCACGACCGTGGTGGGTAGCTCTTCCAGCGCGGTGGCCAGCGCCGCGACGACCGTGGCCGCCGGCTCACCTCCCTCGATCAACGCCTGCGGCGCGCCGCCGCTGCCCGGCTGCACGTGCTCCAGCGAGGCGCAAAGGCCGGAGAGGAAGCGCCGCACGTCCTGGTCGGCCTGGTCCAGCACATACCAGAGCACACGGCCCGGCTGCCGCGCCCTCAGCCAGGAGGCCACGAGCGCGGTCTTGCCCGACCCGCCCGGCGCCACCAGCATGATCGGGCCATAGTGCCGGGTCTGGTCCAACCGCGCGAACAGCCGGGGACGCGCCACCAACCGGCTCGTATCCGGTGGCGAAATCTTCGTCCGCGGGAACGGCAGGGCCCGACCCGGGGCACTGGACATCGACTCCTCCCCAACGACCGTATTCGGCTAGGCTACTGCAAATCGTATCAGATGTTCCCCCCCTTGGGAATAGATGCGCCCGCTATGCAGGGGCATCTAGTTTTCGATGCCGAACCGCCGACAACCACCTTGTGGATCGAGGGAATGATACAGCACGAAGCGACCCAACCTCGCGATGATCGACTTTCCGCACGTTACGGGGTGCAGAGGCTTTCGGCGTGGTTCAGGGGGGTGGAACGACGTCATTACGAGAAGCCAGATGCCTCTTCTCGGGGACTCGCGGCGGGCGCTCAGCCGCCGTACAAGCAGCGCCGCAGGCTGGCAAGCACTGACTGCCGGTCGAGCATTGATGCTATGCCGTCGGTGGGTGTCCAAGCAGGAGCCGGCTCCATCGGTATGTTTGTATCGCGAAGCAGCACGACGGCTGGGGGCGTCCCCGTCGGTAACTGCTGCTTCAGATGCCGGCAGAGTGCGATTTGCTCGTCGTGCCACTCCGGTGCGTCGGACTCGCCAATCACGATCAGCTTCGGCCGCAGAACCAGGGCCTTCTCGAATGCCGAGGCCACCGAGCAGCAGACGAGCATCGGCACCGGGCATCCCGGCCTCGCGGCGACCTCCAACGCCAAGCGGAGGTAGCTCGCATCATGTTTCGCGCGGTCGGTCGCATACGCCAACATTACAACGGGTCCATTCGTATTGGGCTCGTGCCCACTTGGCAGCAGGTCGCTGGTAGGAGGACGGCGGGCGCCGCCACGGTGCGGCCCGTCCAGCGCCTCCCGGGTCGCCGGAGGCGGCCAGGCATCTTCCGGCGAGGAGGCGCCATGCCTTATTCTGTGGTCCTCCATCTGCAATTCTCGCCTTCAGAAGAGCTGAATACCTGGCGTTGATACAGTCAGCCAACCTAAGCAGTCGCGCGACGTCGCCCACGCTCGGATTAGGTCGCCGGGCAACAGCGCCGTGGGGCACGGCCGCGAAGCGGTACTTTGAACCAGAACTTCGAGGCAGCACAGCCAGACTGCAGGCTATGCGCTACCCTGTTCATCCATCTCCAAGCATACAGTATTCATACCGCTGGGGCCTAAAGCCCAACCGTCATCTTGCGGGAGCCAGCGTTGCACGGGCCGTGACCGGAGCTGGCCACGGCCCGCGCTGGCGCGTACGGCGCGGCATGCCCTCAGGATGCCCCGGGTATTACCACGTAAAGTAGACCCAGCCAGTCAGCTGGCCCAGCGGTATCGTGAAGGTAATGGAGTCGTCGTCGAAGTTAGCATCTCCCATCACCGCAAGCGCGTACGTGTTGCCCATCCTGGGACCGAGGTCGAAAACCGGGCCCTCCTCGGCGCAGGTTGTGCTCCGCGGCGACTGCCACCCAGAATTCCATTGGGGAGCCTCGTTGACCTCCATCGCACAGTAGTCCTCCCAATCAACTACCTGGTTGGCCGTGCCCAAGCATACGCCGTAGATGCCAGTCAACTGGCCGCTGTTGTAAACGCCGTATAGCGTGTTAACCCAGTTGGCAATGTCAGCCACGCCGGGAGTCACGCCCGTCCTGGACGAACTCACCGGACTGGTCGACGTGGCAAGTACGCTAACGGTCTGACCGGGCTTGAGCCCGCCAAGCGGATAAACTATGGACGAGCTTGCCAGCGAGGACTGGGCAACCGTCGCCGCGTGGGCAGGCTGAGACGTAAATGGGACGGAAACTGATGGTACCACCAGGGCCAGCGTCACCGCGCAAATGGATACGAGACGGAGCGGTGTCAAGAATCTCATCACGGTTCGTTCGCTTCCTGTCCTCGGTGGACGCGGCCGAAACCGAAAGCGCGCTTTGCCTGCGGGGCATTCAGCCCCCCGGTGCTACATCGCTTTCTGTCTCTGACCGCCAATCCTGTAATAGCTCTCGGTGTTTCGACGCAGCCGACGTGATTGCGTAAGCCTACCTCGTGTTGATAACGCGTCCGCGATCAGGAACTGCCAATCCAAGGTGCCAGGTTCCAGCCAGGTGGCGATGCGTTGCGCGTTTCAGCACTGCTCCGTGTACTCCCGGCGACGCGGACTATTGGCCCGCATGCGGTGCGCTGCTTGCCGTCACGTTGGAAATGGGCCTTGCGATATCCGTGGTCGTACGTCCAACAGGCGCAACTGCCACCCTTTTCGAGGCGCAAGGCCACGATACCATGACTTATCGAGTGCCCGGGCCGCGCTAGCCGCTTACTCCTTTCCGCTCGCGTCCGGCTTCCCGACCCCAACTCTTGCCCGCCTGGAGCGGCCTGTGCATCCCGAATGGCCGGTAGGTCGGGGTTCCGATTGTTGTAGATCCCGTCGTGGAATCACTTCAGTCCGCACACCGCTCCATGCCGCTCGTGCGGCGCCCTGAGCCCCAGACAGCTACGCGATGTCCGTCTGCCGGTGCATGGCCACCCGCTGCAGCCACTGGTTGCCGCGCTCGGTAGCCTGTGCAAAGGCAAGCGACGTGAGAAGCCCTGGCTCCAACTGGCCCTGTTCGGAAGTGCGAATTGTAGCTTCCAGCTGCATGCGGAGCCGCGACGCTTCTGCCGGCGTCCGAAACACCTGGGTCCCGTGCGTAAGCTCGAAGGCTAGTGGAGTCTGGACGTGAAGGTTACCGCTCATGGTCCCACCGGCGCACATTGCAACACTCCATGCGCCCACAATAGACCACCCCGGCCACGAGCACTACCGTTGAACTACGGTAATCCGTTAGGAATCTCACCCGCGGTGCAGCCGCGCCACGTACGCTTGCCAACCGGCCTCAGCCGTCGTATACTAGGACATATGTACTTAGTATTCCGAGAGGAAGGCCCCGCCCATGTCTGCTTCGCCCCGCGCCACGTCCATCGCCGCCCGCAACAAGGCCAACGCCCAGCACTCTACAGGACCCCGCTCCGCCACCGGCAAGGCCGCCGCCTCCCGCAACGCCGTCAAACACGGCCTCCTCAGCACCCAGCCCCTCGCCCTGCCCTCCGAAGACCAGGCTGCCATGGACGCCCACCGCGACGACTACGTCGCCGTGCTCGGCGCCTCCGGCGCCGTCCAAATCGACCTCGCC
>Ga0187876_1001982_pt1 | contig 16070 bp, 11 predicted proteins | sample June2016WEW_17_4_FD_133000 | JGI IMG/M metagenome (GOLD analysis project Ga0187876, IMG submission 133000) | Peatland microbial communities from SPRUCE experiment site at the Marcell Experimental Forest, Minnesota, USA - June2016WEW_17_40 | ecosystem: Environmental > Terrestrial > Soil >...
AATGGGCTGGAGGTGCTGGGCGTGCTTCAGCGATTCGAGCCGGACATACTTCTGCTCGATCTCAGAATGCCTGGGCTCGACGGGCTGGCTACGCTCGAACGGCTGGAGATGGCCCCCACCAAAGACGCTGACCGCGCAGGCCTACTTCTTTTGGGCGAAACTCCGGAGCGCCGCCCCGCGCTCGGCGGCCATGTGGATGCGTGTTCCGGTTGCGGACCGCCTTGGGCGCTTCTGCCACTGCTTCGTTTGCGGGACTACGATCAAATCAATCATTTAGGGTCCTTGTAGTGGGCATCATCTGTAGCCATGTGGACATTACCTCGGTGTGCCCGAGGACATCAAGCAGAAACAGAAAAGGGGATTGAGTCTCAAGCCCGCCGCCCCGATTCCGAGCGCAGAAGCGCTGAGACAGCAAATGACTGATGTTGCCCCGCGGCGATAAGGTTCGCAGCCAGGTCGTTGGCTAAAACGGGAGCAAGACGCAGTACGGTGCAACCAGAGTCAAGAGTCATCAGTTGAGTACGATTCTTTTCTGTCGGGCGGCGAGTTGGAGGACGGCTTCGAGGGGATCAGGCGGCGATGCCAGCGTAAAAAAAGCTCCGAATGACTGAAATATTTAACGGCTGGCTGACACGTTCAACCGGGCCAGTCAGACAATGCAGCGATCTACCAATCTGCCGGATCTGTCTCCCGCCTCAGGTCTCCGTCTGCCCCCGTTCCAAGCACAGCGATTAGCTGCGCTTCTGCTTGATGTGGCGACAACATTTCCGCCATGCAGGCGGGGCGACGGCGACGACCGCACCCCCGTCGGCATCCACGAAGGCATCAGTCGCCTGGCCTGCCATCAGGGCCACGGCGAGCAGACTCGCACTTCCTGCGGCAATTGCCATCCCAAGATGTCCAACTGCGGATTAGACGTCGAGAAAATGGACACCACCTTCCGCTCGCGCACCGGCCGCCACAATATTCACCCCTTCGAGTGCCTCGATTGCCACATTCACGGCGTGCCGAAACGACGCAATGCGGTGGGGGAGAAGGGCGATTGAAGCGACCGGCGGGTTGATCGAGGAGAACAGCGATTTGCGTTAGAATCAGCCTGACGCACTCGTGGTCCTTTTCGGGACATCTCCGATAAGGGCGTGGGCCATCAAATTGAATTGGCGCTCGGCTTGTTCGGTCACAACCGGAATACATGCCCAGTCCGTCACCCGCGAGGTCGGAGGCCGACCGCTGGTGAGTTTGCGATCACGCCTTCGAGCTGCGTTCCACCGAGATGGAGTGCGAACGTTCCCCGATTGATGGGCCATGGTACCGATCCAAATGTGGTCACCACGATCAGGCCGCTGCTGATTAGGTGTACCGATGATAGAGGCCGCCGACGCGGGTCGGCCGTGACTCGGTGGGCCAGGCCGGCGGGCGTCGTCTTCTCCAATCCGATGTGGGTTCGGTCGCGATAACAGACCAGATAGTCACGCCCAAGGCGCCGCAGATGCTGCTCATTCAGAGGGATGACGTGATCGAGCATCTGTCGGCGAACGCTGCCCATCCATCGCTCCGCGACTCCGTTCTGCCACGGGCTCCGAACACTTGAACGAATGGGCTGAATGCCGCTTGCCTTCAGGAACTCGAAGACATCGCTGCTGAACTCAGCGTCACGGTCGAACCGAATGTGCCGGTAGCGACACGGAAGAGGTAGAGACTCCCGCAGTTGCTGCATGATATTCGAGAACGGCAACACTCGCAGAGCCACCGGTCGTCGCCTGCGCTGCTGCTCCAGGTTGCCCGGTTGTTGCCGGGCAGAATGGGGAAGAAATGGGGAAAGCCGGGAGGGATCGGGAAGTGTCTGGGGACACTCCCAAATTACTGAATTGAGATAGTTTCCCTTTGGTTTCAGTTGGAGGCGCGGGTCGGAATCGAACCGACGAATAAAGGTTTTGCAGACCTTGGCCTTACCACTTGGCTACCGCGCCCTGCGGGGGCTGTGGCTAATTGCACGATAGCGCGGGCGACGGAGTCAAGTCAAACTGCAGCCGGCGCAGCCGGCGCGCCGGGGAATTCGGTCAGAAGCCGACCGTTCTTTTACCGAAAACAAGAGATTTAAAGCCCGTTTTTGGTCAGGATCTGACCAAATGGCCGACGGAGAAGAAAGGCGGCGCTTCACAGCGCCCGCAGGGCCATCACGGTGACGTCGTCGCTGCGCGGTCCGCTGCTGAACGCGGCCACCGCACCGAGGACGCCGTCAACCAACAGGGCGGCAGGCTGCCCCTGGCGGCCGCGCAACACGCGCACCAGCCGCTCTTCGCCGAATTCATCTCCGGAATCGGAAGCGGCCTCGGTGACGCCGTCGGAATAGATCACCAGCGCGTCGCCGGGCTCGAATATCACTTCGGCCACAGTGCAACTCCACTGCGCGAAGGCTCCCAGCATCAGCGCAGTGGCGTCGAGGCGCTCCATCGCGCCCGACGCCCGCAGCAACAACGGTGCATTGTGAGCGCAGTTGACGTAACGCAGCCGCCGCGCGCGGTCGTCATAGAGCCCATAGAATAAGGTGGCAAAGCGCTCCGCGGCCGTGGAATGGAAGAAATGGCGATTGATGCCGTCCAGCAGCGCCGCGGGCGCGCACAGCGCTTCCTCCGCCTGGCTGCGGAAAGCGGCTTGCAGGTTCGCCATCAGCAGCGCCGCCGGTACGCCTTTGCCCGAGACGTCGCCCAGCAAGAACACCTCGCGGCTGTCGCCGGCGGGGAGAAAATCGTAGTAGTCGCCGCCCACCTCACGCGCCGCCAGGCATTGCGCGGCGCACTCAAGCGTGGCCAGCAGCGGCGGATCGCCGGGAAACAGTTTCTGCTGCACGGCAGCGGCGATTTCCAGCTCCGACTTCCGCCGCCGGCCGGAATCCGCTTGTTTGCGAATGGCGGCAATCAGGCGCTGGTTATCCCACGGCTTCTGGATGAAATCGCACGCGCCGCGCCGCATCGCCTCCACCGCCAAATCGAAGCTGCTCCACGCGGTCATCACCATCACTGGTGCGCTATTGCCCTGCGCTTCCAGGCTGGCTAAAAGATCCATGCCCTCCGCGCCAGACGTCGTGTCGCGCGCGTAGTTCAGGTCCAGCAGCACTAGGTCGAAGGCCTCGCCGCGCGCCCGATCCAGCAGGGCCGCGGGCGAATCCACCGTCACGGCCTGCCAGCCTTGACTCTTCAACAGCAGCCGTAGCGCCTCGCACACGTCCGGCTGATCGTCACACACCAGGACCCGAAAATCGGCGAGCGGCGGAGCCACGGTTTCGAGAACGTTCATGGCTGAGGTCCGCACTTAGCACTCATCGGTTGCACGTCACGGGCCTTTCACAAGCCTTTTTAACACAGCGCTCCTTCGCCCCGGCGACTGTTCGGTTTCGGGACGGCGCGTCGCGGCATGGGACGGTGTCCGCGGATCGAGCGCGCGGCTTCTGTTTCCGGTTCATTTGATTGGCTAGAATAAGCGACGTGATCGAGGTGGATTTCAGCACGTCGCTCAGCCGGCGCGCTTTTGCCGGGTTGATGGGGGCGGGCGCGCTCGCCGGCTGCGCCCATTCAGCCGAGGCGCTGCCAAAATGGCGCGGCTTCAATTTGCAGGAAAAGTTCACGGCCACGCCCGAACAATGGGCCAAGCTCGATCCGGAATGGGGCCGGCACAACGAGCCGTTCGTCGAAACCGATTTTGAATGGATGGCGCGTTGGGGTTTCAACTTCGTCCGCCTGCCGATGTCCTACCGCTGCTGGGCCCACCCGAAAGATCCGTTTCACATGGCGGAGAGCACGCTGCGCGAAATCGACCAGGCGGTGGACTGGGGCGGGCAGTATGGCGTACACGTGTGCCTCAATTTTCACCGTGCCCCGGGATACTGCATCAACGCTGCGCTGCTTGCCGAGCCCTGGAACCTGTGGACCGACCAGCATGCGCTGGACATCTTCTGCTTCTATTGGACCCATTTCGCACAACGCTACCGCGAGATTCCGAACCGGCGCTTGAGCTTCAATCTCATCAATGAGCCGACCCATTGCACAGCGGTGCAATATGAGCAGGTCATTCGCAGCGGCGTGGATGCCATCCGGCAAGTGGACCCTGCCCGCATGGTTGTGATCGATGGCTTGTTCGGGGAGGCGATCCTGCCGGTGAAGGAACTGGCCGGCGTTCCCAACTCGGTGCAGGCAACGCGCGGCTACGCGCCATTCGCCCTCACGCACTACCTGGCGCCCTGGGCGGGCACGCCACGGCAATTGCCTACCTGGCCGATGCGCGTCTCGGAGAAAGTCGAGTGGAACCGCGCCATGCTGGAACGCTGGTGCATCCAGCCGTTCCGGGAAATCGCCGCGCTCGGCGCGACCGTATTTGTGGGCGAGTGGGGCTGTTGGAACCGCACGCCGCACGCGGTGACGTTGAGCTGGATGCGAGACTTCTTGTCGCTTTGGAAAGCCGCCAACTGGGGTTGGGCGTTGTGGTGCTTTCGCGGCTCCTTTGGAATTCTGGACAGCAATCGCAGCGACGTCGCTTACGAAAACTGGCACGGCCACAAGCTCGACCGGCAGATGCTGGAGCTGCTGAGGGAGTCTTGAGAGTGTTTCTGAGTCTGGTACGCGGGGCCAGGCTAAACGTCCTGCGTGGAATCTCCCGGAGCTACCAGTTTGAGAGCCCCCATGGTAACACGGCGATTCCAGACGGCTGACGCCGTGGGCTACTGTCTATTCGCCCTCCGGGCTTGCCGCGCGAGCCGGCCGAGAAAGAAGTGGGCCACCGCGCAGAGAACTCTCGGCTTAAATGTAGAACCTCCAGGGTCGAGAGTCATCTCGCCCTTTCGCACGGCCCTCTACTTCGCAAAGAAATCCAGCGGTGTGAATGAAACGATCACCCAGCGGTTGCCGTGGCGTTCTATCTTGGATGTGAGCTGCGACTCGCGCTGCAGGATTCGGATGCGCGTTTCGCTGTTGACGACTTCGAGCGTCCAATCGACTTCCAGCGTGCGAGCGTCATCGGTGCCTTCGTCGCTGTCCAGGCTGATCGTCGAGTCCACTTCGCCCTGGCCGGCGAGCGCCTCCGCGCCGCTGCGCAGCGCCTCGTAACCCGGCATCTTGGAATCGAAAAAGGCCATGAAGCCGGCAGCCGGACTATCCGCCTGGCTGAGCGCGCGGGCGGCAGATTGCATCAGGTCCCAGGCGCCGGACACATCGGGCGGCGAGAAAAAGTCGGGAGCGGCGAGCGCCCCATCCATTGCCACAATGCGCAGCGCGCCGTCACGCGATTCCACGCGGCATTCCACGCGCCTCTCGCGATGCGTGATGCTGCGTAATCCTCCGCGCGCCGTCAGCTCCATTTTCCAGTCGATGCTGAGCGCGACACCGCGATCACCACCGGTCTCGGAGACGAACTCCAGCGCAGGCTCAACGTCGTACGAGCGCACCAGGGCATCGACCGGCTTACGCAATGTTTCGGCCAGTGGCTGATCGAAGACTTTGAGGAACGCTGCGGTGTGCCGTTCGGCGAGCGCTTGCGCGGCGTTCGAAATCAGGTCGCGCGCAGCCTGTTCCCGATCTACGGGTACGCTCTGCGCTGCGGCCAGCCATGCCGATCCGATCAATAAGAGTGCGCGCAGTATGTTATGTCCCAATGCCAACTCAGTTCTCCAGGAAATGAGAATACGGCCGAAGCGGTGGGGCGAACCCTGGGACCTGCCCCACGACCTTCAGTTCACCATGCCGCGGCCGCCGGGGGGCTTCGGGGGCGGCTGGTACGGGCTAAAAATCAGCTTCACATCGCCGGTGTGGGCCTTGTCATTGATCTTCACGTCCGCCGTGGTCTTCCCCAGATGTTCGAAGATGTTCTCCTGCCGGATCACACCGAGGAAATAGTCCGGATACTCCGGATTGAAGGGCTTGCCCATCTTCATCGTCCAGATGCGCAGGATCTCGGCCTCGCCTTCGAGATCGAGGCCGGACACGGTCAGCTTGCCCATGGTGAATTGCGGGCCCGCCTCCACGTGAATCACCACGTCCACCGATTCGTGACCGTCGTCCACCACCCGGTCGGCGGTGATCTTGGCGTTCAGATAGCCGACCCTGCGAATCTCTTTGCGCATCGCGTCGAGACCCTGGTTGACTTTGTCGAAGTTGGCCACGTCGCCGGTCTTCAGGTCGATATCGCGGAGCAGCGTGGCCGCTTCGACAGGCGCCGGCTCGTCGAGCGACACCTTGCCCATGGTGTAGCTGCGCCCTTCATCGATGGTCACGAACACGTGCAAGCCCTTCACGTCCTTGGTGGGTTCGGTGCGCAACTCGGTGAACCGCACCCGCATGCGGCCGCGCGCCTCGTAGATAGGCCGGATGGAGCTGTTGAGGATCTCGCGGAAGCGGTCTTCGGTGTACTCGCCGCCGATGCCCGCACCGGCGATGGCGTCATTGAGCAAAGTGGTGGGCACCACGTGGTTGCCGCGAAACGTCACCAGCGCCACCACCGGAAGATTGTGCGCCGGCCGGAAGACGACGGCGAACTCGCCCGTCGTGCTGGGTGAAACGCCGACGGCGATCTTCTGCGGCTGACCCTTGGCCGCGACGAACTCCTGCACCCAGTTTTTGTATCGCTCGAACGCCGGCTGGGTGGCGGGCATCTTGCCGGAGGCGAACAGCGGATCGTCCTGGCGCAGCGCGGCGCGCAGTTCCTGCTCGGAAACGTGCAGGTCTTCGAACTCAACAGGGTAAGCCTGCTGCACTTCCGAAACCTGAATCACGGCGGCGTAGCCTTTCGGCGCGCCGGGGGTGAACTTGTATCCCACGGTCTCGAAGGCGCCGGTGTCGAGCAGGCGCTTGCGCGCGGCCTCGAACTCCGGCTTGCCGGCCACCTGCCCCACTTTCAAGCCCGCCACCGCCAGAATCTGCTCCGCGCTGTAGGTGTGGTTGCCTTCCACCAGGAGGGATTCGACAGGCCAGCGGGCGAGCGGTGCGGTAGCACCCGCGTGCTGCGCCGGCGGCTTGGTCTGTGCGAATCCCGACGCGCCGGCCAGCATCCAAATAAAGAGCAACCTTTTCATATTCTTCATGGTAGCGCCGGCCCAAGACGGCCCTTGCGGTTGGTGTTGTCGGCCGCCGGCTGGCCCTTTTCTGGTAGACGCACCGGCAGCGCCGCCGGTGACGCGGGTAGAATAAAAAAAGTGCCTTACGATCTGATTGTGATTGGGAGTGGTCCCGGCGGCTACTCCGCTGCGATTCGCGCCGGCCAATACGGGCTCAAGACGGCCCTGGTGGAGAAGCAGGCCCGGCTCGGCGGCACCTGCCTGCTGGTGGGCTGCATTCCGACCAAGAGCCTGCTGCAGACCGCCGACGTCTGGGAGCGCTTCGTCCATTCGGAGCAGGAAGGCATCCACTGCGAAAACCCGCGCCTGGATTATCCCAAGGTGAAGGACCGCAAGGACGGCATCGTGAGCAAGCACTCCAAGGGCGTGGAGATGCTGCTCAAGCGGGCCAAGGTGGAGCGCATCTCAGGCTACGCGACGCTCAAGGGCGGCGGCAAGGTGGAGGTGAAGGGCGCATCCGGGACGCAAACCCTGGAGACGAAGAACATCATCATCGCCACCGGCTCGGAAGCGCGCATGCTGCCGGGCCTGGCGCCCGACCCGGAATTCATTCTTACTAACATCGAGATTCTCGATCTGGCGGCGGTGCCGAAGAGCCTGATCATCATCGGCGCCGGCGCCGTGGGCGTGGAGTTCGCCAGTATCTTCCGCCGCTTCGGCACGGACGTCACGGTCATCGAAATGCTGCCGCGCATCGTTCCGGTGGAAGACGAGGACATCTCCAAAGAACTCGACCGAAACTTCCGCAAGCAGGGCATTCGCGTGGAAACGGGCGCGCGCGCGGAGAATATCGAGAAGACCGGGGCCGGGGTGCGGCTGGTGCTGACCACCAAGGACGGCAAGCAGGAAACCCTGGAGGCAGAGAAGCTGCTGGTGGCCGTCGGGCGCAAGCCGAATAGCGAGAATATAGGCCTGGAAAACACGCGGGTCGAGCTGGATCGCGGCTTCATCAAGGTCAACCAGTGGCAGCAGACCGGGGAGCCGGGCGTTTACGCGATCGGCGACGTGGTGGCCGGCACGCCGCAACTGGCACACGTGGCTACGCGCGAGGGCATGATCGCGGTGGCCCACATGGCCGGCAAGCCCGCCGTTCCGATCAACCGCAACCGCATTCCCGGCTGCACCTACACCCAACCTGGCATCGGCAGCGTGGGCCTCACCGAGGCGCAGGCGCGCGCGCAGGGGCATGCGGTGAAGGTTGGGCGCTTTCCGTTCGCCGGCAACAGCCGCGCCACCATTCTGGGTCACCACGAAGGCTTCATCAAGGTGGTGGCGAGCGAGCCACACGGCGAAATCCTGGGCGTTCACGTGATCGGCCCGGAGGGCTTCGAGATTATCGCCGAGGCGGTAGCCGCGATGGAGGCCGAGGCCACCGTCGACGTGATGATGCAGACCATCCACGCCCACCCCACGCTGTATGAAGCCATGGGCGAAGCCTTCAACGCCGTCTACGGCCTGTCAATCAATGCGTAACTATTGCCTGCGCGAGCTGGGAAGAATGGACTACGCGAGCGCGCTCGAGTTGCAGCGGCGTCTGGTGGGGGAGCGCCAGCAAGGGGCGATCGACGATCAACTGTTGCTGGTTGAGCACCCGCACGTGGTTACGCTGGGCCGCAACGGGCACCGCGAAAACCTGCTGGCCAGCGATGAGATCCTGGAGCGCGCTGGGGTGGCTTTCCATCCCACCGATCGCGGCGGCGACATCACGTATCACGGTCCGGGGCAGTTGGTGGGCTATCCGATTCTCGATCTGCGCGAGTGGAAGCGCGACGTGGCGGCTTACGTCCGCGCCCTGGAAGAAGTGCTCATCGACACGTTGGCCGATTTCGGCATCGCCGCCGGGCGCATTCCCAAACTCACCGGCGTGTGTGTACAGGAGCGCAAGATCGCGGCCATCGGCGTGCACATTTCCCGCTGGGTGACGTCGCACGGATTCGCGCTCAACGTGTCGACCGATCTCAGCTATTTCCAATACATCGTTCCTTGCGGATTGACCAAGCCGGTGACTTCCATGGCCGCGCTCGGCGTGCGGGCCACGCTGGACGATGTAGGATACGTTTTGGCCGCGCATTTTGGCCGCGTCTTCGATTGCCAGATGCCGCTTGCGGCGCCCGCCCTTGCCGGCGCCCGAAAGAGAGAACCGATATGACCGACGTCGTGATGCCCCAGATGGGCGAAAGCATTGTGGAAGGCACGCTGACCAAGTGGCTGAAGAAGCCCGGCGACCACGTGGAGCGCGACGAGCCGCTGTTTGAGATTTCCACCGATAAAGTGGATACGGAAATTCCTTCGCCCGCCGCCGGCACGCTGTCCGAGGTGATGGTGGAAGAAGGCAAGACGGTGGGCATCAACACGGTGGTGGCGCGGATCGAGGAGAATGGCGCCGGTGCCGCAGCCGCCAAGCCGGCGGCGCAGGCCGCCCAACCGGCGGCCGCGACTTCACCTGAGCCGGCGCCCGCGGCCGCGGCAGTGGTGGAGGCCGCCGCGCCCGCACCGCCAGCGCCTCCGGTTGAGGAACCGGCGCCCGCCGGCGAGCCGGCCGGCCCGCTCTCGCCACTGGTGCGCAGGCTGGCTCGCGAAAACAATATCGACTTGAGCCGCGTCAAAGGCACTGGCGCCGGAGGACGGATCACCAAGCAGGACCTGGAAGGCTACCTGGCACAGCGGCCAAGCGCGGCGGCGGAGCCCGTGCGTCCACAAATGCCGCCGGCGCCCGCCCCGGCAGCCGCCGCTACGGTTGCGCCGAAGCCGCCCGCACCGCTGGCGCCCGCGGGCCCGGCCAAGACGCGCGTCGAGCCGCTGAGCACCATGCGCATCAAGATCGCCGAACACATGGTGCTTTCCAAGCGCACATCGGCGCACGTCACCACCATTCACCGCGTGGATATGACCGCCGTCGCCCAGATGCGCGAACGCAACAAGGCCGCTTTCCAGGCCAATTACGGCTTCAGCCTGACTTACCTGCCGTTTATCACCCGTGCGGCGGTGGTGGCGCTGCGCCAGTTCCCGCTGCTGAACGCATCGCTCGACGGCAACAACATCATCTATCACAACGAAATCAACATAGGGATTGCGGTGGCGCTGGAGAACGGCCTGATCGTGCCGGTGATCCGCGGCGCCGATGAAAAGAACGTGCTCGGCCTGCAGCGCGCCGTGGTCGATCTCGCCGCTCGCGCCCGGTCGCGGCAGCTCAAGCCCGATGAGGTGCTGGGCGGAACCTTTTCCATCACCAACTTCGGCAGCTTCGGCAGCCTAGTGGGCACGCCCATCATCAACCAGCCGCAGGTCGCCATCCTGGGCGTCGGCACGGTGGACAAAACCCCGGTGGTGATCAACGACGCCATCGCCATCCGCTCCATCTGCCACCTGTCGCTCAGCTTCGACCATCGCCTGGTGGATGGCGCGCTGGCCGACCAGTTCATGAGCAAGATCAAGCAAGTGCTGGAAGGCTGGACGGAGGAAGTGCAGTAGGCCGCGGCGGCATTCGATTGCCGGGAAGAGCGGGGCTGGTAAATGAGGCGGCTTCAGGCCCCGGTGTATGACTCAGCCGGCACCAGGGTCCGCAGTTCCAGCCGTAACCCGTCGATTCGTTTCAGCAGATAGGTGACGTCCACCGCTCCGATGCCATACCGATAGCACGCCGACTGGAACCGGACCATCGTCAGGCCGTACACAAACGTCACCTGGTTCTGGAGCAGCACCAAGGCAAGGTCCGGCCGGTCGTACTTCGACTGCACCATGACGACTTTGAGGGCCATACAAAGGCGTTTGAAATCGGATTCAAGCTGATGCAAATACATCCGGAAGATTTGGGCACGCTGGATACGAAACGCGGCTACCATCTGCGGCGTGCAGCCCGGTTGCTTACGCAGCAACTGAAGATCCTCCTGGCTGAGTAAACGCAACATCGGGCGGTAACGCTCGACGGAAAGTTCGTCAATCCAATCGGCGGTTACAGGAAGGCGCTGGGGGGACGCGAAATCGCGCGCCAGCTTGATCCACATCGAAATCAAACCGATGAGAATCGCCACGGCTGCGATGGTCAAATACATTTCTCGCGCCGTTTATCATATTACCCGCTTTGGAGGGCGACAGTAGTACCAGAAGTACTAGACTGGCACTGGGTTCTAAAAACCCTTCGTCTCGATCTTCATCTTGATCCTTTCGGTTCCACAACCTGCATGCCGCCTGACATTGTCAAGTCGCGCGGCCGGCGCTCAGCCGGTCTTCGGCCCAATGCCACGCTATGGCGAGGCATCTGACTTCATCGTACCTTTGTGCGGGACTGCGTCACCGCTGCCACAAGACTTGAACAGCTTCCAGGGGAACGGCAACGCCCGCGTGGTGCGGTATCGCGCGCGCCGTATAGTCGCCCGCCGGGCGCGTGGCCGGCACCCGCGCGCGATAGGAATAGCCTCGCGGCGTTCCCGCCAACTGGCTAATGCGCTCCATCTCGAGCCGCACGGGAGCGCCGCCATCGACGCCATCGGCATAGAGCTCGACCCGCACCGCGTTCGGGTCGAGACCGTTCAGATAGACGGGCACCTCAAACGAATGTTGCGACTGGTTGGTCTCGACCTTCATTTCACCGAAGCGCAGCGTGGGCCATTCCTTTTCCATGGCATGTCGCCAATCGACCATTTGCCTACCCATCGCACCTTTGTTCGCAGCGCGCTCACGGTAAGCTGCCGCACTGGGGAGGTAGTGATGCTCCGTGTATTCGCGCACCGCACGGCCCGCCGAAAAGCGGGGAGCTAAGTTGGCCATGCTATTTCGCATACGTGCCAACCAAGCCTTGGGTATGCCCTGCCCGTCGCGGGCATAAAACTCAGGAATCACTTCCCGTTCCAGCAGATCGTAGAGGGCTTCGGCTTCGGCGGCGTCCCAAGCGGGATCGTCGTCATGTTCGAGGCCGTCGCCCAACGCCCAACCGACTTCAGGCGTGTAAGCCTCCGCCCACCAGCCGTCCAGCTCGGAGAGATTAATGCCTCCATTGACCAGAACCTTCATACCGCTAGTCCCGCACGCCTCCCAGGGGCGCCGCGGCGTGTTGATCCAAACGTCCACTCCCTGCACCAGGCGCGCGCTCAAGAGCATATCGTAATCAGCGAGGAAGGCCGCGTGGGGACGCACCGCGGGCTGGCGGATGAAACCTGCCCATTGCTGAATCAGGGATTGCCCAGCCTGATCGGCCGGATGCGCCTTGCCGGCGATGATCAGTTGGACCGGGTGCTGTGAGTTGGTCAAGATACGGAGCAGTCGCTGAGGGTCATGCAGCAGCAGGTTGGGTCTCTTGTAAGTGGCGAAGCGGCGGGCGAAGCCCAAGGTGAGGGCTTTGGGATCGAAGAGATGCCTGGCGGCTTCGACCTCTTCAGGCGGCGCACCGGCTGCGGCCAGAATTCCCGATAGTCGTTCGCGGGCGTACTCTACCAGAGACTTGCTGGCGGCGGTTCGAAATTGCCACAGCTTGTTGTCAGAGACCCGGCGAATGTCGTCCTCCAGGGTCTCCGTCATTCCGAGCCAGCGGTCCTTTCCACAGATCTCGGTCCAAAGGTCGTCGGCCGGAGCAGAGTCCCAAGTAGGCATGTGAATTCCGTTGGTGATGTGTCCGATCGGGACGTCGTCCTCCGGCCAGCGCGGAAACAGAGGCAGAAAGAGGCGACGGCTGACCTTCCCGTGCAAGCGGCTCACACCATTCGCAGCACCGCTGCCGCGCATGGCCAGGTACGCCATATTGAAAGGCTCCGACGAATCGGCGGGGTTCTGGCGGCCCAGGGCGAGCAAGTCTTGGAGCGCGATGCCGAGCTTCTTTTCGGCATACCCCCCAAGGTATTGCTCCATAAGGCCGGGAGCGAAACGATCAAAGCCGGCGGCCACCGCCGTGTGGGTGGTGAAAAGATTGCCTGCGCGTGTGACCGCCAGCGCGACCTCGAAGGGCTGTCCTGTCTCTTCCATGAAGTCGCGGGCGCGCTCCAGAACGGCGAATGCTGCGTGCCCTTCGTTCAGGTGACAGACCTCCGGCTGGATCCCGAGCGCGCGGAGCAACCGCCAGCCGCCGATTCCGAGGAGCAGTTCCTGCTTGAGGCGCAACTCCGGTCCGCCGCCGTAGAGCTCGCTGGTGATCCCCCGATGCGCGGGAAAGTTGGCTGCATCATTGCTGTCCAGCAGGTAAAGCTTCACCCTGCCGACCTGGGCCTGCCAGGCGCGCAGCCAGACCGCGTAACCGGGTAAGGCGATTTCCAGCCGGATCCACTCGCCGTTCGCCTCGCGCAGGGGCGTGATCGGCAATTGTCCGGGATCGTTGTAGGGGAAGAGGGCCTCTTGCGCTCCGTTCTTGTCGATGACCTGACGAAAATAGCCCTGCTGGTAGAGCAGTCCCACGCCGACCACCGGCACACCCAGATCGCTGGCGGCTTTCAGTTGATCGCCAGCCACATTACCGAGCCCCCCCGAATAGATGGGCAGAGCCTCGCTCAACATGAATTCCATGCTGAAATACGCGCAGGTCAGGGGAACGTCGGCATGATTCTGCTGAAACCACGCGGGCGCTTTCGCCGCCTGCCGGCTGGCTTCAACGAAACCGTCGACGTTCTTGCGGAAAACCGGGTCGCCCAACACGCGCTCGACCTGGTCGCGCGAGACGGTCTGCAGGACCACCCACGGGTTGTGCGTGATCTCCCAAAGGTCGGGATCAAGGGTACGCCACACCTCGTCGGTAGCGTGATTCCACGACCAGCGCATATCCAAGGCAAGTTCCGCGAGGGAATCGAACCCTTCGATTTCGGTGGGTAGAAGGTTGTAGATGGGGTGACTGACGCGGGTTTGTTTGCTCATGATCTCTCCCTCGGATCCGAGGCGACCGGGAGCCCTGCGATCTTGTTGACACTCCCGTGCCGGCCAGAATCCGGATGGCGGGTGCCGGCGATCACGAAGCGATCTCTCAGGCCAAACAGCCGCTCAATTGCGTAGCGTGCGGAAGGGTACATGCGGATCAACGCCGCCCCAACACACAATCATAGAACGGAAGAGCGGCGACAGACGTTCAGGATAGTGCGATTCAACCCTGAGCGCCATGTGTTCCGGGATTCTCGCTCCCGCGAAGCGCCGGATGTGATTGGGCGGCCGCCTTGGAGTTCGGGGACGTAGTGCCGGGACCAGCGCCGCTCTTTACTTCCTCTTGAGCAGGAGCGCCCAGTCATTGGTTCCGGGCGCAATAGGCGAAGTCCACGAAGGTGCGATGACACTTACGGAGTGCAGAGCGGTCTTCTCGCCGGTGGCTGCATTCCACCAGGTGCCGCTGTATTGGCCCGGCAGCAGTTGCATAGTGACAGCTCCGGCGCGGGGAAGATAGACGGCATAAATTTCACCGGGTTTTGCCAGGCAGTAATTGCCGCTGTTCACCAGTTCGTCGTGAGGTTCCGTCTTCCACCAATCGAAACTGGTGAAGAAGTCGACCATGTGAGCGTATCCCTGCAACATGGTCATGGTGTCGTCGCCGCGGCCGTTCATCCATCCGCCGCCGGTGTCCGGCCACACATTGGTTCCGAGCCGCGCGGTCTCGCCGGTGGTTTGGTATCCTCCCGCCATCACGATTTCCCAAGCAGTCCGGCGCAGCGTATCGGCGGAATCCGATCCGAGCCCTTTAGCCCACATTGGGTAATGGTGTTCAATTCATGTTTCGCTTCAACTGCAACGAGGGGCCAATCGTTGAATCGTGCGATTAATTTATGGTGACACGGCTATTTCTTTAGATTGTCTTCAGACTGCGGTGCTCTAATGCTGCTGGTATGCATTTCCAAAAGAGAAACCGATTCGTTCGCGTCGCGGCTTTCGCCGCTCTGGTTGTGCTCGCGCTGGCTCCCACGTGTTGGGGCCAGTTTGAAACAGCGTCCGTGCTGGGGACTGTTTTGGACGCACATGGCGGGGGGATTCCGCGCGCGACGCGCCATGGCAGTCGTGTAGCCTTACGCGGCCTTTGGGCAATACCGTTAGAATAGACCTTGGCACTGCCCCATCAGCCATGGATTCGATCGCCCTTTGCGATCATTACCCTGGCGATCCTTGCAATCATCCTGTACGGCACCTTATACCCATTTGAATTCCATGTCGGACGGTACGCCACCGGGCCCGTCCATGCGCTGCTCTCGACGTACCGCACGCTGAGTAACCGCGGCGATATTCTCGCCAATGTCCTGCTTTTTGTGCCGCTCGGCTTCTTCATCGTGCAATCCTTGCGGCGCCAGCCGGGGTTCTTCCGAGTCGTCCTGGTGACAGTTGGCAGTCTGCTGCTCTCAACCGGCATCGAGCTCTTGCAGTTCTATGATGACGACCGCCAGACCGCGCTATCGGACGTCTATTCGAACACTGCGGGTGCGTGTATAGGGGCGGCCGCAGGAGTCCTGTTCTACCGGAAATTCAATCTGACAGCCATCGAAAGCACGCACAAACGGCCCTTTGTGGCGCTCCTGCTGTTGTGCTGGTTGGGATACCGCCTGTTCCCCTATGTGCCAGTCATCGATCTGCATAAGTACTGGCACGCCGTACGGCCGCTATTGTATATTCGGCCGCTTCCCGTGCTGGATCTGTACCGGCATACGGTCCTTTGGCTCGCTGTGGCCCTACTGATCGAAGCGCTTTTCGACAACTCTCTCCACCGATGGATTTTTGCTCTGCTGGTTCCGGCCGTGTGGCTCGCGCGGATCGTCATCGGGGAGATCATTCTCTCTCCCGCAGAGGTGGCCGGCGGAGTCCTGGCGGTCGCAATCTGGATCGGATTCTTGTGCCGGCTGCGCGCTCGCGCGGTGGTGATCGCGATCCTGTTCACCAGCATGATTGCGTTTCAGGCGTTGCAGCCGTTCCGTTTCAGTACCTCAGCCCGGCCGTTTGGATGGGTGCCGTTCCGCGGTTTTCTGCAGGGCTCGCTGGCCGTCAACGTGCAATCGTTCCTGGAAAAGGCATTCACCTACGG
>Ga0187876_1001984_pt1 | contig 16061 bp, 17 predicted proteins | sample June2016WEW_17_4_FD_133000 | JGI IMG/M metagenome (GOLD analysis project Ga0187876, IMG submission 133000) | Peatland microbial communities from SPRUCE experiment site at the Marcell Experimental Forest, Minnesota, USA - June2016WEW_17_40 | ecosystem: Environmental > Terrestrial > Soil >...
AATCGCGGTCCCGAAAACACAGTCATGAGCTGGCCGCACTTGTTCTGGGCCGAGCTTTCCGTCTTAATGGTTACCGTAGCGACCACGCTCGACCCGTCGTTCGGGAGGAATCTCAGCGATTGTGAGCGGCAGACTTCCCAGAAGAGGACTTCTGGGGAGTCAGCGAGATTTCATTTGTCCGATTACAGACTTGTGGCCCGGCATAACTTCCGGGTTGCCCGTCAACCGGGAATAATCGCGATCACTTCCGATAAGCCGATTTATCGTTACCGACCTGGCAAGCGTTTCCGGTTTCCTCCTTTGCGTGCAGTCGCTCAGGTCGTGTGGGGATGGGCTAGGTAGTGTTGCCGCAGCAGGTCCTTGCCGTAGTCATTGCCATTCGGAGTTCGCACTACGCAATGGATGTGCTGCTGGGTCGGCTTCGTGGGGTCCGCAGCAAACTTCCGCAGGTTGGCGGGCTGCTGGTGATCAAATTCGATCAGGACCACTGGACTGTGCACGCGGTAATAAAACGCGCTATCCGGCTGCGTTCCACCGATCCAAGTGAACCAAGTCTGGTCGAGATATCGGTCCACCTCGTCCATCTTCACGCGGGCGTGGCCTTCGTCCATGTTCTTTATATAGAGGTGAATCAAATCGCGGAAGCGTTGTCGCGCGGGGCCTGACAGATCGTTCGTGCGCAATCCCGCATAGTCGATCACGACATTGTCCTTGAACGCTTCAGTCAGATTGTTGTTGCCCGTTTTCGAGAAGTTCAGAATGGCCTGTTTTCGCTGGGCCTCCGGGAGTGCGTTCAACACCGCTAGACCATCGTTCTGTTCCTTTTGCAGAATCTCGAGACCTTTGTATTTGCCGGACGGCGCTCTTACTGGTTCGGAGCCGATAAACAAGGGAGTCATCACCACTTGGTCCCCGAGGACAAAGTAATTGATGATGGCGTGATGGCCCTCGAGTTTCCAGCCCCACGGCTCGGTTGCCGACGGCTTGCCGTAAATCTGGATGTAGTACAACCACTCTCCCAGGAACGCGTGATCCTCGGCCAGCTCGGCGAGCGTTTCGTTGAGGCGCATGATGTTGCGCGTCAGCTCAAAGCCTTCTGCGCTGAGGGAAGCGCGCATCAATCCGAAGGCGGCCTGCCGCTGGGCATCGGTCATCTCCGCGAAGCAGACTCCCTGCCGCGCGTAAAAATGCTGATTCATCCATTTGCGCCACTCGACGTCGTCCACGGGATACATGGTTCTGGCGAGTTGGAGGGGCGTGAGAGTGGCGATGAAGGCCTCCGCGGCATTGCGCACTGGTTCGGTTGAAACCCCGCTCGGCTTGATCTCGAACAGACCCGGCACGACCTCACCATTAGTCGTGATTCCCTTGAACGGCGTCGCCAATCCTTTGCTCTCGTATTCCTCGGACATCTGGCGAAAACGCTCCGCCATGTCGGATGCGCTCTGAGTTTGTGTCTGGCCGAGGGCCCATGGAGCAAGAACGGCCGCAGAAACCAGGGATGAAATAAAGTCGCGACGCGTGGGCTTGCCCGTCACGGGATGGGTTTGAGTGTGATGGGAATGATGATGGTTAGGATGCAGGTTGTGCGCCATGCTGGCCTCCGCGCGGTTTAGTGGCGGGAGTATAGCACGAGGACGGAATCCGGCAATTACACGAGATCGGGCATAATCGCCTGGGTCTAATCGTGGCCGGCGACGGCGCGGGCATGGTCGAGGTCAAGGCCGCGGCGAAAACCGAAGGCGAGGTGCCGCTTCCGGTTCCGGATGCGACCGTTGCGCCGAGCGGCTTTGCGAGACCGAAATCGAGAAGCTTCGCGCCCGACTTGGTGAGCATCACGTTGCCCGGCTTCAGGTCGCGATGCACCACTCCGGCGCGGTGGGCTTTTTCCAGCGCGTCAGCAATCTCGATGGCAATTCTCAGCACTTCTTCGGCGGCGAGAGGCCCCTTCCTCAATCGCTCGGCCAGAGACTCCCCTTGCAGGAACTCCATGACCAGGTAGTCGATCGCACCTTCGTTGCCCACATCGTGGAGCACGCAGATATTCGGATGCTGAAGCTGCGAGATGATCTTGGCCTCACGCTCGAAGCGGGCGCGCAGTTCAGCGCTAGCCACCAGTTGAGCGTTCAATACTTTGATCGCAACCGTGCGTTCCAATCGCGTGTCGCGAGCGCGATACACTTCGCCCATGCCACCTGCGCCGAGCGGCGATTCGATTTCGTAGGGGCCAAGTCTCGTGCCAGAGGTTAGAGCCATGCGTGGGCGCAATTATAGCCTGTGCAGCACGTTAGAGAACATGCGACGATTCTGGGTGTGTTGTCGGTAACCCTTACCTTGAGATTATTTCAGGGTTGCCCGTGATCCGGGAACAATCGCCGAGACATAAACCGACGAATCGAAACGTGGTCAGGCGTTAATGACGGAACGCTGGCGAGACGGCGGCACCTATGTTATTGATTTCACAATCGGCCGGGGTTTCGGCGCACGACAGGAGGAAACCAGAATGGTGCGGACTTATGGACTAACGCATATTAACCTTGTGGTGCGAGATGTTGAGCGCTCATTGCGGTTTTACGGGCAAGTTTTCGGTGTGGAGGAATACGGGCGGACCGAAGGGCTGGTCCACACCAGGACGCCGGGCTGCCAGGATGTCATCACGTTTGACGAGCAGTCGTCGGGCGCTGGCGAGTCACGAGGTATTCCACATTTCGGCTTCCGGCTTGTTTCACCCGGGGACATCGACGCGGCTGTCGAGGAAGTCGAGCGCGCCGGTGGCAAGCTGCTCCGGCGGGGCGAATTCTGTCCTGGCTGCCCCTACGCCTACGTCGCCGACCCGGATGGCTACGAAGTCGAGATTTGGTATGAGTGAAGCAGCGGCGCTCGGCATTTCGATTCGAGCCACCGCGTGATAACTCCCGCATTGTCGGCAACCCTTCCCTTACAAGATTGTGGAAGAGTTGCCCGTGATTGGGGCACGATTCCAAGAGGTCGCCGCTTATCGGCTGTGAACAGGAGGTACAGGCGAAAGACCTGAAGACCTCTCGATAGAGTAGCCTGTCGCATTTAAATTCCTTGACTGTTGGGGGTTCCGGTATACTTTGCCGGACCCGGACTCCCGTCCGCCGGAGATACCTGACTGGCCGAAGCCGCGTTGCCTGCGATCTTGCCCAACGAGGCCCAGCTTGGGAGCCGGACGCGGCACCACATTGCCTTGCGGCTGCTGCCATTTCTTTTCACCCTTTACATCGTTAATTATGTCGACCGTACGAACGTGGCCTATGCCGCAATCGGAATGTCTCGCGACCTTGGATTCAGCGACCGCGTGTTTGGAATGGGAGCGGGTATTTTCTTCATCAGCTATGTGGCCTTGCAGATACCCGGCGCCTTACTGGTGGAACGCTGGAGCGCGCGCCGGATGATTTGCGCGACCATGATCGCGTGGGGATCGTTGACGGCGCTAACCGCACTGGTGCAAACGCCAGCGCAGCTATACACGGCACGTTTTGTCTTGGGCGCGGCAGAGGCTGGTTTCTTCCCGGGGGTCATCGTCTATCTGAGCCACTGGTTCATGCGTGAGGACCGCGCCAAGGCAACGAGCAACTTCATGGCGGCAATTCCGATGTCATTTGTCATCGGATCGCCAATCGCGGGCTGGATTCTCGGACACAGCTGGTTTGCCGTCGCGGGCTGGCGCTGGCTGTTCTTTCTGGAGGGGTTTCCTGCCATCGTGCTGGGCGTGGTTGCGTTTTTCTACCTAACGGACTGGCCGGGCGAAGCGACCTGGCTGGCTTCCGAGCGGCGGCAATGGATTGAACAAAAGCTGCAACAAGAAAAGCCTGTCGGCCCAGAAGCGACCACACTGCGGCAGGCCCTCGGGTCTCGTACCATTCTGTTGCTGGCCTCGGGAACCTTCCTCAATTATTTTGCCCTTTATACCTTCGTTTTCTGGTTCCCGACCATGCTGAAACGGCAGTCAGGATTCTCAGACGTGAAGGTAGGCTTGCTCGGGGCCATACCTTATGTTGTCCTTTTCATCGCCATGCAGGTCAACGGATATCTTTCGGACAAGAGTCGCGAAAGACGCTGGCATTCAGCGATCCCGCTTTTTGTCGCGGCAGCCGGACTTCTGGGCCTGGTCACTCAGCCCCGGTCCATTCCGCTCTCACTCGTATGGTTCACCATGGTGGCCATGGGCTCCGCCTATCTCCCCGCCTTCTGGGCGATCCCGACCGAAATCCTGAGCCAGTCGGCTGCAGCCGTCGCAGTTGGAATGATCAATGCCGTTGGGAACGTCGCAGGCTTTGCTGGCCCTTACCTGTTCGGTTACCTGAACACTCGAACTGGATCATTTTCGTATGGACTGGCCGTGATGATGGTTTCGGCACTGGCAGGAGGGTTGCTGATGCTGTGCGCTCCGAGGGGCGCGCAGGCGGCTGTCCGCTGAACCTGCGGTCGGGTGAACCGAGCCGAGTTTTGATCCCCCTTTTCGTTGTAAACAGCAGTTCCTTACATAGCTGCCCGACGATTCTGGATGTGTCGTCGGCAAACCGGACCTTGGGATTACTTCCCACTTGCCCGTTACTCAGACAGAATCGCCAGAATGACAAGGCAATCCACTCATGAGATCGGCAAGACGACGCGTTCGCTTGAACGCTATACAGGCGAACCACAATAGTGAGAGACTGTCGGTCTATGAATCGCGATAGGCTGCCCCTCAGTTTATTTCTCTTCCTTCTTGTGGCGGTGATCATTGCTCCGCCAGCGCTCCGTTCGCAGTCTTCTCCACACGTCAATGGAGACCGCATGATCGAGCACTTGAACGCCATGGGCGCGATTGGGAAAGATCCGGCGGGAGGTTACAGCCGTGTGGCCTACACGGATGCCGACCGCCAGGGCAGAGAATATGTGATGGGCTTGATGCGGGCCGCAGGGCTTACGGTGAATATCGACGCGGCTGGCAATATATCGGGGCGGCGGGTGGGCAGTGATCCGGGATTGCCGGTGCTGGTTATCGGATCGCATGTCGATTCGGTGCCGCAAGGGGGCAACTACGACGGCATCGTTGGTTCCTTGGGTGCGATCGAGGTAGCCCAGTCTTTAGACGACGGCCACGTGGCGTTGCGCCATACCCTGGAGGTCCTGATTTTCCAGAATGAGGAAGGTGGCTTGCAGGGGAGTCGGGCGATCTCCGGGGAGTTGCGCGAAGAAAACCTGAATGAGACGACCCGCAGCGGCAAGACGCTGCGTGACGGGATTGCGTTCATTGGGGGTGATCCCAGTAGCCTGGCCAGCGTACGCCGCAAGCCCGGCGACATTTTTGCCTACCTTGAGTTGCATATTGAGCAAGGGGGCACGCTCGCTGCCGAGAAGATCGACATCGGCGTGGTGGAAGGAATCGTCGGCAATGGCCGGTGGGATGTGACCATTGACGGCTTTGCGAATCATGCCGGCACCACGCCCATGAACCAGCGGCACGATGCGCTGCTGGCGGGGGCAAAGTTCATTGAGGCAGTGAACCGGATCGTGACCAGCATTCCCGGTCGCCAAGTGGGCACGGTGGGCAAGATTCAGGCGATCCCCGGGGCTTACAACGTGGTGCCCGGAAGAGTGCTGCTGGGTCTAGATGTCCGCGATCTGGACCAAGAGAAGATTGATACGCTGTTCAGCAAAATGCGCGACGAGGCAGAGCAGATCGGGCAAGCTAGTGGAACAAAGTTCAGCTTTCACCAGGTTGTCGCGGACAAGCCGGCGCTGACCGACCCGCGTTTGCGCCAGATCATCGCAGATAGGGCGAAGCAATTGAACCTGAGCACCAAACTGCTTCCCAGCGGAGCTACGCACGACGCGCAAAGCATGGCACGGCTGGCTCCCGCCGGGATGATCTTTGTCCCGAGCATTGGCGGTATCAGTCATGCCCCGGAAGAGTTTTCGCGCCCGCAGGATATTGTCAACGGGGCGAACGTGCTTCTGGGAGCTGTGCAGCGGCTTGATGCGCAGAACTGGTGAGATGATGCCGGGCACATCGTGAGCGCATCGTCGGCAACCCTTACCTTGGGATTACTTTCCGCTACCCATCACTTGGCAGAAATCAAACGGATGCGTGAGCACCCGCGCGGATTGCTTCCGCTATGCCGCATGCGAAAAGCAGCGCAATCCGTGCCCCTGTGATAAAAAGTTCTCTGCGCAGAAGGGAGATTTGATGAGGAATCTGACGAGACGGGAAGTGTTGAAGGCCGGATCCACAGCGGCGATGACCGCGATGCTTAATCCGATGTTGGCGAATGCGGATAGCGAGAACGCGGGCAACAACGTTCGGAAGCTGGAGTCGGTCCAATCAACGCCAGAGGAAATCTGCTTCATGGAGGCGACCACGCTTGTGGAATTGCTCCGAACGAGGAAAATTTCCTCAGTTGAAGTGATGAAAGCGCATCTGAGACAGATCGCGCGGGTGAACTCAAGAGTAAACGCGATCGTGACGCTCGTGGAAGAGGAACAGCTGCTGGCCGAGGCGCAGGCGGCGGACGATGCGCTCGCCAAGGGAAACTGGCTTGGGCCTTTGCATGGGCTGCCGATCGGCGTGAAGGATCTGCATGCCACGAAGGGGATTCGAACCACGTATGGATCCCCGTTGCACAAGGACGACGTTCCGAAAACAGATTGCCTGTTGGTTGAACGGGAAAAGAAGGCGGGCGGGATCGTGATTGGAAAAACGAACGTACCAGAGTTCGGACTGGGATCACAAACGTTCAACCCTGTATTCGGGGCAACGAGGAATCCGCACGACCTCACGAAGACCTGTGGGGGAAGCACGGGGGGCGGCTCGGTGGCAGCGGCTTGTGGCATGGTGCCGCTGGCAGATGGGAGCGATTATGGTGGATCATTGCGGAATCCCCCGAATTTTTGCGGCGTAGTGGGACTGCGGCCCTCCCCAGGACGAGTGCCGAATACTCCCGCGGACCTAGCGTGGCAACCGTTTTCAGTCGTCGGAGGCGTGGCGCGCAACGTGAAGGATCTCGCATATTTTCTCAGTGTGCTGGCAGGGCCGGACCAGCGGATACCGATTTCCGTTGAGCAGCCGGGAAGCCAGTTCGCGCAGCCGCTCGGCGGTCGAAGCTTTAAGGGAGTCCGCGTAGCGATGTTCGAGGATATGGGGTTGCCTTGGGAGCCGGAGGTGAAGGAAGCGGTGCGCGCTCAGGGGAAGGTCTTCGAATCGCTTGGGTGCGTCGTGGAAGAAGCAGAGCCGGATTTTCGGGATGCAAACGAATGCTTCTTAGCTTGGCGTCATTGGACGATGGAATCGAGATTTGGAGATCTCGTTGCTACAAAAGGCGATCAGCTGAATGAGTACGTCCATTGGCATGTGGAGGAAGGTCGAAAATTGGCAGGGCCGTATTTGTCGCGAGTGGAGATAAAGCGGTCGGCGCTGTATCAACGAGTGCGTGAGTTCATGGAGAAATATGAATTTTTCGTGCTGCCTGTGAATCAGGTGCTGCCCTTTGATGTGACACAACATTATCCGACAGAAATTAATGGCGTGAAGATGGAGAACTATCTCTCCTGGATGAAATCGGCCTGCTACATCACGGCAACAGGGAATCCGGCAGCGTCGGTGCCGTGCGCGTACTCGAAAAGCGGGCTGCCGGTCGGGATACAGATTGTCGGACGGAATCACAACGATTGGGGGGTGCTGCAGATGGCGTTTGCGTTTGAGAAGGCGAGGAATTTGGAGAAGAGAAAGCCCGTGGCAGTGGGTTGAGTTCGGTGAGGAGATCAATTCACTCGCTCTGCACCCGAATCTGTTTCAAGTCGCCATAAACGCCCTTGTGTCCCACGAATCGCGCAGTTTCTGGTTGGTCGGCAAACCTTACTTTACCGGATTACGGAAGGGTGGCCCGTTTTTTGCCAAATCGCGATACTCCTGGTTTGTCGGCAACCCTTCCCTTTACCGGATTACGGAAGGGTTGCCCGTGACTCGGGCTGGAGTCTGGCTGGTCAATATTCCCCAAAACCGACCATTCGGGGACACTGTCCAACCGACTGTTGTAGTTTACGCGACTGGTTTTCTGCCCCACACCTGTGCAGTTGTGAAGGTCATATGAAATCTGTTTGGATCTGCTGCTATGGGTTCACAAGCCGCAACCAAGCGGTCCAATTCCGGTGCGCTAATTAATTGCCTTTCAAGCATGAAGGAGCGCATGGCCGTTGCAAACATCAGTGGAATCCTCCTGTAAGGGTCATCCGGAAGCGGGCAGAGAACCTCTGCTCGAATTCCGATCTCTTTCAGACCCGCATTTCGGAACATGGAATACAGCAATTTGCCGGAATCAAAATCGCCTCCCCTAGCAAGGAAGGCACGAATGATAAGATCCCTCAAGTCATTCCACGGCTGCGAAGTCGGGTAACATGCCCATGTTGATGCAATCGTCTCTTCAGCAGCAACAATTCCTCCGCCGCGGCAGAGAGAAATCAGCGATGAGAGCAGATGGGCCGCCCGCCCGACGGGGGAAAAGACATAACGAACGTGAACGAAATCAAAAGATGACGGTTGGAGTCTAGAGTTGTAGGCATCATCTCGGACGACGGACACGTTTGTCAGGCCATTGGAAGCAGCATAGTCACGTAATGTCTCGATGTGCTTCGCATCAATATCTGTGGCCGTGACATGCCCAGTCGGACCGACCCGGTGGCTGAGCGCTTTTACAATGCCCACCGGGCCACTACCAAGGTCCACGCACCGCCAGCCAGGCGCGACCCTGATCGCGTCCAGCATTCGCTCGCCGGCCGGTTCCCAAACTCTAGCCTGCAAACGCAGTCGTTCAAGCTCGCTTGTGTTTCCAGCTAAAACGTACTCTGACGTTGGCTCCGGATTTCCCATCGGTCCCCTCCGAACCTTTCGCGCATGGTCTATCCAAGGAAAGGATAAAACACTCGGAGGCTATTCATGCATACACGAAAGGCCTCCCCTCTTGGGATTACGGTCCAGAAATAGCCCTCTGGGGAGCAAAAACCAGATTGTGGGCGTATCGTCGGCAACCCTTACCTTGAGATTATTTCAGGGTTGCCCGTGATCCAGGAGGAATCCGCGGCAGGCGGGCACCGCTGTGCCGCCACCCTGTCGGGAGCGGGCGAATCGGGCGAATAATCGCTGCCGTTTTTGAAGTCAAAAAGGAAATTCCTTCTCGTATACTTCACGGCAAGACCCTGCCACCGCTGCATCGGAGGAATGATGGAGTATCTACTGGTCCTGAACGATTCACCATACGGAAGTCAGCGTACCTACAACGCACTCCGCTTGGCTGGCGCGCTGGCGAAGGGCGCAACCAGGGAAGTCTCCATTTTCTTGTTGGGCGACGGGGTGGTCAGCGGATTGCGGATGCAATCCCCGGCAGATGCGTCCTATAACGTTCAGGAAATGCTGCGGCTCTTGGCAGAGCAAGGTGTCTCAATCGGTGCCTGCCGCACTTGTTTGGAGACGCGTGGGATTGATGATGCCTCGCTCGTCGCTGGCATCAACCGCCGCACCTTGGACGACCTTCGCAATTGGACAGAGGAAGCAACGAAGGTGTTAGTGTTCTGATCGGCCAGTCGGAGTCTGCGCGCCCCAAGACATCAAACCAGGGGGCGCATGTCGGGTTAATGCGTTTATCAGGTACTGAACTCCATTAGAATGGAAAACGTCGGCCACGCGCTTATCGTCGATGATCCGGAACGCTTCAATTCGCTGCTTAAGAACTTCGTTAGTGGCCTACCCTTTGACTGGGTTCTCGATTATTCTCCCCGCCGCTAAGCGCAGCGCGCACAGAGTCTGGGCAGGCCGAGGTCGGAGAGGTGACCGCAAATGATTCCAGTTGAGGGCCTCTTTGAGGCGCACCTTACCGTTCGTAACCTCGAGCGGTCGATCACCTTCTACCGCGATGTCGTTGGGTTGGAGTTAGGGATCTCGCAATCGGAACGCCCTGCGGCCTTTTTTTGGGTCGGCGGGCGCGGCAAATCCATGATGGGCATTTTCACTTTGGGAAGCTGGCCTCTCACGATGATGCAACATCACGTGGCCTTTCAAGTCGCGCTGGAAGACGTCTTAGCGGCTCCCCAGAGGCTTCGATCTGCGGGCATCACTCCCCGAGGGCGTTCCCCTCTGGGGGGCCGTGTAGAGCCGATTGACGAGCCAATTGTCTTTGCTTGGATGCCCGCCGCATCCGTATTCTTCGATGACCCGGATGGGAACCTCTTGGAGTACATCGCGATGCTTCCCGATCGCCCACGGCCTGACTTGGGAGTCGTATCGTGGAGTGAATGGAAAGAGATTCAGGAGAATCGGCTCTGCATCTCCGGCCTGAGCGGAGTGACTCCCATTCGCCTCTTTGAGGCGCACATCAGCATTCGTAATCTGGAGCGCTCGCTCGCCTTCTACCGCGATGTGGTAGGGCTGGAGGTGGGGCTCATCCAATCAAAATCAGAGATCGGTATGGGCGGGGCGCTGTTTTGGGTAGGCGGGCGTGGCCGGTCAATGATGGGCGTTTTCTCTTTAGGCGCAAGCTGGCCTCTCACAATCATGCAACATCATGTCGCCTTTCAAGTAAAGCTGGACGACGTTTTAGCAGCTCCCCAAGAACTTCGATTCGCAGGCCTCACTCCTTTGGGAGGCCAAAGAGAGCCAATTGACGAGCCAGTTGTTTTTGCATGGATGCCCGCCGCATCCGTATTCTTCAATGACCCGGATGAGAACCTCTTGGAGTACATCGCAATGCTTCCCGATCCGCCACGGCCTGAGTTGGGAGTCGTATCGTGGAGTGAATGGCAAAGGCCCCACAAGTATGCACGTCATTGAGCTCTGATTCACCACGCTCCCAAAATCGTAGAGTCGTCTTACAAATTGTCCGCAAAAATGCCGTAATGTTTACCGACTGTGTTTCATCGGCCGTATAGTCGCGTTACCGGACAAGTGCCCGTGGCTGGCCAGAAAACGAGGTTGTGGAAGCTGAAGACAAGTTCCGGACGGATGGTCGACAAGCCTTACAGTATTTCGACTGGTCGAGGACGAATGACCACTCAGGAGTCATTCGAGGAGCCAACGGAACAGAGTAAGAAATTCAACCAGCCGCAACTCGGACAGCTTGACAACCGCGTACACGCTGAAGGTAGGTTCATTTCTTCAATTCCGTTGGCCAGTTGAGCACCAGGGTTAGGGGTTCGGTGCCTTCTTTCAAGTTCCCGCTGTTGATGAGAAACGTCTTGCCGTCCGCTGTCACATCGTAAGGTCCGAGGTCGCTGAGGGGTAGGCTCGTGTAGTCGAAGTAACCTGGCACGTCCAGCCGGAGTGTTAAACTGGGGCGATGGCAAAGGTTCCCATCGCTGGCGAACTTGCACAGGAATTCGAACTGCCAGACTCGACACGAGTGCCACGGCGGCTGTCGGGATTGATCTCGCACAGTCGCTTGGTGCTACTCTTCTATCGCGGTAATTGGTGACCTTTCTGCCTCCGCCAGTTGGCGTCCGGTCGCTTTACCCAATGCGCGCAGGTAAGGGTCCATCGTGCGCGTCTGACCAAGAACAAAACGCGACATAAACCGAAAGATCGAATTGTAGACTTGCCGTCCCAGGACGACGAAGCGGTGGCCTAATCAATATTTCACAATTGTCTTTTCAAGACCCACACGGCGGAGGAGGGTTTGGAAGCGGGGGTCGGGGCGAATGGGATCGAAGGAGGGTTCGATGGTGAGTTCGGTCATGGAGAGAGAACGCTGATCAAAGGCCTTTTCTAGGGAATCCAGAGCTTTGGACTTCTCACCAAGCTGGGAATAGAGAATCGCGGTGCCAAAGGGCGAATTATAGGCTTCGGGTGGATTGACGGGGAGTTGCGTGAATTCGAGGAGTTGCTTCCAGTAACCTTGCGAGCCGCGGGTGGCCAAGGCGTGGCGGAGCGCGCCTTCTTTTTGCAGGGCAGAGTGTTCCTCTTCGCCGGCGAGCAATCGTGCTTTTGTGTCTTCGTCGATGGCGTCCTCAAATCTTCCCAAAAAGGCAAGAAGTTGGGCCAGGCGTTCGTGATCGATGGCGAATCCGGGAAACATCTCGGCGCATTTGCGGAATTGCGCCTGGGCCTTGTCGTATTGGCGAGCCCAGATGTATGTGCGGCCGAGGAAGGATTGCACGGGGGCGGAGAAGGGATCGATGGCGACAGCTTTCTGCATTTCGGAGATGGCTTCCGCGTGACGGCCGAGCGGCGAGAGGTAACTGTTGGAATAGAAGAGGTGAGCGTAGGCGTCATTGGGATTCAAATCGAGAGCGCGTAGATATTCGCGTTCGGCAGCGGGCCAGTCAAAATCATAGTGAGCCAAAACAAAACCGAGAGTGGAATGCCCGGCAGCGAGAGAGGGGTCCAGACTGATGGCACGCTGAGCAGCCTCGCGTGCTTTGGGCATGGATTCCATGGGGGGCATGGCACCGACGACGGGAGCCAGACTGTAGGCGCGGGCGAGCGCGCCGTGGGCGGGAGCGTAATTGGGATCAAGAGCGAGGGCGTGCTGGAACTCCGAGATGGCGCGTTCGACGGCGGGTTTGGTGCGGAGATCCCAGTCATGGAGACCTTGAAGGTAGGCTTCATAGGCAGCGGCGTTGAGGGAAGGAGCTTCCGCGAGACGGGTGCGGGCGGAAGGCGAAAGGGTCAACTCGATTTTGTTGGAGATGGCGAGCGCGAGGTCGCTCTGGAATTTCAAGACGTCGCTAAGGTCGCGGTCGAAATCAGCGGCCCAGAGATGAGTTTGGTCGCTGGCCTGAATGAGTTGAGCGGCGACGCGGATGCGCTGGTTGGAGCGGCGCACGCTGCCCTCGAGCAAGTAATCCACGCCAAGTTCGCGAGCGACCTGAGCGGCGCCTTTTTTTGCGCCTTTGTACTGCATGGAAGAGGTGCGGGCGATCACGCCGAGATGTTGCGGATCGAGGCTACCAAGCTGGGTGATCATCTCTTCGGTCATGCCGTCGGCGAAATAGTCCTCGTGTGGATCAGCGCTGAGGTTCAAGAATGGTAGAACGACGAGCATGGCTTTTTTCGGGATGGTTTTGGGAGGCTTGGTGAAATGTGAGCGGAGGAGAAGTCCGACAGCGAGGAGTGCGATCAGAGCGACAGCAGAGAAGATGGCCCTGCGGACCTCAGGGGTTAAGACCCCTGAGGTTGGGGAGGTTTGCGGCACGGCTGAAGGCGTGTCCTTACGAACCCCGCTATGAGGAGGCAACTTGGTATTGGCGGGAGGCGTGATTTCCCGAGAGCCATCGAGGAGAGGAAATGTAGCGAGGGCTTCTGTGCTGACTGGGGCCGTGAAGCGATAACCTTTTCCGGGAATGGTGCGGAGGAAACGAGGATTTTCGGGATCGTCTTTGAGGGCTTGGCGGGCTTTGCGGACAGCGGTGTTGATGCTGTTGTCGGCATCAACGAAGACATCTTTACCCCAGATGGTCAGGAGGATTTCCTCTCGGGTGACGAGACGGTCGCGGTTTTCGGCGAGCAGGAAGAGCAACTGGAGGGGAATGCGTTCGAGTTTGACGAGACGGCCGGCGCGGCGCAACTCGAAGGAGCCCGGGTCGAGCTCGAAGACTTCAAATCGTATTGTTTCGTGGGGCATGTGGGCCACACGCTGGCGCGCCACCTCATTCTACGTGTTCGCCGGGCGAAGACAAAGGGATGATTTGCGGGGGTTTCTCCTGTGAAGGTGAAGATGAGCGGCGGGGGAATCGATGTAACTCGAAGAAAGGGAAACGTTTCGGGCTTCAGGGAAAGTACAGGAAAGCTTCAGGCCGGCTCCATTGTGGAGGAACCGCGCTGTGTTGAATATGGCGGCTACCCCCGGCACGACCGGAGGCAAATGAAAAATGGAGGCTGGCTATGAAAGGTTTGGGATGGAAGGCAATTGTGGCAGGACTGATTCTGGCGGGATTCCTGAGTGCAGGGGCGAGAGCCCAGAGTAGTGACAATGATGGATGCAGCAATGCGACGCTGAAGGGGGACTATGCGTTTACGGTGACGGGGACAATCTGGGTGAAGGACTCCCAGGGCGTTCTAGAAGAGGTGCAACGCGGTGGAGTCGCTATGACCCATTTTGATGGAATAGAGAATCTGTCTCAGGTGGATTATGTGGTCTCGGGTTACAACAATTTGCCGACGCCTCCGACAGCACCTACCGACCCGGTGACCGAGTTCCATACGATGGAGACGGGGACGTACAAGGTGTATTCCGATTGCACGGGAACGTTTACGATTAACAGCCCCGGCACCACCATCACGGTGAAATTCGTGTTGAGCGATCATGGGCGGGCGATTCATACAATCGTGACGTCACTCAAAATGGTGAAACCGGACAATACAGAGGTGGCGGTGCAGGCGCTGATTCATTCGGAAGGTCATAAGTTGGGGAGAATTCGGGAGGAGTTGGATTAGGGATTGAGAACAGAAGGGTTGAATGTGGAGAAGAGGTACGGGGCGCAAGGACACGTAACGGGTAGGGTCCGCTAAGCAATTCGAAAATCGCCCATATATACCTCACCGACCGTTTTGTCTCGCGAGAATCTCGTGGACATCGCTGGGATGGCGGGAAACGTCAGCGGCCCATGTGCCAAACCCTCCGTGTCCATTGACCGCCCTGACCCATTCGGTCAGGAACTCGCGCTTCGTTTGCTGTTCTTGATTGTCCTGCCCCTTGACTTCCAGCACTAGCATTTTGCCGTTCGCGAGGCAAACGAGATAGTCTGGGCGAAATTTGCGGATGATCCCTCTGAACGAATAGGTTATTTCAAACCCGAGGTGGTCATTCTTGACCCATGCCGCGACATTGGGGCTGCGGTCGAGCTCGAATGCCTCGCTAGCGTCCCAGCGGCTGTCGAAAACGCTCATGTTTGATGTGCGAGTGCTTCGCGTGCTCGCAAGCTTTGCCCGTGTACCAGGGGAGCATGTCGCTCGTGGAACGAATCGGCCTTTCGGTGTCGAAGACAGGGACCAGCGCTTCGGTGTTTTCGAAATGGATCGCCTGCTCTAGATGTTCAGCGACGCTGCTCATGTGAAGCGTAACGGTAATCCGCCTCTCCGAAGGCTTGGACCCTGTGCTGCTTCTGGAGCCGTCTCAACGGCTGTGCCGTCCACGAAGCCGCGATGAAGGCCGCGGAGTTGGACAGTAGACGCTCGCCGCTGGGTCTCTGCCGAAAGACGTATAGGAGGAGATCGTCGATGAGACTCTCTGTGCCCTGCTCGCGCCCGGTGCGCGAAGGTACTCAACAGCGTCCTCGTATGATTTGACGAAGCGATGGTGTACATACCTCTCGGCGGTACTGTTGTCCTCTTGCGCGATGAATAAAGCAACAACGGCAATCTCGTGCAGGGTCCTCCAGCGCGCATGCGCACCGCTGGCGTATCCAGCAAGCAAAAGAGCATAGACTTCTCCAGCAACGCGCGCGGCGCCAGCTTGCAGTCTAACGAGAGCCTCAAATTTGTAGTCGTTCGTCGCGGAAGCGCCGGGGCGGAAATGACGATTGAAATAATCTCCGCAGCTCTGCGCAAGATGTAGACATAGTTCGTAGAGATCAAGGTCCCCCCCGAAAGTCGTGTTGATGGCAGATCCCCGCGATCCCTGCCTCATGCGCGGGCATAGCCTTGGGCACTTTTGGTATTCTTTTGCGTTCAACTTTGGTGCGGCGGTTCGGCAGACTGAATCTCGATCGATGACGACTTCTTTTTCTGACGACGCAACGGGTTCGGCGAATCGGATCTCACCCCGGCATATGTTCGAGACGAGGATTCGGATTCGCCTCGAGCGGGACGGCAAGAAACTTAGCCTGCAGGGCTGGGTGCGCAATCTCGGCGAAAGCGGTCTGGGGGCGTTCGTGGCCGAGGCTCTGACACTGGGCGAGTCGGTGACGCTCGAAATCCCCCTGCTGGACTCCGACAAACAAGTGATCCCGGCGAAAGTTGTTCGTGCACTGGGAACAGAGTACGGATTTCAGTTCACGGCGTTGAGCGCTGAGCAGCGGACCCGGATTCGGGCGACGCTGAAAGGACGACCGGCGATTCCTTACCCTGG
>Ga0187876_1001997_pt1 | contig 15980 bp, 16 predicted proteins | sample June2016WEW_17_4_FD_133000 | JGI IMG/M metagenome (GOLD analysis project Ga0187876, IMG submission 133000) | Peatland microbial communities from SPRUCE experiment site at the Marcell Experimental Forest, Minnesota, USA - June2016WEW_17_40 | ecosystem: Environmental > Terrestrial > Soil >...
GGCGGATGTTAACGTTGATACGGAGACGGGAATCGTAAAAATCAACAAGATGGTGTGCGCGCAGGACTGCGGGCTCATCATCGATCTGAAGACCGCGGAAAGCCAGTGCTACGGCGCGCTGATCATGGGCATCACGTACGCGCTCTTCGAACAAAAGATTATGGACGACGTCACGGGCCGGATGCTGAACCCCGACATGGAGTTTTACAAACTGGCGGGCATCGGCGACATTGGCGAGCTGGTCGTACACATGATGACCGGGCCGGGCTACGACGAGCGCGGCACCATTGGCCTGGGTGAGCCGCCGGTGATTTCGCCGGGCGCCGCCATCTCCAACGCCGTCGCCAACGCCATCGGCGTGCGAGTGTCCACAATACCCATCACTCCGGAAAAGGTCCTCGCTGCACTGGAGAAAGGAGAGGTATCCTGATGCAAAACTTCGAATATGCAAGTCCCACAACTTTGCAAGCAGCGATCCATCTAATGGCCGAAGCCAAGGGCGACGCAGCGGTCTTGGCGGGGGGAACCGATCTGCTGAGCCTGATGAAAGAGGGCGTTGCCAAGCCGGTACGGGTTGTCGATCTGCAAAAACTCAAGGAACTGAAACACATCGAGTCGAGATCCGGTCTACGGCTGGGCGCCTTGGTGACCTTCGACGAACTGATCGAGAATGCGGATGTGCAGAAGCATTATCCCGCCCTTGTTCAGGCGGCCCGAGGCGTCTCGAGCCCCCAGGTTCGCAGCATGGGAACTGTGGGCGGCGACCTTTGCCAGCGTCCGCGCTGCTGGTACTACCGCTTGGGATACGGCCTCTTGGCAACTTACAATGGAAAAGCCATGGTGCCCGAGGGCGACAACCGCTACCACGCCATCCTGGGCAATTCCGGTCCCTCCTACTTCGTGAGCCCTTCGAGCTTAGCGCCGGCGCTCTTTGCCCTGGGAGCAAAAGTTCGGCTGCACGGTCCCGAGGGAGCCCGGGAGCTTGAAATCGAGAAATTCTTCGTTACTCCCTCCAGCGAGGGTGAAAGCGAACATGCGCTCAAGCCGCACGAAATCGTCACAGAGATCGTTCTGCCACCTGCCGAAGGAATGAAGATGGCGGTGTACGAAGTCCGCCAGAGAGAGGCGCTGGATTGGCCCCTGGCCGCCGCCGCCGTGGCCCTGGAGATGCCAGGCGATTCGATTCGCAGGGCGCGCGTGGTGCTCGGCCATGTCGCTCCAGTGCCCTGGCCGTCTCCGGAGGCGGAACAAGTTTTGGCGGGAAAGACTTTTGTTGAGGATCTAGCCGACGAGGCCGGAAAGGCCGCGGTGAGTAAAGCTACGCCGCTGTCAAAGAACACCTACAAAGTCCAACTGGCCCGAGTGGCGGTGAAGCGCGCCTTGTTGCGCGCTGTGAAAGGAGAGGTCTGATCATGCCTGAACCCACTCCCCAGCCCGAGTATTCCCCTGAGCGCTGCCGGTTGTTGCGCTCCAAGTGGATGTTTATCGAATCTGAGCCTGACCCGACGGTTCCCCGGTCCGACAGCGGTATTTGCTGGTGTGTCCACACCCAGAATTGCCTGGGCCCGGATGGCGGAATCGTCAATATGGAAAACTGTAAACCTGGGCGTGCGTGCTTCCGCTCGTTGTAGGCGGGCGGCTCGTCGTGTCTTCATTTATCCGCCTCTTTTTACCGCAGAGGCGCAGAGGCGCTGAGGCCTGAGAACAAAAGGACTTCGCTCTGCGTCTCAGCGACTCTGCGGTGAATGCCTTTGCCATCTCACCTTTCAAACAGGTAACTTCCGACCTCCTTTTACATCAAAGCATATGGGGGCTTTAGGAGTGTTTTGTCAATAGGAGGATACATGAGAAGGAGATTGATTGTTTCGGCAATCGTAGGGTTAGGTATGGCTGCATTGCTGGCCGTTCCCGGCAAGGCAGCGATTAAGGGAGAATATATCGAAGCTCGGAGCGCGGACGTTTACACCGGGCCTTGCTTCGCCAACGGCGAAGTCGGGCTGGTAGGGGACGAAGCCATCCTGGCATGGAAGATCGACCAAGGAGATTGGAACGGAACCAGTTTGAACGGCCTGATGGTTGTGGCGGTGGTGAAAGCGCACGCCACATTGGGCGATCCTTACCATAGTCCTTACCCGGCCGAATCTGTGCTGATCGTTGACCAAAGGGCCAGTGCCGGGCAGCGTCTGGCGCTTCAGGAATTCGCGGCCTCGATGGCCGGCAAGCTTTTGAGCCACGTGGTGCATGTGGAAGCGGCGCCCATTCAATTGACGCTTGCTACAGGAGAACAGCATGGCGCAGCCGAGTTGGTGGCGGGAAACCTGGCGAGCATCAAGACGCGCAGCCTGTGCCAAGGCGACGACAAGTGCGGGAACGAAATTGTGTATTATCCGCCGCTTGTTCGCCTGAGTCACGCCATGCCCGCCTTCACGATCGAGGATACCTTCCACGGGCAGGGTCTAAATGTGGTGTGGAATCACATTGGCAAACGCAGCGCATTTGTGGGAAACTTTTCACTAGCTAGCGTTTCTTAAACCAAATTACGAGTTGGATGCCCTGGTGTTCCTTCGTTCTCACAGAGCATCCAACCCATGAGGCCACTTATGAGAGTGCATCGCGCACATGTGATTTTACTTGCCGCACAATTTCTTTTGGCGGGCCTGGCGTTCGGGCAGACTTACAAAGTCCAGAATGCGGGAGCGCCCGCCGCTGGTCAAATTCCTCAACCGCTTCAGAGTGCGCTCGAGTCCCAGGGAGTGAAGGTGCAGAACGACCAGGGTGGCACGTTGCTGGAAGTGTGGTTCGCTAAAACTGTAGCCACGAATTCCAGCGCCAGCCCGTCCTCCGACTATCTCTATTCCTCTCTGACCGACGGGGAATTCATCGGCGTGCTGCACTTTCCCAGCCCCGGTGCGGATTTTCGCGGTCAGGCCATCAAACCGGGTTTTTATACGTTGCGCTACGGGCTTATTCCCCAGGATGGCAACCATATGGGGGTGAATCCCACCCGTGACGTACTGGTTCTCTGCCCTGTCGCCGCGGACACGGACCTCAGCGCCAACCTGAAATTCGATGACCTTGTGAAGCTGAGCCGCCAAGCGGCCGGGACGCCGCACCCGGCTTTCCTCGTGGCTGCGCCTGTGAACGGAAGCACTTTTCCCGCTGTGGGCAAGGATGATCAAGACCACTGGAATCTCCAAGTGAAGCTGCATGGTTCCAACGGTGAGCTTCCGTTCGCGCTTACAGTAGTCGGCAAGTGGCAGGGGTGAGAGATTGATTCATTTTGGAATCTCGAATTTGGAATTTTGAATCGTTCTGGCTGTAAGGCTGGCTGAATGCATCTCGCAGAAACCAAACCGCGCGGAACCCTGGGGCCTTGTTCACTGCGAGGCATGGCAGCCGGGCTGGTCGTGTTCATGGTTCTGGCCATCTCCCGAGGGAGCTTCGCCCAAGGCGAGCCGCCCCACTTGGCGGTCCTGGAAGGGCAACTCCTGGCCACTTCCGCGGATTGTCCGGTTCTGCGCACGCACGGCAAGGATCAGCCTATCTCGGCCTACACCACTCAACTCTACCACACGCTCCAGGACAAGCGTCTGGCCAACCGGGAAGTGCGGCTCGAGGGGCTGATGAAGGGCGCTGGAACATTCGAGGTCGAACGCCTCTACACCGTCAAGGACGGAAAGCTCTATCGAGTGCGCTATTTCTGCAAAGTCTGCAATATCGAAGCGCTCGAGCCCGGGAAATGCGTCTGCTGCCAGCAACCCACGGAGCTTCAGGAAATCCCCGTCTCCGAAAACAACCGATAATCAAGGCCGCGGCAATCAGGGCATAGGCCGCTAAGACGACCAGCACGATGATGAGGAGTGAGAGGGGTTTCTTCATGCCTCTATCATTGTGTCAAGAACCCTCGAATAGGCTCAAGAGAATCGCGCTGGCTTTCTGACCGCATTGACACCATTCCCCGCTGAATGCTACAAAGGTGTTAAGGCCACTAGCCGGCATGCCCGGCAGTTGCGGTGGGTGTAGCTCAGCTGGTAGAGCGCCAGACTGTGGATCTGGACGTCGCGGGTTCGAATCCCGTCACCCACCCCAAATTTCAATTCTCCAACCTCCGCATCTTGCGGATTCCAGCGCGCTGCCGGCGCCGTGGAGTGCGGCAGCAAACCTGCCGCCTTGCAATCCGAGGCGAGAGGCGGTAGCTAGCGCTACCGCACTCCATGGTGGCTGGCACGCTGGCAGCCAAGTCCGCCGGCCATGTAGCCGACTTTTTGTCACTTTCCTTCCTCGCCGGTCCGCTCCGAAGTCTTCGCTGCGTTTTGCGCATAACGTGTAGCTTTTTGCACTTTTCAGGCTCTAATTTGCGCTCATTTGCACGCAAAACGCGCATAATTTGCAGCATTCAAAAAGTGATGTCCTTTGTTTTCAGATACTTCTTAGCTTCGTTTCCACTATTTTTGTATTTGCGCACGCTTCCCCAGCCTGGCAATTTCGAACCCTGCTGCATTCCCGCACCCCTGACCTCAGCCAGAGCGCGCGTGGCGCCGAAAAGCTCGAATTCTGCGTTTAGTGCGCGCATTGTGCAATCAACTCTGAGTTCGTTTTGAGTTCGTTTTGAGTTCGTTTCAAAATTCCATCGTTTCTTTTCAATAACATACTGGCTTCGTTCGTAATATTTTTTGTCTGTTTCAATCCCGGGCTTTCCCGAGAGCAGGAACCTTCCCAACTTCTCTCGCGCCTCGCCGGTTTCCGGCGTCCTTCTGCGACAATGTGTCCACAAAATGACCACAACTATAGGCTAGCACACAGCCTTGGTTTTGTCAAGTGAAAAATGCAAAAAAGCCGGCGGACGCTCCCGAATTCCGCCGCCCTGCCTGGTCGGACCACGGCAATACGGCCGACTCGGTCGAAATGTCGTCGTGTGGGGCACGCGCTGCCTGAAAATGCCACCCTGCCTTTTCTCCCAAAAGCCCGGCTGCTTCGCCGAGGTCACTTCTGCGGTTCGCCGGCTCGCTCGGGGGGATTACTTCCGGATTGCCGACATAACCGGCCAATCGTGATGTCCGCGCCGGCGTAACCTGATGGGAATGCGAGACTTAAGGGCGCGTGCACAGATTGGACCAGTTAAACGGAAAATAACCGGCAAAACTGTTTGATTCTTAAGCCTTTAGCGTTGACAAACAGTTTGGCCGGTTATTTTTAGTTTCTCGTCCGTGTGGATTGTTGCTGGGTTCGGTGGTGGTGCGATCGGATTCGGCAACCTGGCAGAATACTTTGTATCGTTCTTTGTGGTAATCTAGCAAACGAGACGACATGTTGTAGCGGTGTTAGCCGTATCGTTTCGTGGCGGCAAGTTATTACTCGGGGGTAAGAAGCCATGACCATTCATGTGGAACTCGATGCAGAACTGGGAGCGCGACTCGCCGCCCAGGCTCGTGCCCAGGGCGTGCCCCTCGAAAGGGCGGCCGCGCGCATTCTGGAGGAGGCGATGGCTTCCCGGTTGACCACCTCTAGCGATCTCACCGTAAGCGATTTCCATGCCCTGCTGGCCTCAATGGCGGAAGGTTCGGAGCGTTTGCCGGATCTTCCGACCGAGAGTTTCACGCGCGAAAGTTATTACGAGGACCGTGCGTAGATGCCGAGAACTCGCTATCTAATCGACAGTAATATTCTGCTTCGCTGGGTAAAGCCGGATGATCGTGACTATCCGTTGGTCGTCGCGGCAATTGACGCCATCCTTGCGGACGGCGGTGTGCTTTGCTACACATCGCAAAATGTTGCGGAATTCTGGAACACCTGTACTCGACCCCTCGATCAAAATGGGTTCGCGCTTTCCCTGCAGGAGACCGACCGCCGGGCCAGAGCCTTTGAGGATAAATTGCAACTATTACCCGATAGCGTGGCAGTCCACCAGGAATGGCGCGCCCTGCTTGTGAGTCGCAACGTTTCTGGCGTGCAGGTCCACGACGCGCGCTTGGCGGCGGCAATGCGCGTCCACGGCATCCAACGAATTCTTACCTTCAACGAGCGTGACTTCGCTCGCTATCCCGAGATCCAGGCCGTTCATCCACGGGCACTCCTGACCAAGAATCGATAATGGAACGAGACAGGTAGCGTGCAGGTAGCCCCACTTCGGCTTCCTCCTCGGTTCTACTGCACCCCCATTCGATTTCCGTCGTTCCCCGCGACGGCCAGATGACGAGCCGCCGAGGAGGGAAAACTACGTCCACCTCGGCGCTGCCTGCTGAACACTTATTTTCAGCGTCCTGCCCCATCCAGATTGACGCCGTGTGGTTGCTGCTGGGGTATCGGGGACGAGAAAAACCCACGGTCAAGACTTTGCTGACAATGGCTACGCGCTTGATTAACCGGTCATAGTGCCGTACCCTTATGTCGTCCGTGTGACCGAAATGAACAGGGAAGATCTCAGGGCGTTAATCAGAAGCTCGTTGCGAAAGCAGGGGTTCAGGCTTCGCGACAACAGGATATCGCTGCCCACCCAGCTCGACAAGCAGGGGCTGCGCGACCTCCACAGAGAAGCAGTAAGGCATAACGTTGACGTCGCATGTGCCAGCCTGCGCCCCCGCGAGGAAAGGCTTCTCGGCAGGATCGCTTCTGGTGACGAAATTACTCCGGGGCTGATCGCTCCTGCTTTGGTAGAAGTTGTGCCTGGGTCGGATGATGAGTTGCTATTTCGCTACGCGAAGCTACACTGGAGCATCCCAACCTCGTCAGGGTACGGGCGCCGCCTCCGATTTATCATAATTGACAAGCAAAACGGCAAGCTTATGGGAATACTTGGACTGGGCGATCCAGTTTTTCGTTTGGGGGATCGCGATGCCTGGATCGGGTGGACTGGCTCAGCACAAAGGGAGAATCTTCGGCATGTAATGGATGCCTTCGTTCTGGGGGCCGTGCCACCGTATTCCTTCTTGCTCTGCGGAAAGTTAATAGCAATGTTGGCTGCCAGCAATGAAGTCAAGGACGCGTTCAGGCGGAAGTATGGGCGGTCGTGGTCCGTAATTCGCCACGAATACATGGATGGTCGGCTAGCGTTGGTTACGACAAACTCAGCCCTTGGGCGGTCTTCTATCTATAACCGGTTGAAGTATCGGGGCCGTCTGGTTTTCGAGCACATAGGATTCACTCGCGGCTCGGGCGAGTTTCAGTTCTCCAATGGTCTTTACAGCACGATTCAGCTATATGCTGCAAGGTACTGCGAGCCCACTGCCAAGCGCGAATCATGGGGGACCGGATTCCGCAACCGCCGGGAAGTGATCAAGAAGTGCCTCGCGAAAATTGGTCTGCCCACGGAATGGCTATATCACGGGATACGCCGTGAGATTTTCGCGGTCCCGCTCGCTCGAAACTCGCGAGAATTCCTACGCGGGGAGCACTCAAAGTTGCTTTGGCACGACATGCCCGCTGACGAGCTATTCGATTTTTTTAGGGATCGTTATCTCTTGCCTCGGAGCCAGCGGGATGACCGATTTAAGATCTGGAATCCAGCGCAATGGGCAGTCTGGTGTACCCAAACACCCGCGGGAGGAAACAATGCCAGCAGACCGGATCGCTCTTAGCCCTGAACTGCGGAAAGCCTTGCTGGATCCAGAAGCCCTTACCAATCCTATAGAGGTGAAGGGCCAAAAGTACTTTCCAATGAAGCCCGTCACTGCAGGGTTCAAGGCGGCGGTCTGGAAGGTAACCGATGAACATGGGCGAGCAAGGGCGGCAAAGCTGGCCATTTACGAGGATTACGAGGACCGGTCATTCCTAGAGGAACTATCCCGTGCAGCCAAGCTTGAGCCTTTTCCGCAGTTCGCGAAGTTCATCGATGCCGGGCTTACCGATTTGCAGTTCCCTGAGCTTGGCAAGATTCGTTTTGTCTGCTTTATCGAGGAATGGATTGACGGGCTTGTGCTAGAAGAGTTTCTCACTCAATATCGTGATGTCGTTGACTCGAACTTCCTCCTGGCCTATGTGAACCAGATGTGCGGCGCATTGCACGCGCTCCAGGCCAAGAATCTGCGGCACGACGACCTCCATTCAAAGAACGTCATGCTCGCACGGCCCGACCCGGACGCCCTCGGCAGCACATGGACGGTCAAGGTAATCGACACGGGCAGCCTGAAGCCTGGCGACGCTCCGACCAAGAAAGAAAAAGATGACCACAGGAATTTCATCGATCAATTGGTGAGCATCGTCAACACTATTCAAGCAAGGAAGCTCATACCCATTATAGAGCGGCGCTTTATCAACGGGTCTATTGAATTACTGAACTGCATGCTTGACGAGGATCCGAGTATCGCTTTGCGATCTCCAGACCAAATTCTCTCCCATTTCAAGCTCGCCTATACCCGTGCGTGTATTCCCCCCCAGTCTACTGCAACGCCTCGTCTCAGCTTGCCCTTTGAGTACATTTCGGCAGAGCACATAGCTGATGATCGCGTACTCGTTGATATCTTTGCCCAATCCTGCCCCTGGCTCGAAAAAGTGGCAAGCCGTGATCCCTGTTTGGTGACCGGCCCAAGGGGATGCGGTAAATCCACTATCTTCCGGTGGCTCAGTTTGAGAGCTCATCTCCATAAGCCTGCGTCGGAGATCGAAGAATTTTCAATTGCGGGCCTCTACATTTCCTGCAGCAGCGATCTTCAGAATCGCATGGGCTGGATAAGGACCGAAGCGGTTGCTGAAAGATTTGGCAGGGAGATCGTCCACTATTTCAACCTGCTTCTTGCTCGGGAGATCCTCCACACGCTATGGTTAGTCTCGCTGCGCGCAGACCGTGAAACATTCTGGGGGCTGGGCAAGGCACAGGAAGAAGCAGTCCACAGCTTCATTCTGCAGAGCCTTCAACAAGCAAGGCCCTTACTGCAGGGCGTGTCGCTGTTACGCCAATGCGTGGAAATCGTCGAAGGAGAGATGTTCCAATGCCATGTCCAGATGCTAAGAGGTAGAAACCTTGAACTCCCTACGCCAGAAACATTTCTAGGCGACTTCACGGAACTGCTTGCCAGGACCGTGACGTTTTTTGCGAAGCGGCCGATTGCATTTCTGGTTGACGACTTCTCGGTGCATCGACTGGCGGAGCCCGTCCAGAAAGTCCTGAACCGTGTGATTTGGGAAAGACGCAGTAGCCACATCTTCAAACTGTCATCTGAGAAGTATGGCACCGTGATGGATGATGCCTTCGGGGCCACGGTGGATCTCACGCGTGAAATGGTTGAAATTGACTGCGGAAGGGAGTATATCGCGTTGGATGATTTCGACCAGAAGCAAAAAGCTCGACGCTTCGCGAAGGATCTTCTCGATAACCGGTTGGCGGCAGCGGGTTACGCGGGCTCACCGGAAGGCCTGCTTGGAAACTCCGAGTGGGCGGAGGGCTCTCTGGGTCGCGCGCTCAGGGATAGGCGTCGTGGACGGAATGACGAGCAATACCACGGGCTCGAATGCATCGCCGATCTCTGTTCGGGTGACGTGTCGACATTGCTCTTTGTTTACAGGCGGATCTTCGAAAAAGCCAACGTCAATAAGACGACCACTGGCAAGGTTCCGAGAAGAATCCAACATGAGGCAATCGAGAGCGTCTCGAGGGAGCTCATTGATGCAATAAGGGCTCACTTCCCTTACGGTCCACAAATGCACCGAATTGTTGCTGAGTTTGGAAACCTAGTCGGGAGGGTCCTTCGCGAAGGAAGGATGTTGAAGAAGAAAAGCAGGGACCGAGTGCCACCAGAATGCCCTAGGATTGAGGTCGACCAAGATATTAGCGGACCTGAAGAGACGCTTTCGGAAGAGCAGCAAAATCTTGCCAGAGCGCTCGTACGGAGAGCCGCTTTCATCGAGATGGAGCCAGGTCGGTCCCGCCACAAGTTCCTCCCGACCTTACGCTGGCAGCTTAGGCGGGTCTACTTGCCACATTTCGGTGCCGCTTTGACCAAAAACGATGCAGTCAAGTGGAAACCCAGCGACTTCAAATTTTTCGTGACAAATCCGAGGGAGGCCTGCGACCGCGAGTGGGAAAGAAGGCAGAAAGAGACCGACGACACACAAACCCACTTAGAATACGGTCAGGGGGAGCTGCAGTAGCCAACGTTGAGGAGTAAGTCATGGCAAGAATACAAGTTGTGCCCCTGAGCAGCGTAATGGCGAACCTGCCCGATATACAGGGACTCGATTCTTGGTCTCCGAGACCAGCGGAGTGCGCGCTGTTCCTCTGCGCCCTTGGCTTCGAGCCAAGGTGTCTCACGATTCCGGGTATTCTCGCGGCGCAGAACTTTAGGGCGGGGCGAGCTGCGTACTTCCAATATGCTACGAATCGAGCTGACAATGCTGTTAACGCATCTCGGTTGTTGGAGAGCCTGAAGTCGATCTCTAATAGCGTTGTGCCCCTTGAGGTGGGTGCCGACGACTTCTCCCGTCGCATCAGGGACCTCTTGGAGTCGACGCCGAGAGCTCCTCTTCAAGAGGAGCCGCTTGTGGTTCTCGACTTAAGCGTTGCTTCGAACGAAATAGTCATGAAATCCGTCAAGGCTCTCCTTGAGGTCGACCTCCGGCTGGCCGTTGTATACTCAGAGGCAGCCGTTTACCACCCCACTCGGCAGGAGTACGAGGCAAACCCAGAAAGGTGGAAACGCCCGGAATCGCTAGGTCTCGAGCGTGGCATCAGCAATGTGGCTGTGAGTGAAGAATATCCGGGGTACGGGTTCGATCAACTTCCTGACTGCGTCATTCTGCTTGCGGGGTTCAAAAAGGATCGCGCAAGAGTTGCGATCGGTAAGGTCGACCCATCGTTGCTAACGCTGCCGGAGAATAAAGTGCTTTGGCTGGTGGGAATGCCTCTCCATGCAGAAGATTCATGGCGCCTGAATTGTATGCGGTGGGCCAACGACCTCGGGTCGGACGACCCCCAATACGAAGTGAGTACGTTCGACTACAAGGATTCACTCAGAACGCTTGAGAAAATCCACTTCGAGCGGGCCAACACGTTCAGGCTAACGCTATCCGCGATGGGATCAAAGATGCAAGCCCTTGGTGCAGCACTTTTCTGCTACCTGCGCCCCGACGTGAGGGTCGTCTTTGTTAGGCCGAAAGAATACAACGCAACCCTCTACTCTGAGGGTTACAAGGCAACTTGGTTAATCGATTTCGGACCTCTCAGGAGATTGCGCGGGCAGCTGGATGAAGTTGGACAATTGCGGGTCGAGGACTAAGCGGGTGACTGATAAGCCCGCCAGCGCTCACGCGTTCCACCCACTACGCCTCCGCGCGGCAGCGCGAATAGATCGATCGCATGTCCAGGCTGCCGTGTCTGTTCCTTTATGGCCACGACATCTTCGTCATTGTGGGTTGCCTTGCGGTTTTCCTGGTGATACCGCAACGTGCGGTTAGCCACAGTCAGTGCTTTGCTGACTGTGGGCCTTTCTTGTCCCAGACGCCGAGCCCAGTGGCGACTGCGACCTGGCAACGCTTCCGCAATAAAGGAGAGAACCCACGGTCAAGACAGCGTTGACCGTGGCTACCTGTTCTCCTCGGAAACTGGTGGTTCACTTGGCCGGTTATGTCGACAAACCATAGAAGTGCCTCACATCCAAACTCCCAAGACACGGGGTTCGAGGAAATAGGACCCGCCTGGCCGCCCCGGGTTAACGACCCGCGCAACTCCGGCTGGCTGACGCACCACTCGGAAGTTAGACAAAGGCAGTCAAGATGACGGGAAACGGCTGAGCTGCTGACATGCCCGGGACCTCGCCGATCAAGAGAAGGCAGCGTGCAAGCGATCCTGAGGAACTCGCGGGCCTGCCGGGTGACGGTTCGGATTCTGACTGACTGGATTCCCCGGGTCGCTCGTCTGTTGACAGCTACTCGCGTCATGAGTTAGTGTGGCAGCGTTCTGGAACGGAACACGCGCACCCGACCCAGCGAAGGCGTGGTGAACTCGTGCGCGGACTCGTCTCACGCCGGTTTGAGAAGGAATTTATAATGGTCACTAAATGGGATCTTGAAATCGTTGCCGCAGGGCACACGTGCTTGGATCCCATCCCTGTTTTTGGCATCGGCGGTAAGGTCTACAAGATGGCCGACGTGCGCGGGTGCCCTGAGACTCACCCGCCTGATCCTCGACGAGTTCAGCTTTCCTTTCTCGAACGCATGCGTCCGGATGGAAAAGGACGGCAAGGATGTGGCGTGGTTCCTGGAGTGCTTCGACTACGCCTACATCGACCCTTCGGACGTTGACTGTTACTCAATGGTGCTGCTCATGTTGTTCCCGGACGTCAAGCAGGAGCTGTGCCAGCGTTTCGTTGACGCGATCCTTCCCGACGACTTCAGCAAGCGCTTCTACCACCTGCAGGGAGAAGGAACACGGAGAGACCGTCAAGGGTCCGCACTCCATCGTGGCGGCCCATCCCAGGGCGGGGGCCGTCCCAACCCAGTTGGTCATGCAATTCATCAAAGAGACACAGGAGCGCACCGGCAACACGAAGGTCGGCACTCCGGCGTTGCGCTCTTTCACGTGCTCGATATTCGGTACGGCGCTCGAGTCACCGCCGTTGCTTTTGGCCTGATACCTAACCTTCAGGAGGAGGAGTTATGCCCTATCATTTGGCAGATCTGCGTGGACAGAAGAAAGCACTATTACCCGATGCAATGCTTGACAATCTCAGTCGCGACTTCGAGTTGAAGTTCTCGGTGGGCATCTGGTACTTCGCCCCCGGCGGCGGACGCTTCCACGATCGCTTCGTGAAAGCCGCGACGATCCCTGAGCGCATCGAGATGGCATGCGGCATGGCCAAGCTGGGCGTCACGGGAATCGAGGCCCACTACCCGGACGAGATCAACGAGGAGAATGTCGGGCTCTACAAGAAACTCGAGGAGGAGGCGGGCATTCGCGTGGTCGGCGTGCCCTTCTCCCACTTCTTCGACCCGAGCTTCGAGTTCGGTAGCCTCTCGAACCCGGATCCCAAAGTGCGCGAGAGAGCCAAGAAGATTGCGGTCAATGGGCTCAAGTTGGTCAAGGAGATCGGCGCGGACACGGCCATCTCCTGGCCGGGTATGGACGGCTACCGGTATCTGCACGGCAAACCCTTCATGTACATGTGGAACCTGTTCGAGACCGGCATGGCCGAGGCCATGGACGAGGTGCCGGGCGTTCGCATCGCCATCGAGCCCAAAGGCTATGAGCCGGCGCCCAACAACATCTACCGCACGACGGCGGAAGGTATCCTGGCCGCCATGCGCGTCGAGGGAATGCTCAAGAACGCTGAGAACCAAAGGCTACTGGCCGAGGGGCACTGTCTGGTCGGCCTCAACCCTGAGATCGGGCACGTCAAGATGAGCTACGAAATGCTGCCGGCTGCCTACGCGCTCGTGATGATGGAAGGCCGCTTGGCCCACACCCACTGGAACAGCCAGCCAGACGGCAACTACGACCAGGACAACAACGTCGGCGCGATCAACCCGGCTGAGGCCGAGGCGCTGCTGTACACGCTGTGGGCGCACGGCTACAACGGCTATTGCGGGATCGACATCAATCCCGAGAACATGCCGGTCGAGAAGGCCGTCGAGCTCAACATCAAAGCGATCCGCAAGCTGAAGGAGCGCGTAGCGCGCCTGCCTCACGAGCGCTTGATTGAGGCGCACTTAAAACCAGCGGCGAACCGCGGCGTCATCGAGGAGATCCTGATCAACAACTTGTGAGCGCGGGGGGATTGGCAGAACGGCGAAAGGAGTGCACGTCATGAAATGTTCCGTTCGATGCTCCATCAGGCAACATCTGCGAACCATGTCCATTGCGGCCATCGCTTTGAATCTTCTGCTTCTCGCATTGAGCTTTTGGGCGGCTGAGCAGCCTCCGTCAACGCTTAAAGACGCCTTCAAAGCTTCTTTCCTCATCGGGGCCGCGCTCAACCCAGCCGAATTCACCGAACGTAATGTTCGCGAGGCCGCCCTCGTCAAGGCGCAATTCGACTCCATCTCGCCGGAGAACGTTTTGAAATGGGAGATGGTTCATCCTCAACCGGACCGCTACAATTTCGATCTGCCCGACAAGTACGCTGCCTTCGGCGAGAAGAATCACATGTTTATCGTCGGCCACACGCTGGTGTGGCATCAGCAAACGCCCAGATGGGTCTTCGAGGATGCGAAAGGAAATCCCGTCGATCGCGAAACGCTTTTGAAGCGCATGCGGGAACACATCCAAACGGTCGTCGGCCGGTACAAAGGCCGCGTCAATGGCTGGGATGTGGTCAATGAGGCGCTCAACGAAGATGGCACTCTCCGCCAAACGCCCTGGCTGAAGATCATTGGCGAGGACTACATTGCCAAGGCCTTTGAGTTCGCGCATGAAGCTGATCCCACGGCGGAACTACAGTACAACGAATACTCGCTGGAGAATGAAGCCAAGCGGCAGGGCGCAATCGAGTTGATCAAGAAACTCAGGGCTCAGGGCGTGCCGATAACCGGTGTGGGTCTCCAAGGGCACTACAGAATCGACTGGCCCTCGACCGATCAGGTGGACGCGACCATCGCCGCCTTCGCACAACTCGGTGTCAAGGTGATGATTACGGAACTCGACGTTGACGTATTGCCTCCGGCCCTGCAGCACCATGGCGCGGATATCTCGGCTAATGTCGAGTTGCAATCCCAACTCAATCCCTACTCGAACGGGCTGCCGGATTCGGTCCAACAGACACTGGCAGAAAGGTACGCCGCTTTGTTTGCGTTGTTCCTCAAACACCGGGGCGAGCTCACACGCGTAACTTTTTGGGGGGTCACTGATGCCAGCTCTTGGCTAAACAACTGGCCCGTACGAGGAAGAACCAACTACCCACTTCTTTTCGACCGCGAGGGCGGGCCCAAACCGGCCTTCGATGCGGTAATCAAGGCCGCGCGCTGAGCGTCTGCAGCGAAAGAGAGGACCGAAGATGAAGACGTTTTTGCTGGCAGTTGTCGTCGCGGCGGCGCCCTGGATGAGCGTGTCCGCTGGCACCACTGCGAAAGTTGAGCAGGGTGTCCTACAGGGCACAAAAGAAGATGGACTCACCGTCTACCGCGGCATCCCGTTCGCCGCCCCGCCCGTCGGCGATCGGCGCTGGCGCGCGCCGCAGCCGGCCGCGAAGTGGACCGGCGTGCGTCCCGCCGACAAGTTCGCGCCACAGTGCGTGCAAGGCGGCTTCGGCCCGCCGCCGAACGGAGGCAAGCCACCCGCAATGAGCGAGGACTGCCTTTATCTGAACGTCTGGACGCCGGCGCGGTCCGCCTCCGACCGCATCCCCGTGCTGGTCTGGATCTACGGCGGCGGATTCAACGGCGGCGCCACCTCGATCCCCACCTACAGCGGTGAGGTCCTGGCGCGCAAAGGCGTGGTGCTGGCCAGCATCGCCTATCGCGTCGGCTCGCTGGGCTTCCTGGCGCATCCGGAACTGAGCGCGGAGTCGCCCGAGCACGTCTCCGGCAACTACGGCCTTCTCGACATGATCGCCGCCCTGCAGTGGATCCGGAAGAACATTGCGGCCTTCGGCGGTGATCCGCACAAGGTGACCATCTTCGGCGAGTCGGCGGGCGGCATTGCGGTGAGCATGTTGTGCGCTTCGCCGCTGGCCAAGGGGCTCTTCGACGGCGCGGCTTCGGAGAGTGGCGGCTCCTTTGGCCCGCCACGCTCTGCTGGCGCGCCAGGCGAGAACATGCGGAGACTCGTCGACGCCGAACGGGACGGCGCGTTGCTTGCCCGGACGGCGGGCGACGATTGGCGGATGAGACGTCTCAGTGCGTTTGCTGTTGGCGAAGGCCTGTGCTCCGCAGTAATTCCGATCCGAAGAGGTCTTGTGTTACATTGAGTGTCTTTTAACAATGTTAGCAGCTTACTCCTAAGTTCTTGAAACCGTATGCGATGCAATTTTGGCGAGGCACAACCAACGATTCCTACCTTGTGTGTCCACAAGCAAGGATTCAGACGCAAACGATGCAGCCCATTCTTGGCCGCGGAA
>Ga0187876_1001999_pt1 | contig 15966 bp, 10 predicted proteins | sample June2016WEW_17_4_FD_133000 | JGI IMG/M metagenome (GOLD analysis project Ga0187876, IMG submission 133000) | Peatland microbial communities from SPRUCE experiment site at the Marcell Experimental Forest, Minnesota, USA - June2016WEW_17_40 | ecosystem: Environmental > Terrestrial > Soil >...
CCGGAACGCCGACGACGGTGGAGTTGGGGGGCACGTCATCGAGCACCACCGAGCCGGCGCCCACGCGCGAGTTCTCGCCGATGGTGATGTTGCCCAGCAGGTTGGCGTTGTTGCCTATGAAGACGCCGTCGCAGACCGTGGGATGGCGCTTGCCGTGGCCCTTGCCGGTTCCTCCCAGGGTTACGCCCTGGTACATGGTCACATCGCTGGCCACGATGGCGGTTTCGCCGATCACCACTCCCGTCGCGTGGTCAATGAACAGGCGCCGGCCCAGCAGCGCTCCGGGGTGAATATCCACGCCGGTGAAGAAGCGCGCCACCTGGGAAAGCAATCGCGCGGGCAGGCGCAGCTTGGCGCGCCACAGGGCGTGCGAGACGCGGTGAATCCAGACGGCCCACAGGCCCGGATAGCAGAGAAAGACCTCCAGCCGCGTGCGCGCGGCCGGGTCGCGCTCCAGCACGGAGTTGATGTCTTCGCGAATGCGGGCAAAGAGGGCCATGGCGGCAAACCGGCAACAGTGCTTCAAAACCGCAAGAATCTTCGGTATTGAAGGGATGGGCTTCAGCCCATCCGTTAAAGAATGGAAACGTCCGCGGCTTTAGCCGCTGAGGGAACGCATATTGTTCAGATTACATTCCCTCAGGGGCTAAAGCCCAGAGCTTCTTTTGCTTATCGGGCGGCACGGCTAAAGCCGTGCCCTTTCAAAGCAACTACACCGCAATTGCTTCGACCGGCAAAGCCAGGGCCTGCTGGCGCAGCGACTCGAACAGGATGCTGGTCAGGTAGCGCTCGCCGAAATCGGGCAGGACCACCACGATCAGCTTGCCGGCGTTTTCAGGCCGCGCTGCCACCTTCAGCGCCGCGGCCAGCGCCGCTCCCGAGCTGATGCCCACAAACAGGCCTTCCTCCAGCGGCAGCCGGCGGGCCATGGCGATGGACTCGTCGTTGGTTACCTGGATCACCTCGTCGATCAGCTTGGTGTCGAGTATGCTGGGCACAAAGCCCGCGCCGAGGCCCTGAATCTTGTGCGGTCCGGGCTTGCCGCCGGAGAGCACCGCGCTGTCTGCGGGCTCGACGGCGATGGCTTTGAACCCCGGCTTGCGCTCCTTGATGTATTTGGCTACGCCGGTGATGGTGCCGCCGGTGCCCACGCCGGAGATGAGAATGTCCACTTTGCCGTCGGTATCGTTCCAGATCTCTGGTCCGGTGGTGGCGTAGTGGATGGCCGGGTTGGCGGGATTGTCGAACTGCTGTACGACATAGCCGTTGGGCGTTTTGGCCAGGATCTCGTTGGCCTTGGCGATGGCGCCCTTCATGCCGTTGGGGCCGGGCGTCAACACGATTTCCGCGCCGAATGCCAGCAGCACCACGCGGCGCTCCAGGCTCATGGTTTCGGGCATGGTGAGGATCAGCTTGTAGCCCTTGGCGGCGGCCACAAAGGCCAGCGCGATGCCGGTGTTGCCGCTGGTCGCCTCGATGAGCACGTTTTTGCCGGGCTTGATTTTGCCGGCCTTCTCGGCGGCATCGATCATCGCCAGGCCGATGCGGTCTTTTACGCTCGAGACCGGGTTCTGGCTTTCCAGCTTGGCTACAACGGTAGCCGGCAGGCCGGCCGCTATGCGATTCAGCCGCACCAGCGGGGTCTTGCCAATGAGTTCAGTTACATCCGCGGCTATGCGCGCCATAATCTTCTCCTTTTTCCGGGATATTCTCCCGGGTACTTCTTTTGAAAGTGTTTGGGGTAGTGGAACTCGAAAAAGCGGGGAATACGCGCGCGGTTACGGCGCACGTCTGCATCGGAGCTGTCACCAGGGCGGTGTTAGCGACATCGATGCATGGAAATAGAGTAGACCCCAAGAGCGGGGTATGGCAAGTGAAACCTGAGAAAAGCGTCGTGCGCGCACTTTACCTCAGCCGGTATTGCGCAGTCCAGCCGAGATGCCGCTGATGGTGGCGGCGATGGCGCGGTTGACTTCCGGAGTGTCTTCGCCCTGACGCTTGCGGCGCAGCATGTCCACCTGGATGAGGTGCATGGGATCGACGTAGGGATTGCGCAGCTTGATGGAGTGCGCCAGCACCTGGTTGGTCTCAAGCAATTCGGTCTGCCGGGTCACGGCCAGCACCGCGCGCACCGTGCGATGGAACTCGGCTTCAAACAGGCCGTAGATGCGCTCGCGGAGCTTCGCGTCCTCAACCAGCGAAGAGTAGAGGCGCGCGGTGGCCAGGTCAACCTTGCCCAGCGCCATCTCCACGTTGCGCAGCAGATCAATGAAGAGCGGAAATTCACGGGCCATGGTTTGCAATAACTCCAGCGCGCCGGATTGAGGCTGATATTGCTCGATGGCGAAGCCCACGCCGAACCATGCGGGAACCATCAGGCGCGACTGCGTCCAGCCGAAGACCCAGGGAATGGCGCGCAGGTCTCCGAGTAGAGTCGATTCGTTGCGCCGCGCCGGCCTTGAGCCGATCTTAGCGTTCTCCAGCTCGCCCACCGGCGTGGACTGTTCAAAATAGGTAACCACGCCGGGATCGTCGAGGATGTGCTTTCTATAGAAACCATATGATAGCTTCGAAAGCTCGTTCAGCGCAGCCTCCCACTCGGGCTTGAGCACGCCGGTGAAGTGGCCCTTGGGGTCGCGGGCGTTGGGCCGCGCCAAAGCGTCGAGCGAGGCGGCGATCATCAATTCCAGGTTGCGCTCGGCCAGCACCTCGTCGGCATATTTGAAGTTGAGCACCTCGCCCTGTTCGGTGATGCGCAACTGGCCGTCAAAGGAGTCCATGGGCTGGGCGAAGATGGCGCGATGCGTGGGTCCGCCGCCACGGCCCACCGTGCCCCCGCGTCCGTGAAAGATGCGCAGCTTGACGCCCGCCTCGCGCGCCGCCACGTGCAGATCGCGATGGGCGCGGAAGATCTCCCAGGTGCTGGTCAGCATGCCGCCGTCTTTGTTGGAGTCGGAGTAGCCCAGCATCACCTCCTGCCAGTTGTCCCAGGTGGCCATCAGCTTGCGATAGTCGGGCCGGCTCCAGAGTTCGCGGCAGACGGCCGGAGCCCGGCGCAGGTCTCCAATGGATTCAAAGAGCGGCACCGGCATCAGGCCCGGATCACGTCCCGAGCCCTCCACCTGCACGCCGCCCAGCCGCGCCAACCGCACTACGGCCAGCACATCGTCCACTGATGCGGCGCCGCTGATGACGTACTGGCGAATGGTCTCGGGCGAGCAGCCGTTCTTGATCTCGGCCACCACGCGGAAGGTTTCGAGCACGCTAGCCGTCTCCTCGGAGAGGCCGCCGTAGAGCGCCGGCGCGCTGGAGCCGGCAATGGCCTCCTGCAAGGCCGCCGCATGGACCCGCGCGTGCTGGCGGATATCGAGCGTGTGCAGATGCAGGCCGAAGGTGCGCACCTGAAGAATCAGCGGATCGACCAGCGTGCGCGCGATGCGCAGCCCGCGATTGGCGGCCAGCGAGGCGCGCAGCGTCTCCAGGTCGGCAATGAACTCCTCCACCGAGCAGTAGGCGGGCAGCACCTGGGCCAGCTTGTCCTGTCCCTGGGCCAGCGTGTAGGAAGGATTCGGCAGCGCGCCGGCGTGGCCGGGATGCTCCATAAATTCCAGTGTCCGCTGCACGCGCGCCTTCAGGCAGATGACAAAACGGCGATAGTACTCGAACTCGTACTGCGCGCCGAAGACCTGCGCCTCCGGCGTATGCACCTGCGCCACGTAGGCTTTCAGCCGCGCCAGCAGCTTCTCGCTCACCGCCGTCTGCTGGGCGCTGGTGGTCAGCAGGTTGGTGATCTCGTCCAGCCGCCGACGGTAGTAGAGCAGCAGGTGCCCGCGCGCCAGTTGAATGGCGTCGCGCGTCACCTGCGGCGTGACAAAGGGATTGCCGTCGCGGTCGCCGCCGATCCAGGAGCCGAAGCAGAGCACCTGCGGCAGCTCGTGAGGCTCAATCTCCAACGAGTAGGCCGCGCGCAGCGCCTCGGAGATCTCGCGGTAAAGGCTGGGCAGCGTGTCAAAAATCGAGACGTCGTAGTAGTCCAGCCCCATCTTGATCTCGTCGTAAACGCTGGGCCGGCGCGAGCGCACCTCGTCGGTCTGCCACAGTCCGGTGATCTCCGCCATCACCAGTTGCTCCAGCCGCGCCATATCCTGCTCGGGCACGGGGATGCGATCCAGGCTGGCGAGAAACTCGCCGATGCGGCGCCGCTTGAACATTACCGTCCGGCGCGCCGCCTCGGTCGGGTGCGCGGTAAAGACCGGCACAACCAGCACGCGCCTGAGCCAGTCCAGAGCCTCCTCCGCGCTGATGCCCACGCGTCGCATCTCGCTCAGCGTTCCGGCCAGCGACCCGCGCTGCCGCACGGCCTGTCCGCTCAGTTGCAGTGCGATGCGCCGCCGCTTGCGATGGTTGGTCTCTGCAAGATTGATCAACTCGAAGTAGAAGGCGAAGGCGCGGGTGAGCAGAATGGCTTGCTCCACCGGCAGCCGGTGCACCAGCTCCAGCGAGCCGATGGCCAGCCGCGTAGCCTCTTCCTCGTCGCCGCGAGCCTCCGCGTCGCGCCGCCGGATGGTCCCCTGCCGTAGCGCTTCCACCTGGGCAAACAGCTCATCGCCGGCCTGCTCGCGCAGCACGTCGCCCAGCAAGGTCCCCAGCGAACGCACATCGCGCCGCAGCGGAGCCTCCTTCAGCTCGCCGGTTTGCGCCTCCAGCTCCGCCAGCCGCTCGGTCCAGCTCTCGGGATTCCACAAAAGAGCCATCTTATTTTGATTATGCACGAAGGGCAGGAAAGTAACGCTGTAAACTCTGTTCAAAGACATGAGAATTCAAGGCGAGCAACGCATGGATCTTTGGACGAAAGCTCTCGACTGGCAGGACTACGAAACATACATCTTCGGAACATTGCAAAGGTTATTGCCTGGGGCACACATCCAGCAAAACGTGACAATGAGGGGCATCATCTCCGGACGGTCCAGACAGATCGACGTCCTGGTGGAACGGGATTATGCTGGCGTCATCCTGAGTATCGTGGTCGATTGCAAATGCTACAAGAGGAAGGTGAATATAAAAGACGTCGAGGCCTTTCTGGGAATGCTAGAGGATCTCGGAATTAGGAAGGGTGCCCTCGTCACAACCAAGGGTTACTCGAAGTCGGCATATGAGCGCGCACAAAACGGATCACGCCAAACTGAATTGAGGATCATAACTCCCGAGAGACTATCCGAATTCCAACACATGGGCGATGCGTACCTGTGGGTCGAGCCCGTCGGTGCAATTGTGAGCCCGCCGCAGGGATGGGTCGCTGACAACGAGGATACACGGCCAGAAAAGATGCAGTTTGTCATGTACCCCCTCGGCCATACTCGGGACTCCGCCTTGCGCCGAGGACCCTTCATCTACGGAAACATAATCCTAAAACGAGAGTCCAAGCCGTCAATCGAGTCCATCGCCGAGAGCCATGAACTTGAGGCCATCGAAACCCACCCGGACGCAACATTCAAACGGCTGGAGCCTCCGCGTTTCTCTGCAGGCGCGAACGCAAAGCCCGCGCAGACGATACTCCGCGAAGGAGGCCAACACCCAGGCGACGAGTGGCCAGAATTCAGTCTTTACATCGACCATCCTAAAGGCGTGCTACTGCTTGTGCTGCACTGCCATCGTTTGGATGTTAAGAAGTATCTACAGCTGCTCATCTGGGCTGGGGAGAAGGCGATTCTAACGAATGCTGTTGACAAGAGACTGAGAAGAAGCCGCGAAGTGAACGGGAGAATTGCCGTCTACTGGAACAGAGCTAAGTACGTGGAGATCTATGTTCGCTCATCTTCTTCTGATCCATGGGAGGTTGGCGAGTGCTACATAGAAATTACACAACCGATTCGTCCCTTAGTAAGACAGCCAAGGGAAACAGGGGAACCAGGGAAGCCCGTACTGATTCATGAATGCGATTTTCAAACTTTGAAATTCCCTGTGAAGCAAGATTGGCGTATCGAGATCACGGGCGAAGGTTGGGTAATTCCTCTTTGGCCCACAGAACAAGTTGGTCCGAATCCTAAAGTCCTTCTGCGCATTCAGGGAGCGGATGAGCCAGTTGAGGTAATTGATCCAGCAGGCCTTCAGTTTTTCACATCCACGACGCGGCCCTTCTCTCCGGATGAATGGCCTGCAATCCCAGGGGTTGATGGCTAGACGTGGATTTACCTTCTTTTTGCTATAATATAGCAAGAAGTAGTAAGGAATACTCCAGCCGGGAGCGGAGACGCCGTCATGCCGGATGTTCAAAAAGTCAGTATCGCCTTGACCGGGGAGCAGCTTGCCGCTCTCAAGGCAGCGGTCGAAACGGGAGAATATGCCACTTCAAGCGAGATCGTGCGCGAGGCGATCCGGGACTGGCAATTCAAGCGCGAGTCGCGGCTTCATGACTTGAAACGCTTACGCCAACTCTGGGATCAAGGCAAGGAGAGCGGAACAGCTACGCCGGTGGATTTCAACCATACGCGGCGAGAGGCGCGATCGCGGCTTGCAGTTGCCGCCAAGAATCAATCCCGTGCCAGCTGATCTTTTCTGGACTCCGCAGGCTCGGGAGGATTTGATCGAGATTTATATCTATATCGGTCTCGACAATCCATCCGCCGCCGAACGTATCTTCGATGCCGTGCGGGCAAAGGCCGAATCGCTGATCAATTATCCCCGGCTTGGAGTGCGGCGGCCTGAAATTCGTCCGTCGTCGCGCATACTCGTTGAAGGGCCATACCTGATTCTTTATGAGACACATCCGGATAGCGATCAGGGCGCCATCGACGAAGTCGAAATCGTCAGAATTGTAGATGGCCGGCGCAACCTGAAGAATCTATTCTGAGCAGGCTACCTATTTGCCGGGTGCCCCAGGTCTTAATTTCGTTCTGATTTTGTTCAATTGTTGCAGCCTTCGGGCAACATGCAGATGATCTTATCCATCACGTAATCTCCGAGATGAGGTCCATTGGGGTAATGGACAATGTAGCCACCATTGATCTGCTGGCCGTCCACCGCAACAGTGCCGGTAATCGAGATACTCCAGGTGGCGCAGGTGACGCTCATATCGAGTTGCCTGTCTGTGTCATTGGATTTGTGCCCTGTGACGGCGCACTTCTCGCCGTCGTCAGAGATGAAGGTCCCGCTGAGAGTGGTCATCTTGCCGGCGCTGTTGCTTTCAGTCAGGTTAATGGTGTTCGGTTTGGCGACGGGCTTGCCGCCGGCCAGCCACGTTATCCTCCACTTGCCCGCAAGATTGGTTGCCTGCGCGTGGGAAAAACCGGGCAGGGTGAACGCGAGCAGCATAAGTACGACAAAACCTCGTGTGAATGCCTTCATGATTCCTCCTCTGCAAGATTGATCTCCACCATCGGCATGCAGTTGCCGATCAGAGTTGCTATCAACCAAATACTTGCCAGCCTGTTGGATGCCGAGTTTCTGAGCTTCGGGGAACTTTGTTTTTTGGGGGAACGGTGACGCTCGATCATGAGGATAGTGGCCCAACGCGGCAGGTGGCAATTGGAAACTTCAGTAAATCATGAGAGCGCGGACTGCCCATCCAACTGCATCATCAGCTCTTCCCACTCGGCTGTGAGCGCGGCTAGTTGGTTGCGCAGGTCTTCAGCCAGTGCGGTGAGCCGCTGGGTTTCGGCGGCTGAGACGAAGACGCCCAGCTGCTCCTCGGTGTGGCGGATGGCGGCTTCGATACGCGGGATCTCTTCTTCCAGAAAGGCGCAGCGCTCCTCCATCTGTTTCTGCCTGATGGGGTTCAGGCGGCGGGGACGGTCCTTGGCGGTATCGATTGGGGATGGGGCCTCCAACTTCTCCGCGGAGGGCGCGGAAGGAACGAGGCTGCCGGCTTCCCACCCTTTCGCCGAAGTGCGGCGAAAGGATGGGGCACCCGTCTGCTGCGCGGGTTCCGGCGCTGTGGCTACCGCGGATTGCGCTTCCTTCCAGCGCAGATAGTCCTCGTAGTTGCCCGTGGCTGGTGACCGTCCCGTTTTCCACTTCAAGCACGCGCGTGGCCAGCCGGTCGATGAAATAACGATCATGAGATACGAAGATCACCGTTCCCGAGAAGACCGCCAGCGCCTCCAGCAGCACATCCTTGGCGCGCATATCCAGGTGGTTGGTGGGCTCGTCGAGGAGCAGAAAGTTTGACGGCGAAACCAGAATGCGCGCCAGCGCGTAGCGGTTGCGCTCGCCGCCCGAGAGCACGCCGAGCGGCTTGAAGACGTCGTCGCCGCTGAAGAGAAAGCAGCCCAGCAGCGACCGCAGCGCAACCTCGGGAACCTTGACCGCGGCGGCGCTGATGTCGTCGATCATGCGCGTCTCGCCGTCGAGCACCTTGTACTGGTCCTGCGCGAAGTACTCGCTGACCACGTTGTGGCCCAGCTTCACCTGGCCCGCCGTGGGCGGTTCTTCACCGGTGAGCAGGCGGATAAGCGTGGATTTGCCCGCGCCGTTCACGCCCACCAGCGCCACGCGGTCGCCGCGCGAGAGGTTGAACCTGACCCGGCTGAGCACTTGCTTGGCGCCGTAACTCTTTGAGAGCCCATCGGCCTCCGCAACCATCCGACCCGAGGGCGGCGGCTGGGGAAACTTGAAGTGAATCACCGGCTCTTCTTCGGGAATCTCGATGCGCTCGATCTTTTCGAGTTCCTTGATGCGGCTTTGCACCTGTTTCGCTTTGCTGGCCTTATAGCGGAAGCGGTTGATGAAGGCTTCAAGGTGCTCGATCTGCAAGCGCTGGTTGCGGTATGCCGCCTTAAGCTGCGTGCGCCGCTCGTCTTTCTGACTTAGATACTTTGTATAGTTACCCTGATAGATAGTCAGCCGCTTATTCCAAATCTCCACGGTGCGGTCGATAGTTACATCGAGAAAGTAGCGATCGTGGGAGATAAGAATGTAACCGAAGGGATAAGTGCGGAGATAGTCTTCGAGCCAGTTACGGGTTTCAAGGTCCAGGTGGTTGGTGGGCTCGTCGAGCAGCAGAAGATTCGGCTTGGCCAGCAGCAGCCTGGCCAGCGCGATGCGCATCTGCCAGCCGCCGCTGAACTCGTCGGTCTGGCGCGACCAATCCTCCTTGCCAAATCCCAATCCGGTCAACACGCCGCCGACCTGCGCGTCCAGAGCGTAGCCGTCGAGCGCGTGAAAGCGTTCCTGGAGCATCGAGTAACGCTCCGCCGCGGACTCGTACTCCGGGCTGGCGTGGTCGAGTTCGGCCAGTTGCCCGCCCAGCCGCACGATCTCCCGCTCCATCTCGCGCAGTTCGTCAAAGACCGCGAGGCATTCGTCAAAGACCGACCTGCCGGCGAGATGCAACCCCTCCTGGGGCAGGTAGCCGATGCTGATGCCGCGCATCTGCTGCAAGCTGCCGTAGTCCAGCGTCTCCAGGCCGGCCAGCACCTTCATCAGTGTGGATTTTCCGGCTCCGTTGGCGCCCACCAGCGCGGTCTTCTCCTTGTTTCGGATGAGCCAATTGGCTTCCATAAACAAGACCCGCGGCCCAAACCGCTTGCCGGCATTTTTGAGGGAAATCATCTGCCTCTATTTTCGCAGAGAGGCGCACGGGGCTGAACGCAACGCCGGCCGGCGGCATCCGCCGCACGCCGATGGCGCAGGCCCGGAACGAATCGATCCGCGTCGAGCGGTCTGGCGCTCTGGTGCGTCTGGCATCCAGGACGGCGCTGCCAGCGAGCCGCCGGCCGGGTGCGTAAGTGCGGGAGCGCCTGATACACTTCCGTCAAGAACCATCCCGGGGTATATCCCGGAGTACATCTAAATCTCGGAGTAAGGCCACACCATGAAACACATTTTTCTGACTCTTTTGATGGCGGCAAGCGCGGCTGCCGCAAGCTCACAAACCCCGGCCCATCTGGCCACCAACGCGGCCAGCGCCGCCAAACCGGCCGCCTCTGCAACAAACCAGGATTGCTCGATAGCATCGGCGGGCATCGTACTGCCCCCCGGAATACCTCATGTTCAGGGCAACGTGCAGTCTGTCCTCGCCCTTCGCTACCAGGATTTCGTGATCGGTACCGGCGCCGAGGCCGAGCCGAACAAGCTCTACAAGGTCCAATACACCTACTGGCTGGCCGCCGACGGGCACAAGATCGACTCCACCTACGACCACGGGGGTCCTCCGGTCAAGGACAAGGACGGCAAGATCCTGCTGGACGCCAATGGTAAAGCCATGCCAGGCCCTCCGATGACCGTCAACTTTATCCAGGGCCGCCACCAAATGATTTTCGGTTTTGACCAGGGCTTTGCCGGCATGAAGGTCGGCGGCAAGCGCCGCCTGTATATCCCCTGGCAACTGGCCTGGGGCCCGATGGGCCACCCTCCCGCGATTCCTCCCATGTCCGACATGATTTACGATGTCGAGCTGGTGGATGTAGTAGAGCCCCCCGCACCACCCTTGCCGCCTGCTGGAAGAGGCGGTATCAACGACCTCCGCGGGCATCGGCTAACCGGCGAGTCAGCACCGGCGTCCGGAACGCCTGCTCCAGCGCCAGCGCCTGCTCCAGCGCCAGCGCCAGCCGCGGCGCCAACGCCGTCTGCCCCGGCGTCACCGGCTGCTCCAGCCTCTCCGGCGCAACCGAAGTAGAGCCGCGTTGCTCATCACTGAATGCGGCCACGCCGGCGGGAAACTCCGGCGTGGCCGCATTCGTTTAGCGGGATTACGCCTTGCGGCTGTGTCACACTGAGAAAGCAACCGGCGTACGGCGTTCGAAGGAAAGCGGGAAGTTGCCCATAAGTGGCATCTTGCTTCGATACTGCACAGAAGGGCCTGTAGCTCAACGGTTAGAGCAGGGGACTCATAATCCCTTGGTTCGGGGTTCGAATCCCTGCGGGCCCACCAACCTGGCAGTTCATCAAGAAGGATTGATGCCAGTCGCCGGGGCCCCGGCCTGCCGGCAAGCGTTCGCTCGGCTTCCGTGGCCGCGCATTCCACCCTCTCTGGAAGATGCTGGAAGGAAAGATCATGCGCGCTTTGGTTTATACCGCTCCGCGCCAGGTGACGCTCAAGGAACTCCCTCGTCCTCGTCCGGCTGCCGGAGAAAGCGAGATTGCCGTAACCGCCGCGGGCATCTGCGGCTCGGATCTCTCGGGATTTCTGGGGCGCAGCCGTCACCGCATTCCGCCGCTGGTGCTGGGGCACGAACTGGTGGGGCGCAGGCCGGACGGGCGGCGCGTGGTGGCCAATCCACTCATCGGTTGCGGGCACTGCACGGTCTGCCTGAACGGAGCGCAGAATCTGTGTTCGAGTTTTCGCCTGCTGGGCATGGACCGGACCTCCGGCTGCCACGCGGAGTTTGTCGTCCTTCCCGAGTCGCAGGTGTACGAGATTCCCGATCATCTGACCGACGCGCGGGCAGTGCTCACCGAGCCTTTGGCCAACATCGTTCATCTCTTCCGGATCGCGGCGCCGCAGCCGTTTTTCCGCATGGGAATCGTGGGCGGAGGAACCATGGGTTCGCTGGCGCTGCTGACGGCCAGGCGGATGGGGGCACGCGAGATATTGGTGGAGGACGTGAGCGACGCGCGGCTGGAGACGGTGCGCGCAATGGGAGCCACGCTGGCGGTGAACGCCGGCACGGAGGAAGGCCGCGCGGAAGGAAGCCGGTTTGCCGGCCACGGGCTGGACCTGGCGCTCGATGCCTGCGGCACAAGCGCGGCGCGGCAGGCGGCCTTCGATCTTTGCCGGCCGGGGGGACTGGTGGTGCTGCTGGGCATGGGGCATCCGCGCAGCGAGATCGACTTTGTGACCAGCATCCGCAAGGAGCACCGCGTGGCGATGTCGTTTGCTTACACGCCGGCGGATTTTGAACGCGCGCTGAAATTGCTGGCGGATGGTGAGATCGACCTGAGCCCGTGGACCGTCGAGATGCCGCTCGAAGAGGGCCAGAAGGCCTTCGAGCGGATGACCACCGCGCCCGGCGCCACGCTCAGGATGGTGCTGCGGGTGAGCTGAAAGGCTGCAAGCGCCGCAATGATCCTATGCGGCGAGATCGCATCTCGCGATACGAATCCAACGCATCAGCCCGTTTTGCGAGAAGGCTCACGCCCGCCGCTGTATTTGACCTCAACCAATGTGCAGTCGTCCTGCGCCTCATTATTCGCCTGGAATTTTCCCACATCATCGAGGATGCCGTTCAGATCCTTTTTAATAGCCATCTCGCTCAATCTTGCGTCGCCAAAGGGTTCACCGGCGCTGTTCTCGGCCTCGACCAATCCATCCGTCGCCAGCAGAATCCTTTCTCCCGGCTTCATCGTATATTTCGCGGAGGTATAACTCGCGCCGGGAAGCAGCCCGACAATCAGGTTGCTTTCTTCCAATCGTTTCACCCCGGAGTCCTGGATGAGCAGCGGCTGAATGTGGCCGCAGTTCATGTATTCAACGCGTCCGTCGGGGAAGAGCTTGAGCATCACCATGGTCGCGTACTTGCCCACATTGCGGGTGCAAAGAAACTGATTCAACAGCGCCGCGATATCCGGCAGGCTTTGCCCGGAGAGCATCTGCGCGTGGATGATGCCCTGCATGATGGCGGCCACGATGGCGGCCGGAACGCCCTTGCCCGAAACATCCGCGATGGCCACGCACACACAGTCGTCAAGCGCCACCGCGTCGAAGAAATCGCCGCCGATTTCGTAACAGGAAATGCTTTTGGCCTGCAGCAGGGCGTATGGAATCACCGGCAGGGTGATGGACATGAGGCCGTTGTGAATCTTCGCGGCAATGGCGAGTTCCTCGCGCGTCCTGCGCGATTTGTATTCCGCCTCGGCGAGCAGGGCGTTTTGCAGCAGCGCGGCGGCTTCAGTGGCGATGGTGTCCAGCAACTGCTGATCGACTTCGCTCAATTTTCCCGCGCCGATCTGGCTATCGAGATAGAGCAGCCCCAGCAGTTCGGCATTCTGGTTTTTAGCATCGCGCTTGCGCAGTGGAATGCAATAGATGCTGCGAATCTTATTCACCATCACGCTCGCCCAGGCCGAGGCGCTGTCGTCCGCCATGGTGTCGCTGATGGAGAACTTTGCGTCGCTCTCGATCGCCTTCTGGATGGCCCGGTGCGAGATCGTCGAGTCCTCTTCAACGAACAGGCCTTCGGAATTCAGCCCCCGCGCAAGCTTCATCTTGCCGCCTTCACTCAGGAAGACGAACCCGCGCTCCACGCTGGTGAGCTGCAGCGTCAACTGCAGCAGGGTGGTGAGGATATCCTCGATCGCTCCGCCGGCGTTCAACTGCCGCGCGGCGCTCAGCAGCCAGTTCAACTGCTCCATTTCGCGAGCTGCCGGCGGGCGTTTCTCGCCGGGAAGCGGAAATTCGGTGATCGAGGAAAGCAGGCTGGTGACCATGCTGCTTGGCACGGCCTTCCGTTCTCCCCCCGCATCGAATTGGAAGTGCAGGCGCGGCGCCTCCAGCGACCCCAGTTGCAGCGCATCGCCCGACTTCAGGGCAGCTTTCAGAACGCGCTCGCCATTGAGGAACGTACCGTGGCTGCTGTCCCGGTCCATGACCGTATAGGTCGAATCTTCCCTGACGATGACCGCATGCTGGCGCGAGACAAATGGATCCAGCAAAATGATGTTTTGACCGGGCGAACGGCCAATCGATGTAGCGGCTGATTCGAGTTTGACGGTGTGCTGCCCGTCGGTGTCGGTATAACTAAGCGTGGGGAAGTCCATATTACTCCTTACCGTCTTGCTGAGCGATTATTGCATCCGGCCATTCCGTTCTTTTGCGCTCCGCCGGGATTTCCTTCTTGCCGACCCGGCTACTAGACAATTTACCTCCAGACGCCACAGCCGTGCCCGTTTTTTTATCCGTTTCCATCCCCAGCACCTGTGCAGACGGGATAGGGCTGTCTCCGGGGCGCAACAAAACCGGGAATTGCGGGCTTTCATCCGATTCTCAGCTTGCCCAGTTTATACGCGATCACGCTTCGGCCTCCAGCCCCGGCCCGCACTCCACACCATCGCCGGCAGATATCCGGTTTTTTAGTTGCGCACGGCCAAGTTGGGCTGACACAATGCTGTTACCCCAGTACGCCTGTATGACCCTCTGAATCAAAACAAGGCAAGCGAATGAAAATCTGCCCGCAGTGTGAGTCCGGATACCACGACAGCCACACCACCTGCCCCACCCACGGCGGCCTGCTCAGCGAGATTCGCGACCTGAAGCCGGGTATGCTGATCCGCGATACCTACAGGATCAAAAGCAAGCTCGGCAAGGGCGGAATGGGCTCCGTTTACCTGGCCCAGCAAACCATCATGGACGAACCCCGCGCGCTCAAATTCCTCTCCCAGGAGTTGAGCGAAGACGAGGCCTTTACCAGCCGGTTTCTGCGCGAGGTGCGCACCCTCCGCCAAGTGCGCAACAGGAATGTCGTCGACTGCGGCGACCCCGAACGCGCCGAGGATGGGTCCCTCTTCTTCTCCATGGAGTTCGTCGATGGGCCAAATCTGCGCGACTATCTGAAAACCGCTGCCCGGCCCTTCGATGTGCGCCTGGCCCTGGCCATCACCCGCGGCATCGCCGAGGGACTGGGAGCAGCCCACAGCAAGGGGATGGTCCATCGCGACATCAAGCCGGAAAACATTCTCATGGCCAGGGATGGCCAGGAGTGGGTTCCCAAAATTGCCGACTTCGGCATTGTCGCCACCAAGGAGACCAGCCAGCAAACCAGGACCGGCAGCGCCCTGCTCACCATGGCCTATGCCGCCCCCGAGCAGTGGACCGGAACCCGCGCCGCCGATCTCGATGGCCGCACCGATCTCTATGCCCTGGGCCGCGTGGTCAGCATCAGCTACAACGACGGAACGCCCACAAAGACCTTTGCCTATGACGCGAGCGCGGGCGCGAACTTTACTGACCTGACTCAGGCCAATTTGAAAGGCCGTCTCTCTCTCGCCACAATATCGGGAGTAGCGGGCACCGCCTACAGCTACGATCCTATGGGCAGGACCAGCTACCTGGACGAATGCCTGCCCTCCGGGCCGTGCGGCACGACAGCCTACAACCGGCAGCTCCACTACACCTACGATCTGGCCGGAAATATGCTCACCTCGACCGACGGAACCAACGTGCAAACCACTTACACACTGTCGCCCGCCAATGAGATTCAATCGCTGACCAGCACTCTCAGTAATTCCACCGATCCGGCCAACATCCTCGCCAGCGCGCAATACAGCCCCAACGGACCGGTGGGCTACAATATCGGCAACGGGCTCTCCGGCGCCTACTCCTATGACGCGCTGGGGCGCATGAACGGCGGATCGGTGCTCTCCGGCAGTTCGAACGTTTACTCCTTCACCAGCGGATGGAAGGGATCGCAGTTGCAAAACTCGTCGGATTCGGTTCTCGGCCAGAGTTCCACCTACGGCTACGACGAATTCAACCGGCTCGCCTCGCGCACAGTCAATTCGGGCACAGGACCGAACTTCGCCTGGAAATATGACCGCTGGGGCAACCGCTGGTCGCAGAGCATAACAGGGGGGACTGGGAGCGGAACGACCTTCTCGGCGAACTTCACGTCCAACAACCAGATCACTCCAGGCGCATCTTGCCCCATATCGACAGAATACTGCTACGACGCCGCAGGCAATATGACCAGCGACACCTTTCACTCCTACACCTACGATGCGGAGGGTAACATCACCGAGGTGGATGGCGGCCAGACGGCGACTTATGTTTATAATGCCTTGAACCAGCGGGTGCGGGCTATGGTGGGAAGCACGGCCACGGAGTACGTCTTCAACGCGGCCGGGCAGCGCGTCTCGGAGTGGAACGGGAGCACGCGCGCCCAACTCAAGGGCAAGTACTACTGGGGGGGCACGCCGGTGGCCTACTACACCACCGCCGCCAGCAGCGCCGGCGCCGCCACGCACTTCGAGCATCAGGATTGGCTGGGCACGGAGCGGATGCGCACCGCGTATAATGCCAACGGGAGCCCGACC
>Ga0187876_1002000_pt1 | contig 15947 bp, 10 predicted proteins | sample June2016WEW_17_4_FD_133000 | JGI IMG/M metagenome (GOLD analysis project Ga0187876, IMG submission 133000) | Peatland microbial communities from SPRUCE experiment site at the Marcell Experimental Forest, Minnesota, USA - June2016WEW_17_40 | ecosystem: Environmental > Terrestrial > Soil >...
GAGTCGAGGTTTGAGCTTCAGCACACTGGATCGCCATCTAAAGAAACTGCGTTGGAAGAGAAGGCGTAAGCCAATTTCCTCGGCCGGTCGTTTGGTGCCGGTGAAGTTGGCGGCCAGGAAATCGCCGAAGCAGCACGAACCGAGTTGTGGGCTGGCGGTGGTGCTGCCGGGCGGGCGCCGGATCGAGGTGCATCCTGATTTTGATACGAGTACGTTCGAACGCCTGGTGGGCATCCTGGAGCGGGCGTAAGCCGTGTTTGGACTGGGTCCAGCCACACGGATCTACCTGGCCGCTGGAGTCACCGACATGCGCAAGGGGTTCGAAGGGCTGTACGGTCTGGTCCGGGATCGATTGTCGTGCGAGCCTCTGAGCGGGCACCTGTTCTTGTTCTGCAACGCCCAGCGCAATCGGTTGAAGGTCCTTGTCTGGGACGGAACCGGACTCTGGGTCTGTGCCAAGAGATTAGAAAAGGGACGTTTCACCTGGCCGCAGTCCGGCGATGCGCAGGGCAAGGTCGTCCTGAGTCACGAAGAGCTGTCCTTATTGTTGGGTGGGATTGATCTGACCAAAACCAAGCACAAGCGGTGGTATCGGAAGGCGCCACCAGAAGGGCATGCTGCCGCATGAGTTGGTTGCTTGAACGATTCTATCGACTCTGGTAAATGATTAACCCATTGTGAGTGCGTCTCCCATTCCTTCCGCACCAGCCGATCTGGAACTCATCGCACAACTGAAGAGCAAGCTACAGTACGCGGAGCTGCGGATTCGGGTGCTGGAAGAGCGACTGCGGTTGATGCGGATTGAAAAGTATGGAGCTGGCGGAGAAAAACTTTCGCAGGCGCAAATGCAATTGTTCGGGCTAGAGCCTGTCGTCAGTGAAATGATCGAGCAGGCGGAGAATGAACACGCGCCGGTGCGGCGACCGACGAAAGGATCCGGCAGGCATCCGGGCCGCCAGGAATTGCCTGCGAATCTTCCGCGCGTCGAGCGGATTCTGCCTTGCACACCGGATCAGCGCCTTTGCAAACGCTGCGGCAAAGAAACAGTAGTGATTGGCTACGAGGAGAGTTCCCAGTTGGATGTAGAGCCGGCGAAGTACTTCGTACTGGTCACGAAACGCGAAAAACGGGCTTGCCGGTCATGTGAGGATCTCGGAGTGTTTTCGGCGCCCCTGCCGCCACGGATCATCGAGAAGTGCCTGGCCAGTGACCGGATTGTCATCGACACGGTCGTCAGCAAATATTGCAATCACACTCCCCTGCATCGGCAGAGCGTGATTCTGGAACGGGACATCGGCTTGGAAATCAGCCGCGCGACGCTGGACGGCTGGGTCCTCAAAGTCGGCGACTTGCTTATCCCTATGGTCGCCGCCATGAGGCGAGAGCTGATTGGCGGAAGCTACATTCAGGCGGACGAAACCCCGGTGGATGTGCAGATGCGCGAGGGCCGGGGACAGAATCACCAAGCGTATCTCTGGCAATACAGTCACCCCGGAGGAACGGTGGTGTTCGACTTCCGTCTAGGCCGTGGACGGGATGGACCGAAGCGGTTCCTGGGACAGTTCGAAGGCATTCTGCAAACTGACGGATACGCGGCTTATGAACAGATCGGTGGGCCGGGAATGGTACACGCCGCTTGTTGGGCTCATGCTAGAAGACAGTTTTTCGAGGCGGTGCAGCTAAATCCACGAGACCCGGTTGCAACTCCGATTGTGGCGCGGATGGACGAGCTGTTTGCTGTCGATGCGGAAGCTCGCTGCAGAGCAATTGGTCTCACTGGGTGTCATGCTCTGCGCCAGGAAAGAGCCAAGCCTCTGCTGGACGAGATCCGCAGCAAGATCGAGGCAGCGCAGTCCGTTGCATTGCCTTCCAACGCACTCAGCAAGGCTTGCCAGTACGCGCTCACGCTTTGGAGGAAACTTACACAATTCCTGGAATATCCGGAGCTGGAGTTGAGCAATAACCTGGCAGAGAACTCAATGCGCCCCGTGGCTCTGGGTCGGAAGAACTGGATCCACATCGGCAGCCCACAGGCGGGGCCAAAGGTCGCGGCGATTCTCTCGGTCGTGGAAAGCTGCCGACGGTTGAAGATTATGGTGCGCGACTACTTGGCCTCGGTTCTTCCTGGACTCGCCGATCTGCCAATCCAGCGCCTCCCAGACCTTACTCCCGCAGCGTGGATCGCTCAGCAATAGTAGGCTCTGGCGAACGGGAGGTTAGCATGAAAGTGATTTTGCGAACACAACCGCACAGCTTCCTTGCTGACCAGGACGATCCTAGCGCTAAAGCACAAAACGGAGAGAACCCAGTGTATTGCTGCTGAAAAACGAGCTTGCGATATAGTTGTCGGGCGATGAACAGCTTTCAACGATCCTTTCTCGTACTGACCTTATTGCTGGCGGCGAGTCTCGCTCATGGCGGTTCCTATCAATACTTTCGCATCGGGAACAAGAACAACCTCCAGACCAAGCCCTCTGCCGGAGTTGCCATGATGGGAGGCGGTCGCGACCTTGACGAAGCGTTTCGCTGGCTTTGTGAGAAGGGCAACGGCGGTGACTTCCTCATCCTGCGTGCGAGCGGGGGCGACGCGTACAACTCCTACATAAACGGATTGTGCAAGCTGAACTCGGCTGCAACGCTCATTGTTCCCGATCGTCAGGCAGCACAGGATCCGGCGGTGGCAGAGATGATTCGACAAGCGGAAGTGGTATTTATTGCTGGCGGCGATCAGGCTCATTACATCCGCGATTGGAAAGACACGCCCGTTCAGGACGCGATCAATGCGAATATCGCCGAAGGCAAGCCCATCGGTGGAACTAGCGCCGGCCTTGCTGTGCTGGGCGAATTTGTCTACGGTGCTCTCGGAGACCCGCCTGACGGCAGCGCCCTCGTTTCCGCCGCTGTTCTGCTCAATCCTTACACCGAGCGCGTAACCCTGGTTCGCGGATTTCTCAAGATTCCGCATCTGGAGAATCTGCTGACCGATTCCCACTTCGCCAAGCGCGACCGCATGGGCCGAACTCTGGGTTTCCTCGCCCGCGTTATGCAAGACGGATGGTCGAAGTCTCCGCGCGAAGTTGCGATTGACGAAAAATCGGCGGTGCTGGTTGAGCCCGATGGCAAAGGAACCGTCTTGGGAAGCGGGAAAGGCGCCTACTTTCTTCGGCCCACGCAGAAGCCCGAGACTTGCCAGAAGGGCGCGCCGCTCACTTTTCAGAAAATCAGCGTTTACAGAGTCCCGGCGGGCGGGCACTTTGACCTCACCTCGTGGACAGGCGACGGCGGAACGGCTTATTCTCTCTCGGTTGAGAAAGGGAAGATCGAAAGCACGCAGGCCAACCACGGCGTTTATTGATTAAACCTTCACGTGATTAGCTTCCGCGGAAACGCACCAACCTTCAGTGACGCGATCGTGGCTCCACGTTTTTCCAGCGACTTGTGACGGAGCCGCTCGGCGAGTGTATCAGGGGAACGTCCAGGGTACCCAGCCCGGCGGCCAGATCTACTGACACTGCGGCTGGGACATCGCCGTCAGGTTTGTCCGACCAAAAACATGTGATCTGTGTCATAGACACCCCCGGTGCGCTTTGTTAGCGTCACTACGCAGGCGGTAGCGAGCCTTAGCTTGGCACGAGCGCATATGTGTCGCTTCCTGCTTTTCCCTTCTGGTTGACGTCGGCAAGCTCCTCTCGCTGCTGCAAGAAATTGAGGTCACACCATGAAAGCTCTATTCCCCGTTTTCCTAGTGATTGGATTGGTGCTAGGGGGCGCGGTTGCGTTCGGGCAGACGTACCTCGCGAACATCAACGGAATTGTTACCGACAAGACAGGAGCGGTTATCCCCAAGGCGACCGTCACGGTGACGAATGTCGGCAAGGGGATCACGTACACCTACGAAACGAACCAAGCGGGCGGATACGCTGCCCAGAACCTGGAGCCCGGGCTGTACGCCGTGGGCGCGGCGGCAACGGGTTTTCGAACGATCACCCGCCAAAATGTAGAACTGGAGGTGGCGCGTACCCTGCGCATTGATTTCCAGATGGTGCCCGGAGCGGTAACCGAGAGGATTTCGGTGACCGAGGTAGCGCCGCCGGTCAACACCTCGAATGCTGTTCTCGAGAGCACGTTCACCAACACTCAAATCGTGCAACTGCCGCTGCAGGGTCGCGACTTTCAGAACCTGGTGATGCTCAACCCGGGCGTGCAGCGTACGCCGGGCGGCGGCTTCGAATCGATTACCTCGAATGGGAATCGCGTGGAGGACAACAATTTCATCGTCGACGGCATCGACGACAATGACGCCTACTATGGCGGAACAGTGATCAACGCCGAAGGCGTGGAAGGGACCCCGGCGACACATTTGCCGGTCGATGCCATTCAGGAATTTAACGTGCAGGCGAGCCCGGAGGCAGAATATGGCTGGAAGCCGGGCGCCATCATAAACATCGGAATCAAGTCCGGCACGAATGAACTCCATGGCAGCGCCTACTACTTTCACCGCAACAGCGCTCTGGACGCGCGTAATTTCTTCAACCCGAGCCCTAATCCCGTATCGGCGCTGCGCCTGCACGAATTTGGCGGCTCGCTAGGCGGGCCGATCGTGAAGGAGAAGCTCTTCTTCTTTGCGAACTACGAAGGGGTGCGGGATATCGTCGGCAACCCGCTGCTGTTGAATACGCCGCTCACGGTTTCCGTGGGAGACGACACCATCAGTATTCCCGACGCGGTGGCTTCGTGTACCGCAGCCGGGACTTGCAGCCAGCTCAGTCTGAACCTGCTGCCGCTGTTCCCGGCGAATCCGGGGACCGCCAACCCCAGCGACCCGACCTTGCAGAACTTCGATTTCAACAACACTAACCGCGAAGACAATGGCATCGTGAAGATCGACTATCAGTTCAATCCGCGGAACAATTTCAGCGGCCGCTACTTTGTGGGGGACAGTGTCCAGAACGAAGAGGCCCACAACGTGCTGCAGCCGTACTGGCTCGACATGGCGCTGACACGCGCGCAAGTGCTTGGAGCAAGCTGGAACTGGACCCCGACTGGTTTCGTCGTCAACCAGTTGCGGTTCGGGTTCAACCGCTTCAGCCAACAGATCTATACTGGCGATCACACCAAGCCGGCGACGGATTTCGGAATCAACACCGGGGTTACCAATCCGCTGGATTACGGTTTCCCAGAGATCGTGATCAGCGGGTTCAACCGTCTTGGCCCCTCGACGAATTGGCCGCTGCTGACCACGCCCGACCTGACCTACCAGATCACGGACAATCTGACGTGGACACGGGGACACCATTTCCTCAAATTCGGCGGAGAGTTCCGGACCGGCAGCACCGATAACACGCGGGACAAGTACGGCAAGGGCTACATTTCGTTTAACAGCCTCGACGATTTCATGACCGGGAACTGGCAACATGGGTATATCTTGACGGGCAACACCCACCGCGAGGTCAGCCAGAAGTCATTCGGCGGGTATGCGCAAGACGACTGGCGCATCGTACCTAGGCTGACGGTGACTGCCGGATTGCGCTACGACGTCAGCCTGCCGATCACGGAAGCCCACAACCAGTTGGCGAACTTCGATCCTGTGAACGGCATCCAGCAGGTGGGCGTACAGATCAGCAGCCCGTATAACACGGACTGGAACAACTTCGCGCCGCGACTCGGATTCGCGTGGGACATGTTCGGCAGAGGTAAGACGGTCTTGCGTGCGGGGGCAGGGTTCATCTACGAGATCCCGCACATTTCCCTGTACATATCCCAGAATAATGCGGAGGCGATGGGCCTCGCCACCATTCCGTCGGGCGCGAACGGGATTGCCGTGACCGGAGGAAACATCACGGCCGGCGTCGTCAGTCCCGACCTTAACTGGACAGTCGCCGGTCCCGTTTTCGGTGACATACCGACGACCAAGCTGACATGCGACAGTTCAACGCCCTGCTCCATTCTCGGAGTTGACCGCAACATCAGGACGCCGTACGTCATCAACTGGAACTTGAACCTGCAGCACCAACTCACTAGCGCGCTGGCCTTACAGGTGGCCTATGTGGGCAACCGTGGGATTAAGTTGTACAGCGTCCGGAACATCAATCAGAACCAGTGGTATTACGACTGGGTCGCCAATGGAATGGGTGACCCCTATGAAGACACCGACGGCCAGTCGGGACGTCCATTCACGAATCCGGCACTGTGCGGCACGCACTGCATGCCGTACCTGAGTGACGTGGAGATGATGGAGAACCACGACTACTCGTTTTACCACGGGCTGCAGGTGACGCTGAGACAGCGCGCCTACAAGGGCATGAGTTTCGTGCTCGGCTACACCTGGTCGCATGCCATCGATCTCTACGGCAGCAACCGCTCGTACGACTGGGAGGACCCGAATAACCCACTGTTGGAACGGGGCGATGCGAGTTCCGATATCCGTCACCGCTTCACGCTCGCGTTTACCTACGCGACGCCGAAGTTGCCGCATTACGACGCGCTGCTCGGGGGCTGGACGTTCAACACCATCCTGGACTTCCAGACCGGCATGCCGCGCGATCTTTATGACAGTATCAGCGCGTTCAGCGGTGCTTACACCGGCAACGACCGTTGGAATATGTACGGCAACGGAGGTAACTTGAAATGGAGCCTCTCGGGCATACCGTTCATTCCGAAATACGATAGCGACGGGAACGTGACGACGCAGTGGACGCAGATCTGCGCACCTTATGCCCCGGGGTTGCTGCCGGGAATCAATCCCAACACGGATTACCCGACGACTTCGGATTTTGCCGGCGGTTGCTACGCACAAAACGGGACGGTACTGGTGCCGGCCCAGTGGGGAACGTTCGGCAACATGCATCGCGATGCGTTCCGCGGCCCCGGATATTCGAACGTTGATATGTCGCTGGCGAAGACGTTCAAAGTTACCGAGCGCATGAACGTGCAGCTGCGCGGCGAGGTTTTTAATATCCTGAACCATCCTAATTTTGCGGGAATCAGCGCGGACCTGGAGACCGGGGCGGTGGGAATTCCGGCTTACACGCCCGACGTCGCTGCCTCGAACCCGGTCGTCGGCTCCGGTGGCAGCCGGCACATCCAACTGGGAGTCAAGATCGTCTTTTAACAGCGAATCGGGACTCAGCGAGCGAAAGCCCCGGGCCGTGGCCGGGGCTTTCACCCAGCTGCAAAATTTGCAATGAGTCAGCGTCTACCACTTAGAAATAGAGTCAGGCGTTATTTTGCTTTCCGATTTGGCAATTCACCGCGATCAATCCGACCAAGAAGGTGACTACCTGAGGAGGTTTCGTGACTTCACTACGTTCTTTTGTCGCATCTGTCGCAATCATCAGCGCCGCTCATTTAACTTTTGCGCAATCGGCACAGACTCCGCCTGCCGACACTTCCCGTCTGGCTGGCTACTCGTCGCAATCCTCGCAAACAGAGCGCGATTGGGAGAAAAAACTTCAGGCCGGTATCATCCCGGAGAATTTGCGTCAGAATATGCAGCGCTTGAGTGCGCGTCCGCACCACGTCGGTTCTCCCTACGACAAAGATAATGCGAACTGGATCCTCTCCAAGTTCAAAGAGTGGGGATTTGACGCTCACATTGAAACCTTCCAGGTGCTTTTCCCGACGCCCAAAGAGCGCATCGTCGAAATGATCGAGCCGACCAAGTTCCGAGCCAAGCTGCAGGAACCTGCTGTCCCCGGCGATCCGACCTCCAATCAAATCGCCGAGCAGTTGCCGACCTATAACGCCTACTCCATCGACGGAGACGTAACCGCCCCGCTGGTGTACGTGAACTACGGCAACCGTGAAGATTACGAGCAACTCGACCGTCTGGGGATTTCCGTCAAGGGCGCCATCGTAATCGCGCGCTACGGCGAAGGCTGGCGCGGCATCAAGCCTAAGGTTGCGGCCGAGCATCAGGCGATCGGCTGCATTATTTATTCCGATCCCAAGGACGACGGCTTTTACAACGGCGACGACTATCCCAAGGGTGGCTGGCGCCCGCGCGAAGGCGTGCAACGCGGCAGCGTCATGGACACCGACTATCCTGGCGATCCTCTAACTCCCGGAGTCGGCGCTACGGCCGACGCCAAGCGGCTCGACATCAAAGACGCGAAAACCATCACCAAGATTCCCGTGCTGCCGATTTCCTGGGGCGATGCCCTGCCCCTGCTCACCGCCTTGCAGGGACAGGTTGCTCCCGAGGCATGGCGAGGAGCCTTGCCCATCACCTATCACGTCGGCCCCGGCCCCGCGAAAGTTCATCTGAAGGTAGCTTCGAACTGGGACCTGAAGCCGGTGAACGACGTCATCGCCACCATGCGCGGATCGGATGCGCCCGAGCAGTGGGTGATCCGCGGCAATCACTATGACGCCTGGGTCAATGGCGCCGATGACCCGATCTCGGGAATGGTGACGGTTCTGGAAGAAGCTCGCGTGCTTGGCGATCTGCATAAAGAAGGATGGAATCCGAAGCGGACCATCATCCTCTGCGCCTGGGACGGCGAAGAACCGGGCCTGCTGGGTTCGACCGAATGGGTCGAAACTCATCGCGACGAACTGCAGAAGCATGCCGTCGCTTACATTAATTCCGATAGCAATGGCAGGGGATTTTTCCGCGCCGGTGGTACGCATGACTTGCAACACCTCATCAACGATGTGACTCATGACATTCAAGATCCGGAGAAACAAATTTCAGTCCAACAACGAGCACGTCTACAGCGAATTGCCCGAGCACCTAATGCCGAGGAGCGCGCCGAGATCAGAAAAAGCAGCGATGTGCGGATCAATGCGCTCGGAGACGGTTCGGACTACGCGCCATTTATAGATCATGCCGGCATCTCAACTCTCAACATCGGTTATGGTGGCGAGAATGATGCCGATGCGTATCACTCAATCTACGACGATTTCTACTGGTACACCAAGTTTGTAGATACGGACTTCGCTTACGGTCGCGCGCTCGCACAGACTGGCGGAACCGCGGTCATGCGGCTGGCGGATGCCGACGTGATTCCCTACGAGTACAACGCGGAGGCAGAGACCATCGGACGCTATGTGAAGGAACTGGAGAAGCTGCTGAAAGATAAGCAGGACGAAATCACCGAGCTCAATCTGGAGTTGAAAGAAGGTTTGTTCACGGCGACGGCCGACCCACGCAAAACTTCTGTCTCTCCTCCCGCGAAGCCCGTTCCGCCATTCATGAACTTTGCGCCGCTGAAGAACGGCGTTGAGGCGATCAAGAAGAGCGCCGAACGTTACCAGTCTGCGTTTTCAAAATGGCAGGCTGGCGGAACCGATTTGCCAGCCCAGACCACCGCCGCTCTGAACGCGGAGCTGGTGCAGATTCAGAGAGCGTTTCTAACGGAGAAAGGCCTGCCGGAGCGCCCGTGGTTCAAGCATCAGGTCTATGCTCCCGGAGCCTATACCGGTTATGGGGCCAAGCCGATTGCGGCGGTTCGTGAATACATGGATCAGGAAAAATGGAAGGAAGCTGAAGCCCAGGTTCCGATCGTTGGCCAAGTGCTGGGAAACGTCGCGGCCGCGATCGGCAAAGCCGCGGATGATCTGGAGAAGGCGGTGGGGCAGGAATAGTAAAATTAGGGCAGACTGATAAATCAAGAGCGCACAACAGAGCTGCACCCGATCCTAGTCGATAAACGGAGGCATTCTATTGTTCATTCTTCAGATACTTGTCAAACCAGGCCATGTACCGCTCCAGACGGTCGTGAATGTAGCTGGGGCGCGTAAACAAATGGTACTGGCCGTGATAGACGACCAACTGCGTGGGCACTGCGTAGTGGCCTGTTCAAGAGGGGTGTCAAACTTCTGTACAGTGCTGAGCGGTTCGCCCAACTTGTTGCGGATTTCTGAACTTGCCTTCCCCAAAGCATCAAGGACATGGCTCTTGTCGCTCGCCTGAGCTTGTGTGCTCGTGAGTGATTCTCCATTGGAACAGTTCACGGCCTTCAGAATCAGACTGTACTGCGTGCCAATCTGTGCAATCGAGCCGTCGATGACGGCCTTGCTCCCTGTCCGCTGGCAAATTTCCTGCGAAATCTCAGGCGTGAGCTTCGCGTCGGCTGGCTGCCCCATCAGGCGCAAGGTCCGCTGGATGGCCTGCTCAGGGACGATGCTGAGGAAGGGTGATTGTTCGAGCTGCACGGTCAGCCCCCGTCGCAGAGTGCCTCCAAATACCGCATCGCCCGTGCTGTTGACAAAATCGGCGAGAACGATTGTGTCTTTGTCTGTCAGTGGCTTGCTTCGATGCGAACGATTGTAAAGCCCGCCTGCGATCAACAAGGCGACAAGCATGACGGGAACCGCAATTTTCCAGAGCTTCGCAACACGAGCCAAAGGAGCTTTGTCAACGGCCACTGTGCCCGAGCTTGCTGCAGAACTGCGTCTGCTCTCGGAGTCCCGCTTGAGCCGTTGCAAATCCGTTCGCATGTCGGCTGCGTGCTGGTAGCGCAGGTTGCGGTCTTTCTTCAACGCCTTGCTGATGATCTCTTCCAGTTGGGCGGCACGTCGGGATTCAGTCGCACGGCAGGCGTGGGAGCCGCGTCGAGAATGGCTTTAGAGATGACTCCCGAGCTTTCCCCACGGAATGGCAGCGTCGCAAGCAAAGTTACGAAGCAGGAAGCAGGCGCTAGAGCTCGACCTCAGCGTACCACCCCTTGCTCACGATCCGGGTTTTGTAAGGATCCGAGAGCTTTTGCAGCAGCTCGATGATCTCCGCGGCACGTTTGGTGCTGGCCAAGCGTGGCGTGCCGTAGAGCCGGCCCTCATCGTCAATGGTGACCGGAATCAGCTGGATATTCTTCAGCTTCTCCTTGTTATAGGTCATGCGCACCAGCACACTCTCCATCTCCTGCCGTGAATCCCGGCGGTCAAAGACGGAGACATTCGTTGGCCGCTCCACCTCGGGGTCGCGCTGGTGAATGAGATCGATGGGGATCTTCTCCGGCGTGCGGTACTGGTAAATGAAATTGCCCAGACTGTAGAAGATGGGCTTGCCCTGGTAAATCTCAATGCCGCGCAGGACGTGCGGGCCGGTGCCGATAACGACGTCGGCGCCGGCTTCCACCGCCCGGCGATAAATGACCGAATCATTGGGCGGCGTTACGTCGGGGTAGCCGTGCGAGCGGTCGTGGCTGAGGTCGTGGATGTGGAGGGTGACCATGACGACGTTGTTGTGCCGCTTGGCCAGCACCACGTCGTCCTCCATGGTCTTCACGTCACCCTCCAGCGGTCCCTCGACGGATTCGACCTGGCCATCCGGCCTCCGAACCAGTATGACGGCGGGATCAATCGTGGCCAGCGACGGGCCGCTGGGATTGGCCGTCCTTTTCGGATACCAGTAGCGCATGTAGGAGAGCAGCGCGAACTCGGTTGTCTGGTTTTGGACTTTCTTGACGGCCGGGGCATGCGCCTCGGCGAGGGTGAGTCCGCCGCCCGCATGTTTGATGCTGGTGTGGTCGAGGATCTTGAGGCAGTCGGAGAGGCCCTCGGGCCCGAAGTCCAGCGAATGGTTGTTGGCCAGGCTGACCAGGTTGATGCCCGTGTTGGCGATCTCCCAGGCAAATTCGCGATTCGCGCCGAAGTTATAGAAGGGACGCTGCAACTCCGGATGCTCATTCAGCGACATCTCCAGGTTGCCAAAAGCGATGTCGGCTTCGCGCATCAGGCGGAAGAGATTCTGGTGGTCGGGTTCGGGGAGGTCGCTGATCTTCTCGTTAAAGATCATGTCACCGACGGCGGTGACGATGATGTCTCCCGGTTCTTCCTTCAACATCCCGGAAACGCGGCCCTCCCAATCGACCCTCTCGGGCGGCTGCGGCGCCTTGAGCCGCCGGTTGTACACTGACTTGCTTTGGTCCCAGGAGAGGCGCTGATTCGGTTGCGCACTCGCCCCCTCGGACTGTGCGAAGGCGGAAAACGCCCACACGGCGGTCAGCGCGATGGTCAAGAATGACCTACTGAGACTAAGCATGAGAACTCCTTCCGGCGGCCCGGTGCTGCATGCCGCCGCAAAGCGGACTAATCAGCCAGGATTTCCTTTTTGACCTCGAAAAACACACTATTGTACGGCCTCTCGCCTGTTCGCAATATTGTCAAACGCAAATAAGCGGGGCAAAGGAATATCGTGAGCTCCGTGGGTGAGCTGAGTTCGTCTTCTGCACGATCGGCCTCGACGCCGCGAACATACGCGATATCGCGGGCGCGGAAGCCGTTCTTCGTGCCGGACGGAAACCGCGGATCAGTATGAAATATCTGCTCGAATTCCTCACGAAATTTATGATGAGGGGATTGAGCGGGTGGCAGTCCGGAGAATCGAAAGCTATGCCCCCAGCTCTTAGCCGACAACTATACTCCGAAAAAAAGCGCCCGTGAATTAATCCCAGCGACGGCACGCACCGGCATCGCGCACTTCTGGTTGCGCGATTGCGTTCTGGGCGAATAACGGGCTAACCGGCAGTAATCCGCCCTGGACGAAGGGACGAAGACCGGCCGCCTGAGAATTTGCTGATCAAGTGGCGAAGTCACGCTGGCTGCGGATTCAATCTGTCAACCATGTGTTTGCTCTGACACTTACTCTTGATGAAATCAAAAAGATTGGTAGAATAGAAAAGGGCTGACGCCTGATGGCAATCAACCCTTTGTGACCCGCGTTCTAGCTTATTTTGCGCAGTGTCAAGTGGCCTTAGTGCGCTGGGAACGAACCTCCTGTGTCAGGGGTAATTAGCGACGCACAAAGCCAGCATTGTTCTAGCGCTGGCCTGTCGGGCAAAGGAAAGGAAAAGTCTCCCGACGGAACATCGAAACTCGAACCGGGCGCGAGAGCAAAGTCCACATCTATTGACTGGGAATTCCTTGAGGTCGGAGGAAAGAAATTGGCGCGGTCATTACCCTCAATTTGAAAACAAGCTCCGAAGGCTATGCGATTCATGTGAATGGTTGGAAGAGGAACGCTGCTGACTTTGATCTTGCCCGAATCCAGATGCCCTTTCGCCACGCCGTTTTGAGCAATGACCCACCCCTTTAAGATGAATGTCACAGCCGAATTGGGCACGAAGTTTTCTAATGCGAAATCGGTCTTTTTACCATTCATCTTAATCAAAACAACGTCGGCTGGTGGAGATAAAATTGTGCGATTCTGGATTTCGACGCTACGCCTGCTTTGGCTGAAGAGCTTGGGCATGAAGAAAATCAGAACCAGCAGTGTCACGGTTGTTATACCGATCCACAGTAAGTAGTTCGGATGTGGGTCGTCCCGTTTACGCGTTAACACCTTGACGATTGCTAAGCCGATTCCGGTCGCACCTGCAGCCACAGATGTCCAAATGGCGTTATATGACTTCTGAAGCCAATCGGGAAGACTTTCAAAGGCAGCGATGCCCATAGTGCGCGACGTAGCCCACAACAGAAAAATCACCAAAGCAGCCGCAACAAGCACGATAATAATGCTGTCGAGAAAATCTGGTGCGGGAGCGCGATTGGGAATCTTCACATCCGAATCTCCTTGTTCACCCGCAAGCGATTTGTACAACAGAGCTAAATGGGCCTCATCCTTGTCACCTGTACTGCACTTCTCTAAGTAAAACTCCTGAATAATTTTGAGTCGCCTTTGTGGCTCCTTTGTGATGCGCGAAACTAACTCGTGTCCCATCTCGATTGCTTTGTCGATGGACGCCTTCTCTTTCATGCCGTTCGCCGAAAGATAGGCACTACGTCGGCATCGGATGTCTCGAAATACCGTTCAAACCGGTCAGGCAACTTCTCTGGAATCGCGGAGGGATCGTCAAATTCTGCATCAGCAAGCACGCCCGAAGGGGTCAGGACTTTGTAGACCCTCCGCAGGAGTCCTGCCCTCACTAATATTGTGAGCGCGACCGCAAGCTCTGCGGGGTCAACATTGCGAATATCGCGACGAAGCTTGAGAGGGTTGAGAACTGCGTCTTCAGGATGTGCATTGATCCAAGCCTCAAGCGCATGGAGAGCACGTCGGTATTTAGGATTTTGCTTTGCCAAAATCTCGAAGCTTACTCGTGACATAATCCAAGTCTCCGGCGCTACAGTGCCCTGCAACTACCATCTCATGCAAATTTTTCCGCGTGCCGAGTAAAGTCCTGAGTTCTTCGCGAGGCTCTGAGGTAGGACGGGAAATCCATCTCACGGCTAAGCTATTAAGATCGCCACCGTCCTTCAAGAAGCGCTTTACCGCTTCGCGAGTTAGCTGGCTCTTGAAAAGATTTCCTTCGTCTGAGAACGCCTCAAAGCTGCCCAAGATGTCGTTGGCTTCATCCACCATTCCGACATCTCTAAAGTCATAAATCTCAGTATTATGTTCGGCCTCAAGCGCGATGTTGCGCATTGTTGTCTTTAATTCCCACGCTTTGAACTGATCCTTTGCCATTGCGGGAGAGAGCATCGACCAAACCTGCTTGTACCATTCCTCTATACGTTTCCGTGATTCATTCCGTTGTACCCGGATTTCGAGAAGATCAGGGCTGTTCCATCGTGCGGAAAGGACAATACGAAGATTTTCAGGAACGTACTGCCGCCAAACTGACCCATCTGTGTCAGTGTCGGTCTTACCCGATGGCTGCATGATGGTTTTCTGTCCATAAATCTTGAGAATCCAATCCTTTGGCTTCCGCGCACTGAAGGGTCGGAAATCACTAATCTTGTAGCTATCAGGTTTTAATCGTATTGAGGGAAACTCTGCGACCGCTTTGTTCCAAGACGCACCCCAAATCTGCTTGGCCACATGGTCGAAAGTGAGAGCGTCGGCTAGTTTTTGACCCGTTCGATAGTAAAAAATGTGCTGGTTTCCGTTCTCTTCCGAATCCTGAATGAGGCCGTACACCTTCTCGATTTCGATTGCCTTGGACTCGACAGCATTGCGCAGATTCTTCCGTACCAAATCCTCTTTATCCTCGGCAGAAATCCGAACGTTCTCGTCGCCCTTCTTGGTTCGCAACAGGCCTCTAACCTGATCGCCGGTACAAAGCTTTTCGACGAGGCTCAACGCCTCGTCCAAGTCTTTTTGATGAGTCATTTGGTTAAGCAAGTATCAGGGGCAACGCTCATTTTATCCTAACCCCTGTCAACAGCAAGCGCCCTTTTCTCTCTTGATCCCCGACGGAAATCTTGGGTCCAAGCTGGGGTCCAATTAAATGCCTCTCTTGACCCCAAACGGCTCGCAAGTTGCGAGACTCTCCAAGGGTTAACCGCGTTCCATCCGCAGGATTCGTTTGAAGCGGCCAAAGAAGCCGTCGCAACTGCTCCCGATACACACACTTCATAGAACGAAATTGGCCGCCGATCCCATTCATATGTGTACAATTCCCGCCTTCCCCAGAAAGGCGGCTGCCATGCCGTTCTTAACTACTGGACTGCCATTCACCGAAAATGGAGTTGCTGGGATTGAAAACAGTACCCCACGCCGGCCACTTCTCTGTCTTCTGTGCTGCCGTCCACTTTGACCATCTTGACCTCCGTGCGATGTACGGGATTTCCAGAATCATACCTGAACAATTCCTTACACAATTCACCCCATTCCTCTGCTGACATTCCGGCAAGTATTCTTGCTGTTTCTTCAAAAGTGCCGCTAACATTGTTTATCATTTTCCCTCCCTGTTGGAAGACTCTGGCGAGTACCACCATTCAAATAGTGGTCAATAGTTGATGGCCAGTGCTTCTGTCCGTCGAAATGGTACTCTGCCAATTGTTGAGCCGCATGAGCCAGTTTGCGTTTGGTCCCCGCCTCTTCCTTCACTTGCTTTAGCAGCGTCTCGATTAGATTTGCTCGACTGCGGCTGATTACCTACTGGTCACCTTCGTGCCATTTCCACGAGACGCTAGTGCAGTTAGAATGTACGTAGCATCAGGACAGCGCGAAAGCGCGACCAACCGACTTGGAGAGCACGGTGGTATGGGCTTCGGCCCGA
>Ga0187876_1002001_pt1 | contig 15945 bp, 9 predicted proteins | sample June2016WEW_17_4_FD_133000 | JGI IMG/M metagenome (GOLD analysis project Ga0187876, IMG submission 133000) | Peatland microbial communities from SPRUCE experiment site at the Marcell Experimental Forest, Minnesota, USA - June2016WEW_17_40 | ecosystem: Environmental > Terrestrial > Soil > Wetlands...
CTGCCTCCCGTGCTGCCCGATAACCGCACACGCCGGTTCGCCCCGCTGCCGAGGCAAACCGACAGAAAAACAACTGCAGCCCTCAGCAGTTGACAGGTCGCTCCATATCAGGGATGGTGTCTTACTCTTACTTCAACTCGCCAGAGTTGCAAACTGTTGCAATCGGTTTCAATCTGTTGCAGAGGGCGATTTGGGGCCGCTCCGGCCGCGCGCCTGTTGCAATCTGTTTCAAACGGTTTCAATCTGTTGCAATCTGTTGCAGAACCCGGCCGGGGTGGCGTGTCATACCTCCAGCCGGCGCGAAGCGCCGTTCTTCCGGTAACCGCCGGTAAGCATCGGCGGCGCGGTTCAGGCTGGCCCCTTTTCTTCGGGTTCCCACCATATGGTTTCCCCGGTTTTCCCTTCCTCGGGGGTTACCGCGGCTTACCGCCGCTTTCAGGTGGCGCTGCACGAGCGGTGACGAGCGCGCTGGTTTCGATCTCGTAGGGTGCGCAAATCTGCCCGAAGCACTGGCCTTCGTGAGCAACCCGCAAGATGCCACGAAAAACGACGTCCACCGGCTGGAACTGGTCCTTCTTCGTCAGTGATCGTAGGAGGGCCGACGCTTGTTTATTCGCCTTATACGCCGGGGCCTCCCGCAAGTTCACGTCTGTTTTGGAGCAGGAGCGGTCCATCAAAATGGCCCCGTGGATCACCATGCGATACAGCCCGCTAACCACGACTTCCTTGCCGTCGTATTTGGCGGCATCCGCGATGACGGCACAAAGCGGCATCGCCTGCACCGAGGTGCTGGCTTGCGGCTGCCCCTGCGCAGCAGGCAAAGTGCGGCACATCAGAAAAACAATCACAACTGTGACAAGCGGTTTCATTGTTGTAGAAACGTCGTGGGAGAGAACACCAGTTCGTTTGCATTTGAGTAAGCCCTGCGGATGTAGTCGCTCTGGGGCATTGGGGTCAGCCCCTTGGAACGACTGATGGTCTGACCGGTCAGGTTGCCTTTATTTCTGGGCGGTGCCTTGCACGTCCATCCAAGAGTCATCAGTGTCGTCGTTCCCAGTGTAGCCGCTAACCGCTGGCTGCTAGGGGTCGATCGTGGACTCACCCGCTGGCTCCGAGACGGCTGCTCGAAAGCATCGAACGGAATCCTGGGAGTACTTGGGAATATTCAGCCGCAAAAGTTCGAAATGCGTCCAGGGTGGCGTACCAATCCAAGCTTCCCAGAATCACCGATTTGCGTTCCGCCCTCAATCTCATCCTACCCCCCAAAAACCTCAAAACGTATCAGAACCGTATCAAAACCCCGTCAGGCGCACTTCTCCGTATCAGAACTCGTGGTAGAGCCTGATTCGCTGGCTCGGCGGTTCAGCTTGGTCAGCGCTTCGCGCTTCATCTGGAGCTTAATCTGCACGGTCAGGGCGACAGCGAGTTGTCATGTGCAGGTCTTGCCGTCCATCAGGCAAGAAGTGCTGTCTCCGCCGCAATTGCAACAAGGGATTCTCGCTCGCCATTCTTGTGGTTTGAACGGTTCAAAGGGCGACCATTGGGGTGAAAGAAGCAATCGCCTGGAAACGGCCCGCAAAGTGCCCGCTGCTCGGTATGCGCCGAACCTATCTCCTAGCGGTGACTGCTTCGATTCTGGCTCTGGCGGGCGCGGGTGCGGCCGGACCACCGAAAAAGCGCGCTGGGGCTCCGGTTCCCAGGAGTCTTGCTGCCAGCGAAATAGAGGACTCGACGAAGACCAGCGGGGTGGGTCCGGGAGCGACGGGGCCAAGGGTGACGCGGGCGCAGATTCTTCTGGACCGGGCCAGGTTCTCGCCGGGCGAAATTGACGGTGTCTACGGCGGCGATTTTGGGGTTGCGGTCAAGGGATATCAGGAAAGCCACGGTCTGAAGCCGACCGGCACAATCGATGCCGAGATGTGGCGCCTGCTCGATCGCGACGCCGGCCCCCTTCTGTTGACCTACACGATTACCCAAGCGGATGAGAAAGGCCCGTTCCTGCCACTCCCGACCGAGGTCCCAGAAATGGCGAAGCTGAAGTGGCTTGGTTTCGAAACGCCGGAAGAGGAACTGGGCGAGAGGTTCCATATCTCGCCGAAACTGCTGGCCGAGTTGAATCCCGGCAAGAAACTGGACACGGTGGGGGAGCGGATCACCGTGCCGAATGTGCGGCGCGGCGCTCTCGGCCTGGCATTACGCGTGGTGGTGTCGAAGTCAAAACGAACCGTCATCGCTTACGGCGCGGGCGGCAAGGAACTGGCGCAGTATCCGTCCACCATTGGCGACTCGCACGATCCTCTGCCGATCGGTGATTGGACCATCGTTGGCATTGTGCACTACCCGTGGTTCAACTGGGAACCGAAGCTCCTCTGGAATGTGGACCAGAAGCTCCCGAAAGCGGAACTCGCGCCGGGTCCGAACAATCCCGTCGGCGTTGCATGGATCGGTCTCTCAAAAGAGGATTACGGAATCCATGGGACGCCGGATCCGGGGGAGATCGGGCACGGCGTGTCGGACGGGTGCATCCGGCTGACGAACTGGGATGTGGATGAGTTGTCGCACATGGTTCGCCGGGGCACGCCGGTCGTCCTGGAGGAGTAAGCGTGAGGCTCCGGGTTTGCGCTGCCGGGTTGTCGGCAATGTTGCTCGCCGTTGGAGCGACGGCCTCCATTTTTGAGATGGCTCCGCCCATTCGCGGACTCACCCTCACGAATCTGCGGGATACGTTCGGAGAGGTTCACGACGGACATAAACATGAGGCGACCGACATTATGGAGCCGAGAGGGACACCCGTGCATGCGGTGGTACCCGGAACCATCCGCAAACTGTTCCTCAGCAAACCGGGCGGCAACACGATCTACCAGTTCGACGAAATGGAAGCGTATTGCTACTACTACGCGCACTTGGACGGGTACGCGAAAGGGTTGCGTGAGGGGATGCGGGTCGAGCGTGGGGACGTCATCGGTTTTGTGGGATCGACGGGGAATGCAGATCCTCGCTCGCCGCACTTACATTTCGCGATCGCCGAGTTGGGGCCTGAAAGGCTGTGGTGGAAGGGGACGGCCGTTGATCCGTATCCTTTTCTGGTAGACGCGGTGAAGCGTGAGAAGTAGCGGATGATCTTTGTCCTGTTAGCGCCACAACTAGGTTCGCCCGGTGGTTCCCAGGAGGAGTTCCAGCGGATCTTAAGCCGCTATATTCCGCGTCCGGCCAATTGATCTCGTCAGGGCAGTCGAGGAAACGTGAGGATGATCACTGGCGACGGCCAGGTCCGGGATGTATGGGAATCCACGTCGATGTACCCTGGGGCTTCTAATCGCCGGTCGGAGACCGCCGTAGTGCTTGGCGGGAGCGCAATCAGCGTCTGGGCCGAAGCGTCGTCGGTCGCGCTATCTTGCAAGAATTCGTCAATATGCTGTTCCATTTCAGCCGGAAACCGAGGTGCTCGCCCCACCAGTTTCTCGCCATATGCCTTGAGTATTACTTCTCTGAACACCGGAAGTGCGGCCCTGGCGCCCGTTTCATCGGGCCCGAGCGAACGGTTGTCGTCAAAGCCTATACGGACAGCGACGGTGATTCCCTCGGGGCCGTAAGTGGATCCCACGAAAAGTGCATCCCGGAATTGGTTTGTGGTTCCGGTTTTTCCCATCACAGCGATCGGGAACCCGGGGGAGTCAAGTGCATGAGCCGTACCGGCCGGTAGGCGCACCACGCTGCGCAGGCCCTCTTGAATCAGCGAGAGCGCGTCACTATCGACAGTGATCGGAGATGACTCTTGGCCGCTGTCAGCCATTACTTCGTCCGAATTGCGTACGATCTTGCGGATTATATATGGTTGGGTCAGAATGCCGGAGGCGATCGTGCGGTACGCATTGGCCAGTTCCAGCAGAGTCACTTCGGACGCCCCCAAGGCGGTGGTGACATAGGGCCGCAATGGCGTCCGTATCCCAAGACCTCGCGCCGTCTCAAGGACGCTGGAGATTCCGATCTGACCTGTAATCCAGATTGCCACCGCGTTCCTGGATTCCGCCAGCGCCATTCGGAGAGGGATCATTCCCTCGAATTCGCCGTCGTAGTTGGAGATCCATTTCACATCCTGCTGCGGGCCATTGGCAACGCTGATGGGTTCGTCCGGCACCACGGTAGCGAGATTGAACGCTCCTTCCCGAAAAGCGGCGAGATAGACAATGGGTTTCATGGCGGACCCAGGTTGGCGCAGGGACTTCGTGACGCGGTTGAGATCGCTATATGCGCTGGAGCGGTCTTTGTAGAACTGCCGGCCGCCTGTCTCGGCGAGGATGCCGGCATCGCGGTTCCTCAGCACCACCACCGCGCCCTGAACCAGGTCACGGGCGCCGGCGTGGCGGTTCTCGTACAGCAAAAGGCCGCGCTCCAGTGCCTGGTTCGCAATTTGCTGCACTCCGGCGTCCACCGTCGAGTAGACCTGGATTCGCCCCTGCCGCAGGTCCTTTACACTGAGTTCGGATTCGCGGCTTATGAGCTCGTCGAGGATAGTGTCGACGGCGGCGGACGCCTCGATGATCTTCTCCTTGTGCTGCGCCACCACCTCAATCGGGCGCTGCTTGGCTCTTCGCGCCTGTTCGAGAGAAATGAAGCCCCTTGCGGCCATGAGCGACAGGGTTTGGTTTCGACGCTGCAAGACTCTGCCGGTATCACTGGCGTTGGGTGCATAGTAGCGCGCCGACTTTGCAACGCCTGCCAGCAGCGCGGCCTTGTCCGCATCTTCCAGGGTGAAGGTACCGAGAGGCCGGCCAAAGTAATATTGCGCCCCCTTTGCAAACCCGTACTGGCCGTTCCCCATGTAAATCAGGCTGGCGTACCGGGCCAGAATCTCTTCCTTCGCTCGGCGCTTGGACCCGAAGTGTTTTTGCATCTGTTCTTCGACCCACAACGAAAGGCGGATCTCCTCCACCTTCCGAACCAGCATGTTAACCGTGCGCGCGCCGATCACGCCGGACAACAGGCGTGCCAGGAGTTGACCGTGGCGGAGTTGGTCGCTGTTCTCTTGAGATGTCATGCTTTTGAGAAAATAGCCGCGCACGAGTTGTTGGGTGATGGTCGACCCGCCCTGTGGGAATACCGCCGAGTTGTTAGCCGAGTCGCGGCTTCCCATCTTTGCAAGGCGTCCGATTAGATGACCGAACTTGATTTTGCATAACATGCGCGCAAATCCGGAGTAGTCGACTCCGGAATGCGCGAAGAAGTTCTTGTCTTCTGCAGCTAGGATCGCATCGCGAACAATGGGGGGGATTTCCTTATATCGGGTGATCTGGCGGGATTCTGAGGCCATCTCCTTGAGTAGCTGGCCGTTGGCATCGTAAATGCCTCCGACGGTAGGAAACTCAAACCGGATGAATCCTTCCAGATCAGGCAAATTGCTTCTATCAAAATAGACGTGATAGATCACGCCAGCCGCGAGCACGGCTATAACAGCCGTTGTGCCACTAAGAAGGCGAACGAAGCCCTTTGTCCAGCCCAGTCTCGCCAAGCGGGTTCTGCGTAGTCTCCGAACAGCCGAACGGGCGCGCACCCGCAGACGTTTGAACCAAATTCGAACTGACATCGGCTGGCCCCGGTGAGGGGGTGGCGTCGCTATGCTCATGGGAAGATCGCTTTCGCGAATCGGTTCAGCCTGGCATCGAGGGCATTGCGATCTTCTGCCGGGTACACCGACTGGGCGTCGGCTGCGACGCTGCTATAGCCGCTGTAGTAGACTCTCTGCTCGATCCGCAAAGCCTGTAGCATGCCCAACCGCGCCGAGGCGAACACTTGAAGACGATCGGGCAGCCACACTCCATTGTTGACGCACGTCAGGTCCAGGGTCGCGCGCGATCCCTTAGCGACGCGGACCAGGAATAACCCAAGCGAAATCGTGTCGATGACTTCCACGTCCACTTTCACTACCTGGTAGTTTTGTTGATCTACCCAGAATCTGCCTTTGAGAGAACGAAACAACTTGGCAGTGCGGGATCGGGGCTGGTATCCCTGGCGCGGCATCGCCTCGATTATAAAGACGCTGCGGCCATTCAGCCTCCCTTCTCCGCTTATGCGGAACTCGAACGCTTCGGGCAACTCCTGCCAGGCCTCGCGCTGCCAGTTGGGGCGCCTATCGTACGCGGACAGGCGCTTGGCTCGCTCCGCCTTAGTTTCCTCGCGTCGCTCGGCGATACTCCTGGCAAAGCTCTCCTGCTCCTTCTTCTCTTCGGTGAGGGGCAACCGGCGGTCGTCTCTCTGGACCAGTTGCCGGTAGGGCGTTCCCTCTTGCAGCGTAACGTCGTAGGTGCGTGTCTCAGACAGTTTCACCTTGCCGTGGGCGTCCAGGTGCCGGAGTTCCACACGTTCCAGGAAGGAGTAATTCCGGGCGATCCTCCAGTTGCGCGCGTCGGCAGCAACGGCGTTGCGAATGACCCCGCGCGCATCCACCTGGCCTAGAAGGGCCGTGGTAGCGGCCAAGCCCAGAAGCAGCACACGCAGATCGCCGAGGATTCTCATACCCAGTACCTGGGTAGCTGCAAGCCGTACACCAAACCGCGTTGCGCTGGCACCTGCCGCTTGTTTGCTGCGCCGATAGTTTCGAATCGGCCACCAGGAAACCAATTGTGCGCAGTTCTTGCGTTTTCACTGGCAAGACTTGCATGTATTTCGTCCTAATTAGGTAATGGGCTGGCCTCCCTGCATTAGCAAGCGGAACTCTGGGCCACGCCTCATTTCCACGGTCTCGGAATGGCAAGACCCGCACTTGGCCATACAATTGCTCCATAGCGTGCAGGAGAACAGAACCATCATGTCCCGTTTCCGGAGCAGCGCCCTGTGTCCCTGGACACAAGCCCAAAGAAGAGTTGCGGCTGCGGCCTGTGGATCAACATCCTGAGCAACCGCCGGAGTAAACCTTCGACGTATACTGCAAACATGCGACTCAAAGACGCGGCCCTCTTCGCACTGATCGGAATGATTCTGCTGTCGGTTCTGCTGGCAGCGGGCTTCATCCGTGACCTAGTGAGCTTGGTGCACGGCGCGATTGCAGCGATTACGCTGCTCACATCGGGAATTCATTTGCTGGCAAGTCTGAGTATGGCAGTATTCCTGTTTGTGTTCCACAAATCCCAGCCTTGATTCGAGACACCAGTCGACTTGTTGTTGCGCGGCGTCGGTGGTGAAGGCGCCGTCGCTTAATCTGTGCCGGAGAATCCCGAAGGCGCACGCAGGGCTATAAGTGAGTTCAATGAGCTGCGCGAGTATCGAGCGCCACCGCGTTCGGCAAAACTCCAGGCTTTCGAATGCCGACCCTATCCCACCAATGTTGGAGGCTGTCAAAGTAGAGATACACCACCGGTGTCGTGTATAGCGTCAGTAGCTGGCTCATGATCAGCCCTCCGATGATCGTAATGCCGAGCGGACGGCGGAGCTCGGATCCAGTACCGGTTCCCAGTGCGAGCGGCACGGCTCCCAGGAGCGCGGCCATCGTTGTCATCAGGATTGGGCGGAAGCGTAACATGCATGCCTCGACGATGGAGTCGTGTGAGTTCTTACCTTCGTTTCGCTCGGCGGCCAGAGCGAAGTCGATCATCATGATGGCGTTTTTTTTCACGATGCCGATCAGGAGAATGATACCGATGATCGCGATAATACTGAGGTCGGTATGGGTGAAGAGAAGCGCCAGCAGCGCGCCAACGCTTGTTGCGGGCAGACTGGAAATGATGGTGATGGGATGGATGCAACTCTCATACAGCATCGCCAGGATGAGGTAGACAGCCACGAGCGCGGCCGCAATCAGGACCGGCTCGGTCGAAAGCGACGCTTCGTAGGCTTGTGCGGTGCCGGCGAATTCAGTCTGAATGGTTGCCGGAAGCCCGACCTTGGCTGCCGCCGCTGTCGCAGCATTCACGGCATCGCCGAGCGCCACTCCCGGCTTCAGATTGAAGGAAATTGTCACCGACGGAAAGAGACCCTGGTGAGTCACCGTGAGCGGAGCGGTGACGGAGGCGAATTTGGCGAAAGCACTCAACGGAACTTGTTGTCCGCTTGGCGAATCCACGTAGATTTGTCGAAGAAACAAAGGATTCTGCCAAAAGTCCGGCGAGGCCTCCATCACCACGTGGTACTGATTCAGTGCGGTATACATGGTCGACACCGGGCGCTGGCCGAAGGCGTCGTAGAGCGTATCGTCGATGAGTTGCGCCGTGATGCCGAAACGCGCGGAGGTCCCGCGATCATACTGAATCATGGCTTGCAAGCCGCTGTTTTGCTGATCGCTGCTCACGTCGGAAATGATCGGAATCGTCTTGAACTGTGCGACCATCTTCGGGGCAAACCGGTTCAGATCGTCCAGGTTGTCACCGTGCATGGTGAATTGATATTGCGCGTTACTCTGCCGGCCGCCGATGCGCAGATCCTGAGCGGCTTGCAAGTAGAGGGTGGCGCCTGGCAGTTTGGCCAGCTTAGGCCGCAGCCGCGCAATGATGAGGTCGGCCGAGGTCCTCCGCTGTGCGAGCGGTTTTAGCGAAACGAACATCCGCGCCGTGTTGTACGTGCTCCCCCCGGTAAATCCGTTCACAGTGTCAACGGCCGGGTCGGCCGCGACAATGTTGATCATCGGCAGCATGATCTTGTCCATGGCTTGAAACGACGTGTCCTGGTCGGCCGTAATCGAGCCCTGGATTCGTCCGTTATCCTGTTGCGGAAAGAATCCCTTGGGGATGTGAATGAACAGGTAAGCGTTAAGGCCGATCGTGGCGAGTAAGACCACGAGCGTAATCGCCCGGAAACGGAGCGCCACAGACAGCGTGCTTCCGTATAGATGCACCACCCAATCGAAACCACGCTCGCTGGTCCGGTAGATCCAACCATGAGATCGCGTCTCTTTTAAGAGATGAGCGCACATCATGGGAGTTGCGGTAAGCGAAACGACCATGGAAACCGCGATGGCGATCGACAGCGTCACTGCGAATTCGCGGAATAGGCGGCCGACGATGCCTCCCATCAGGAGCAGTGGAATGAAAACCGCAATCAGCGAAATGCTGATGGTAAAGACGGTAGATGCCACTTCCTGTGCGCCTTTCAGCGCAGCTTCGAAAGGATGCACGCCCTGTTCCAGATGACGCGTGATGTTTTCGATCACGACAATTGCGTCGTCGACCACAAAACCGGTCGAGATCGTCAGCGCCATCAGCGAAAGATTGTCGAGACTGAAGCCCAGCAGGTACATCCCGCCGAATGTCCCCACCAGCGACACGGGGACGGCGACGCTGGGAATAAAGGTTGTCCGCGCGCTTCTTAGGAAGACGAATACCACCAGAATCACCAACAACACCGAGATGATGAGGGTCTTCTCGGTATCGTGCACGGATGCGCGGATGGTGACCGTTTGATCCATGGCCACCTTCACATCGATCGAATGCGGAATCGACGACTCAATCGCCGGTAAAACAGCTTGGATGCTATCCACCGTCTCGATAATGTTCGCGCCGGGTTGACGGTAGATGATGACCAGCACGGACGGCTTACCGTTCGCGTAGCCCGAATTTCGCAGGTCCTCCACGGAGTCCTGCGCCTGACCGATATCGGAGATTCGCACGGCCGATCCGTTGCGGTAAGCAACCACTAATGGCTCATAGTCACTCGCCTGGAAGATCTGATCGTTGGCGCCCACTTCCCACATGCGGAGGCCGGCCGAAAAATGCCCCTTGGGCGTATTGGCGTTCGCGCCGCTCAGTGTGGTCCGGACCTGCTCCAGCCCGATCCCATACTTATTCAGGGCCATCGGATTCAGCTCGATTCGAACACTCGGAAGAGAGCTTCCTCCCACAGTCACCTGTCCCACGCCGGTCACTTGGGCCAGCTTCTGCGCCATGATCGTCGAGGCGGCGTCGTACATTTGGCCCCTGGTGAGGACGGCTGAAGTGAGGGCCAGCATGAAGATCGGAGAGTCGGACGGATTCACTTTCCGATAAGAAGGATTGTTGGGAAGGTTGGAGGGCAGATTGCCGCGGGCCGCGTTGATGGCGGCTTGTACGTCGCGCGCGGCCGCGTCGATGTCTCGATCCAAGGCGAACTGCAGCGTGACGCTGGTAGATCCGAGGGAACTCGACGAGGTCATCTCCGTGACACCCGCAATTCGTCCGAATTGGCGCTCCAGCGGCGTCGCTACGGATGAAGCCATCGTCTCCGGGTTCGCCCCTGGCAAACCGGCGCTCACGCTGATGGTGGGAAACTCAACCTGAGGCAGCGGCGACACTGGAAGCAGCCGGTATGCCGCGGCGCCAGCCAATGTAATCGCGACAACCAGGAGCGTGGTGGCGACGGGCCTCCGAATGAATGGCTCCGAAATATTCATCGATTAGCCTGCCGGAACCGGTTGGGCGCCGGCAGGAACTTGGCTCGTCTCAGGCTTCCGCGAGAATCGCGCTGCCAGCCGATCGAACCAAATGTAGATCACCGGCGTCGTGTAAAGCGTCAACAGTTGGCTGATCAGCAGGCCGCCGATAATCGTAATTCCCAGGGGGCGCCGCAACTCAGAGCCGCTGCCGGAACCGAAGGCCAGCGGCACCGCGCCGAGCAGCGCCGCCATGGTTGTCATCATGATCGGGCGGAAACGCAGCAGGCATGCCTGATAAATGGCGTCTTTCGGTTTCATGCCCTCCCTGCGCTCTGCGGCGAGGGCGAAATCAATCATCATGATGGCGTTCTTTTTCACGATCCCGATCAGCAGGACGATGCCGATTAAGGCGATCACGCTGAAATCATTCCGGAAGATGATGAGAGCGAGCAAGGCGCCGACGCCCGCGGAAGGCAGCGCCGAGAGAATCGTCAACGGATGAATGTAGCTTTCATAGAGGACACCTAAGACGAGATAGACCGTGATCAGCGCCGCGGCTATCAGCACCGGCTCATTGGCCAACGATGATTGGAAGGCCTGGGCCGTGCCCTGATACGCGGCCTGTACACTCGGTGGCATGCCCATCTCGTCTTTCACTTTGTCCACGGCCTTGATAGCGTCACCCAAAGAAGTGCTCGCAGCCAAATTGAAGGAGAGAGTAACCACGGGAAACTGACCCTGGTGGTTCACCGTGATGGGAACAGTTGTCGTCTCCACGTGAGAGAACGCATTGAAGGGGATTTGGCCGCCATTCGGGAACGCCGAGGAGGAGTGAATCGAAGGAGTACTGGAAGCAACTGCGCCTGCCCGGATAAACAAATCGCTAAGGTCGGAAGGACTCTTGCCGAAGCCCGGCTTCACTTCCAATATGACGTGATATTGGTTCAACTGCGTAAACATGGTCGACACTTCCCGCTGTCCGTAGGCGTCATACAGCGTTTGGTCGATCGCCGCTGTTGTGATCCCTAAGCGTGAGGCGGTGTTGCGATCAAACACCAGTCTCGCCCGAAGACCAAGCGTTTGTTGATCGCTTGCCACGTCGCTCAATTCGGGGAGTTGCTGCAGCTTGGCGAGCATCTGCGGCGCGAAGGTATTCAACTCGTCCACGTTCGGATCTTCCAGCGTGTACTGGAATTGCGTGCGGCTCACCCGGTCTTCGACGGAGAGATCCTGTACCGGCTGCATATATAGCGTGATGCCCGGCACCTTGGCAAGCTCCGGCTGCAAGCGGCGAATGACGTCACTCGCGTTGATCTTTCGCGCGGCGATCGGTTTTAAGTTGATTAGAATGCGCCCGCTATTTAAGGTTGTATTGGTCCCGTCGACTCCTATGAAGGAGGACAGGTTATCGACCGCAGGATCTTGCAGAATGATCGCGCATAATTGCTGTTGCTGACTGGACATTTCCGGGAAGGACACCGACTGGGCGGCTTCGGAGACCCCCTGGATGACGCCCGTATCTTGAATGGGAAAGAATCCTTTGGGAATCACGAAGAACAGGAAGATGGTCAAACCGAGAGTCGCGGCCGCGACCAGCAGCGTCGAGAGCTGCCAGCCGAGCACCCAGTGTAACGTCCTGCCGTAGAAGGCGATCACCGAATTGAATGCCCGTTCCGAAGCGCGATAAAAGCGTCCTTGGCTCGCCTCGGGCGTGTGCTTCAGGAGTCTGGAGCACATCATCGGAGTCAGCGTGAGCGAAACCACGGCCGAGGCCAGGATGGTCACGCTCAGCGTAACGGCAAATTCACGAAACAGCCGACCTACGATGTCGCTCATGAATAACAAAGGGATGAGAACGGCAATCAGGGATACGGTCAGCGAGACGATCGTAAAGCCAATTTGCGCGGAGCCTTTGAGCGCGGCTTCGAGCGGTGTGTCGCCTGCTTCGATGTAGCGGCTGATGTTCTCGATCATGACGATCGCATCGTCCACTACGAAGCCGGTTGAAATCGTCAAGGCCATCAAAGTCAGGTTGTTCAGGCTGTATCCGAGCAGGTACATGACTCCGAAAGTGGCGACGAGCGACAGCGGAACGGCGATGCCAGGAATGATCGTCGCGGCAATGCTGCGCAGAAAGAGAAACATGACCATCACCACCAACGCCACCGTAAGCATCAACTCGAACCGCACATCGCTGACGGAGGCTCGAATCGTGGTTGTCCTGTCGGTCAAGATGTCGACGTGGATGGATGCCGGCAGGGACGACGTTAGTTGGGGCAACAGTTGTTTGATTCGATCGACGACGGAGATGATGTTCGCTCCGGGTTGCCGCTGGATGTTCAAAATGACCGCAGGAGTCTGGTTCATCCAGGCGGCCTGGCGAACGTCCTCGACGTCATCGAGGACTGTGGCAACCTCGATCAGCTTGACCGGGGCGCCATTCTTGTACGCGATGATGAGCGGAGCGTAATCGCTGCTGGAGAGCAACTGGTCGTTGGCTCCAATCTGGTAAGCCTGACGGGCTCCATCGAAGTTTCCCTTGGCCTGATTGACGTTGGCTGCAACGATCGCGGTTCGCAGGTCCTCCAGATTGAGACCGTAAGAAGCCATTGCCGTCGGATTCGCCTGGATCCGGACAGCGGGTTTCTGGCCGCCGCTGATGCTGACCAGACCGACTCCAGGCAACTGCGACATCTTAGGCGCCAGCCTGGTGTCCGCTAGATCCTCGACTTTTGACAGCGGCAGATCTGTCGAAGTCAGGGCGAGCGTCAGGATCGGGGTGTCGGCTGGGTTGGTTTTGCTGTAGATCGGAGGCGCCGGCAAGTCCGCCGGAAGGTACGTACCTGACGCATTGATCGATTGCTGCACTTCCTGTTCGGCGACATCGATACTCAGACTGAGGTTGAATTGCAGGGTGATCACCGAGCTTCCTTCGGAACTGGTGGAGGTCATCTGCTGAAGTCCGGGCACCTGTCCGAACTGACGTTCGAGCGGCGCCGTTACCGAAGAAGCCATCACGTCCGGGCTGGCGCCTGGATAGAATGTAGTGACTTGAATGATCGGATAGTCCACCTCCGGCAACGCCGAAACAGGCAACTGGGTGTAACCCACGAGGCCAGCCAGCAGGATGCCCACCATGAGCATCGAGGTGGCTACCGGCCTGAGAATGAAGATCCGGGACGGGTTCATCTCCAACGTCCTTTCAGGCCTTGCCGCCCTTCTTGGCTGGGGCGTTCCCTGAGGTCTTCACCGACGGGCTAACCGAGGGGCTGACGGACGGGCTGACCGGGGAGTTCGCAGCGGGGATCTGGGCGGCGACTTTGCTCCCTTCCTGCAGTTTGTCGACGCCGGTCATAACCACGACCTCTCCCGGTGCCAGCCCTGAGGCGACTTCAGAGTCGTTGCCTTCCGTCGTGCCGATGGTGATCGGCCGCACAGTCACCGCTGAATCCGGCTTCACAACATATACATAGGTCGCTTGAGAGTTGCGTTGTACGGCGGCGGTTGGCACCAGGGTTACTCCGTGCTTTTCCTGTACCAGCAATCGCACGTTGACGAACTGATTGGGGAAAAGTGTACCCTTCGCGTTCTGGAATGTCGCTCTCAGTTTGAGCGTGCCGGTGGTTGGGTCGATCTGATTATCGAGCGTTGTCAACGATCCTTGCGCAAGCTTCGTCTTGTCGTCGCGGTTGTAGGCATCCACTTCAAGCGTTTGTCCGGCGGCCATCTTCTCGAGCACGACCTGAAGTTGGTCTTCGGAGATCGTAAAGATGGCGCTGATCGGGTCCATCTGTGTGATGACCACTAATCCGTTCGTGTCGGTTGCTTGAACGATGTTCCCAAGGTCAACCAGCCGCAGCCCAATGCGTCCAGTGACCGGAGCCGCGATCTTGCAGTAGGCGAGATTGACCTGGGCGCTTTTGATTTGACCCTGATCGAGTTTTACAATTCCCTCGTCTTGATGCACGAGTGCCAGTTGAGTGGCAAGTTGTTGCTCCGGGATGGCATGCTGCGGAACCAAGGTTTGATAGCGGGTCAGATCGATCCGGGCGTTATCCAGCAGCGCCTGATCCCTGATCAGTTGGCCCTCGGCCTGGGTCAAGGCAGCCTGATAGGGCCCGTCGTCAATTTCCACCAACAGATCGCCCTTGTGGATGGTGTCGCCTTCACGATAGCGGATGCTCATCAATTGCCCGTCGACCCGGCTTCTCACCGTCACCGTCTCGAAGGGCGTAATGGCGCCAAGCCCCGAATAATACACGCCAATGTCTCCCTTGTGGGACGTCGCCACCACCACCGGTATCGGCGGTGGACCCTTTGCGGCGGCCTTCGCCGCGGTAGCCGATTTAGCAGCGGCAATATTCGACCAGACGACATACGCGACCAGACCCAGCACCAGAAGAATGCATAGTGACAGCCACACCCACAGCCGGCGCCGGTGGGAAGGGTGGGTCTTTCCGGATCGAGCATTCTCCCCAAGGGCCGGCGTGACAGGCGCGGGTGCGGATGAAATTGCTATCGGTTCCTCATCTTCAGAAGGCTGTTCTGTCAACGTACCTGGGTTCTCGAGCATATGGTTCCCGGCGCGGAGTGTAGCGATGGCCTACTCTCAAACCTCTAGGACCGATGATGGGCAGCTGATTGGGGGCGGAAAACTGCCAGGGTTCCGGTCCGTTCGCTGCGCAAAATCGGAGCGTTTTGTTAAAGCACGAGACGGACCAAGTGCAGCCCGCGTGGCTACACAGGCACGACACGGCGTCGGCGTACCCTGGACGGTGCAGAAACTGCACATGGAAGTGCGGGATTTGCCGTTTCCTCAAGGCTCGCCGTTACTGCCGCGGGCGGACTCTGATCCGTGCCGGACCGCCACGCGCCTATTAGCGAGGGGTTATTATCTTCGCCTCTTCGCGCAGTCCGGCGATCCGGTTCTGCAGCGTCCGCAGGCTGATCCCCAGCATTTCGGCAGCGAGTTTGCGGTTGCCGCGCACGTGATCGAGGGTGAGTTTAATGTAAGCCTCCTCGAGTTTCGTGAGTGGCTGGCCTGGCTGCAGCATGATAGGACCCTCATAGTCGGATGATGGCCGGGAATGCGAGCCGGGGCCTATAGGGAACGCAGGGGAGGGAAGGCTCGTCAACCGGATCAAACCCTCACCTGCTATGATGACGGCCCGCTCCAGGACGTTGCGCAGCTCCCGCACATTGCCCGGCCAATCGTACCGCTGAAAAAGATCCGTCACTTCGGCATCCACGCCGGTCACGCGCGTCGAGTGTTTCTTGTTCAAATTCCGTAGCATGACGTCGGCGATCGGCGGGATATCGTCTTTATGTTCACGCAGCGGCGGGACTTCGATCTGGAACACGCTCAACCGATAGTAAAGTTCTTCGCGAAGATGCGTGTCGAGTTGGTGACTGGTGGCGGCCAGCACCCGTGCGTCCACTACGATTTCATGCTTGCCGCCGAGCCGCCGGACTCGCAAATCCTCGATAACGCGCAGCAGCTTTGGTTGCGTAGACAGCGGCATCTCGCCAATCTCATCGAGGAGCAACGTGCCCCCATGAGCCTGCTCGAAACAGCCAGGCGAACGCTCCATGGCTCCCGTGAACGCGCC
>Ga0187876_1002009_pt1 | contig 15907 bp, 12 predicted proteins | sample June2016WEW_17_4_FD_133000 | JGI IMG/M metagenome (GOLD analysis project Ga0187876, IMG submission 133000) | Peatland microbial communities from SPRUCE experiment site at the Marcell Experimental Forest, Minnesota, USA - June2016WEW_17_40 | ecosystem: Environmental > Terrestrial > Soil >...
AAGACTCAGTGTCGCTCCGTAACCGCATCAACGCGACGGTGCGCGACATCCCGCGCTCGGGCATCCGCGACTTCTTCGACATCGTCAGCACGATGAAGGACGTCATCAGCCTGGGCATCGGCGAACCGGATTTTGACACGCCCTGGCACGTGCGGGAGTCCACCGTGTTCGCGCTCGAACGCGGCGTGACGCATTACACCAGCAACTTTGGCTATCTCGAGCTTCGCCAGGCGCTGGCCGGATACGTCGCCAAAAAATTCGGCGCCCAATACCATCCAGACAACGAAATCCTCGTCACCGTGGGCGTGAGCGAGGCGCTCGACCTGGCCCTGCGCGCGCTGGTGACGCCCGGCGATGAAGTGCTTTACCACGAACCCTGCTATGTGTCGTATCGCGCGACGATTTTGTTCGCGCAGGGCGTGCCGGTGGCCGTGGAAACCAAGGCGGAGAATGGATTCCGCCTTACGCGCGCGATGCTGGAGGCCAAGGTGACGCCGAAAACGAAGGTGCTGATGCTGAATTTTCCGAACAATCCAACCGGCGCCATCATGGCCCGGCAGGCTTTGGAGGACATCGCCGCCTTTGCGCGTGAGCACGACCTCATCGTCGTCACCGACGAAATCTACGGCGAGTTGACTTATGACGCGCCGCACACGAGCATCGTGAGCCTGCCAGGGATGCGCGAGCGGACGGTCTTTTTGCACGGTTTTTCGAAGGCGTGGGCGATGACCGGCTACCGGCTCGGTTACGCTTGCGGCCCGGAAGAGCTGATCGAAGCGATGATGAAAATCCACCAGTACACCATGCTTTGCGCTTCGTCCATGGGCCAAAAGGCGGCCATTGAAGCGCTCGCCCGGCCGGATTCGGACGTGGGCGAGATGGTGAACGAATATCGCCGCCGGCGGAATTTTATCGCCGCCGCGCTGGCCGAAATGGGCATTGAGTGTCACCGTCCCCTCGGCGCGTTCTACGCGTTTCCTAGCATCGCGAAGTTTGGCCTCAAGTCAAAGGACTTCGCGCTCCGGTTCCTGAAAGAGGAAAAGGTGGCGGCGGTGCCGGGCACGGCGTTTGGCGCCTGCGGCGAGGGGTACATCCGTTGCGCCTACGCGACCAGCATGGAGAATTTAAAGGAAGCGATGGTGCGCCTCAAACGCTTCATCGGCAAACTTGGGTGAGTGCGTGTCCTACGCTGTCATTGCGGCTAAAATTCACCCCATGGTCACGCAAGCAGACATTCAGAACGCATTAAAGGCGGTCAAATATCCGGGCTATTCGCGCGACATCGTTTCGTTCGGGCTGGTGAAGGATGTCTCGGTGTCGAAAGGCGTGGTCAGTGTCGCGCTGCAACTGGCTTCGCCCAATCCCGATGCCGCACAGCAAATCAAGGAAGGATGTGAGCGCGCGTTGATGTCATTGCCCGGGGTAAGCCGCGTTCAGGTGGAAATCCGGCAACCGGCGCCGGGGCCGGGCGATTCCAATCCTTGGGCGAACCAAAGCCGCGTGCCCGGCGTGAAACGGGTCATCGCCGTGGCCAGCGGCAAAGGCGGTGTCGGCAAGTCCACCCTGTCGGCCAACCTCGCCTGCGCCTTGCAGCATCTCGGCGCGCGGACGGGTTTGCTCGATTGCGACATTTACGGGCCGAGCATACCGCTGATGATGGGCGTTCACGAGCGGCCCACGGTCAGCCAGCAGGAACAACTTGTGCCACCCGTGGCCCACGGCGTCAAAGTGATGAGCATTGGCTTGCTGCTCACGGATGACCAGCCGGTGATCTGGCGCGGGCCGATGATTACCAAGACCATTCAGCAGTTCCTCATGGCGGTTGAATGGGGTGAACTGGACTTTTTGCTGGTGGATTTGCCGCCGGGCACCGGCGACGCGCAGCTCTCGCTTTGCCAGGCAGTGGCCCTGGATGGCGGCGTCATTGTCACCACGCCACAGGAGGCCTCGCTGGGCGTCGTGCGCAAGGGCATCGCCATGTTTCACAAAGTGCATGTTCCAATAGTTGGCATTGTGGAAAATATGAGCTATTTTACTACACCGACCGGTGAGCGCGTGGAAATCTTCGGCCATGGCGGTGGGCGGGCCGAGGCGGTGCGCCAGAAGGTTCCGTTTCTCGGTGAAGTGCCGATGTTTACGGAAATCCGGGAGGCGGGCGACCGCGGGGTGCCGATGGTGGTATCGGCGCCAAATCATGCGGCGGGTCTGGCGTTTATCCGCGTGGCCGAGGCGTTGCAGACCAAGCTTGGTTGACGGCCGGGTTTTTATAACAGGCTTAAAATCGGGCATTTGCGGTGGAAAAAATTTGTATTGCTAATTTTTCCCGGCAGACTTAGGTTTGCATAACGGAACATGAGTTAACAAAGATCGGATACGATGAAAGACACTTGTTCGTCGAACGACTTGCTGAAAAATTCCTCGCTCTATAGGGAATTTCAGGCTGAGCGCGAGGAAATTCTCAAGCACAAATGGATTGAGTCGGAGAAGGCGGGCCACGATATCGGGTTCGAGCAGGCATTGACCGATTGGATCATCAAACACCGCACGAGCTGGCGGAGAGCCCGGCACGTGACGACTCCCAATTAAATGACGAACCTTCCTTTAACGCGGCCCGGCGAGGCGGCGAAGGGACATGAAGCCAAATAAAGCAACACGAACCAGCAGGGCCGGAGAGGCAGGTTCGTGATTTTTTATGCCCGCCGCCAGCATCATTCTTGATGCCACCGCCATCCAACGGGTGTTGACGCGGATCGCCCATGAAATAGCCGAACGGAACGAGGACAGTTCGGCGGTCGCACTCGTCGGCATCCCCACCGGCGGCGACCATCTCGCGGCGCGTTTAAGCAAAATTCTGTTCGGCATCTGGAACCATCCGGTGCCGGTGGGCGTCCTCGATGTGTCCATGCATCGCGATGACCTGGACCAGCGTGCCGCGCCCAAGGTGCATCCGACCGTGATCCCCTTTGACGTGACCGGCAAGACGGTGGTGCTGGTGGACGACGTGCTGTTCAGCGGACGGACCACGCGGGCGGCGATGGATGCCCTCAACGACTTTGGCCGGCCCAAAAAGATCCAGCTTGCCGTGCTGATTGATCGCGGCCACCGCGAACTGCCCATCAAGGCGGACTTCGTCGGCAAGAACGTGCCGACCGCGCTGGAGGAGAAAATTTCCCTGCTGCTGGTCGAATCCGGGGCGGCGCGGGACGAGGCCTTGTTAAAACGGAAATAGCCATGGCTTGGACGAAGAAACATCTGCTCGACATCGAATCGCTGACGGCAGAGGAGATCGTCACCGTGCTCGACACGGCCCGCGCGTTCAAGGCGGTCGGGGAGCGCACCATCAAAAAGGTCCCCGCGTTGCGCGGCAAGACCGTGGTGAACCTGTTCATCGAACCGTCCACGCGCACGCGGATCAGCTTTGAGTTGGCCGAGCAGCGCCTGTCCGCCGATGTCATCAACTTTTCCACCGAGGCGTCATCGTTCAAGAAAGGGGAGACGCTCAAGGACACCGCGCGCAACCTGGAGGCGCTCAACGCCGATTTCATCGTCATCCGCCACAGCGCGTCAGGCGCGCCTCATTTTCTCTCGCGGGTACTGGACGCGTGCGTCATCAACGCGGGCGACGGCGCCCACGAGCATCCCACGCAGGCACTGCTCGACACCTTCACCATCCGCGAGCGGAAGGGAAACATTGCCGGGCTGAAGGTGACGATCCTCGGCGATATTCTGTACAGCCGCGTGGCGCGGTCCGACCTATGGGCGCTCACCAAACTGGGCGCCCAGGTGACGCTTTGCGGCCCTTCCACGCTGGTGCCGAAAACGTTTGAAGGGATGGGTTGCCGGGTGACTTACGACGTGGACGAAGCGATCCGCGACGCCGACATCGTGAACCTGCTGCGCATCCAGCACGAGCGCCAGCGCAAGACCATGTTTCCGAGCATCAACGAATACACGCAGCTTTTCGGCCTCAACAAGGAACGGTTGGCCAAAGCCAAACCGGACGCCTTGATTATGCATCCCGGCCCGATCAATCGCGGCGTGGAAATTGACAGCGACATCGCCGATTGCGGGCGGTCTTTGATTCTCGAGCAAGTCACCAACGGCCTGGCCGTCCACATGGCCGTTCTGTTCCTGATTAACGGCGGCAAAGGCCCGCAGGAAGTGGCGGGCGGGTGAGGCGCAAGCTGACTTAACCCGAAAACCGAAGCTGATCCGGCGTCTCGCTTTGTAGCGCAGACTTTCAGTCGGCCGTTTCACAGGTTGGGGGCTACGGACAGGCAGGCCAGCCTTCGCGGGGCGGATGGGAGGTGTGAAATCAACGTGAAATAGCCTGAAATAGCCTGAAATAGCGTTAAAATCAACGACTTACAACGTTTTATTTCAGAGGTTGCGGGGGGGAGAGTTTATGCATGGTCCGGAGGAACCGGTGAAAAGGGTCGGCCCGGCAGAGGGAGGGGGTATATTTACCCCCCTGGAGCCGTGACACCGTGACAAGTCAATAAAGACGGGCCTTTTCTCATTTTGGAGCCGTGACAAAGCCGTGACAAAGCCGTGACAAGCCGTGACAAATGGAAATGGGAGGACGTGAAGCGTGAAACGTGAAAGCGTGAAGCGTGAAGGGTGAAGCGGTCCAGGCAAACAGAAATGGGAGGGCGTCAACCCCGACATCGGATGTCGGGGCGGGGCGTTAAAGCGTTAAAGCGTTAAATGGTAATTGGTTAAATGAGGCGGAAATCCAATGCTCCAACCGTGAAGGAATTCGGGACGGGCATCCAAAATCCAGAGAAGGCGGAAGGCGCCCGTCCTCCGCAGTAGCTCTGCTACGGAGGGTGGAGAGTGTGGCGGGAGGCTTTCGAAATGGATAAGGCTATGGCGATCCAGTTGGCGCTGCCGGCCCGCGCCGACTTTCAAAATACCAACTTCGTTACCTTTCGCTTTTGAAGCCGGGCAGGTGGGTCAATCGAGGGGGTTGCACCAACCTCCTGATGTTCAGGAAGATGCGCCGTCGTGCATAACATGAAAATGATTACTGTGAAATAAAGTGTTGACAATCCGGCTGATTCGTGTGAATTTATGCCGTTGTGAGTAAACTGTTATATATGCTCGCATTAAAAGGCTCAACCGGGAAGCGAACCTCCGCAGTTGAGCCCAACAACAGGTCCAGCAAGCTGAACCAGTGTCGCAACTGCAAAATAGCTTGAGGCTGACCGGAAGAGAACAAGATAACGGGTAGTAAAAACGGGCGGGCTGCGAATGGCCCGCCCCTTCAATGATGAAACTGCTGAAAGACATTGCGACGATACGTTCAGGATTCCCATTCCGTGGAAAACCGGAGCGCGTGAAAGTCGGCGGTTGCCAACTGGTGCAAATGCGCAATGTTGATCGGAGCTTGGGAGTGATTAACTGTGATTTGGCAACGGTGAAAGCTCCCCCCAATTGGGAAGATCAACGGCTCCAAAGTGGTGACATTCTTTTCACTGCACGAGGACAAAAAAACAGTGCAGGCGTTTTTACTTCCGAAATGCCGAATGCCATTGCCGCTTCGACCTTGCTGGTATTGCGGCCCAAAGACCTTGTTTTTCCATTTTATCTTGCCTGGTATTTGAATCTGCCGAACACGAGGGGGCGGCTACGGACAATGCAGGCTGGTTCCAGCATTCCATTCATTCCCATTGACGGACTCAACGGACTGCCAATTCACCTTCCGGCGATGGAACTGCAGCAGAAGATCGTGGACCTGGTTTCCCTCGGGCAAGAGGAGCAAGCGCTTATGGAGCTAATGCGCCGAAAGCGGCTTGCGCTGATTGAAGGCGCCATCCGAATGTTACTGAAAAAATCGAACTAGACATTTTACTCTGAATAATAATATGAAACCGATCGTCCAGGACGAAATCAACAATGTGGCGTGGCGGGCGTGCGACACGTTCCGCGGCACGATAGACCCCGCGCAATACAAGGATTACATCCTTGTGATGCTGTTCCTCAAGTACCTGTCCGATGTGTGGAAGGACAAGCGAGAGGAATACGAAGAGGAGTTCAAGGGCGACAAGGAGCGCGTGGCGCGGCGGCTGGCGCGGGAACGCTTCATCCTGCCGGAGGGCTGTGATTATTACAACCTCTACGCCAGGCGCAACGAGGCGAACATTGGCGAGCTGATCAATATAGCGCTGGAGCAGGTTGAAGATGCGAACAAGGCCAAGCTGGAAGGCGTATTTCGCAACATTGATTTCAATTCCGAGGCCAACCTGGGGCAGACCAAGGAGCGCAACAAGCGGCTCAAGGAATTGCTGGAGGATTTCGCGGGCGAGGAAATGGATTTGCGCCCGTCGCGGGTTGGCAAACAGGACATCATTGGAAACACCTACCAGTATTTGATTGGCCGGTTTGCCAGCGATGCCGGCAAAAAGGGCGGCGAGTTCTACACCCCCGCCGAAGTGTCGGAACTGCTGGCCAAACTGCTGGCGCCGAAACGGGGTGACCGCATCTGCGATCCGACTTGCGGTTCCGGGTCGCTGCTGATTCAGGTGGGCGACCAGGTGGGCGACACCGATTTCTCGCTCTATGGACAGGAAATGAACGGGAGCACCTGGGCGCTGTGCCGGATGAACATGCTGGTGCATAACAAGGATGCGGCGCGGATCGAATGGGGCGACACGATCAACAACCCGAAGCTCATCGAGAAGGATTCTCTGATGAAGTTCAACGTGGTGGTTGCGAATCCGCCGTTCTCTCTGGACAAATGGGGCGCGGATACGGCCGAGGCGGACAAGTATCACCGCTTTCACCGGGGCGTGCCGCCGAAGAGCAAGGGGGATTACGCCTTTATCAGCCACATGGTGGAAACAGCGGTGGAAGGCAGCGGCAAGGTGGGCGTGGTTGCGCCGCATGGCGTGCTGTTCCGGGGCGGAGGAGAAGGCCGAATCCGCAAGGCGCTGATTGAGGAGAATGCACTGGAGGCGGTGATTGGTTTACCCGAAAAACTTTTCTTTGGCACCGGCATCCCGGCAACGGTCATGATTTTCAACAAAGGGAAAAAACACAAAGACGTGCTGTTCATAGACGCGAGCCGGGAGTTTGTGGAAGGCACAAACCAGAACAAGCTGGGCGCAGAACACATTACGAAAATTGTGGCGACCTACAAAGCGTTCAAGACAGTGGACAAATACGCCTACCGCGCAACGCCGGAAGAAATTGCCGGGAACGATTTTAATCTCAACATTCCACGTTACGTGGACACGTTCGAGCCAGAGAAGCCGGTGGATTTAAAGGCCGTGCAAAAGGAAATTGACGATTTGGAAAACCAACTGGCCGGCGTACGCAAACAGATGGCCAATTATTTGAAAGAACTGAACATTGCATAAAGATGAATATTATGCTATTTATAATGCGTATACTGCGCTAAATAAATATCAATATGACCCTTGAACTGACAAAAGAGGCTTTGGAGCGCGCCTTCAAGCTTTTATCGGGAAGGCTCGATCTGATGCAGGCTGAACCGGTGCGCCTGGTCATCTGCGGCGGCTCGGCCCTCATTGCCATGGGACTGCGGCAGCGCATCACGAATGACGCCGATATTATTGCTGTGTTGGACGCGACTGGCGAATTGGCCAGTCCTGACCCGCTGCCGCCGTTTCTGCTGGAAGCCAGTGCTCTGGTCGCGCGGGATTTGGGGTTGAAAGAAAACTGGCTGAACAACGAACCGAGCCGCAATGACGGCGGGTTATTCCAGATGGGTTTGCCGGCTGGACTGGCCGGCCGCCTGACCAGGCAGATCTTCGGTCCGCGGATGACGATTTATTTTATCGGCCGTTTGGATCAAATTCACTTCAAGCTCTACGCGGCCGCCGATCAACGTGACGACACGCACATCGCAGACCTGCGTGCGCTGAAACCGACCGAAGCCGAACTGGAGGCCGCTGCGCGGTGGGCCATGACGCATGATGTTTCCGAAGGCTTCCGGATGGTGCTCAGGGAATTGCTCAAGCAAATGGGATATGAATCAGCCGCTAAAAACATTTAAGGAGGAATATCAAAACCTGCTGGTGAATTTCCTCTGGCGGCAGTGGTCTGCCTTGGGCGTGGCGGGGCAGGCCAGCGGCAAAGATGTTTGGATCATTGATCCGGAAGCGCTGCTGTTGTTCACCTGCACCCTTGGCCGCGGTGAACCACGCCTGTTCGATGAGATGCTGGACTGGCTGCGAGAGAATGGCCGGTTCCTCAACGTCATGCGTCTCAAGCGCATTCTCCGCATGGAGAAATTTGCCGGGGAGCGGACACTGGCTGCGGTGGCGGCGTGTTTGATGAAAGGCACCGAGACGCTGAAGTGGAAGCGGCTGGCGGAATCGGTCGCGCAGCCTCCGGCAGCGGAAAATTTCTTTATCTCGCCCGATGGCAAACCACTCCCCGTATTGGGCGAACCGGAGCCGCATTTTCTGCGATACGGATTCAAGCGCGGCCCACTGCGGCTGCGCGGCTATTCGCAGAAATTTCGCGCGACCCAGCCAACCAATCTTGCCCTCCAACTCCGCGCCCTGTTTGGCATCAACGTCCGCTGCGAGATCGTGCTCTACCTGCTGACGCACGAGGCGGCGCATCCTTCCCAGATTGCGCGGGAAGCGTATTACTTTGAGCGCGCCGTGCAGGGCACGCTGGTGGACATGCTTCAGTCCGGCGTGGTGCGACTGCGCTCGTCCGGGCGGGAGAAGCATTACTGGCTGCTTCAAAAGCACTGGGCGGAACTGCTGAACCGCCCGGAGCAACTGCCGCAGTGGGTCACCTGGCCGCCCCTGTTCAGCGCGCTGGAAAAAATCTGGTTCAAGGTCAACGAGCCGCGCTTGGAAACGCTCGACCCGCTGCTGCAATCCTCCGAGCTACGACAACTCATGGTCGAAGTCAGGCCAGCGTTTGAGCGGGCGCGGTTTGACAAAATCCTAACCGATGACCGCAATTATTTGGGCGAAACATATCTGCCGGTATTCCTGGCGGACGTCAGCAAGGTGCTCGGTTAAATTATGAACACGCCCAGCCTCCAAGCCAGCCGTAAGACGAAGAAGACACAAGTTGGAGACATCCCTGTCGATTGGGAGGTATGCAAGCTTGGACGTCTCGTGAGCATCCAGAGTGGTGCGAGCCCATCGCTCCACGCTTTAAAATCTGACGGCCTCTATCCCTTCGTGAAGGTCGAAGACTTGAACAACTGCCTAAAATACCAAGCTGAAAGCCGCGAGTATTCGGACAGTGCAGCGGAATTGATTCGAATCGGGAGCGTGATATTTCCAAAACGTGGAGCCGCCATCTCAACGAACAAGGTGCGCCTTGCTGCAAGACCATTGCTGATGGACTCCAATATGATGGCGATCTTCCCTGACGAGGGACGGTTGGTGTCAGAGTTCCTTTACTACACGATCTTATTTCAGAAACTTTATCGGATAGCTGACACATCGACGATTCCGCAGATAAATAATAAACACATCACCCCTTATGCAATCGCTCTGCCGCCCTTGGCCGAGCAGAAGAAGATAGCGGCAGTTCTGGGGCTATGTGACAAGGCAGTCGAGAAGCAGGAGCATCGACTGGCATGGCAGCATCAGTTCAAACAGGGGCTGATGCAGCAACTGTTGACGGGACGGACGCGGTTCAAAGAGTTTGTCAAATCACACAAGAGTAACGTTACACATTTCGGGCCATTTCCCGCCGACTGGCCGGTGGTTTATTTCGGCGGCATCGCCGATGAGATTGGCGAGAAAAACGTGGGCGGCAACGATCTGCCCGTCTTGTCCTGCACCAAGTATCGCGGGCTGGTGAACTCACTGGAGTATTTCGGCAAGAGGATTTTCAGCGAGGACACGAGCACCTACAAAGTGGTGCGGCGCGGAGATTTTGCCTTCGCCACAAACCACATTGAGGAAGGTTCCATCGGCTACCAGAATTTGCACGACGCGGCGCTCATCAGCCCGATGTATACCGTTTTCCGCTCCCGCGATGGGGTTGACCATTCGTTCCTGTTCAAGCTGGTCAAGACGGAACTGTATCGCCACATCTTCGAAGCGAACACGAATGGGTCCATCAACCGGCGCGGCGCGCTGCGATGGGATGACTTCGCCCGGCTGAAGGTGCATCTGCCAAGTGAGCCGGAGCAAAAGCGGATTGCCGCCGTGCTGGATACCTGCGACCGGGAAATTGAGTTGCTGGAAAAGCAACTGGAAGCATTGAAGGAACAAAAGCGCGGGCTGATGCAAAAGCTGCTAACAGGCGAAGTGCGCGTGAAGGTGGGCAAGGAGAATTGAACCATGAACGGGGAAACCGTCGAACAGAATGTGAAGGTGTCCGAAGCAAAGCTCGACCTGCCGGTTGTGTTCATTTCGTATTCACACGATTCGGTGGCGCACAAGCAATGGGTCGGCGAACTGGGGAGCAGGCTGGTCAAGAACGGGGTCGAGGTAATTCTGGATCAATGGGACCTGGGGCTGGGTGACGATGTGCCGAAGTTCATGGAGAAGTCGGTGGAACGAGCGGACCGGGTGCTGATGATCTGCACAGAGAACTACGTGCGGAAGGCAGATGGCGGCAAGGGAGGTGTTGGGTATGAGGCGATGGTTGTGACTGGAGAGTTGGTGAGGAAGTTGGAAACAAATAAGTTCATACCGGTTATTCGGCAGAGTGCCGACGAAGCGTTAATGCCTAAGTCGGTCGGCACACGGCTGTATGTGAACCTGAGCGAGGGGCATAATTTCGAGCAGGAATTCGACAAGCTGCTGCGGGAAATTCACTCCGCCCCGAAGCTGCGGAAGCCCGAGCTGGGAAAGAATCCTTTCGAGGGCGAAGGGGGCGGCAGTTTGCTTCCGGCCGTTGTTGCAGCGGAGGTGAAAGTAGAGGATGCCGGGGCAATGTATGCGGTGGGCCTAGCGTTGGCCCAGCGGGAAGATCTGATAGGCTGGCGGAAGCTGGTGCAAAAGACGCGGGAACCGCTGGCCAGAAATCTGATTGCGTGGAGGAGTGCTTACGAGGGCAAGCCGGCCCGTCTTGTTGACTTGCAGAGGATCGTGACCGATGGCGTGACGGTTTATAGCCCGTTGATTAGCCTGGCCGTGGCGGGTGCGGTGTCAGGCAAGCCCAAGTTCAGCAACCAGGCAAGCATTCTGGATGAGCTAATCGAGCCCGCTGGATGGAACGGGAGCGGCATGACCTATCTGACACAGATCCCGTGGGCGTCCATGTTCACTTTCCAAGCGGTGCATGGGGCAGCGTGTGTCTTTTGTGGGGCACTGATGAAGGGCATTGAGATTTCCCGCGCAAGAGTGCGTGACTCCTACAGCACAGAGATGGGAGAACTGTTCAAGCAGCCTTCTTTGGTTGGATGGCCGCATTCGCTGGGCGAGCGACCCGATTTTGCGTGGAGTTACTTGGCCAGCCTGTTCGAAAAGTGGGGTTGGCTCGCGGAGTTGTTCGGCTCGAGGCAGGAGTACGAATCCTCGCTCGTGGCTTACTACCTAGGGTTGCATGTCCAGGAGTTGGCTAATCTCATCGCGGGCGGCAAAGAAGCCGTGTTGGAAGCGGACGGGCATATGCCGCTTGTTCCGGTTCACACTTTGCGAATCGGGGCTGACCAAGGTAATCGGTCTTACAGGATGCTGGTCCACTCCCCAGAGGACGTGAGGGCCATTTGGAGAACTCTTGGTGTGAAGGATGCACAGATGGCGGTGGCTTGGGACAAATGGTTGAGCCTGACGCTGCGGACGATGTATCGTGGGCAAGGGCCTTCGTGGCGCCGGCATTTTCCGCATGACAATTTGATGAAAGATATTCGACCGGAGGGAGCGGGAGTATGAACAAGCCATCCTTCCAGGAAGACCACGTTTCGCAGGTGCCGGCGTTGCAACTACTGCAAAACCTGGGCTTCCTCTACCTCCGCCCGCAGGAGGCGTTCCTGGAACGCAAGGGCAAGCTGGGGAACGTGCTGCTGGAGGGCATTTTGGCGGAGCAACTGAAGCGGTTGAACCGGATCAATTATCGCGGCGGGCAATACGATTTTACGGAGGCGAACATCCAAGCCGCCATCCAGGCGCTCAAAGACGTGCCGTTCGATGGGCTGGTGCGGACGAGCGAGCAGATTTACGACCTGCTGGTGCTGGGCAAGGCGATGGAGCAGACGGTGGAGGGCGATACGAAAAGTTTTACACTCAACTTCATTGACTGGCGCAATCCGGCAAACAATGTGTTTCACGTCGTCGAGGAATTTGAGGTGGAGCAGACGGCGAGCAAGCAACTGCGGCGTCCCGACGTGGTGCTGTTCGTAAACGGGATACCGCTGTGCGTCATTGAGTGCAAGCGGTCGGACATGAAGGAGCCTTTGGAGCAGGCGATTTCGCAGCACATCCGCAACCAAGCCGACGATTACATCCCGAAGTTGTTTGTTTTCTCGCAACTGTTACTGGCCATATCGGCGAATGACGCCGCCTACGCGACCACCGGGACGGCGGCGGCGTTTTGGTCGAAATGGAGAGAGCTGGAGGACGGCGGGACAAAAGACATCAGCAAGGAGGTGGGGATGCTGATCAATCGCCCATTATCGAAGGCACAAAAGGACAGGTTGTTCGCCGACCGGTTCGGTTATGTGCGGGCGTATTTTGACGAGCTGGAGGCGGAAGGGCGCGAGGTGACGGAACAGGACAAGGCACTTTACAGCCTGTGCCGCCCGGAACGGCTGCTGGAACTGGCGTGGCGATTCATTGTGTATGACGCGGGCGAGAAGAAGATTGCCCGTTACCAGCAATACTTCACGGTGAAAAGCATCCTCGACCGGGTGCGCAAGCCGGGGCCGGATGGCCGGCGTTTGGGCGGCGTGGTATGGCACACGCAAGGGTCGGGCAAGTCGCTGACGATGGTGATGCTGGCGCAGTCGCTGGCGCGGGAGCGGGAGATTCCGAATCCGATCATTGTGCTGGTAACCGACCGTGTGGATTTGGATCTGCAGATCAAAAAGACATTTCATCACTGCGGGCTGGAGCCGGTGCAGGCGCAGACGGGCAAACACCTCGCGGAACTTATCCAAGCTGGCAAGGAAAGCGTGATTACGACGGTGATAGACAAGTTCGATTCGGCATTGAGCGCCGGGAAGTTCAAGAACGAGTCGGCGAATATTTTTGTGCTGGTGGATGAAAGCCACCGGAGCGTGTATGGCGACACGTGGGGTTTGATGGGGAAGGTGTTGCCGAATGCGTGCTTCATCGGGTTCACCGGCACGCCGCTGATGAAGAAGGAGAAAAACACGGCGCGGAAATTCGGCGGGTTGATTCAACCGGTGTACACAATTGACCAGGCGGTGAGGGACAAGGCCGTGGTGCCGCTGCTCTACGAGGGACGGTTGGTGTTGCAGCAAGTGGACCAGGAGGCCATAGACAAATGGTTTGAGGTGGTGACAAAGCCGTTGACCGAAGCGCAGCGGGCGGACTTGAAACGGAAGTTCGCCTCGGCGGACCAGTTAAACAAGGCCGACCGGAAAGTATATGAGGCGGCTTTCGACATCACCGAGCATTACTGCCAGAACTGGCAGGGCACGGAGTTCAAGGCGCAACTGGCGGCGCCCAACAAGGCCACGGCGTTAAAATACAAAAAATACCTGGATGAGTTCGGCAAGGTGACGAGCGAAGTGATCATTTCCGCGCCGGATACGCGCGATGAACAGGAGGACGTGTATGAAGTGGATACGGAAGAAGTGCGCGCCTTCTGGAAAAAGATGATGGCGAAATACGGTTCGGAAAAGAAATACCTCGAACAAATCATCAACGGTTTCAAACACGGACCGGAGCCGGAAATCCTGATTGTGGTGAGCAAGTTGTTGACGGGCTTCGACGCGCCGAAGAACACGGTGCTGTATCTGTGCCGGTCGTTTGAGGGGCACAACCTGTTGCAAGCCATCGCACGGGTGAACCGGGTGCGGGAAGGCAAGGATTATGGGTTTATCATGGATTACTACGGCGTGCTGCAAAAGCTGGGGGAGGCGATGGACATTTACAGCGCGTTGCCGGATTTCGAAAAGGAGGAATTGGCAGGCACGGTGACGGAGGTGACGGAGGAAATCAAGCGCCTGCCGCAGAAACATTCCGAATTGTGGGACGTGTTCAAGACGGTCAGAAGTTCCAGGGACAAGGAGAAATACGAACGTCTGCTGGGCGACGAGGAGTTGCGGGCGCAGTTTTACGAAAAATTGAATGCGTATCACCGCACACTCAGCATTGCACTCTCGACCATGCAATTCCTGCGCGAGACGCCGGAGCATACGATTCAGCGGTATAAAGATGACCTGGCGTTCTTCCTCAAGCTGCGCGTGTCGGTGAAGCAGCGTTACGCCGACGAAGTGGATTACAGCGAATATGAAAAGAGGGTGCAGAAGTTGATTGATACGCACGTGCGGTCTGAAGGCATCCAACAGGTCACGCCGCCGGTGAACATCTTCGAGCAGGAAGCGTTCAAGTCGGAAGTGGAAAAGCTGGAGAGCGCGGCGTCGAAGGCGGACACCATTGCGCACCGGACAGCGCGGACGATTACGGAGAAGATGGATGAGGACCCGGTGTTTTACCGGCGCTTCGGGAAAATCCTGCAAGAGGCGATTGACGCCTACCGGGCAGAACGCATCAACGAAAAGGAATATCTGAACCGGGTGAAGGAAGTTATGAAATCCGTGTTGAGCCGGACGGGTGACAAACTGCCGGAAATTCTGCGCAATCATGACGTGGCGAAGGCGTTTTACGGCGTGGTCAACGAGGTAATCGAGGGTTTGACGCTGAAAGAGGATCCGGTTCCGTATAGAACCTCAAACGAGTCGGCAGAAATGGCGATGGAGATTGATGCGGCCATCCAGAAGCGGTTGGTGGTGGATTGGCGGTCGAATCCGGATGTGCAAAACGAGATGCGGAACGCGATAGACGACCTATTATATGAGGCGCGGGAGAAAAAGGGGGTGCCATTAACGGCGCAAGACATGGATGCCATCATCGAACAGGCGCTGGAGATTGCAAAAGCCCGGTATCCGCGATGAAAATTAACGGTCATGAGTTGCATACGGTGACGTGGGGCAACGCCAAAATTGAATTCCGATTGCGGCATAGCAACCGCCGGACGCTGGCCATCACGGTGCAACCGGATTTAAGAGTTTTGGTAACAGCGCCGAGAAAAGCGGCCATGGAAACCGTGCTGGCCAGAGTGCGGAAGCGGGCGCGCTGGATAAGACGGCAACAAAGATTCTTTTGGGAATTCCTGCCACAGATGCCGCCGCGCCGGTATGTGAGCGGCGAGACGCACCGTTATCTCGGGCGCCAATACCGGATAAAGGTCGTCGAGGCGAGGCCACGGAAGTGAAATCGAAGGGCCCATTTATATGGGTGCATACGCCGCACAAAGGGGATACGGCGCGGGTGCGGAAATTGGTGGAAAGCTGGTATTTGGCGCATGCGAAAGATCGGCTGACGCGAAGTTATGCGGAATGCGCGGCGCGGATGGGATTACGGCTGGCGAATCCACCCCGGATGCAAGTGCGACGGATGAGCAAGCGCTGGGGTAGTTGGACGCGGCATGGTGGAGTGTGGCTGAGCCCGGAATTGGTCAAGGCACCGGGATCGTGCATTGATTACGTGGTGACGCACGAGCTGTGTCATGCGGTGCATGGGCATCACGGGAAAAGGTTTTACAATTTGCTGCGGCGCGTCATGCCGGATTGGGAACAACGCAAGGCGCGACTGGAAAGGACGGCACTGGATTGACGGTTGAGAGTTCAGGGTCCAGGGGGCAAATATACGATACCCGGATGGAGCGTTACGCCAAGGCGGCCTGGCAGGGGCGGCGGGCGGCGATCCTTGCCTTCAGACTCCGATGGGATGCCATGCGGCTTTGAATTCCACGGTGTCGAGTA
>Ga0187876_1002011_pt1 | contig 15891 bp, 13 predicted proteins | sample June2016WEW_17_4_FD_133000 | JGI IMG/M metagenome (GOLD analysis project Ga0187876, IMG submission 133000) | Peatland microbial communities from SPRUCE experiment site at the Marcell Experimental Forest, Minnesota, USA - June2016WEW_17_40 | ecosystem: Environmental > Terrestrial > Soil >...
ATCCGCCGGGCGTGCCGCGATCGTCAGCGCGATGAGCACGAGGCCCGATGTAAGGACGTCCGCCGCGGATTCGAACCCATCCGCGCTCAACGCCGCTGAATGCCCTAACCATCCGACCGTGATCTTGAGAATCGCCAGAAATCCACTGACGACCATCCCGAGGATCGCGAGCTGCCGGGCTTTTTCCATGTAGAGGGCTTGAGGGGGTCATCCCCGCTCAGAACCGTGGTTCGAGCGTGTGTACGGCGAGTTGATGTAATGCTGGGATTCGCGCGCGGCGTCGGCTGCAGGGGCGAACCTGACGGCCTCCTGGTAGGCGCGAATCGCCAGATTATGACGATTTTGCAAGTCGTAAATCTGTCCCTGGCGCATGAGGGCGAGAACCCCGGTATTGAGATCGAGTTCTTTCAACTGCTCCGGCGTGGCGGTTACCCTCTTGAGATGCTCAAGAGCCTTATCGAGATCGTCGAACCAGAACTCGAGGTTGCCGGTTTCGTAGTAAATCTTTTCCCAGGGAACGCGTTCGTAACCGGGGACATTCTCCTGCTTCATTTTCGCGATCTCTCCGAGGGTATTGAGAGCGTTCTTGCGTTCGCCGATCGACGCATACATCTGGGCCAGTTCGAATCGCAGCAGATAGTTGCGCGGATAGCGTTGAATCAGGCGTGAGACGAGAGGAATGGCGCGCGTCGGCTGGCCTTCCCGCCGGTATAAAGCGCACAGCACGATTTCGGCGTCGACGCGATTTTCCCTTCCTTTGGCGGCTACTTCTTCAATGGTGTGAATACCGCGCTGTTTATCTCCGTGGTAACCGGCGATAAATCCGAGGGCCCGAAGCGTCCATGAGAGATTTCCAACGATGTAATCGTAACCTCCCTGCAACAACCGGGCATCGTAATCGCCCGGATCGATCTCAGTAACTTCGTTGTCATATTTGCGCGCCTGGCTTGAGTCATAGAGCGAGGCCCGCCAGCTCTTCCGGACGAGAAAGCCGTAATTGGCGCGCAACGCCAACGCCACGCTCAAAGAGTGCAGCGCCGCGGTATCGCGCGGATTTTTCGCGATAGCCGCCTGAGAAAGCTGCATGGATCTGTCGATCTCGGAAAAGAAGCGCTTCTCCACATCGGCGGGAGGTTCGAGCTTCGGACGCCGGATGAAAGAATTATTTCCGCTGACCAGTTCGCTCTCGAGCGCGCCGTCGCGATACATCTCCCGGTAAAGAAGCGCTTGCGCGAGGTGATTGTGGAATACGGGATCGTCCGGGCTGCCCGCCACCGCTTTTTCGTAAGCCGCTACAGCCTGATCGTAATCGAGATTGTAGAAATCCTCATCGCCTTCCTGTATCCATGGGTTAGCGGCGGCGAAAAGCGATCCGGCTGTCAGCAGAACGGCCAGTAAGAGCGCGGGAAGGGCTTTCATCGTCTTTATTGGTAATCGGTCTCTTCTTCTAATATACGAGTTAGACCGCTCATGACTCAAATTGGCAATTACACGGCGCAGCGTTACTCAGTAAGACGGGTGGTGGATCGCGGCGTGCCGATCATTCGCCTGGCCGACAGGGCTCACGATATCGAGTTGGCCATCGTGCCCTCCCTCGGCAATCGAGCGATCGCGATGCTCGTGAAGAGCCAGAACATTCTTTACGTGCCATTTGACGATCCATCGCTTCTTAAAACGGACAGGCACACGAACGGAATCCCGTTTCTCGCGCCTTGGGCGAACCGGATGCCGGATGGGCTTTGGGCGAACGGGAAGTGGTACGCGTTCCATGAGGGTTCCAATATGCTGCGCCCGGACCAGAATGGGATTCCCATTCACGGAATGCTGACCGCATCTCCCTTCTGGGAAGTGGTCGATTGCGGCGCGAACGATGCGTCGGCGCACGTAACGAGCCGTCTGGAATTCTGGAAATATCCCGACCTGATGGCGAACTGGCCCTTTGCCCACGAATACGAAATGACGTACCGGCTGGCCGAGGGAACGCTGGAAGTCAGCGTGGCGGTTACCAATCGCAGTGCGGAACCGATGCCGGTGGCCCTCGGATTCCATCCCTATTTCCAGCTGCCGGGGGTCCCGATCGCGGAGGCATTTGCGCACATTCCCGCTCGTTTGCACGTGGAAACGGATAGCCGCCTGGTCGCAACCGGCGAGACCGGGCCTGCCGGGTTGGACGATCGCGTGTCCTTGCGCGACCACCACTTTGACGATGGGTTCATGAGCCTTGTGAGAGATTCCGATGGCCGGGCTGTTTTTTATGTCGAGGGTCGCGGGAAAAAGATCGAAGTTTCTTTCGGACCTAAATACCGGGTTGCGATTATCTACGCGCCGCCGGGCCACGATTACATTTGCTTTGAGCCGATGTCCGCGGTCACGAACGGGATCAACCTCGCGCACGAAGGCAAATATGCCGAGTTACAGATTGTGGAGCCTGGCGGTGAGTGGCGCGAAAGCTTTTGGGTACGGCCGAGCGGATTTTGAAGAGGCCGGCGGGGGCGTCAGCCGCGGGTCAGGGGACCCGCCCCACTTAGCAGCTACAGGATATTCGCGATCGAAGCTTCCATCTCTTCCCGCTGCTCCTTGATCAACTGACGGGCAATCGGCCGGATCGCGGGCAAGCGCAAGGCGAACGCGCCACTGGCGGCGAGGCATATTGCGGCGCCAGTCAGGATGGTCCATCGCGCGCCGAAGCGATCGGCCGCAAAGCCGGCAACCATCGCGCCGATAGGCCCGATTCCAATGAACATCATGGTGTAGACGCTCATGGTGCGTCCGCGCAGGTGATCCGGCACGATGGACTGGATCAGTGTATTCGATGCGCTGGTCTGAATCATCACCGCGCAGCCGGCGAACAGCAGCATCGCACAGGAGAGCCACAGGTTGGCGGAGAGGGCGAATCCCGCGAGGCAGATGCTGAAGGCTGCGGCTGCGCAGGGTATCCAGAGGGTGAATCCCTTGAGCGCAGTGCGCGACGCCATAAATAAAGCGCCGCAGAGCGCACCGAGACCGGCGAAACCCATCAGGACGCCCAGCACCTGGGCGCCGCCATGAAGGATTCTGTCGGCGAAGATCGGCATTAATACGGTGTACGGAAGACCGGCGAAGCTGACGAGCGCGATCAGTTGGACGATGGCCCGGATGGGCGCTGTTCGCCCTACGTAGTTAAAGCCTTCGCGAATGGTCTGCCAGGGCGACATCGTGGCGGGCGCCCGGCGGACGTGCCCAATCCGCATGAACAGCAGCCCGGCGATCACAGCTATATAACTGATTCCGTTAGCAAAAAAGCACCAGCCCTCGCCTATTTTCGCAACCAGAACACCGGCGATGGCGGGGCCGATAATGCGCGCCCCATTGAACATGGTGGAGTTCAGCGCGATGGCGTTCATGAGGTCTTCGCGCCCGACCATTTCGACCAGGAACGATTGCCGGGCCGGAATATCAAAGGCATTGACGATGCCTAACAGGGTGGAGAGGACGAAGAGCTGCCAGATTTGAATCCGGCCCGCCAGGGTAAGAGCGGCGAGGATCAGCGCGAGCACCATCGACGACACCTGGGTTGCGATCACCATGCGGTGCCGTTTCATCCGGTCGGCCGCGTAGCCTCCGATGGGGGCCAGCAGGAAAATGGGAATCTGGCCGGCAAATGCCACGAGTCCGAGCAGAGCGGAGGAACCGGTAAGGCGATAAACAAGCCACGATTGCGCGACGGACTGCATCCAGGTACCGATCAGGGAAATCAGCTGACCGGTAAAGAAAAGCTGAAAATTCCGGTGTCTGAGAGCCCTCAGCGTCCTTGAAGCGACCGCCCCCGCCATCTTCTTCGATCCTATCAGTTGCTTTTCTTGCGATATTCAGGCACGATAGAAAGTTTTCACCCCTGATTGAAAAGGCGCATGCTCGTACGAGTCCTCTACCACGACCACTGTTTCGACGGCGCCGCCTCGGCCGCGTTCTTCAGCCGTTTCATCCGGGGTTCTTTTCACCCGGATGCGGGCTTCCAATACACCGGGATGGCCCACCGGGCGTCGCAGACATTCGAAGACGGCCTTTTCGATGGCGACGAGAACGCGATTGTCGACTTCAAGTATTCGAGCAACCCGAAGGTGACCTGGTGGTTCGACCACCATCAGAGCGCGTTTCTGACGCCGGAAGACGCCCGCCATTTTCAGGCGGCACATGCGGAAAAGAAGATGTACGACCCGTCTTTCAAATCGTGCACCAACTTTATTTCCACCATGGCGAAAAAGAAATGGGGATTCGCGGCGCCGGATCTGGACGATCTGGTGTACTGGGCGGATATCATCGACGGCGCGCAGTATCCCGACGCCAAGACCGCGGTCGAGCTGGGTGCGCCTGCGATGAAACTGACGCTGGTGATCGAGAGCTCGAAGGGTTCGGATATCGTGCAGCGGATCATCGGCTGTATGCAGCACATGACGCTGGACGCGATCGTACGGGACCCTGGCATTCAGGAGCTTTATAAACCGCTCTACGAGCGCCATGTGAAATCGGTGGATATTATTCGCGACCGTGCGAGCGAATCGGGCGGCGTGATCACGTTCGACCTGACCGGATGCGATCTGGAAGGCTACAACAAGTTCATTCCATATTATCTTTTCCCGAAAGGGACGTACACGGTGTCGGTGAGCCCCTCGAGTTTCCGCACGAAGATTTCGGTGGGGTCGAACCCGTGGGCGGCTGAAGAGCCGCGCCATAATCTGGCGTCGATCTGCGAGCGATATGGCGGCGGCGGGCACGCTCGCGTGGGCGCGATCAGCCTGGAGCCGGATCAGGTGGATGAAGCGCGGCGGCTCGCGGCCGAGATTGCCACGGAATTACGAAGTTGAGGTCCGGTGCGATTCGAGTTACGGTTGGTCGCCCTCAAGCGATTCCAGCCGACGCTCGTGAATTTCCGCGATTCTGGCGAGTGCCCTGATGTGCTCAGCGTCAGCCTGAAGTTGCTTTTGGTGGAGTTCCCCCGTCATCAAGAGGCCGTCCAGTTCCTTCTGGTGGAGTTCCGCCGTCATCACGAGGGCCTCCAGGCGTTCGTCGATCGTCATTACTCCGAGATTAGCAGGAATGCGGGACAGCGGGGTTACTTCGCGGGCGCGCGGCGATAACAGATCAATGCGGCGTGAGGGAACGGTCCCAGTTGGTCACGATGGTGATCGACTGTGCCGCCGCTGCGTCGCCGCCCGCGGGACTGTTCACCAGAAAACGCTGGCCGTTTTGCACCGGCGCATAGAAGGACGTCGCCAACATCTGAGGGATGGTGAAAAGCGCCTGCGGAGCGCCTACCTCGACCATCGCGCCGAGATTAATCGGCGCGGCCATCAGCTTCTGGTCGGCCGATACATAGAACAACTCTTTCCCGTCTCGCCGCCAGTGGGGCGCAACGCCACCCGCTGCCGAGATCTGGTATTTGGTTCCGCTGGGCGGAACCGATTGGACGTAGATCTGGGACAAGCCGGATTCGTTGGATACGTATGCCATCCATCTTCCGTCCGGAGAGAAGCGTGCCTCGTTCTCGTCGAACGGATTCTGCAGGTATGGCACGGGCGTGCGGGCGCCGCTCACGGGCAGAAGCCACAGATCGAACGCTGTTTTCTGCTTCGTCTGCTGATACACAATCCACTTCCCATCGGGCGACCAGTCGAGGGGAAACCCGTTGATCCCTGCGTGGATCAGCAGCTCTTCCTGGCCGTTCCCTCCGGCGGGCTTCCGATAGATGTCCGTAGAATACCCGCCTGAACTCTGAAGCGAAAAAACAAGACTGCTGCCGTCCGGAGACCAGACCGGGTTTCGATTGATTCCGGGACGGAAAGTAAACCGCGAGATCACGCCCCGCGCCAGATCCTGCAGCCAGATGTCGGATTGACCACCGTCGACAACACCGAGCCGTACAGCGGCGGTTTTTTCGTCGGGAGAAACGGCCAGTCCCAGGAAGGCTCCTGGTTTGCCGGCCGAGCCGAGGCGCTTACCCGTGCGATCGATCCAAACCAATTCACGGTTCGAAGCCGCGCCTCCCGAACGGAATGCCAGGATACCGTTCTCTGAGACGGAGAATGCCCCAAATCCGTTGTTAGCGCTATTCGGCACCTGTTCCGCCACCGGGAACATCTCTCCCGTGAGCTTAAGCGCCCTGGCGTCGAACGGCTGCGCCATGAGCGTGTTCTCGCGCCGGAACATGAGGTGGGCGGCGCCGGCCGGTGTGTGGGGTGGCGAATAAAATGCATTCGTCGCGTCGGGCAGGAGCCGCACGGCGGGGGTTCCGTCCAGCGACCCAACAAAAACACCGGAGCCATCCGGGTTGTCCGATCCGACGCTTTAAAGAAAGTGAATCCCGTCGGGCAGGAACACGGGAAATCGATGCCCTACGCCGAGGCCGCCATTCGCCGCAAGTCTGGTCACGGGAGTCGGGATGCCTCCGGCGGCTGGCACCCTGAAAATCGGACTGGCCGGACCGGCGGAAAACAGAATCATGCCGTTACGGTTCCACGTGCCGCCCCGGCCGTCGGCGGCGTCGCACAAGGTCTGAGGCGGGCCGCCCGCGATAGCTATCTTCTTGAGCTTGCCGCCCATGAAGAATCCCAGATACGCGCCGTCAGGCGACCAGAACGGATACTTCGCTCCGTCCGTGCCCGCCAGCGGTCGCGATTCCAGCGTGTCCAGGGCGCGCACCCACACCTGGCTCGGCCCGCCGTTGTTGGCTACGACAGCGAGATGGCGGCCATCCGGAGACATTGTCGGAAATTCGGCCGCGGCGATCCCCGGCGTCGGAATCTGATACCGCAGGCTCTGCTCCGCCGGCGGTTGCTCCCGGAAATGCACGAATGAAACGCCAACCGCGACCAATGTAACCACTCCCGCCGCAATCCAACCCGCCATACCGAACCGTGACCGTGAGGGAGCGGCGGTTGGGCCGTCGGCCTCTTCTTTGCTCTCTTCAAGAAGCAATCCGAAATCGCCGATATCGCGCAGCCGTCGCCTCGGATCTTTCTCCAGGCATCGGCGCAGCAGCCGCTCGACCTTCACCGGTACTTTCGTCCAATCGGGCTCATCCTTGATCACCGAAACCAGCGTGTCCGAAACCGTGTCGCCTTCGAACAGCCGCTCGGCCGTGAGCATCTCATACAGCACGACGCCAAACGCCCAGATATCCGCGCGCTTGTCGACATCTTTCCCGCGTGCCTGTTCCGGGCTCATGTAGCCGGCAGTGCCCAAAATCATTCCCGCGACTGTCAGCATGGTCGGGGAGTCTGAAGTTACTTCGGTTTGCCCTGCGGATTTCGCCAGCCCGAAGTCGAGCACTTTGACCGACCCATCCGGCCGGATCTTGACGTTGGCCGGCTTCAAGTCCCGATGGACGAAGTTCTTTTCATGCGCGGCTTCGAGAGCATCGGCAATCTGCTTCGCGATACGGAGCGCTTCCCCGACCGGAATCGGCCCCTGCGCGATCTGCTCCGCCAGCGTGGGGCCCTCGACGAGTTCCATCACCAGGTAGTTCGGGCCGACGTCATACAGAGTGCAGATGTTCGAATGATTCAGCGCTGCGATGGCGAGGGCTTCGCGCTCGAAGCGATCTGTGAACTGGTTCGCCGAGATCTTGATTGCGACATCGCGATTCAGTCTTGGATCGCGCGCCTTCCATACCTCGCCCATGCCTCCTTTGCCGATGCGCGAGACGATCTCGTAAGGTCCGAGGCGATCTCCTGGAGAGAGGGGCATATAGGCGATTTAGCTCAGTGTATCGGATTGGAAAGCGAACAGGATATATTGCAACCAGCCGAACACGCTTCAGTATCCCGGAACCTCCAGACTCAATCCCGCGATGGCATCAAAGTGCCGGCGGTTCCTGGTTACCAGCGTGAGGCCTTCCTCCATCGCGGTGGCTGCCACGAGTGAATCGAAGACGTGCAGGCCGTGAGACTTCGCGTACTGCTTCAGGAGTTCGTATGCTCGTGCGCCGGTCTCATCCCGAAGCGGTACTATCACGTTTGCCGAGAGAAACGCGTCGATGCTGGCGAGGTCTCGCTTATCGCGTGCACCGACGATGAGTTCGAGAGCGGAAACCTGTGAGATCGCCCATCCTTCCGGCAACGCATCCACGTATTCGCGTGCCTCATGTTTGCCGCGCGAAATGTCGATCAGGACGTCGCTATCGATCAGAAAAGGCATGGGGAGGCATTCAGCCCCTCACATCGCGCCGGAGTTTGTCGATGTATTCGATGCCATCGCCGATATCACCGCGATCCTTCCACATGCCGTAGAACGCAAAATCCCCTACTGAGCGAGACTTGCGTTTGAGGCGAACCGCAAACGAAGGTATGCGCACCTCAACGATCGTGCCTTCGTCGATAGCTACGTCTTCAAGGGGCTTGAAAACGCCTTGCTCATATTTTGCAGCGATGGTCATGAATTCGCCCGCTTAACTCCAGGGTAACAGACCTCAGCGCGTCATTTCTTCAACCCCGCGGTCCATCAGTATCGGAGCGCCGATGCGTCCTGTATTCGGTGTTTGGGCGAGCGCAGATGTTAGACTGACGTTGTGTCGACCGACGAGCTGCTTGCCGAAGCGTTGCGTCTTCCTCGTCCCGAACGTGCTCAAGTCGCCGAGGAATTGCTTTCCAGCCTGGAAGAGTCAGACGACGAAGTCGCCGCTGCGTGGGCGTCCGAGCTGGAGCGGCGTTCCCAGGAGGTTGCGCAGGGTCGAGTCCAGACTGCGGATTGGGAAACCGTCCGGAACGCTATCCTGAGAGAACTCGAACAGCGGCGTGCGGATCGAACTGCTTCCCGAAGCGCGTGCGGAGCTTCGCAGTGCCGCGCTTTGGTACGACCAGCGACGTCTTGGTTTGGGCGACGAGTTCATTGCCGAGGTAGCTGCTGCTCTTGATCGAATTGGCGAAGCTGCCGATTCCTTTCCGAAATGGCCGGACACACGCGAAACAGTTCCGCCGATCCGGCGTGCGGTTGTCCTGCGTTTTCCATACGTGATCGCATTCGAGAGGAACGAGCGGAAAATCCTTGTGCCGGCAATTGCCCATGGCAAACGCCAACCGCTCTACTGGCTCTCTCGCGCGAGGCTTTGAACGAGGCCGCGCGGAATCTGCTTCTTCAGCACCGCTGTCCAGTGACGAAAAAGAACCGGCGGCAAAAAGCGACCGCCGGCGTTCTCGGCGCTCTGCGAATATTTGTGAGCGCGAACGGGACAATGCGACTTGAAGTCGCGCTTCCGACTATGACAACATCGATTTCCAGGAATCCTCGTCACGCCCTACGCTGAGCTTTTTGTCCGCGCGAATCAGCGGGAGCCGCAGCAAGCCCGGATCGCGTTCAATACGCTGCAGCAACTCGGACTCGGTGACCTTGAGGTATTTGAGTCCCGCGTCCACGTAAGCCTTACCTTCCGTGTCGAGTAACGCGGCGAGCCCGAAACGCTCGGTGAATCTCTTGATTTCGGCCGGAGCCATGGGTTTCTGTTTCAGATCCACCAGTTGAATTGACACGCGGCGCTCTTTGAAAAAGCGTTCGGCGGCGCGGGTCGCCTGCGAGCTTTTCATTCCGAAAATCTGGATCGTCGGCATGCTGCCTTGATTGTCGCGTGTGCCACAATAAGAAGCGTAATCAAACCAATGCCCAACCCTATTTCGTCGCTTCGCGAAGAAGAAGTTCGCGAACAGGAAAGGCAAAATCCGTCCGAGACGGAAAGCTCTTTCGGCGACATCCTCAACCAGTTCGAACAGACGCATTCGCACGAAGTCACAGGCGAGCAGGGCCGCGAAGCAACCGTCGTCGCGATCAATGACGACAACGTGTTCTTCGATATCGGCCAGAAGACCGAAGGCGTAATGCCCGCCGTCGATTTACGGGACGACAAAGGGCCGATCCCCGTCAAACCTGGCGACGTAATCCTGGTTGGCGTGAAGGGGCGGAATGAAGAAGGTTATTATCAGCTCTCGCTGATCCGGGTCGACCGTCCGAAAGACTGGTCGAGCCTGCAAAAGGCTTTCGACGAAAAGCTCACGATTTCGGGCCTTGTGACCGCGGTCATCAAAGGCGGGCTTTCCGTCGATGTCGGCATGCGCGCGTTCATGCCGGCGTCACGCAGCGGCGCGCGCGATGTTCCCGAGATGCAAACGCTGGTGGGCCAGGAGATTGCCTGTCGAGTCATCAAGCTCGATACCGAAAAGGAAGACATAGTTGTCGACCGGCGCGTGGTTCTCGAAGAAGAGCGGGCGAAGGCAAAGGAAGAGAAGCTCAGCGGACTGCAGGTGGGGATGGTGGTGCGTGGGACCGTCCGCAGTCTGCTCGATTACGGCGCTTTCATCGACATTGGCGGCGTCGACGGCATGCTGCACGTCGCCGACATTTCGCACGGCCGGGTGAACAAACCGGCGGATGCTCTCAGTATCGGCCAGGAGCTCGACGTAAAAATTCTCAAGGTCGATCCGGCAAAGAAGCGCATTTCACTGGGTCTCAAACAACTGCTGCCCGATCCCTGGACGACAGTGGTCGAACGTTATCACACCGGCGATCGCGTCAAGGGCACGGTCGCCCGCGTCACGGATTTCGGCGCATTTATTGAACTCGAGCCGGGCCTCGATGGATTGATCCATTTATCGGAAATGTCGTGGTCGAAGAAGGTGCGCAAGCCTTCCGATCTCCTGAAGCCCGGCGATGCCGTGGATGTGGTTGTGCTCTCGGTGAGCCCATCCGACAAGCGTATTTCTCTTGGGCTGAAACAGGCCATGGGCGATCCCTGGGACGAGGTGGAGAAGAAGTACCCGGTGGGCGCAATTGTCGAAGGGCCAGTGACGCAGCTCAAGCAATTCGGCGCTTTCGTGCAGGTGACCGAGAATGTGGAAGGCATGATCCACGTCGGCGACATCGTGAACGAGAAGCGCATCAATCATCCCCAGGACGAGCTGAAAGTGGGTCAGGTTGTGCGCGCTATCGTGCTGGAAAACGACCGCGAAAAGCGCCGTCTCAGGCTGGGTTTGAAGCAGCTTGTGCCGACGTCGCTCGACGAGTATATCGCGGAGCATAAGTGCGGCGATGAGGTGACCGGGCGCGTATCGGAAGTGAATCGCGGCCGCGCCACGATTGAACTCGGCGAAGGCGTGCAGGGAGTTTGCGCTCTGACCGAGAAAGAGCAGAAGCAGGAACAGAAGTCGGGTCCCGTCGATCTATCGGCGCTGTCGTCGATGCTTGCAACGCGGTGGAAGGGCAGCGACGCCGGGCCCACCGCCGATACCGCTCCCAAGCAAGAGGGATTGAAAGCCGGACAGATTCGGAGTTTCAAGATCGCGAAGCTCGACGCCGAGAAGAAAAAAATCGACCTCGAACTGGTGATGTAACGGGAAACGCGACCTCAAGTCGCGTCTCCGAACACAGATCGTCCAGTACAATAAATAGAGAGTAAAGTCTCCCTCCGTATGGCAAACCCAGGCCCGCAGTCGGGCGTAAATGCGTGGCTCGAAGAAGAGCTACTGCAGCAATATCATCACGATCGGGCATCCGTCGATGCCGATTGGAAAAACATTTTCGATCACGATGTTCCCGGCGTCGTTGCCCTCACAAAAGGCAATGGCAAACCTGGTAATGGAAACGGCGCAAGCCATACCCAGGCGGCTGTCGCCGAACCCGTCCTTTCCAGTTCGGAAGAACTTATGCCCTTGCGCGGCGCGCCGGCCCGCATCGCCGAGAACATGGCCATCAGCGCGACCATTCCGCTGGCCACCTCGCAGCGCATTATTCCCGTCAAGGTTATCGATGAAAACCGCCGCCTGATCAATCATCATCGGGCGCTGCTCGGCAAGAGCAAGGTTTCCTACACGCATCTCATCGGGTGGGCGATCGTGAAGTCGGTCCAGGCGAATCCTGCCCTGAATCACGCCTTCGCATCGAACGCCGCGGGCGAATTATTCCGCGTAGTCAAGAAGGAAATCAACTTCGGACTGGCGGTGGATGTCGCGGGCAAAAACGGCGCGCGCAGTCTCCTCGTCCCGAACATCAAGAATGCCGGCGCCATGTCATTTTCTCAATACATGGCCGCGTTTGACGATCTCGTCGCGCGGGCTCGCACAGGTAAACTCAGTCCCGTTGATTTCCAGGGCACCAGCATTTCATTAACTAACCCGGGTACCGTTGGAACCATGGCATCCATGCCGCGGCTCGTCTCCGGACAGGGCGCCATCATCGCGGTTGGCGCGATGGATTATCCCGCCGAATACCGGGGCGTTTCGCCGGAAGTCATCGCTTCGCTCGGTATCAGTAAGGTGATGTCGGTGACCTGCACTTACGATCACCGCATCATCCAGGGCGCGGAATCCGGCATGTTCCTCGGCACGATGCAGTCTCTGCTCGATGGCGAAGAGAACTTCTACGAGGAAATTTTCGAAGCCCTGCACATCCCTTACGCGCCGGTGAAATGGGCAGCGGACAAGGTTCCCGCCGCCCTCGCGCCCGTGCCCGACCCCTCGCTCGAAATCGTCAAAGAAGCCGCGGTCATTCATCTGGTCCACGCCTTCCGCGTGCGCGGCCATCTCATGGCCGATCTCGATCCCCTCGGAGAAGAACCGGCTTATAACCCCGAGTTGGATGCCCTCACCTATGGCCTGACTATTTGGGATCTGGACCGTCATTTCTATACCGATTCCCTCATCCATGCTTTTGGTGGCCGCAAACAGGCCACGCTCCGCGAAATGGTCGACGTGCTGCGCGCCACCTACTGCGGCAAAATCGGCTGCGAGTACATGTACATCCAGCGGCCCGAGGAAAAGATCTGGCTGCAGGAAAGAATGGAAGCGCCCGAGCATGCTTTCAATCTCTCGAAGGAAGAGAAACTACGCATCCTCAACGATCTTCTCGAAGCCGAAGAGTTCGAACACTTCCTCGATCGCCGTTATATCGGCCAGAAACGATTTTCTCTCGAAGGAGCGGAAACCACTATCGCCATTCTTGCCGATATCGCCAATCTGGCGGCCGACCAGGATGCACAGGAAATAGTGATCGGGATGGCCCACCGCGGGCGTCTCAACGTGCTCGCCAATATTATCGGCAAGCCGCTCGGCCAGATTTTCTCCGAGTTTGAAGGCAACATCGATCCTGCTTCCGCGCAGGGTTCGGGCGATGTGAAATATCACCTCGGGGCGAGCGGCCTGCATCGCTCTCCCTCCGGCAATGAAATCGTGGCCTCGCTTGCCGCCAACCCCAGCCATCTCGAAGCCGTCAACCCGGTCGTCGAAGGCATGGTCCGCGCCAAACAGGAACGCCTCAACGATCGTCACAGGCTCCGCGTGCTGCCCCTGCTCGTCCATGGCGATGCCGCTTTCGCCGGCCAGGGCGTTGTTGCGGAGACACTGAATCTTTCTCAACTCGAAGGCTATTCGACCGGCGGAACGATTCACTTCGTCATCAACAACCAGATCGGTTTCACCACTCTGCCGGAGTATTCTCGCTCCACCGCCTACGCGACCGATATCGCCCGCATGGTGCAGGCGCCTATTTTTCACGTGAATGGCGACGATCCCGAGGCTGCGCTGCACGTCCTGCGCCTCGCGTTCGATTACCGTCAGCAATTCAAGCGCGACGTCGTCATCGATATGATCTGCTACCGGCGTCACGGGCATAACGAAGGTGACGATCCGGCTTACACCCAGCCGGTAATGTACCGGACCATCAAGGAACATCCTTCCGTCGCCGTGCTCTACGGGCAACATCTGGCCGCCACAAACGTTTTGAGTATCGCCGAAGTGGAAGCAGCCCGGAAAAAGATTTCAGACCGCTTGAACGCTGCCTTCGACGCCAACAAAGCCGCCGGCCCCTGGGTTCTTCAGCCCCCGATCGCACCGGCGCCCGCATATTCTTCCACTGCGATTCCGCGGGATTTACTGGAGCGTGTGGTCGACGGCATCACGTTCCTGCCGTCGTCATTCCACATTCATCCCAAGCTCGAGGGATTCGTGAAGAAGCGCCGCGAGACTCTCACCAAAGACGGGCAGGTCGACTGGGCTTTCGCTGAAGCCATCGCGTTCGGCAGTCTCGTGCTCGACAACGTCCCGGTTCGTTTAAGCGGGCAGGATTCCGGTCGTGGGACCTTCAGCCAGCGCCATCTCGTTTTCTACGATTTCGAAGACGGCCATCGTTATATTCCGCTGCAGTACATGGCGGAAAACCAGGCGCCGTTCAACGTCTACGACAGTTCGCTCAGCGAATTCGGCGTGCTCGGATTCGAATACGGATACAGCGTTTCCGATCCGCAAACCCTGACGCTCTGGGAAGCGCAGTTCGGCGATTTCTCGAACGGCGCTCAGATCGTTATCGATCAATTCATTACCACGGCCGAGCAGAAGTGGAGCCAGGTGAGCGGACTGGTCATGCTCCTGCCACACGGTTATGAAGGCCAGGGGCCGGAGCATTCGAGCGGGCGCATGGAGCGCTTTCTGCTTCTCTGCGCCGAGGAAAATATCCGCGTCGCGAACTGCTCCACGCCCGCCCAGTACTTCCATATTCTGCGCCGTCAGATGGCCACGGAGCGCAAACCGCTCGTGCTCTTCACGCCGAAGAGCCTCCTGCGATCTCCTGTTGCGGTATCCAGCTTCAGCGAGCTGACCAATGGATCGTTCCGGGAAGTGATCGGCGACAATCTCGACCCATCGCGCGTGCGCAAGGTAGTCTTCTGTACCGGCAAGGTTTACTACGATCTCATCGCCGCGCGGGAGGCTAAAAAGGTTGAGGATGTGGCGCTGGTCCGTATGGAGCAACTCTATCCGTTCCCGGAGGAAACTGTTGTCAACGTGCTGTCCCGCTATAGTCCCAATGTGGATCTCATCTGGTGCCAGGAAGAGCCGCGCAACATGGGCGCATGGCGTTTCATGTTCGGCTATTTCAAGGGTCTTAATCGCGTGATCCATTACGCCGGCCGCATGAAGAATGCCAGCCCGGCCGTCGGCTCGGCAAAACGCCATGCCGAAGAACAGAAGCGTCTCATTGAAGACGCTCTGAAATAAATTCACAGCTTGGCAACGTATGGTGGAGCGGACCCGCAGTTCGCGCCGGGCGCCCCGTCCGGCTTGACCAGCACCTGCCCCCCCGGCTACCCGCATCCAGTCCGATTTTGCGGCGGGCCGCCTGACAAAGCCATCGAGCGCGCTTTGAGCAACGAATAGAATAATCGAGCTCAGCCGCTTTAGCGTTGGATACAGCATCGCGCCGCCACAGACTGGCAGGAAATACCGGGTGCTCACGCAGGAAATTCGCAATCGGGGGATACGATGAAATTCTGTGCCTGAATTAAGCCGCTTTTTTGGTATCGTTATCCGAATGTTTTCCGAAGCTGGCGCACAGCACCATGTAACTCATTTCCACGCGTATTTTCAAGGCGAAGCTGCCGTGTTTTCGGTTTAATCCGGTGGAGCTGATAGCCGGAACCCTTCCACAAAAACAAAGGCGTCTGGTCGAAGCCTGGGCGGAACTGCACCAGGATGAGCTGCTGGCGGACTGGAATCTGCTCCATTCCGGGCGCGCGGCTGCTCCGATTGAGCCGCTAAAATAAGGGAGGCTGCCTATGACACACCCGATATGCCGCGTCCTGAGTTTCGAGATTGTCGCTCCGTACACCCTGCGCGTCGTCTTTGACGACGCCACGGAACAAGTAATCGATTTTGAGCCTGTTCTACGGGGAGAATTGTACGGCCCGCTTCGCGATCAGTCCTTGTTCAATCGGATCGCAATCGATTCTGAGGCTCATACGCTCATATGGCCGAACGGGGCTGATTTCGATCCTGCGACTCTTCACGACTGGCCTCACTGCAAAGTGGCTTTCGTCGAGATGGCCTCGCACTGGGACTTCGTGCGCGCCTGACTCAGTTGCCGTCGGCCGTCGCGGTGTGA
>Ga0187876_1002019_pt1 | contig 15866 bp, 14 predicted proteins | sample June2016WEW_17_4_FD_133000 | JGI IMG/M metagenome (GOLD analysis project Ga0187876, IMG submission 133000) | Peatland microbial communities from SPRUCE experiment site at the Marcell Experimental Forest, Minnesota, USA - June2016WEW_17_40 | ecosystem: Environmental > Terrestrial > Soil >...
CGATGTGATAAGGTTTCTTCACGGCGGTTGGCTCCCCTTTCGGATTCGAGTTGGCAACCGGATTCTATCGAAACCGGCGCCACCGCCGCTTACCAACCTTCAACTAGACTCGGGACGCCTTCTGTCGATGCCCATTGACTTGGCGCCGAAAAGAGTGCACACTGTGCGCGAAGATGGAATTCTGGCGAAGGCGCGCTATATCGAGACCGTATAAACGGTTTTAAAGGGCTTATACTCTTTTTTGTATAAGAGGATTCCATGCGGCCGAAACTTATCGGCGCTGAAGTGCCTCCCTGAACGGCGAGTGGGAAGCGCAGCGGTTCGCGCTCCAGACCGAGATTTGCCGATCGATTGCCCTGGGGGGAAGCTCTAGGTGTTGAGCATTCCCACAACATGTCCGTTTTGTGCCTGCGGGTGTGGGCTTTTCCTCCTGGCGAGGGATGGGGGCCTGGTTGGCGTGGCACCGAGCCGGACTCATCCGGTTGCCGGGGGAAAGATCTGCTTTAGAGGGTGGAGCGCCCATGAGGCTGCTCTGTGGGGCAACCGGGCGTTGCAGCCCATGGTCAGGCGGAATGGAAACCAGGAGGCGGTTTCCTGGGACGCGGCGCTGGATCATATCGCACAGAGACTGCGGGATCTGATGGAGGCGCGCAAGCCGATTGGGGTGCTCGGCTCGCCGCGAGCTACCAACGAGGAGAACTACCTGGCCAACCGGCTGGCGAGGGTAGGTCTCGAAACCAATCACATCGATTTCTGCTATCACTCGCTGTGCCGGCCGCTGCTGGCCGGCGTGGAGGACGTCACCGGAGATTCCTCTCATTCCATCCACCTGGCGGACATCGAATCGGCCGACACGATCATGCTGGTGGAAGGCAACCTGGCGAAAACCCATCCCCGCGCAGCGTCATCGGCGCTGAAAGCGATCAAGAGGGGCGCCAAGCTGATCGTCATCGGTTGCGCACGCACGCAGATGGCCCGGTTGGCGTCTTGCTTTCTAGAGGTCGCTCCCGGATGCGAAGGAGAGGCGCTTAACGGTCTGCTGGCAGCGGTAGTTCGCGCAGGTCTGGTGGAACGCCGAGAGGCAGCGGCGTCGTGTACAGGTTATGACTCCCTGCGGCACGACTTAGCGGATGTGAACACGACCGGTGAGATGCGCGCGGCAGCAGAGTGGATTGCCGCTGAGCGGGCAGTGTTCCTGATGGGGCCCACCGGCGGCCCCGCGGACCGGCTCCGAAGGGATGCCGCGGCATTGGCCTCGCTGGCCGCAATCACAGGACATTTGGGCAGGCCGGGCAGCGGGTTGCTGCCGCTGTTGGCGCGGAGCAACGTACGCGGAGCGTGCGACATGGGAGTGGCTCCGGATCGGCTGCCTGGCTACGCGCGCCTCGATGACCGCGAAGCTCGCGAGCGCCTGCAGCGGGTGTGGAGGAAACCAGCGCCGCCGGGCCGCGGACTGGACGCGGTGAGTATGCTCGAATCCGTTAGTGGACTGATCGTATTGGCGGAGGATCCCGCGGCCGCGCTGCCATCGGGACAGCAAGCACACGCGGCTATGGAGCGGCTAGAGTTCCTGGTGGTGTTGGACGCGTTTGTCACGCCGGCGATGAAAGCCGCACACGTTGCGCTGCCGATTGCCAGCTACGCGGAGACCGAGGGAACCCTCACAAACATGGAGGGCAGGATACAGACAGTGCGGGCGACGGCCGCTCCTCTGGGGGAGGCCCGCGAAGGCTGGAAGGCGCTGGCCGAGCTCTGCGTCCGGTTCGAAGCAGGGGCCGGGTGGAGTTCCGCCGGCGAGGTTATTCGCGAAATCGCGCAGGTGGTGCCGCGGTACGCAATGGCGGCGCCACGGATATTGGACGAGGGATGGAGTTCGTCTTTCGTAGAGGGGCCGGAGCGGGCCCCATTCGCGCTCCAGGCCGCCGCGACGGAAGCATCGACATCCACGGAGCGCCGCTATGTGCTGGCGCAGGACGGCGCGTTTGACTGGGCCGACGACACGCTGGTTTCGTTTTCTCCGACCTTGAACCGCGACCATCAGTCAGCACGCAGGCTGTTTCCCGACGGTTTCGTAGAAATGAACAGCGAGGATGCGGATGCGCTAGGCGTTCGCGTCGGGTGGCGCGTGAAACTGACTTCCGCCCATGGAGAAGCTATCGTTCCGATCCGACAGCGGACAGACCTGCGGCGCGGGGCCCTGCTTGTGCCATACGGGTTCCGCGATTGCCTATCGAACGTACTGGGCGAAGACGGAGTCACGGCAGTGAACGTTGAGCGAGCTTGAAATGGAGTCTTCCGTCCTTACTATTCGAAAGCACGACGTCGCCGGATGGGTGGCGAAGTTGTTAGAAGGGGGAGAAGTGATCGCTCCGGCCACCGGGCCGTGCGGGGAGCTGGTCTTTTCGAGCATTCATTCCCCGGAACAGGTGCTGTGGAGTTTCGAGAATCCTCTTTCACCGCCAAAGCAATTCGTGCTGCCGCAGACCGAGCCGATCGTCCAAATCCAGCACACCCAGCAAGGAACAGAGGTTGCTCCGATCTACGACGACAGGCGGCGAGTCCTGTTCAACGTTCGTCCCTGCGACACCAAGGCAATCGCGTTCTTGACGCGGATGTACGAGATGGAGCCGTCTGACGCATCCTACCTGCGCCGCGCCGCCAACCTCACGGTGATCAGCCTCGGGTGCACCACGCCCTGCACACTGGGCTTCTGTGTCTGCAGCGACTCTGGCCCGTTCCTGACGAGCGGCTATGACGTTCAGTTGACGGACTTGGGGGAGAAGTACCTGGCCGAGATCGGCAGCGGGAAAGGGCAAGAGGCGTTGTCGGATGCGATGGGCCTTTTCGGTCCGGCCACGGACGATGAGATCAACCAGCGAAAGAGCCTGGAAACAGAAGCGAGGCGACGCTTAGGGGAGGAGACGTGCCACTTTGGGTCGGCCATGAGGCGTATTTCCACGAGGCGCGTGGACGACGCGTTATGGGACCAGATGAGCGACTGGTGCCTGGAGTGTGGCGGGTGCAATTTCATCTGTCCCACCTGTTACTGCTTTAGCGTACGGGACAGAGACGGCAATGGGACATGGACGCGGTGCCGTACCTGGGACTCGTGTCAATACGCGTCATTCACGATGGAGGCCTCGGGACACAATCCCCGCTCGCAACACGGGGAGAGGATGAAACGCCGCTTCTTTCACAAAGTGAGCGCTCAGTATTACGTGCGCGATGGCATGACAGGCTGCGTCGGCTGCGGGCGTTGCATCGAGGTGTGTTTGGGCGCCACAAACATGCCCGCGGTCGTCGCCGCGATCCGGAAGAGGGCCTGGCATGAACTCTGACGTGTTCCTTCCACATATCGCCCGAATAGATGTAGTGCGAGACGAGACGCCTGACACCAAGACGTTCGCGCTACGTTTCCGCACGCCGGAAGATACAGAGGCATTTCGCTTCCTTCCTGGACAGTTTGTGGAACTTTCGGTGTTCGGCTATGGCGAGGCTCCGTTTTGCATCGCATCGAGCCCGACGCGGCCGGGCGCATTTGAAACCACAATCCGGCGTGTGGGGACGCTGACAGATGCATTGCACCACCTCGGGCTGGGCGCAGAGGTGGGGATACGCGGCCCTTTTGGCAACGGCTTTGACGTAGGAGGCGCACGCGGAAAGAATTTACTGTTTGTGGCCGGCGGCATCGGACTGCCTCCCCTCCGCAGCTTGATCCGCAATGTGATGGACGAACGAGACCAGTTCGGGAATGTGACCATTCTTTACGGCGCCCGGACGCCTGTGGATCTGGTCTACAAGGACGAGCTCAAGGAGTGGGAAACGACTGAGGGCATCGAATTCCACGTGACGGTGGACAACGCCCTGCCCGGCTGGACCGGGAATGTGGGGATTGTGCCCGTTCTATTCGCTAAGACAACGCTGAGGCCGGAAAACACGATCGCTTACGTCTGCGGCCCGCCGATCATGATCAAGTTCGTTGTCCAGGAACTGCTCATGCGCGGATTCCAGGAGGAGTCCGTGATTTCGACGCTGGAACGAATGATGCAATGCGGGATCGGCAAGTGCAACCACTGCGCGATCGGCCATCGGTATGTGTGCCGGGACGGCCCGGTTTTCAATTTCAAGCAGATCCGGGAGATGGTCGAGTGAAAAACGATGGCGACATGAATCTCGACGAACAGCTTGCCGGCCGGATGCAAGGCGTCGTGGTGGTGATGGGCATTGGCAACCCATTGCGTGGAGACGACGCGGCTGGGAGCCTGGTCGCCAGACGGATCGTCGCGCCGCCTGTTGCATGCGTGATCGACGCGCAGGATGTTCCGGAGAATTATCTGCCGCTGGTAGTGAATCAACTGCCCAATACAGTCGTGCTGGTCGATAGCGTGAATATGGATTCTGCGCCCGGTTCCGTTGCCCTTCTGGATCGGGATCAAATCGCCGGATACTGGCCGAGCACGCACCGCGCGCCCCTTAGCCTCCTGATGGGCATTCTCGAGCATGAGACTCGGGCACGCGTGTTCGCAATTGGCATTCAGCCGGTTCATATGGAGTTTCTAAGACCCATGAGCGATTCTGTCACGACGGGCGTCGCCCACGTCGTCGGTATGTTGAACCGCGCTCTTGCGGCAAGCCGGGCATCCGGACACGGCGTTGCCGCTGGTTCCTTGAGGGGAGAGCTGTCCGCATGATCCCCTCACTCGGCATTGTGATGATTGCGCTGCCCGCGGCGGGGGCGGTTCTGTGTCTGCTCCTGAACGAGAGGAGCCGAGCGGCTGCCCTGGCCGTCGCCGCTCTTGTTACAGCCGCGGCCGGGTGGGTGGCGATTTCCGGTTTCGGGACCACTCATCGGACTGTGGTGGGCGACCTTCCGTGGCTGCACGGCATGGTTGCGGCGCCGGTTTTCGGCATCGTAATCGATCCGCTGGCGTTATTGATGTTGCTTGTGGTAGCGCCGATCGGGCTACTGACGGTGCTTTATTCGACCTCCTATCTGACCGAAAGGAATCAAGAGCACCCGGTAGCGAGCAGCCAGTATGGCCGGTACTACTTCTGGCTCCTGTTGTTCATCAGCAGCATGGTGGGAGTGGTGCTCTCGCCTAATTTTCTGCAGCTCCTGGTTTTCTGGGAGCTGACGACCGTGTGTTCGTGGGCGCTGATCTCTTTTTACCAGGACGAACGAAGTCTCCGCGCCGGATTCAAGGCGATGCTGATGACGCAAGCGGGCGGGGCCTTTCTCGTTGTGGTCACGCTGATTCTCTTCGTGCGGACGGGCTCATTCGAGTTTTCCGCTCTGTCCGGATTGCCGGACGGCCTCCGGAATTGGGTTTTCGTTTTCATTCTGGTTGCGGCGTGGGCAAAGGCGGCCCAGGTTCCGATGCACACGTGGCTGCCGGATGCGATGGAGGCTCCGACTCCGGTCAGCGCCTACCTGCACGCTGCGGCAATGGTCAACGCCGGCGTCTACCTGATGGCCAGGACGGTGAGCAGCGGATGGGCGATGCCGCCCGGAATTTCCGCGCTGATGGCGGGCATGGCGCTGCTCACGATTTTCGTCGCTCTTTCGTTCTACTTCGTTCAAGACGACCTGAAGCGGCTATTGGCCTACTCGACCATCGCCCACCTGGGTTACGTGATGCTCGGGATCTCGATTGGAGCTTTGGGAGCGCCGCTGGGCTATCGCGGAGGCGTCTTGCACATTCTCTGCCACGGGGTCGGCAAAGCCACTCTGTTTTTCTGCGTGGGCGGCATCGCGTATATGACCGGAACGCGCCGCATATCGGCGCTCCGCGGGTTGGCCAAAAACATGCCGATCACAGCCACGGCGTTTTTCGTCGGGCTTCTGACCGTCACCGGGGTGCCACCGCTGGGCTGCTTCTGGAGCAAGTTCATGATCCTGGCGGGCGCTATGCGGTTGAAAGGACCCGCGGGGCCGGTCATCCTGACGCTGATTCTTTGCGAGACGCTGATTTCGTTCGGTTGGATGCTTTACGTTGCGCAGAAAGTATTCTTGGGAGCGACGGCGGCGCCGGTTCCGGTCGAAAGCGATCCGCCGTGGGCCTTCCGGGTTACGCTGATCGTTTTGATGATCGGCTGCCTGGCAGCCCCGCTCGTCGGAATACCCTTGGTGCAGTACATGGGGACATAACATGCTCGATGCGGTTTACCTGGTAGAAGTCAGCATGCTGATCCTGATCGCCGGATCATTGGTGAGCCTGGCGTTTTCGGCGCGGCCGAGATTGTGCGGATGGCTGAGCTTTGGGTTCACCGCCGCGTCCACCGTCAGCACGTGGCTGGCGGTGGCCGGCGCGTTCACGGGAGGATCGCACGAACGCACTCTCGTTTCTCTGCCGCAACTGGGCGCAGGCCTCACGCTCCGCGTGGATCCTTTGAGCGCGATATTCCTGGCGATCGTGGCGCTGGTGGCGCTGGCGAGCACGCTGTACTCGGTCCGGTACATGGAGCGCTACGCCCGCGACAAGGTCGCCAAGTTCTATCCGGTTTTGCTGTTGTGCATCGCCAGCATGACCGGGGTCCTGGCTTCGGCGGACTTGCTCTGTTTGCTCGTTTTCTGGGAGTCGATGACGCTGACGTCCTACTTCCTGGTGACCTATGAGCGAGAGAGCGCTGCAAGCCAGCGAGCGGGGCTGAAATACTTCATCATTACCCATGGCGCAACGCTGTGTATGGTTGCAGCCGCCCTGGCGCTTTGGCAAACCTCAGGCTCATTTCATTTCGATAGCGTCCGGCGGACTCTGAGCGGACTCCTGGCGGCACAACCGTTCGAGGCGCACCTGGTTACGTTTCTTTTGTTCCTGGGATTCGCCACGAAGGCGGGGATCCTGCCCATGGGAGATTGGCTCCCCGATGCGCATCCGGTGGCGCCATCCGGTATGAGCGCCATGCTGTCCGGCGTGCTGGTGAAACTCGGAATCTACGGACTGGTGCGCGTATTCTGTTCGTTCCTGGCGCCTTCGCCATCGTTGCGGATCTGGGGGATCGTCGTCGCGCTGGCGGGCACGAGTTCGTTGTTTGCCGGAACCCTGACGGCCCTGCGGCAGACCGACATCAAACGGCTGATGGCCTTCCACACGATCGGCCAGATCGGCTACATCTGCCTGGGACTGGGCGTGGGCGCTTATTGTCTGGCCACGTCTCCGGCGTTAGCCTCGATCTGCCTGGCGGGCGCCATTCTCCACGCCGTGAACCACGCGTGTTTCAAGTCGTGCCTCTTCCTGGGAGCGGGATCGGTGCTCTATCGAACCGGAACGCGCGATATGGACAAGCCGGGCGGGCTGGCCCGATTCATGCCGTATACGACGGGATCGACGCTGATCGCGTCACTGAGCATCTCGGGCGTGCCGCCCTTTAACGGGTTCACCAGCAAGTGGCTGATCGTTTCCGGATGTATTCTGGCGGGACTGCGATTCCCGCTGTTTCTGGTGCTGGGGCTGGTCGCGCTGTTCATTTCAGTGGTGACGCTGGCGTCCTTCCTGAAGGTGCTTGGGGCCGTGTTCCTTGGCAAGGCGGATGAGAATCTGACTACGAAAGAGGCGCCGGCATCGATGGTTGTGCCGCAGGCCGCGCTGGCCGTTCTATGCGTCGCGCTTGGGATCTTCCCACAACTGGCGCTGCGCTTCATCGGGCAGGCGGTAGAAGGTCTCACTGGCGTCCCCGCGTCGGCCGTGGCTGCCGGCTCGGTTTGGGGCGGCATCTCGCTGATCGACGGGGCGGCGGTTGCGTTCTGGTGGCCGCTCGCGATCCTGGCGGTGCTGGCGATCCTGGCGTCGCTCTGCTACGGCATCCAGCGGGTCCTGGGGGCCAAAGTGAGATCCGTACCCGTCTGGTACTGCGGAGAGGAGCACACGGCGGCCACGGTGCGCTATCCTGCCAGCAGTTTCTATCTGCCTTTCAAGCACGCGTTTCAAGGCGTTTATCCGCTTGGGAAGCTGCCCGCGCCGCGAATGCCGGCTCTCATCCGTCGGTCGCTCGACGTTGACAGATGGCTGTATACGCCGGGAGCTCATGCGGTCGAGAAAGCCGCTAACGGAGTGAGTAGAACGCACGTCGGAACGCCTCAGATCTATCTTCTTTGGATCGTAATTGGCGCCATGGTTGTGGTCGCCAGCACACTAGTGGCGACGCGGTGAGGGTATCGGGATGACTGAAGAATATGAGCGGACTTTGGCGGCGGTACACGAGCTGATGGCGGCGCGCAGCAATGGGTCTCAGGTTTCAGTAACCCGCCCGAACCCCGACACGCTTCATTTCATCGTCGAGAGGAAGGCGATGCGCAGCGTAGCGGACGGGCTTTTCAACCAGTTGCAGGCGCGCTTTCTGATTTCGGTGGGAACCGACAAAAGGCCTCTCAGCGGAACTTTCGGCATCTTGCATGTTTTCTCTTTTGATCGGGCGCAGTTATACGTGCTGGTGGAATCGTTGATTCCGGAAGACGATCCGCGGATTGACTCGATCACTCCAGTGGCGCCGGGCGCGGACTGGGCGGAGCGCGAGTTCCAGGATGCCGTCGGCGTCCGTCCGGAAGGCCATCCCGATCCGCGCCGTTTGCTGCTGCCGGATGAGTGGCCCGAAGGGGTCCATCCGTTGCGAAGAGATTTCCCCTACAACTTCCAGCCTCCCCCGGCCAAGAATCTCCGACCGGTAATGCGCGACGCTCCCGCCGGCGCCACCGTGTTGCCGATGGGGCCTTTCTTCCCGGTTCTGGAAGAGCCTGCCTACTGGCGCCTGTTCGTTGAGGGCGAGACTATTGTCGGGTGCGATAACCGTCTCTTCTACAACCACCGCGGAATCGAAAAACTCGGCGACAGCGCTCTGACGTACGGCGAGATCCCTTTCCTGGCCGAGAGAATCTGCGGGATCTGCGGCTTCATCCATTCGACGTGCTATTGCCAGGCGGTGGAGAAGGCCGCTGGTATCGAGGCTCCACGAAGAGCCAGATATATCAGGACGATCATGCTGGAACTGGAGCGAATCCATTCGCACCTGCTCTGGCTGGGGATCGCCGGGCACATCATCGGCTTCGAAACAGTTTTGATGCAGACCTGGCGAATTCGCGAACCGGTCATGTGGCTTTGCGAAGCGATTTCCGGCAACCGCAAAGCCTACGGGATGAACACGGTGGGCGGCTTGAGACGCGACCTTCCAAGCGACATCCACCCGCAGCTTCTGAAGACTCTGGCGGACGTGGAGAAGGAGGTAATCGCTGTTCGCGACGCGATTCTCGGGGACAGCATATTGCGCGCCAGAACCGAGGGTGTCGGCGTGTTGACCAAGGAAAGCGCCAGGAGCGTTTGCGTGGTCGGCCCGCCGGCGAGGGCCTCGGGAGTAGCGATCGATGCCAGGATCGATCATCCGTACGCGGCGTACGACGAAGTTCGCCCCCGGATTGTCACTCAGGAGGCCGGTGACACGTGGGCCCGCGTGGTGGTCCGCGTGGGAGAGTTGGTCGAATCCATCCGGCTCGTGCGCGAGGCGTTGTCTGCAATCCCGGAGGGCCCGATCTGCGCGGAGACCAAGGAGGAAATTCCGCCAGACAAAGTGGGCGTTTCGGTGGTGGAGGCGCCGCGTGGCGAGGCTGTTCACTTCGTTATGACGGGCGGCGATAACCGCCCTTACCGATGGAGGGTGCGGGCTCCAACCTATGCAAATCTGCAGGCTCTGCCGGCTGCGGTCATGCATGGAACGATCGCAGACGTGCCGATCACCCTGGGAAGTCTGGACCCGTGCTTTTCGTGCACCGAGCGCCTGGAGACGGTTGATCGGCGGACCAGGACGGTGCGAACGTACTCCAGCGCCGAACTGCTTGAGATGTCCAGAGGCAAAGGTCCCAGTGGAGGCGTCCGATGACGCATGAGTTGGCTAAAGCGCTGTTGCCGTGCCTGCTGAACGTGGCGATCGCTCTGCTCCTGTCGCCGCTCTACGAGGGCATCTTGCGCAAGGTGCGGGCCGCGATCCACTCCCGGATCGGGCCTCCGATTACGCAGCCTTATTGGGATCTTCTGAAATTGCTCGGCAAGGAAGATCTGCGCAGCGCGGGCGGAGCGGCTTACGCCAGCCTGCCGCCGCTGACGCTCGGATCGCTGCTGCTTCTCGCGACATTGACACCGATGGGAGCCGCCGCGCCGCTGTCCTTCGCCGGGGACATGATCGTGGTGCTCTACGTCGCGGCCATGAGTGCTGTCCTGATTATGTTGTGCGGATTCGCCAGCGGCAGTCCATACGCATACGTCGGCAGCTCGCGCGAAATGATGATGGCACTGTCCGTCGAACCAATCCTGGCGATCGCGCTCACCGTGGGCGCGTTTAAGGCAGGGAGCCTGGCCTTGGGCAGCATGACGGCTTTCCAGGCCCACAACGGACCCAGCATCAGCATGGCGATCGCCGGTTTCGCCTTCTTCCTCGCGCTGCAGGCGCAAGCCGGCAAGCTTCCGTTCGACATTGCAGAGGCCGATCAGGAAATCATGGGTGGCCCGCTGGTGGAGCAAAGCGGTCCGCGGCTCGCGTTTCTTAAGTGGGCTATGTGGACGAAGCAGCTTGTCCTTGCCTTTCTGCTGGTCGAAGTCTTCCTGCCGTGGCCGCGTTTCGGGGCGCTGCCGATTGATCTGCTGATCAGCAGCATCAAGGCGCTCGTAGTGCTTCTGCTCGTCGCGGTTGTTGACGTCGTGAATCCAAGATTGCGTATTGATCAGGCGATGGGCTATTTCATGCGGGTGGGGTTAGCGTCTTTGTCCGCATTGGCGTTCGCGGTGATTGGGAAATAGGAGGTTCCGGTGTTGTTGAGCAAGGTACGCGAGGCGCTGATCTGTTTGAAGGCGGGGCGCGTTACGCTCGGGTACCCACTAATCCCGATGGAGCCGAAGCCGGGCTTTCGCGGCAAGATCACTGTCGATCCGGATCTATGCTTCGGCTGCGGTGGCTGCGCCAATGTTTGCCCGGCCGGCTTGATCGTCATCTCGGACACGGAGCAGAACAGGCGCCTGATGGAGTTCTTCTGGTCCAGGTGCACCTATTGCGCCCGGTGCGAGGAAGTCTGCCCCGAGGGAGCGATTCGGCTCAGCCAGCAGTTCGAAACTTCCACCAACAATCCGAAGGACATGTACATCAGGCTGGAAGTTTTTATGGGGCCGTGCCAACGGTGCGGCCGATGTTTCCATCCTCCCACGCCGCTGGACCGGATGATGAAGACAGGCTTTCGGAATGGCCTGGACGGGGGGCGGGCATGAATCCAGCCGTGCTTCACGCAAACTTGATCGAGACACTGAGCCTGACCATGGTGATCACCTCAGTGGCGGCGGTGGAGATGCGGCGTCTCAAGCTTTCGGCAGTCGCCTATCTGTGCCAGGCGCTCCTGATGGTAAGTCTGCTGGTGGCGTTTGGCACGGCGAATACGGCCCTGTACTGGTGGGCCGGTGTCGCGCTGGTCACCAAGGCCATTCTTACGCCCTGGTTCCTGTTCCGGTCCCTGCGCGGAATCGACGATCGGGAGGTGAAGCCCGTGATAGGGCTCGGCCCCTCGGTGATCGTCGCGTGCTCGCTCATGTGGGGGTTCTTCCAACTTACCCATGGGCAGATCGGATATCTAGCGCTGGGCGGCATGGCGCAACTCGACGTGTACCGCACGAATCTGGCGGTGGCCTCCACGGTGTTTGCCCTTGGTCTGTACGCCGTGCTGACGCGGCGGGACGCGTTCAAGACCGTGATTGGGCTTTGCCTGCTCGAGAACGCCGTTCACCTGAGCTTGGTGAGCCTGGCTCCGGAATTGCCGGAAACCGCGTTATTCGGCGTCGCCACGGAGGTCGTGGTGACAGTGTATCTGCTCTTGTACGTGATCGGCGGGGTTCGAAAGGAGTTCGGAACGACGGATACGTTCCGGTTGCGTGAACTGAGGCGGTAGCACGGAGCGGAGATTCTGTGCAGGGAAACGATTAGGGAGGCGCGGATGGTGACACAGACGTCGATGATACCCGCCGTTACGTTCCTGCTGCCGCTAGCGGCTGGAGCCCCGGTGTTGTTATGGAAACGAATCGATCGCCGGGTTCAGCGAGGTCTGCCAATTCTGACTGCGGCCCTGGTCACGGCCATGGGCGCATGGATGGCCTACAAGGCGGTGGGCGGAGTGGTGTTAACGGCGTGGAGTAACGAGCTGCGAGTCGACGCTTTGAGTGCGCTGATGGTACTCGTGATTGGCGTTGTCGCGCTGCTGGCATCGGTGTACTCCGTACGGTACCTGCGCCTGGAGGGGCTCATTCAACGCGTTGGTGAAAACGCCGCGGCACACCGCATGCGCGTCTTTTATGGGCTATTGCTGTGGTTCTTCGGAACCATGCTGTGGGGCTGCGTTACGAATAACGTGGTGATGCTGTACGTCGCGATCGAAGCCACCACGCTCACCTCAGGCCTCCTCGTCGCCTTCTACTGGGACCGCCGTGCGTTGGAAGCAGGCTACAAGTACCTGATGCTGTTGACGATTGGGATCACCTTCGCTCTGTTCGGCTGCGTACTGGTCTACGCGGCCGCCGCTGCCACGAAACAACTCAGCGGCGGCAACGCCTTGCTCATCAGCGAGGTGAGAACGGTGGTTCCGCTCATACCGGGCGGCACAGCGGCCTTGGCGATTGCATTTCTGGTGATCGGTTTCGGAACGAAAGCCGGCATCGCGCCCTTTCATCCGTGGCTCCCGGACGCGCACGCCGAGGCTCCTACGCCGATCAGCGTGCTGCTGTCCGGCGTGATGATCAAGATGGCTCTTTACGCCTTGGCGCGAACCGTGAGTATCTTCTACCCATCCTGGCCCCAAGTGACCACTTTTCTCGTGGTCCTGGGCGTTTTCACGATGGTGTTCGGCGTTTTGATGGCGTTGAGCCAGGATGACCTGAAGCGTCTGCTCGCTTACTCGTCAGTGAGCCAGATGGGGTACGTGCTCGCAGGAGTTGGACTGGGAACATACCTGGGATGCTACGGCGGTCTGTATCATCTCGTAAACCACGCGCTTTTCAAATCTCTGCTGTTTCTGTGCGTGGGCGCTGTAATTCATGCCACGGGTGCACGGAGAATTTCTGCGCTCGGCGGCCTGAGACATCGTATGCCCATCACGAGCGGTTGTTTCCTCCTGGGAGTGCTCGCCATCGCCGGCCTCCCGCCGCTCAACGGCTTCTGGAGCAAGCTGACGATCTACCTTGCTCTCGCGAAGGCCGGCTTGTGGTGGGCAGCTGTCATAGCCGTGGCGACCAGTTTCTTGACGATGGCGGTTATGGTTCGAGCCGGATTCAGAGTGTTTTGGGGAGAGCCGCGCCCGGAACTGGCGGTGAAAGAAGCGCCAGCCGTTATGTGGCTGCCAATGGCAACTCTTGGGGTGCTGTGCCTGTTGCTTGGAGTCTACCCTCAAGCCGCCTATCCCCTGTTGGATCGAGCCGCCGCGGTCCTGGCGACTCTGGGCAAGTGATTCTTCGGATCTGCATGGAGGTGTCACCGTGTTCGAAGCTCTTTGCAAAAAGGCTTTTGGTAAGGCGCTTTGGGCCTACCATGCCAATGTCGGGGCGTGTAACGGGTGTGACATCGAGGTCATTGACGTCCTCACGCCGTACTATGACGCCGAACGCTTCGGAATCAAGCTGGTGGGATCTCCCCGGCACGCCGACGTTCTCTTAGTGTGTGGCCCGGTGACTCTTCAGGTCGCTCCGGCGCTAAAGAGGTTGGTAGATGCTGTGCCGAATCCGAAACTCACCTTCGCGGTCGGTTCCTGCGCCTGCGGCGGTGGCTGCTGGTTCGATACCTACAGTGTTCTGGGCGGTGTGGACAAAGTGATTCCAGTTGACTTTTGCATCCCTGGCTGCCCGCCGCGACCCGAGGCAATTCTCTACGGAGTAGCCCTTGCGTTGGGTCTCGTGCCCAAGAAAGTCGGGGAGGAGAGGCTGGAGCAGGAGACGCTCGAGGATCTGGCTGAGGGAAGATCGGCCTTTGCAGGGAGGACTTGATGATGGATTGCGGGAACGTGCCGCTGCCTTAGCGAATCGAACGAGCGCTTCGGTTCAAAGCGCACACGCCCACGCATGCGTTGCCAGGAAATATTTCATTGCTCATCCAAACCCGCGATGGCCACGGCGGCATCGTATCCACCCTCCGTCGGGATGAGGATGGGCGCATTGATCGAGGTCGAGAGGAGTACTGACTATGACAAGCGTTGAGACGCTAAAAGCGCTGTTGGGCAAGTATCCGTTTAACGAGGAATTGCGAACGGAGGACATCCAGAAGCTCTACAGCATGGGAAGCGAAGTTTTCTTCCGGAAGAACGAGGTCATCTTCCGCGAAGGCGATGAATGCGGTGTGTTCTATCTTCTGACGTCCGGCAGCGTGATCCTGGAGATGTCTGTTTCGAACTATGTGCTTGGCATCGAGACATTGGCGCCCGGAGACGAGTTCGGATGGTCAACTATGCTGATGCGCGACCGGAGGCACTTCCAGGCAAGGGCCAGGGAAGCGGCGTCCGCCATGGCGTTCGACGGAGCCGCGCTGATCCGGGCGTGCAAAGAAGATCCCGTCTTCGGCTTCGCGTTCCTATACCGCCTTCTCGGTGTGGTCTCGCGCCGGTTGCAGGCTACCAGAATGCGGCTGCTGGACACGTATGCTTCCACGCCGGAGGAGGCCGCGGCGACTCCGCTTGGCCACGCGGCGGGCAATCCCTTTGGGAGCGGCACGGGACGGGGAGATTGAATCTCTGCCGCGCTCTACGTTCATTTCACGGAGACGGAGCGGTGAGTTTCCAGTGGCTTCGCGCCCCCGGTGCCGAAGGATGCAGAACCATATCGTTCTGGAGTTGACATGAACCAAGCAAGGCTTGAGACTACCGAACAAGCCACGGAATTCTTTGACGTGGTGAGGCGGCGTAGATCCATTCGCGCCTTCGCTAGGCGGCAGGTAGAGAAGGAGAAACTCCAGAGGATCCTGGAGGCGGCGAACGCCGCACCATCGGCCGGAAATCTCCAGGCTTACGAAATCTACGTGGTGCTGAACGACCGTCGGCGGCTGACGCTTGCGCTCGCGGCTCGCGATCAGTTGTTTGTGGCGTCGGCTCCGGTGGCGCTCGTGTTTTGTGCGCATCCGGCGCTGTCGGTCGAGCGTTACGGCAAGCGCGCCGAGCGCCTGTACTCGTTGCAGGACGCGACCATCGCATGCACGTCCGCGATGCTGGCCGCAACGGCACAGGGGCTGGCTACCGTGTGGGTTGGCGCCTTCGACGACGACGAGGTCCGCCGCATCCTGGGAGCGCCGAGGGGCATTATGCCGGTGGCGATTCTCCCGGTCGGGTACGCTGCCGAAAAGCCCAAAGCGCCGGAGCGCCGGAGTCTGGACGATCTGGTGCACTGGCTCTGAATCGTCTAGCGCGCCTGCACTCGCCCCCGCCAGTTGCTCCGGCGGTTTCGTCTCGGGAGATTCGTGCGCTTTCGGCAAGGCTGCATTACCCACCTTCGCGCGTCAATCCAACCGAATGAGGCCTCGTGTTCTCCAGACCATTTGGAATCCAGTTGGAATGGTAGATGTCTTTCGCCGGACGAGGAATGAAGCAACACCCGGCAACTCACGCTGAGTAACTGTCTGAGGCCTGCCTTCGAATCCAACACTGGTTTTTACCAGGACCTACTCGGAAAGGCTTCCACGGATTCTTGAGCGCTTATCCACCCGTAGAAGATCTGCGTGAAACATAGTGATCCGCCGTTCGCCTCCACTTGATTTCGGTATTCTGAACTGGCCCACTTCGGCAGTTTGTTTTGGCCCACCCTCTCAACAAACGGGTACTCTTGATCGGGCGTAGACCCCGAGCGGAGGAACTCGTTGGATTGGAGATCAAA
>Ga0187876_1002021_pt1 | contig 15861 bp, 19 predicted proteins | sample June2016WEW_17_4_FD_133000 | JGI IMG/M metagenome (GOLD analysis project Ga0187876, IMG submission 133000) | Peatland microbial communities from SPRUCE experiment site at the Marcell Experimental Forest, Minnesota, USA - June2016WEW_17_40 | ecosystem: Environmental > Terrestrial > Soil >...
ACTACGCATTGTGGAACCTGTAGCGTCGTCGCGCCCCTCGCGGGCGCGTGAATTGAAACGCCAAAGTCGCCGGCAAAGTGACCGCCGTCAAGGTCGCGCCCCCGCGGGCGCGTGAATTGAAACGCCCTGTGTTTACTCACCGCTGCGGGCTGTGCGGGTCGCGCCCCTCGCGGGCGCGTGAATTGAAACCATAACGTGCTGGCCACGCCGCCACAAAGAATCGTCGCGCCCCTCGCGGGCGCGTGAATTGAAACACCGGGCAAGCCTCAGAGCTTTGGATCACGAGCTGGTCGCGCCCCTCGCGGGCGCGTGAATTGAAACGTGTCCGGCATTGTGGTGGGAGCGTGCGTAGCGGTGTCGCGCCCCACGCGGGCGCGTGAATTGAAAACTTGAGGATCGGAGCCCCGCACATGCGGCGGGGCCGTGCGGGAACGGTACAGAAATCCATGCTTCTTCCCCCGGCTGTGTGTCCGTCTCAGTCCGGCTGAGGCCCGTCCGTGCGCGACCCTTGCGCTACAACTCGGCTCCCGCGCTGACAAGACGGTCACGTTCTAGGGGGATGCCCAGGTCGCATTTCTGGCAAGGAAATCCTTTGCGCCTGAGGTGTCACACGAACCTTCGATTGATTACGTCCCCAAACTTTCGGGCCATTCCACCGGATCGCCAACGCAGGTAGAATTGCAATCAGCATCAGGACAAGCGCGAACGCGCTGACCAACCGACTTGGAGAGCACGGTGGTATGGGCTTCGGCCCGATGCGGCAGCAATGCAAAGTTCTCCATGAGCCGCCTGAATGTGGGCGGCGTTTGTTTTTCGGTAGCACCTGATGCCCACATCCTAATTTAGGAGCTATGGGCATGACACCTTCCAAACATTCCAGCAGCAAGCCTCTGATCCGTGCAGCCCTTTACGCGAGGATCAGCACGCTTCATCACGGCCAGGACCCAGAAGTTCAACTTGGAGAACTACGCGAGTTCTGCAAACGGCGAGGATTCACCGTTGCACACGAGTACGTCGATAAGGGGATCTGCGGCTCACGCGAAAGACGACCTGCGTTGGACAAACTGCTAGCAGATTGCCGGAAGCGGCTCGTGGATGCCGTCGTCGTTTACCGATATGATCGCTTTGCGCGTAGCCTGCGGCAACTCGTAAACGCTCTTGAGGAATTCCGGTCGCTGGGGATCGACTTCATCTCGATTCATGAGGGAGTGGACACCAGCACCCCCAACGGTCGGCTCGTCTTCGGCATCTTCGCCAGCATTGCCGAGTTCGAGCGGGAATTGATCCGCGACAGAGTGCGCTCGGGGCTGGCCGCAGCAAAGGCTAAGGGCAAGCGGATAGGTCGGCCCAAAGTGGCGGTAGATGCCTTCAGAATTGCTTCCCTACGTCGTCAGGGTTGTTCGTGGGCTGAGATCACTCAGGAGACGGGCGTAACCAAGGGCACGGCTCAAAGGGCGATGGTCAGCTTGCCCAAAAGCCCTGTTGCAGACACCTCCGCAAGTGCTTGATTCGCTGCACCGCGAAGATGCGGATTATGCCTGCCCGAAATCAACTGGTTGTGGGCAGAAGCCGTTCTCAGGTTTCACTCAGCAATTGCGTAGGTGCCGATGTCGAAGGTTCAACATCCAGAGATTTTTCCCTCTTGGTCGGAATCTGCCGAAAAGGGTGCATTACATAACTGCACAGGAAAGAATTGAGGAGTTCAATGTCCTATTCCGCAGCTTGGACCGATTCTGGATTTCTGCTTGGTTGCTCGCACGAACACGAAACGATTGTGGAAGCTGACTCCTGTATTCCATGCGCTCGCGGCTATGTTGTCGGCGTCGAGAATGGTGTCATGCGCTCGTTGACAGCGGAGGAGGAGGCAAAATTTCAACGTGCGCATTACGCACCTCGCACGGACAAGCCGCCGCTGGATGCCATACCCGCAGCATTCGGCGATTCCCGTTACGTCGTAATGACCCGAATCAGGGTGGGCGATCACTGGACTTGGACAACATGGATGGTCTCTGAGACATATGCGGAAGCGGCAGCACACGCGCGAGAGGGCAACAAGGTTGTGCGTTTTCGATCCCTTGAATGGATCGCATTACGGCAGCAGACGGAAGCCACTTGCCCGCTCGTTATACAAGCGCCGGAAGTGAGCGTACCTCCACAAGGCAATGGAGAAACGCTGGTCGAATTTGTGCTCCGATTCCTGAGTGCATACGGCGTCGTTCAGCACGCTGAACCCAGTTCAGAGGTAAAGCCCAGCGTGATCAATACCGAAAAAATTGACTTGTTTTTGAGCCGCTTAAGCGAATTGGAAACCAGCGAGCTTGAAAGGATGTATGCCGAAGATAAACATGCGTTGTTGGAAGCATTTGGGGCTCGGTTCCGTTTGGTCCTTAAGTCCAAGAGTAGGTGCCGCTAATAACGGAACACGCGCCACCAACTGAAGATACACCCTTCCCGATATTACTTCCGTAATCCCTTCGACCCGCAAAACCAGCAAATCAGGCCGCGCCGAGAGCAATAGTTAATTAGAAGTTTCTTAGAAGCGGAGAAGAAAAAATGGCGCACCAGTTCCATTACCCTGAACCTCCTGAGCCCTCTTCGCCGCCGACGAAACGCCCCAGATCAGCGTTGCTGGTCGAAAATGACGACTCCCTGTTGAATTTCTTGAAAAGATCACTGACGGAGGAGGGGTACGAAGTACATCCCGCTTCGAATAGCGAGGAGGGGCTCCGTCTGTACCGTGATTGTGGCCCGTTTAACGTGGTGCTTATCGACTATTTCGTGCCACAGAGCGATGAGCGGAAGATCGACTATTGGGGGCCTCCAACAAATGGGATCAAGCTTGCAGAGGACATCCGCCGGAAGAATCCCTCGCAAGGGATCATCATTGCAGCATTCGCCTACCGGAGTGTGGGAGAAGTGCCACGGCCGCGGGAACTGATGGACATCCCCGTTCTAATCGACACTGGTAATTTTCAGTTGCGCCGTTTGCTGGAAAAAATCGAGGTTGATCGAGCTATGGAAGCCTTAAGCCCTTCGGAGTTGCTGCAACTCCAGCAATTCGCCGACTTCCGGGTTCGGGGTCTCGGGCGGGCCGCGTGCGGCAGGACTGGGGAAGACCTCCTTAGCGAAGCCCAGCTTCGGACATTGATAGGGGCGGGGGCCACACGGCAGGGCAGACACTGGAACAAACATGTCGATTTCGTGTGGCACCTGACGGGGGCGATGCGGAGTATTTCTAACTGCTGGAAGCGGCAGTTCGAGGCGGCAGTTCAACGAAAGGAAACGGACGCCTATCTGAGACCGGCACTCCCTATACACGATGCTGAGGGACAAGAACATTCGCCGCTCGACAATATGGCTTCAGGGGATAAGACAGTGGACCAGCGTCTGATCGAAAAGGAAGAGGAAGACCGGGTGCTCTCGATATTCGAGGACGACCCCGAAGCCACCCAAGTGGCTAGGGGGTTACTGGACGGCCTGAAGAAGGATGAAATTATGGTGACATATGGTCTTGATGAGAAAAAATACGCAGCTGCGGTGAAGCGAATTCGGAAACTGCTGGGCCGACGCAACGGCGGGAGCAAGGGGTAAGTAACATGGCAGATGAGAAAAATCACGATGAGCGTCTGGAGAGACTCATGAATCGGTTGGCCGAGTCCGTGCTTGGGCTATCGGATGCAGCCATCCTTGCCGAGACCAGTGAGGCCGGAGCCGATCCAGAGCAAGAGGCTGAGCGCACGCGCTTAGTCCTTCGGCGGGCATCGGAGGTATTGGATAATGTGAACAAACACTTGTCCAATCTTGGCCACACGATCAATTCAAATGATTGGTATCGTGGGCACTGGGGTTATCACAGCACCTGCGCAACCTGCAGTGCATTCGTGAGTTTCACAGCGGCAACTGGCGAAATGCGAGGGGAGGCTTTGGACGGACCATGCCGAGAGAGCGACCGGTACGCGAGCCGCAGACGAAAAGCGTCTCGTGGATGATTTTGTGAAGCTGGGAGGTGGACAATGACTCTACTCAGGTTGGGGGAGAACGGGAAGCTGCTACTTGGTGGACAGGAATTAAAGCCCGCTGGCAGGAACATTGCCGTGCTGGTGGATACGTCGGGCAGCATGAGCGGTGACAAACTATCTCAGGTGAAGACTGGCACGGTTGACTTTGCTCTGTCGGTCATTCCGAAAGGCTATGCGGTCGCTGTAATCGTCTTCGGTGACCGTGGGGCGGTTGTCTGCGAACCGACCGCTGATTCTGGCACACTGGCCCGAAAGATAGCGGGGCTGTCAGTCGGCATAGTCGGTGGCTCAACTTACCTTGGCAAGGGGCTGGCGGTCGCTGCGAAGGTTCCTAGTCTCTCGCACGTTCTAGTTGTAACAGACGGACAAGCGAATGATTCTGCAAACGCTCTGACTGTTGCGGTTGGTCTGAGGTCCGTGGGTGTAGAAATACTCACGCTCGGCACACATGACGCTGACACATCATTCTTAGCGCGTCTCGCTTCACGTCCTGATATGAGTGTTAGTGTCAATGACTCAGGCATTCGGTCAGCCATGGGACAGGCGGGGCAACTGTTACTGACAAACGGTATCAATGCAATCGTGCAAAGCACTCCAATCCCGCTTAGGGGGGACAACTGAACAACTATGTTGTGCAATGGCTGAAATTGGCGGAGCAAGTGTTTCGCATGGATTACGGGGCTGGGGTTGGTGGCGGGTCTGGTATTGTGCGGCTTCATGTGAACGGAGAGGTATCTCCTCTGCGAGTCGGGCTGGCCTGAGCAAGCGGGGCGTGTTTCTACTCGGCTACCCCTGTCGCACTATTCTCAACCTTCGTCATCACACTGCGGCATTTGGAAGAAAACCGTAATGGAAACCTACTATACCGTGTTGGGTATTTCGTCAACGGCCACCGATGCCGAAATCAAGTCGGCCTATCGGAAACTGGCGAAGCAGTTTCACCCAGATGCAAATCCGCAGTTTACTGACGCTGTGCGACGAGTGGCGGAGGAGAAGTTTAAGGAAGTTCAGGAAGCGTATGACGTTCTGCGGAACTCTTCCAAGCGGGCACAGTATAACGGACTATTGGCGAAACAGTTCCCACAGCAGGCTCCACCGACGCCACAGCCGACGCCCGCGCCGTCTGCACAGCATCAGCGACCACCAGTTGCTCACTGGCAGAAGAACTATCCAACAATACCGTGGACACAGATTGCCATTTTAATTGTTATCAACATAACGACACTCTCTTCGACACCCTTTTCGATAAACTCTTGGATTCCATCTGTTGGCCTACACGAAAAGTTCGGACAGATAGACAAGAATCACGGCTATCCAATTCTGGCGGACAACGGTGCAAAATTCTGTGTGCAAGAGAATCCTGAAGGGCTTGACCTAATTGTGAACAGAAGTAAGACGGACGGTGGTTACACGATTGTCCATGACACTGAGGAGGAATTTAAGAGCTATTACAATAATGCTTCCGAGGTGGACACTATCCCTGCTCACTTCGATGCCGGTGGAACTTATTGTCAGGGCAATTCCGTAGGCGGTATCAGTCTTGCGGCGTCTACCACACAGCCAAGCAGCAAGCTGTCGGCCTTTTATGCGGCTATAAGCAGACTGTCTCCCCGATAGACAACAAACCGTGTCTCGTTCCAAACCCAGCACCGCCAGCCAGCACCCATATCCGTCCCCCCATCCGCGTATGCACGCACGCTGAGTAAACCCTCACGATCCCGAGATGAACGCCCAGAGATAGCACACCGGATCGCAGCAATCTTTGATCGAAAGATTCAGAGTGACTCAGTGTTGCGGCGCATACCTCGTACACGTCTCGCTACCTTTAGCGTCAGTGTCTAACGCTAGGCATACCTGCTGGTTAGCCGGAGCGGAAACTGGAGTAACCGCTTTCACTTGCGCTGGAGCCGGAGTCACCGCTTGCGCGGGAGCCGGAGTAACAACTGTATTTGCAACAGCAGGAACTGGGGCGGGTTGAGTCTGAGCGGGCTCGGTAGAATCCTCGGATTGTAGAACGGTTGTCTTCCTTGCCTTAACCTGACCTATTGTGAAGTCGCCGTCTACATAAGCTGTAATCGGCGTCCCCTTGGCAATGTTGATATCCTTGCCATGCATGAACAAGAACAGTGGGGCGGCCGGCCAAACTATTAGCGACGTAGCTACCATGGCTCCAACCATTGCTCCGGTGTGCCCACCACCACTGCCTTGCTTTGTGCCTCGCAACTGGGCTTTCTCACCATTGAGTAGGCGGACGTAGTCAATGGTAATGTCCAGCTTCCCTTGGCGTCCCATGTTCTTCTTGTGTTGCGCCTCGGTTATCGTTCCAATGGCGAACGAGCCTTTCTTTATCACCAGAACGTCGTTGACATAGATGTCTTCCATGACTTCAAAATCGACAGTTCCTCCCGTGACAGCGTCGTGAGAAGACAGGTTCTCGGCTGTTCTCAGCTTTATAGGCGTCCCATCCTGCAACACCAGCTTGGCGTCTTGTGCCAGAACTCCAGTGGAAAGCAATGCAACCATCAACAGACTGATGACCCTCTTCATTTCATTTCTCCTTGGTTGACCCAAATTTCAGACTGTCCCGGCGGAGATGGAATCTGTTACTGGGCATCTGGACAGCGACCAAACCGGCGGTTTGAACTTCATGATTGACGATGTGTACGAACAGTGGACGTGATTGCGATCACTTTCCAGTTACGTTGGTTTGGCGAATAAGGGCGGTGTCCTGCGCCCCCATCAGCGCGCACCCCGTTGCGATCCTGAGTGACGCCGGGACAAGCCCCCGGGCTTTCCCCACAAGGCCATCCAAGGGAATTCCGTGCGCGCACGAGGATGCGTTGCATCGTTTCGGGGGCCCAGAGGCATTTCCAGCTATGCTAAGGGGAGCTAAGTGTAACAAAGCAAATGGACATAGGAACCACAGCCGCAGCCCGGCGGTTGTCCTAAGGGTTCCCGCAGTGTAAGTGCTTACATATCAATGAGATATACCGGTGGAGAGTGGAACTTGACCGCATGCCCGTTAGAGGTCCTTATTGCGGTCAAACAAGCGGTTAACACCGGTTTTGTGCCTATTCTCGCATGCGGTGGAACGCCCAGCAAAGCCCCAGCCGTGCCTCTGCCTGCCCTCTCTCGGTCCCCTATCAGTACTGCCGCAGGGTTGTGGCGGGGGGGGGCAGAACGTACGTGGAGCGTACGCGGAACGATTGCCCCCGGGGGGCCTGCTCAGACCGGAGCGTACGAGGTATCACCCTGAAATGCTCTAGGAACGCTGGGGGAACACACCCTGAGGCATCTGGGGCCTTCGCGGTGCCAGCAACGCGCCTACGGGGCCAGAAAGGCCGTCCAGTAAGGCTTTTAAGCGATCATGCGCCGGAATCCTTTGCTGGGTGCTGGTTCTGCGGCATCCGGTGTTCGATCAAATTTTGATGTCTTGGTAGACCAGCGTTTGCCGGTAGGTACTGCACCCTCCGTTGTCGAGTATTTTCCACGCCTCGTCTTCGGTGATGTTGTTCTTCTTCGACAAGGCTCTTGCTGCGGGGCCGCCCTTCCTGCAGTAGTTGCAAGAGAACACGCCTTGGCGACCTTTCGAAGGTTGGAGCAGGCCCGCGTTCAACCCGCAGTAAGGGCAGTCGATATTTAGCTGACCGTCTGTCTGATGCCCTTTGATCTCAAAGCATACTGAGAGTGTGCGCACGAGTTCTCTCACCATCTCTGGAGTGTTCTGCGTCCAGTTTTTCTTCGCTTGTCGCCGGGCCTCGATCTCTGCCAGCTCCTCGGACATCCACGTCTTCTTTGTCGGATCATTGAACCGAACGATGTAGCGACGCCCTCCATCTCCGAGTTCCGCATCAACGAGGTCGTCCCCGATGACTTTAAACGCACCGTTGATTGTCCCCTTGATGCCGGGACGGCACAATCGACGCTTGAGTTCTGCCACACTAACATCTAGCTTAGTGGGATCAGGACTATCGTCCTTGCGCTCGTGCGCAATTCGTACGAGGGTCACATACAGTTCGAGCGGAAGACCCTTCAAGCGCACGAGATTTTCGAGGGCTGAGCTCGGCAAATTGAACCAGCTCATATTGAAAGCTCTCATCGCCATCCACAGCACAGGTGGGTTCTTTGTTCCAAGACCCGGGTACGAGAAGCCACCCCCCAGCATGTATGCTTTTTTGCTCGGTGGAGTTCCTGTAGACCACAGGTGATTCTTGGCTTCGAGTGAAGCAATAGCTTCCTGCACCGCTGATTCTTTATACCCAGTATCTTTGACTATCAAAGACTGAGGAATCTCCAGAGAGCCTTGTCTGGCCTTGGCCAGTCTGCGGCTGATGTAAACGAATACGCTGAGCTGCGCACCTCGAAGCAGGAGTTTATCGGCTTCCGATTGTCTTGATGTTGGGTCTGCGTAGAACAGGAAGCTCCATGGTAGTGGCGTTAAATGAAGTAGCCCCCAAATAGGATCAATGTTTCTTTTGTATTTGATTTTGGCCATGTGCCCCTTGATGTCCCCGCCAGCTACCAGCAATCCCCTAGACTGACTCTCGGCTTGCCCTCTGCTTTGTTGTTGAATGCATATACCGACACCTCCTTAGTTTCAACCCTCAGGGAAGCCCTAGATCGTCGGCATGCAGACAGACAGCAGCATTCGTTGTGCTTCTATCCTTAACCCATACACCCTCTATGCAAAGCTATAGAGAGCAGCATGGCTTGAGAAGTTACGTAAGTAATTGGAATATATTCACTTGTGCGTCTTTTGATCCCCCAGATGACCCGCATTGACACCCGGGGGGCTGGCGGTGGATACGGCCGGGGTCTGGCGGGGGATGCCCAGTTGAGCAGGAAGGGCCCCTGTCCCTGTGGCGAAGTGGCTGCGAAACATGTAGAACTTATTACGGCTCACCATGACGGTAGGAACGATTGCCGATTGGCTAGTTGCTGTCGGAACGCTTGTCCTCGCGGCTGTTGCCATTTTCCAAGAAACAATACGAGGGTGGTTCTATCGGCCTGCGTTTCAAGTCTCGACAAAGACCGAACCACCAGACTGCGTAGCTGTACCGTTTGGGCCGCTTCCCAACGGAATGATGATTGACGCCTTCTATCTCCGCCTCTGGATTGAGAATACCGGAAATGCAACGGCCAAGAACGCTGAAGTCTATGCAGATGAGTTGCGCAGACAACGTTTGGATGGAACTTGGGAGCCTGTCAGATCATTCCCCCCAATGAATCTCAAGTGGGCCAATATTGGCGTTATTTATTTCCCCGCGATTGCCCCCAAGATGGGCAAGCACTGCGATTTGGGGCACATCACCGATCCGGCGCGCCGCCAACTTTTGAGTGAAGATGTCCCAAGGCTGGGTCTCACGAATCAACAAACGTCGCTGGCGTTTGATCTGATGGTGGCACCTAATCACAAAGGCCATATCGTCGGCCCCGGCGAGTACCAACTCGACATCCGCGTTGCAGCCGAGAACGCCCTTCCGGTAAAACGGACAGTCACTATTTCTTTGCGAGGTACATGGTACCCGGACGAAACAACAATGCTGCGCGATGGCGTGGGCGTTACCGTACTGCCGTAAACGGCTGGTGGTGAGATGTGGGGCATTCTCAGGCTGAGGCATACTAGCTTAACAGCGCGGCCAGCAGGCTAACCCTCTGGTGAATCGCCTGCAAGTCCTCGGTGTCATCAGGCTGCGGTGATGGCAACTCCGCTCCTGTAATTCAGGCTACGCAGGAACGCCCGTAACTGCGCCAAACGGTGCAAAACTTGTAGGGGTGGGTGGTACGGATAGAGTGCTCAAAAGGTACGAATAAAACAGGGTGACCGGGCGACAACGGTGCAGGGCATGCGCGGGCACGGCTGGCCCTGCTCACCATCCTGATCATCCTGGTCGATCAGATCGAATTGGAGCGGGCCCGATCATTTTACTCCGTACAATGTGATCGCGGCACCCTGCGTTTACTGGCCGCTCATTCTATCGAGTAAAAGATCATTCACCATTCTGTGCGGCAAGTGCCTTCTCAACTTCTTGTTCAATTAGCTTCGTGCCCGCAAGCAGTGCTTCGGGAACTGCCTTTAGATAGTGGCGGGCGGTCACCCCTGATCCGGGCTTGTGGCGTAGCAACTGCTGACTTGCGAGTGCATTGCCTGTAAGCTGTAGCAGCATCGTCGCTGCCCCGCGGCGTCCGGCATAAAGCCCCTTCCACTTCAGCCTGTGAGCGATCATGGCGGGGCGGATTTTCGTCCGTACCCAATCACGCAAGTCTACAGGCGTGCCGTTCTTTGTCTGAAACAGCCAACCTTCAGCCGGGTTGCCGCATTGCTCGTGCCATACGTGCAGAGGCATGGCGATGGGCAGCATCAACGGCAATGGCTGCTCTGCCTCATCTGTCTTCAGTCTGGTCTGGTTGCCCTGCTTGTCTATCGCACGGCGGATATGTACATGGGCGACTTCGATACTCCAATCATCTTCCTTGCAGACGGGGCAGTTCTCGCTTGATCCATCGCAAAAATCTTCCCATCGCAGACCACGAATCTCTGAAGGTCGAAGACCCCAGAAGAAGCCTAGTGACATCAAAAGCTGGCATTCGGGATAATCAGAAAGGACAGCAAGAATAGACAGTGCCTCTCGCAGCGAATAATGCCCGGTCTTCGCAGGCTTCAAAGTTTTACCAAGTACACCGGCATCCTTGATTGGGTTGGCGCTTGCATACGCTTTCGCGACTGCATGCCTGAAGATTCCAGACATAAGCGACCGGATGTGATGAATCGTGTTTCGGCCTTGTGTCTTTGCCAGTTCGGTCAGAAATTCCGTCGCGGTTGGCGTGTCATAGCCCCGCAGTGTGTATTCAGCGAAGTGTGTACGCAGGTGGAGATTCCACACGCCCCTGTACCCCGTGAGTGTAGACGCCCGCAAATTGGGCTCACCGACCTTCGGGTTGATTTCTTGTGCCCACTTAAGGTACACAGTCTCCCAGAAATCAGTAATCAGCATGTCGGGTTTCGGTGTCCCGTTGCCATTGCTCGAATGATTTGCCGGGGCCAATTCCTCCAGCTTCTCTGCAGCGAGTTTTCGGACCTCTGGACACGTCGCGCTGAAGTGCAGGTCATCCTTGTCACAGAGCTTCGCAGATTTCCGGTTGCCCTCTGCGTCTTTGTATTCGAGATGCCATGCACCGTTCTTCAGTCGGACGCTGCCCTCGCCACGTGCCCGCCGATTCCTCTTGTATTTCCGTACTGGCTCCGTTTGAATGTCAGTCTGGGTTTGGTCGGTCATTGGTGTGCGCCCTCCAAGACCCACTATACACTGAAACGGACGGAAACGGACAAAACTTTCGTAACTTATTGAGGAAGCGACTGGTTCCCGGTGGAACTCCCGGTCTTCAAAACCGGCGGGCGGCATCTTCGATGTTGCCGGTGTGTTCGACTCACACACGCTTCCGCCAATTTTCAACAACTTGCAGACTACGAAATCACTCGGAAATCAGTTCACCGGGGCAAGTGCCATGCGAACGACCTTCGAGTGAGCTTGCTCCATCTCATCCGTCACCACGTCGCCGTAGACGTTCATGGTGGTGCGGATGTCCGCGTGACGCATCAGTTTTTGCTGGACGGCGATTGATGTACCCACTGCATCGAGCCACGAGCGGTAAGTGTGCAGCATGGTATGGGTACTGACATGGCCGATTCGAGCAGCCGTTGTAGCCTTCCGGTACGCATCGTTGACGCCATCGGCTGACCACGGCAATCTGCCGAGCTGCACCGGCGAAGCAAACACCCAATCATCGTCCGACGAGAACTGGAGTTCGTCAAGATCCCTTCCGAGAACCCTCCGGAATGGACTGCCGAACTAGGCCAGCTTCACTCGGCCTTGACCTCTTCTTGTTTCTATTTTTGTTTTCGCTGGTGACGTTGTCTGCACGACAGCGTCGAAACAACCTAAAGGAACCGGTAAAAGCGAAAGACGGGCTCCCCGGACTTGGAAAAATACACGAAGGAGAATGAACCATGAATAACTACCAGAAACTGGCGCTGGCAGTGCTGGCCGGCGTCTCGATCGGCATTGCTGGGCCAAGTTGATTAGTGCGCAGCAAGTCAAGACGCCGCCTGGCTACGTCATCGCGGAGGTCGAGGAAACGGACCCCGCTACCATGCAGAAATATGGGGATAAGGTGCCGGAAACGCTAGCGCCTTTCAATCACCACTATGTCGTTCTTGGCCACAGGATCCAGGCTCTCGAGGGCGAACCGCCAAAGGGCGGCATCGTGATAATCGCTTTCGACAGCGCGGAGAAAGCACGTGAGTGGTACGATTCGCCAGCCTATGAGGCGATCAAGCCAATCCGACAGAGCGCAGCCAAGAGCCGCATATTTATCGTCGAAGGCGTCGCCCCCCAGTGAAGGTATTCATGGAGATGATCGGAATTCTCGTGTTCGACGATGTTGAGGAACTCGATTTTGTCGGTCCGCTCGAAGTGTTCGGCACAGCAGCGCGGCTGGGCGCGGACTGTCAGGTCACGATTACCTCCGAAGATGGCAAGCCGGTGCGGGCCCGCAACGGCCTGAAGATCATTCCAGACTGCTCTTTCGACAACCTGCCTCATCCGGCGATTTTCATTGTGCCCGGTGGCCTGGGCGCGCGCACCCATGCACGAGCAAACCCTCGAATCTTGCAGCTCGTCCGTGCGCAGACAGGCATAGTAGCATCGGTGTGCACTGGCGCACTGATTCTTGCGGCGGCGGGTGTGTTGGATAACCGCCCGGCGACGACTCACCATTCTGCCTTTGACATGTTGCGCGAATACCGCAGTATTTCTGTCCGGGAAAATGAGCGCTGGATCATCGAAGGAACCATTGCGACTTCCGCCGGTGTAAGCGCTGGGATCGATCTTGCGTTGGCGTTGGTGGGCTCTAAGTGGGGAGTAGCGATTGCTGAAGCGGTCGCCGACAATATGGAATGGAACAGCAAACAATGGAAGCGGAGAACGCCGAAGCTGGCAGGCACACATGAGAATCGGTCGTGAATTGACTATGCGAGCCTTGCGGAGGCCGGCACTCGTCTAACTTAGCCATCGGTTAACCCGACTCAAGACTGCACAAACATTCTGTGCAGGGCCAGGAGATCTAGAACCGAATACGTTTAAGGAGGACCAAATGTTAAAGCGAACTTTTCAGCTGCTGCTGGTTGCCGGTCTGGTCACGGGCACGTTATGGGCAGCCGACGATCCCTTCGTAGGCAAATGGAAGGTGAACCCGTCCAAAAGCAAACTCAACGACGAAATGAAGGTTGAGGTCGCGGGCGCAAACAGATACACCTTCACTTTTGCCCCCGGCGCAGTCGACACAATCGTAGCCGATGGGAGTGACCAGCCAGCCCTGAGCGGGACCACCCTTTCCGTCACGGTGAAGGGACCCAACAACTGGGTGGTCATTCGCAAGATGAAGGGTCGCACGCTCCTCACGGGGTATTGGACGCTTTCCGAAGACGGCAAAACGCTTAACGACGCCTTCACGCAATATTTGCCCGACGGTACGACATTGTTCTCGCAATCTTTGCCCGACGGTTCGACATTGTTCTTGCCCTATGTGTACGAACGGACGGCGGGAAATTCAGGTTTTCCAGGCACATGGGACAGCGAGAGCGCGAAAGTGAAGGCGGGGATCGAGCTCCAGATCCAGCCCTACGAGGGTGACGGCCTGTCATTTAATAGTCCCGATGCGGGAATGATTAAGAAGATGAGGTTCGATGGGAACGATTATCCGGACCTCGATCCGAATGAGGATCCAGGCTCTGCATGTTCGGGCCGCCGCGTGAACGAGCACAGTCTGGAAATCACAAACAAATTCAAAGGCAAAATTACGGGCACCCGGCAGATCGAGCTTTCTGCAGATCTCAAGACCTTGACGATGACCGTGCGCCTGGTGGGTCAAAGCAGGCCCAAGAGCATCCTTGTGTTTGATCGGGAATAGACGTGCGAGTCCACCCCTGCGGGTGCCTGCGCCACGGGGGTGTCGATCCCCGAGAGCAACGGAACGACGCCCTCCAAACTTACTTGCCAGGGCTGGAAAAAGCCAAGCTGGCAGAACGTTCTTGGCAACCCGCAGGACGGCGTTCGGGATCTGCCGGATGTCGCGCTGTTCGCAGGCAACGTACTTTCGCTGTCCGACAATTGGTACGAGCCAGCCGTCGGCTCAATAACTACGACGTCTTCACATACACATACCTATCGGGGTTTCGGACGATCATGGCGACAACTCTGATGGCCCTGGTTCCTCTCCCCGACGGACCACCAACAATGCCGAAAGTGGCGGTTCGACTCATTGCTTAACCTCGCAGGACTCCAACCGGCCCGTTGTCGCCCACGGTGACATCGTTGAACGTGCAGGTCAAGGCCGGGCCGCCGACGGCGAAGCTTTGGCCGCTCTTATTGTTCGCCGATCATGGCGGGTATGCAAGCACTAGTGAACGAGGTCTGGGGCGGGAGCCAAGGCAACCCGGCCCCAGACGGCATCGTCCTAATTGGTCGGATCACGCCCCCCTTCTCGGCTCTGAATCTCCAACGGTTCATTGGCAGCGGAGATGGGAACGCGATCTCGAAGAAGCTTGGAGATCTTGCGTTTCTGGGCATGTCTGCGGAGGCGATGGCCGCCTGCCTTGAACTCGTTGGACTCGTTAGCCTCCAGGCCACCGCTCGAAAACTTTGTTGATCTAGTTACCACCGGGCCTGAGGTGGGCGGAGTTGCAAATCGCAGCACTGAGGTGGTCGTTTGCGATCTGTTTCGCAATGCGCAGCGCTCAGTGTTGGTCGCTGGATATGCAGTGTATCAGGGCCAGAGAGTCTTCCATTCTTTAGCCGAACGAATGGTTCAGAACTCTAGCCTTCAAGTACGAATGTTTCTGGATATTCCACGTACACAAGGCGACACATCATCAGTGAGTATTCAGAAGGCGAAGTTCGTACATCATTTCAAAGATTCCCAATGGCCGGCGGGAATGCCGTTCCCCATTGTTTACTGTTGTGAGCAATTGATCGAGAAGGCCGGATCTTTACATGCTAAGTGCATAGCCATAGATGATGAAACTGTGTTCGTGTCCTCAGCAAATTTCACAGAAGCTGGTCAACAGAGGAACATCGAAGTCGGATTGCTCTTCCAGTCCAGAACAATCAATGAACGATTGTGCGGTTCTTCGAGGCTTTGGTGGAGACTCGCTATTTCGCGAGGGCGATCTGAAATATCAATCTGCCTCTACTCCTAGACTATAGGACTGGACTCGAACGGCTTCGGAAGCGAACCTCCGACAGGCGCCGACGGCCAGATCTTGAGGCTACCTAGTGACCCCACGTTTGTGACCCCAAAGCCCCAAAACAATCTGTTTTTGAGCCACTCCCACTTGCGGTTTCGGTCCTTCAAGGTGGGCAATTCAACAGGTCTTCCGAAACCTCGGAGAAAGAATTGGAATTAAAACGCTTTGTCCAAGAATTCTGCGCCACAGCTTCGCGACGCATTTGTTGGAAAATGGCGCTAACATTCGGGTCATTCAAGCTCTCATGGGCCATGCCCGAGTAGATACAACACAAATATACGCCAGCCTCGTCAATATCGATGTGGCCTTAGCCTTCCGCAATTCCCATCCTCGTGCACTAGGAGGTCGTATTTGAAACGCCACAAGAGAAAGGCCAGTACGCTAGGGACAGATGCCAAGAGGGCGATTTGGGAAGCGTTACAACCGTGGTTCATCCCCAAGGATCTGTCGTGGAAAGTCCGGCGGATGCTGCCTCATGAGTACCGCCGTAAGATGAGATATTACTTTGACGATTTCGGATGCCTGAGGTGTGGACGA
>Ga0187876_1002024_pt1 | contig 15814 bp, 13 predicted proteins | sample June2016WEW_17_4_FD_133000 | JGI IMG/M metagenome (GOLD analysis project Ga0187876, IMG submission 133000) | Peatland microbial communities from SPRUCE experiment site at the Marcell Experimental Forest, Minnesota, USA - June2016WEW_17_40 | ecosystem: Environmental > Terrestrial > Soil >...
AGTATTGTAAACCTCGTCGATGAATCGGGGAAGATCAGCAGTCACATCCTCGAAGGTTTCGTAGTCCATCAGATAGACGGCCTCGACCTTCAGTGTCTTCATGAAGCTCTCTGCTTTCGCATTGTCGTAGGGGTTCCCGCGCCGCCCCATCGAACCAACGAGACCGTGGTCGGTGAGCAGGCCGCGGTAGACCTCAGAGGCATATTGCGAGCCGCGGTCCGAGTGGTGAATGCAGCCCTTCGGTGGCTGCCGAGCTCGGATGGCTGCCTTCAGCGCAGCAACTGCCAGGCGCGCATCAATTGAGCGGCTGATCGCATATCCGACTACCCGACGTGACCAGGCATCGAGGATGGCGGCCATATAGACGAAGCCGGCGGCGATCGCGATGTAGGTGATGTCCGCCACCCAGACCTGGTTCGGGCCGTCGAGAATCCTGTCGCGCGCGAGATCGGGGAAGATCGGACCGTCGTGGTCGCTGTCGGTCGTTGCCACGAACCGCTTGCGGCGCTTGGGTTGCAGGTCGTTCTCGCGCATGAGACGGCGGATCTTCTTGGAATTGACGACTATGCCGCGATGGCGCAGTTCGGCGCCAACCCGGCGATAGCCATAGGCTTCGAACTCATCGCAGATCGCTCTCATGGTCGCGACAAGCGCAACGTCGTCAGTCGGCAATGACGGAACGTCGTAGTAGGTGGAGCGAGACAGGCCCATCAGCCGGCATCCGTCGGCGATGGAGAGACCACGGGGCCGGTGATGACGGATGTACTCGCGCTTCTCGGCCGCGGTGCGTTTTTCAGAGCCCCTTTTAGAAACTCGATTTCGAGGGCCTGCCGACCGACCATACGCTCCAGCGCCGCGATCTTTGCCTCGTAGTCCTGAAGCAAATCAGCCGCCTGGGCGTTATCATCGAACGCCCCAGCCTCAAACTTCCACACCCAGATTCGGATGAGGTTGCGTGAGATGTCGTGTCGGTTGGCGAGAGCATGAAGCGTCTCGCCTGCAATGAAGTCCTGGGCGATCTGCCGTTTGAATTCGATGCTGTGGGTGCGGTGCTTGGCCATGGCTTTCATCCTCTGAAAGCCCGGTAGCTCCGGTCAATTCCCAACCTGCAATCTGTCCACCGTCAGGGGCGCACTCCATCTGTGCGAGAAAAAATATTACAAACTTTGCCATCCACGCGCACTTTTGATTCAACGAATCGTCTGTCCAGAGTCGAATATTGCGCGAATTTGCTCTCAGGTCGCCATTCAAGGACTTTACCGCGCCATTACAGCCGAGCCCTCAGTGCGTGCTCGGTACGCGGCCCGCGACCTTCTTACTCCCGTCTATCGCTGGTTTAACGAAGGCTTCGACACGTTCGACCTAAAGGAAGCCAAGACGCTGCTCGATGAGCTGCAGGCCTGACAACCAATTTCGAAACGGCCTCTTAGATTCGCTGATTTGAGACAGGCGCGCAAGAAGGCAACCCCGATCCGAGTCACGTTTCGACCAGCTATGCCGAGCGGCAAAACCTCACACAGCGAATGAGTAGCCGACGCTTTACCCGATTCACCAACCCCCTGCGATGGCTGCCGGTGTCATGTCGCGCCTCTGGGAGATTGGTGATATGGATGTATTGGAGGCTTGGGAGGTGACAAAATTGAAGGAAAACATGCTGTGAGTTGGACAATAGAGTTCGGTCAAAAAACCCCTAAAGACGGGAGATGGAGTATTATGACCGTCCGTAGTGAAGCTGAGGCTGTTCGCCAAACGAAAGAATATCTCGATATTGGTTTTGTTGTGAACGCAATCAAAAGACCAGACGGGTCAATTGCGCACGATCAAGACCAGTTAAGCGCCCTATATCATGGATTTGATGACTTGGCATTGAAGTTAGCCGAAAAGCGGACGCCGCGAAACTCGCGCGCAGAGGGAGACTTGGAGGGCGGTCGGGCTCGCGACGCCGCATTGAAGGCGGCAAAGAGACGGTGGAGCCAAAAAGGTGGCTCACAGGATTGATCCCCGAGCGAATGCGGCTACGCGATCCAAGGCGTTGCAATGACTTGGCGATCGATCCTTAACGTTGCTATCCGTTGGTTTGTTTGTGGCGCCCTCGTTGGCATTCTCGTCGAGCTTGGAATTATATGGGGGACGGGCAACCCGAAGCGGTGGCAAACGCCCGGGGCTCTTTTGACCACAATGTTCATAGTAGCGACTGCCGGTATGATGATCGGGATTCTCCGACATCAGATGCTGGGAAATTCAAACTGAGGCACTACCGACCCTGGAAGGCGCTCGGCCCGCGAGCTTGGCGTGCTTAACCCGCATTCCCCGGATGATGCATTGAGTTGCGCAGTCCGCACGCCGATTCAGATATAGGCATCAGCACCTTATCCTGGATCAAGCGAGGCGCGTCGGCACCACCATGATAGAAACAAAAGGAACTGTGATGGGCCGCATGGAATGTTTCATAGGCGGCACAGCCAACCCAGATGAAAAGTTTAGTGTTGTTCTCCAAATCGGCATCCCACGTAGTCGAGGTTGTAATGTTAACTTGAGTAAGGTTGAACTCTTGCGGAATGTATGCGGACGGGAAAACCGCGAAATTGCCAGGGTCGGGTTGCGTTTTCTTGCAATGATCCCAGTGGTCTTTCAGATACCTTTCGATTTTGTCGCCGCTGAGTGGTGGCGCTGCGGTCAAAAAATCATTTGTGACGAGTATATTGAGCGCCGGTTCATGTCCTGTGTTATCAAATCCGACTTTCACTTTTACCGGCAGCCCTATCACGGCCTCGTCTATAAGACCTACTCTGGGAGCGAGCCACGCGCGATTAGCGGCGACCAGAGTTTCACGCAGTGTTCTGTCTGTACTGTCCAATGCGCTCCACTGCCAAATGGCAATCCACGCGATCAACGCCGTAGCTATTGCAAGAATCAAGCTATCAATGGATTTGAGAAATTGGATTATCAAACAAGTCCAGCGTACAATGAAACGCCACGCAGCCATCAGGCACTCTTTTAGGTATTTCATTGTCGGTGAAAGTTCTTCTTTTCGCTTCCGCTTCTTACGCTTCATCTTGGACTTGGTGCTGTGCTTGGTCCGGTAGAGGCGCTTTTCGTCACTAGCGTTTCCGCCAGTGAGCGGTTGAGGTGTTCTCACCATTAACGGTTAATAGTGAGGCCCGCAAATGTTGGTGACAAACCGCTGGGAGCGGACTTTTACGGGCGGTCGGCCTTTCGGTTCCACAGCCCCCGCAACAACTTCGCACCGAAGATCAAGAAAACCGGTATAATTATCAGGCTGCCAAACCGACCGGCGACAGCATACGCCAGAAGTCCAGACGCGGTGCACCAACCATCGGCTCGTCTAGCTCGGCGACTTCGAGACCGAGCACGGCCAAGCGGATCGGCGGTCGGGCGGCGGTGGCTCGCCGCTTGATGCGCGTCGCGCTATCGCTTCGGTGGGTCCTTCGGTCTGTTGTGTTTCGGGACGCGAACGCGAGGGTTATCGAGGAGGTGTAGAGCCTCAGTCCAAACATCTTTGGCGGACGAATCGCGGTCCTGAGCCACGCGTAGAATTTTGCGCAACGCCTCCTGAAATTCTTGCTTACGCTGCTCTGGTGTTTCGCCAACTGGGATAGCTTCTGCTTGCGATGCATGCGCTTCAGCTTCGCTGATCGCATGATCGATGTTGATTCGGAAGCCTTCGGTGCCGGGCGTTTCCCTACCCAAAATCGTGCAAAGATTGTCGATCAATTCGTGCCATCGACCCTGCAGTTTTAAAAACGCAGACTTCAACGACTGCCCGTCGAATAAAAATCGGCAGCCGTGGTCTCGGGCGAATCTAGTGGCTGCGGTTCGCGTGCTTTCGTCAATCACACCCGCCGCTTCACCGGGCGGGAACAGCATCCCGAGCGTTGCTTCATCTATTTCGGTGCTATCGCCGGGAATTAGGTCGTCGAGCACTTGTCCCATCATTTCCCGATCCATGATCGCTCTCCTGGATACGAACGCGTCTTCACTCTTCGCGCAGTAGTTCCGGCAGCTTGGCGAAGTTCGCCGTCATGCGGCGGGCCTCATCGCGCGAGAGCCGATTGCGACCCAAGGCTTTTTTAATGTTGCAGGGCACGCCAGTTTTCATAATTCCGCCTTCTGTTCGATCTAGGCTAGCACCTTGGGATGTCGGGCACTGGAGAGTGCCCATGTCAGCACAAATCTTTAGACGCTATGACGCCTTTGAGATCATGATGCTAGCAGGGGCTTTCTAGGCATTCTGCGGGTCCATTATTTTTCGTTATTTAATTCGGTACCTACGGCGGCATTTGTCGGCGGTTGCTTGGGTCCACTACGTGAGCGATGCAGCGTAATGTCCGGAGTCGGGGCAAAGCGGAAGTGCCGGGCGCTCGCTCGATACGACGCATTGAGCCGTCGTCATAGGCGATCAGCCTTCCCTGCCTCGGGAACCGATGGAAGGTTTTTTTCATGTCAAAACGCAACTGAGAAATGCTGCCTAATACGGAAGGCTGCGAAGGGGGCGTTTCAGGCAGCCATGTGCCGAGTCTGCGATGCCATCACCGTCTGCTCCGCCACCGTCTTCATTAGCGACACTTCATGAAGCGGACGCTTTTGGACCATGGCCAATGCCGCCGCATAAAACTCCTGCCATCGTTCATCACTTTTAGTCTGATACAGAATATAGGCCGCCCATGCTGCAGCCTGTACCCACCATTCCCGTCGCGGTTCGAGCACCTTCTCCAGAATAAGTGCCTCGCGCTTCTTGCGTGCGGCGTAATTACCAGTCAGCGCCGCATCGACCTCGTCGCCAACTTCGAACCAGCTATCCAAGAAGCAGTAGTCATTGCCGAGGTCAGACCCCTCTGCCAACAGATCTTTGAATGCGTTGGCGCTAATCGCGCGGCCATCGGGGATCATATCGAGTAGCGATGCCGCACTTATAAGCTCCGGCTGAACCGAAGAGACGCCGACAGCTTCAAGAAATTGCACCAGTCCGAATGGCGGCATCAAACCAGTCTGATGCCCGAGCGCCAGGAAATGACCGACCGAAAGCCGTATAAAGTCTGGAGGGATCGTGAACTGGTCCATCTGGCCCGCTTCGAAAAATGTTTGCTCAATCTCCTTTGTCGTCATTCCTTCCCGCGCCCACGCATCGCGCACACCAAAGCCGTGCTTGAGCACCATGCTTCCTAGAGTATTTTTGCGCTTGCTACGGCAATGCGCGAGCACACCAATCGCTCCGGATCCATCGACGCCGGTGCTCACCAATTGGCGAATTTCAACCTCATCCCATTGCGCTGGCGACACGCTTTTCCTGCGTGCGGTGGAAATAGCAGCGTCAAGCGCCGCGCGGCTATCTTCCGGCAGCCAATTGCGCATCGTGATCATGCGGCGCAGCATGGTCGGCGACACTTTGCCTTGCGTGCGGCGTCCTCAATGGCGTTTGCAAAGGCTTTTCGAACAGATGCTATTGGATCCAATAGCCAGCCGATGGAAGCCTCAACGGCAGCTGCCTCGCCGGAAAACAGGAGCGCTGCGGCCATCACAGAGCGGTGCTCGTCAGGCAACCCTTCCGAAGTCTCCGCCAGAAAAGAATGGAGCACGAACGGATCACCATCTGCTTGCTTCACGAGGTCGGCGACAAAGCCAAACAGATCGGCGGAGTCAGCGAGATTGAAATCAACAGCATTCGCCTTGCCAACTTCTTCGAGCAAATGCTCGACAAACCCACGCAACTCTTCGCCAAGGTCGAGTTTGGCAGTACTAAAACACTGAACGAGAAATAAGATAGTAGCAGGATCATGCGCCCTATTTTGGATTGCCATAACTAACCGCTTGCGAACGCTTTCTGCGAGTTCAGATGCGGTCTGATAGCCTGACTCGATATCGAAGCGCAGAGCCTCTAAAGCTTGGCCGAACAGAAAGCCAAAAGAATCAACCAATGATTCGTTGGATTGCTTCTTCGCAGCCTCCTCCAACGTAAGGTCCAGCAGTTCGATTGCAGAGTTCTGATAATCTGCGAGCACCTCAACTGCCTGTTGAGCATTCTTGGATACGCGGCCGCTTGCGATATCCTTCTGCACTAACCGCGCCAGCCGAATAAGTTCCGTCTTCGTCGCTTTCATGCCGGCAGCTCCAGCGAATCGTGAGAATGTTAGAAAAGCACAAGCATTGGTAACTCGGGATCGGTGGCCCAATCAACGCGACGCGTCCAATGATATTTGGATAAGTTCAGAAATTACACAGCGCGCGGACTGAGAGCGCGGGGACCGATCCGTACCGAGAGACTCAAAAACGTTCGCAAATCAGTGCTGACGTTGGATTCCAGTTGTTCCCGCTGCCCCGAGATATCTTTCGAAAGTGCGGGGGCTGGCCCCACGAAAATAGTTTCAAAATCAGTCGCTTACGAGTTCCGTACTAAATCCGCGCAGTCGGGAGGTTTAGAGACAAATGGCCTGAGAGACAGAATTTTGAGTCTTGGCCGGTGCAGCGCGGTGCGGGGGGGACGAGCCCGTGGTAATTGGGCTTCTACACTGCCGTTGCGTCAGCGCCGATGAGGTCAATAGCGTGGCAAAACCCGTCAGCGCCTCGCGCGCGCGTCGACAAGATGGATCGAAAGCGGCGTGACTTCATCACGGCGCCTCACTCGCATGGCAGCTCGCGGCACGCCCTACGACCCATCACCTGTCTCGGGTTGCCCCGGCGCGAAAAGCCCGCATCAGCGTGGCCGTGTACCCTATTGTGTACCCTAGCTCAGAGAACGACTAAACCGCATCAAGCGCAAAATCGTCATAAGTTGTTGATTTTATTGGCGCGCCCGAAGAGATTCGAACTCCTGACCCCCAGATTCGTAGTCTGGTGCTCTATCCAGCTGAGCTACGGGCGCGGTGCACGTCGTGCGGGGAAAATCACCGGCTGCCGGTGCCGCCTGCGACGCGCGCCATAGCTATAGCGTTCACCGGCTATTGGCAAGCGCCGGCGGTGGGCCGGCGCCGCCCCGCCGTCTACGCGCGCGGCACGGCCTGGCACCCTCAGCTCTTTGTCTCCGCCGCGACCTCGCCGATGACGGTGTTGGCGCGCCGGAAGCCTTCCGCCGCGATCGGAATGCCGGCGTAGACGCCGGCCTGCAGCAGAATTTCCGCAATCTCCTCCGGCGTCACGCCGTTGTTCAAGGCACCGCGAATGTGCACCTCGAACTCATGCCAGCGGGCCATCGCCGCCAGCATGGCGACGTTGAGCATGCTGCGGGTCTTGTGGGAAAGACCGTCCCGCAGCCAGACATTCCCCCAGCACTGCGTCTGCGTGAACTCGATGAAATTCTGGGTAAACGCATTGGCTTGTTGCTTGCCGGAATCCACGTATGCCGCTCCGAGCACTTCGCGGCGAACCTTGGCGCCGAGCTTCGCGCGTTCCGTCAATGAGTCTGGCAAGGCCATCGTAATCTCTCCGTCTTGTAGGGGTTGGCAGTAAAAGCGGCGCTGCATGGTATGATATAACAATTATGTATCGCGAATGCCGCGGAGCGGAACCGTGTGGCGACCATCGCAACGAATACGGTTCAAAGCCTCGGCCGGGCGCGTGCCGTCCGCGGCGGAAGCCCGCGCATCGCGTTTGTTCTCCCCGATCCAGATCGGTCCGATCGCGCTCGCACAGCGAACGTGGGTTCCGGCCATGGTGCCGTGGCGGGCGACCGAAGAGGGCTACGTCACCGAGGAGGTCATCGAATGGTACGAGCGCTTCGCGCAAGGAATGCCGGGCGCAATCGTGGTGGAGGCCACCGGCATCCGCGATGTGCCGAGCGGGCCGCTGTTGCGCATCGGGCACGATCGCTTCCGGCCCGGGCTCGCTCGCCTGGTCGAGACGGTCCGCCGCGCCAGCCTGGGCCGCACGCGTCTTCTCATTCAGCTGATCGACTTCCTCGACATCCGCCGCCGTCCCGATCCCGGCAAGTTTTTCGACCGCTTCCTCACCGTCACGGAACAGCATCGTGCGGCGCTGGGCGAGCCGCGCCTATCCGATGCCGAGCTTCGCGCCCGCCTGCGCAGCATGAGCGAGGATGAACTCGCGCGCGTGCTCAGCCCGGCCGAATTTGAAGCGCTGCAGTTCGGCTATCGCGAGCGTGTCACCGACCTGCAGCATGCGCATATCCGCAGCCTGCCGCAGGTGCTGCCGGGCTTGTTCGCCGAAGCGGCCTGGCGCGCCGAGCACGCGGGTTTCGACGGTGTCGAGCTGCACTATGCGCATGCCTATACCATGGCGTCGTTCCTATCGCGGACCAACACCCGCGCGGACGGCTATGGCGGGTCGCGCGAAGGCCGCCTTCGGCTTCCCCTCGAAGTCTTTGCCGAGGTTCGCCGCCGCGTCGGCAAAGCCTTTGCCGTCGGCTGCCGGTTCCTGGCCGACGAATGCATCGAAGGCGGCAGCGGTGTCGACGATGCCGCGTATTTCGGCGTCGCGTTTGCGCGCGCGGGCATGGATTTTCTCTCGACGTCGCGCGGCGGCAAGTTCGATGACGCCAAGCAACCCGCCGTCGGCGTCGCTGCCTATCCCTACACCGGCCGCAGCGGCTACGAGTGCATGCCGCAGTTCATTTCCGACGCATGCGGGCCGTTCGGCCGCAACGCCGCGCCGACCGCGGCCATCCGCAAGGCGATACGCGATGCCGGCAGTGTCGTGCCGGTGGTGTGCACCGGCGGCATCCACAACTTCGAAATGGCGGAAGATTATTTGGCGCGCGGCGTCTGCGATATCGTCGGGGCGGCGCGCCGGTCGCTCGCCGATCCGGACTGGTTTCGCAAAACCCTGCTCGGTTTTGGCGCCACTGTGCGGATATGCGAATACACCAATTATTGCGAAGGACTCGACCAGAAACACAAACCGGTCACCTGTCAGCTGTGGGATAAGCTCGCTTCGTCAGGCGCGGAAAGGCGCACGCCCGACGGCAAGCGGCGGCTGACCGCGCCGGCGTGGAGTCCGCCGGATTAACGTGGGGAAAATCGCCGACCGGTTGGCGCGCTGCAGGCGCGGCGTCAGGCTATCAGCGCTCTTTTGACGACTCGCGGCCGCAGCAACCGCGCGATGTCCTGCAGGCGGCGCGGCGGGCTGAACAGATAGCCCTGCATCTCGGTGCAGCCGAGGAACCTGACCTGTTCCAATTGCTGCTGCGTCTCGACGCCTTCGGCGGTCGTCATGATGCCGAGGTTTCGCGCCAGGCCGGCGATCGCCTGCACGATCGCGCGCGCATCCTCGCCGTCGGCGAGACCGCTGATGAAACACCGGTCGATCTTGATCTTGTCGAATGGAAAGCTGCGCAAATAACTGAGCGAGGAGTAGCCGGTGCCGAAATCGTCCATGGATATTTTTACGCCGAGCTCACGCAATCGATGCAACGTGGCGAGCGTCAATTCGGTGTTTTGCAGCAGCACGGATTCGGTCATTTCGATCTCCAGCCGGTGCGCCGGCAGGCCTGATGAGGCCAGCGCGCCGACGATGACCGGTACGAGATTTTCGTTCATCACTTGGATCGGCGACAAGTTCACCGCGACCTTGACGTCATCTCGCCACCGCGCCGCATCGGCACAGGCCTGCTTGAGCACCCACTCTCCGAGCGGAACGATCAGGCCGATCTCTTCGGCAACCGGGATGAATTCCGCCGGTCCGATCATGCCGCGCTCGGGATGATGCCAGCGCAGCAGCGCTTCGCACGACGTCACTTCATCTTTTTGCAGGTCGACGAGAGGCTGGTAGTAAAGCTCGAACTCGCCGTTGGCCAGCGCCGCGCGCAACGCCAGCTCCAGCGTCCGCCGCGCCTTCATGCGGGCGTCCATTTCCGGCTCGAAGAAGCGGTATGTGCCGCGGCCATTGGCTTTGGCTCCGTACAAGGCCATGTCCGCGTTCTTCAACAGCTCGGTCGCCTCGGTGCCGTCGTTCGGCGCCACCGCAATGCCGATGCTGGCGTCCACCATCACGGTATGGCCCAACAAATTGTAGGGCGCCCGCAGCATCTCGCAGATGCGCCGCGCCAGCGTTGCGGTATCGGTCGCTTGGTCAATGCCGGTCTGAACGACCGCAAACTCGTCACCACCGACGCGCGCCACGGTATCGGTCTCGCGAACGCATTCGCGCAGCCGGCTGGCAACGGCCTTCAACAGCTCGTCGCCGACCTGATGTCCAAGCGTGTCGTTGACGGTCTTGAAGCTGTCCAGATCGAGGCAGAGCACGGCGAGGCGCTCGCCCCGACTCACACCGGCCAGTGCACGCGCCAACCGCTCTCGGAACAGCATCCGATTGGGCAGGTCGGTGAGAGAATCGTGGCGCGCCATGTGCGCGATCTGTTGTTCCGCCAGCCGCCGCTCGGTGATGTCCTCGTGCGTCGCCACCAACCCGCCTTCCGTCATGGGCTGTATCGATATGGCGATCGTCCGGCCGTCGGGGAGCTCGGAAAAGAAACTCCGACGCTTACCTTGAGCGATCGTGCGCCGGAGGCGTCTCATGTACTGGTCAAAATCGCCGGAAAATGTTCCGCTTTTGGTTGGAGCTCGAGCAATTCGCGGATCGTGCGGCCGGGCATTACCTCTTCGGGCGAAAGCCGATACATCTCGATGTAGCGTTGATTGCAAATCACCAGCCGCCCCGAGGAATCGAACATCAAAAGCGCTTGCGACATGTGGCTGAGCGCGGCATCGAAACGCAGATTCTGTGCGCGTAATTCCGCCTTGCCCTCGCGCAAGGCGGCGGTGCGCTCCTCGATGAGTTGTTCGAGCCCGCGATTGAGCTGGTCGAGCTCGCCGATCATCAACGAGATCGAGCGATCGGTGCGGCGGCGATCGTTGTCCGACTGCTCGTAGGCGGCGGAGACGAGCTCAAGCAGCGTCTGCAGATTGACCTCGCCGGAGGCCTTTGCCGCTTTCCCGAGCTGTCTCGCCAGGAGCTTATGCACGAACGTTATCCCGCGGCTTCGGCGATGGTGGTGACCGTCATGGTCTGGTTGTGCAGCTCGCAGACGCCGGACGCGCGGTGCGGCGAAATTTCCCCGTAAGAGTAAAAGCCAAGCCGCGGAACCTGCGAGCCGATCTCGGCGCCCGCGGCCTCCAATTCGTCCAGGGTGTGCTGACCCATCAACAGGCGGCGTCCGATGCAGCTCACGAGAATCGCGAGTTGGTCGCCGCTCCGGTCCTGCCCGATCCCGTCGGCGGCCTGGCGCGCGGCCTTGGCGGCGCCGGCGGCCAGTCGGTCGAAATTCCCGCGCATCAGCTGCGCCGTCCAGCCCTCGGGAACGTCGCCGGCAAACGTCATGGAGCGCGCCTCGTGGTCGACGGCAAGGACCGTTCGGACGATGTCGTGGTCGGGCCGCTCGCAATTGAAAATGCGCAGCGGAAACAACAGAGCGCTGCTGGGCAGGCCCTTGGCGTCGTCGCCCAGATAGCGCTCGTAGAGATCGAGCGCCGGGCCGCCATCGAGCTCGAATAAGATATTGCCGCGCGACCGGGTAATTTGCCGGCGTGGTCCGAACTCGTCCCAGCCGCCGGCGCTGCCGTGGCCGATGCGCACCGCCGATCCGTAGAAGCCGACCGCCGCGACCATCTGCTTGCGCGGAGCGAAGTCGGCACCCACCAGCGTTTCCCGGAACTCAGCGCCATCGCCGGCCAGTCCGCCGGTGACCGAGACCCGATCGCCGACCGCGCCGGTAATTCCGGCAACGAGCGCGCTGCCATTGACGTTCAAGCCATCCGACAGAACAAAAATTCCAGCAAGATCGGGCGCCGCCAAGGCCCGGCCAATCGCGTCCCCGCACGCATGCGAACGCTCCGGCGACGGCGCCGGCTCGCAGGCGAGACGAAGCTTGGTCGCGTCGAAGCCGATGGCGGCGGCAGCGATCTCGTCGTCGGTGACGTCGTCGTTGCGAATCTGACCGCCAGTGCTGCAACCCAATATGTGCGCATCCGGGAACATCGCGCGCAGTTCGTGATAGCGCGCGCCACAGGCCAGCGCTGAGCGTCCACCGAACAAAAAAACAAGATCGGCGTTTCGCCGGTCGGCGGGAACGGCGGTCCAGCCGGCGCCCTCGCTCCAGGACAGTTGATTGACCCGCATGGCGTTACTCCCAGTAGAAGTAACAACAGTATTATTATGTACTTGTCTAATTGTTAGACCTGAAAATTCAGTTATCTCAAAAAGTTCCACACTTCATCAATCATCAACCTTGTTGAGCCGCCAGGAAATATTATCGAACTCCTCGGGAACACGCCCGGTGGGATCGTCGACAAGGCCAAAAACGCAAGCCTTGCCGCGCTGGGATCGCTGATGCGCCGGGTCGGACATCAGGTTTCGGAGCTGGCGGCGTAGCGAGCCGGCGAAGGCGCAGCTTGCTTCCTGGGAGGTCACCCGGGCGGATCGCGCCGCGACCCTCCAACCCAAGCCGTTGAGCGGAGTGATTGAATCTTTCAATTCTTTGCTGTGACTTGGTTACAACTCTTTGGAAGAAAGTGCTGAAAATTTTAAATTTCCGGGTGCCTGCGTGGGGCGGAGCCGCTAGATCGACGCTTCGATTCGAGGAACCCCCCATCAAAAAACTTCTCCTCGCTTTATTTGCGCGTAAGGGGCCAAAAATGACCAATTCGAAGCGTGTTGCAGGACTGGTCGGTCCCACCCTCGTTGCGATCGCAGCGTCGGAAATGATCAATCCCGATATTTGGAGCGCTGTCACTGCGCCGGTCACGTACCAGGCCGGCACGCTCCTGTTTGTGGCCGGCCTTGCCATCGTCTCTGCTCACAATCGGTGGACATGGAGCTGGCCGGTGATCGTGACGCTGGTGGGCTGGTTCGCCATGGGCGGCGGGTTATTCCGGATGTTCGCTCCAGCTCTCGCGCAACGCGGCGCGCAAAATGCCGGCGCCGTGCTTGCGGTGCAAATCGCTCTGCTCGCGATCGGACTTGTATTGACCTTCAAGGCCGTTCGTCGCGACGGCGATAGAGCTTCTGATCGCTGATGCCGCCGGTGTCGCAGTCGGGTATCAGGCCGCCGCTATGGCCTCAATCTCGATCATGAAGTCGGCGCCATAAAGTCTCGACACCTCGATCAACGTCACTGCCGGGGCGGCAGGGGGCGTTGTCGTTGCGAAGAATCGATTGCGCGCTTCCCGATAGAGAGCCAGATGATCCATGTCCGTAAGGAAGACGGTCAACTTGACCAAATTACTGGCGGTGCAGCCGACAGACTTGAGAGCGATGTTCAGGTTTCGGAACACTTGCGCTGCCTGGGCGGCAAAATCATCCTTGCCGATCAGTTTGCCTTCTTGGTTGAGCGCGGTTTGCCCAGCGATGAAGATGATGCGATCAGCACCAACCTCGACAACCTGGGAATAACCGGGCGGCGTGCCAAGTTCTGGTGGATTTAAGGACCTGATTCGAGCGGTCGCATCGCTAGTCATTCGCGGCGTCCCATTTTGATCTGCTCGATCGGACCGCATTCGCTGCGCTGATGCGGTTCCTTGATCTTACCCATGCGCCCGGGCGCGGCGCGCGCTCAATTCCACCGCACGGTCGGGAATGGTGACGCGCAGCGTCGCCCCGATGGTGCCTTCGACCAGGCGGATGTCGCCGCCATGGGCGCGCACCAGCTCGGCGGCGATGGCAAGCCCGAGGCCGGTGCCGCCGGTGCGGGTCGAGCTCTGGAACGCCTCGAACAGATGCGCCCGCGCGCGCTCGGAAAAACCCGGGCCGGTGTCGGAGACTTCGATCACCACCACCGCGCCTTCGCGGCGGCCGGTGATGCGGATCTGGTCGCGGCCGGGATCGCCCGATGCGCGGCTTTCCAGCGCCTGCACGGCGTTGCGCGCCAGATTGAGCAGGATGCGAAACAGCTGGTCGTAGTCGGCTTCGACCGTCAGCCCGCGCTCGACGGCGCTGATCCAGCGAATCGGCGCATCGGGACCGAGGTTCAGCGTCTCGTGCACCTCCTCGACTAGCGGATCGAGCAGGATTTGCCGGCGTTCCGGCGGCGCTTCCTGCAGGCGGCCGTAGGACAGGGTCGATTGGCAGAAAGCGATGGCGCGTTCGAGCGCCTGCATCAGCTTGGGCGCAAAGCGCTGCACGCCGGGATCGGGGATCTTCGCCAGCCGGTCGGAGAACAGCTGCGCCGAGGCGAGCAGGTTGCGCAGATCGTGATTGATCTTCGACACCGCAAGTCCGAGCGCGGCGAGCCGGTTCTTCTGCTGCAGCATCGAGGCAAGCTCGCTCTGCATGGTCGCCAGCTCGCGCTCGGCGACGCCGATCTCGTCCGCACGCGCCGACGGCACGATGATGCGGTCGGCGTTCTCCGGGTCGGCGCGAAACGCCATCATGTTGGCGGTGATCCGGCGCATCGGCCGCACGAATAGATAATGGAGCGCGAGATAGACCAGCGCCGCGGTGATGCCGGAGATGAGCAGCGACATCAGCAAGAGATCCGCCGAATAGCGCAGCATCGCCTTGCGCAACGGCGGCTCGTCCATGACCAGCTCGATGTATTCGCCGCCCATCGGGGCGGGGCCGATTACGCGCATCACATCATTGCGGGTGTCGAGCATCATTTCGACCGCATCGACGATCGCATCGAAGTCGCTGACGTTGCGCATGTCGAAGCTATGCGTGACCGGCGGCGGCATATCGCCGACCGCGAGCAGGCGGCGGCGCGAGCCCATCTTCAGCGCGACGGCGCGCGCGCCGATGCTGTCGAGAATCTGCTTGGCGAGTCTGTCCGACACTACCCCATTCGGGGCGGCATCCAGCACAAGCGCCGCGGTGTTGGCGCTGTTGAGGCGGTCCTTGAGCCAGTTCACCCGAAAATTGGCGACCAAGGGCACATAGATCAGCACCTCCGCGATCATCACGAACAGGATCGTGAGGACGAGGAGCTTTCCGGAAAGCCCAAAACGCGGCACACGGACCGGCTCCGGCCGTGCGGGGGATTCATCATTCATCGGCTGAGCCTTAACCGCGTCAACCAAGGCGACGCAGCCACCCTATGATGCGATGCACCCGAGCACTCGTCAAACCCCGCGTAAAATAGGTAATGGCGGCGCATTTTCCCACCTCGGCATAGGTCGGGTAGGGGACAATGAGGCCGGCGAAGGCGCCGATATTGAGCTTTTGGCTGATGGCGAGCGCCCAGGCGGCGATGTTTTCGCTCGCCTGCGCCCCGACGATGGTCGCGCCGAGAATATTTCCCCTGCGATCGGTAATGACCTTGATGTGGCCGTTCGTCGCTCCCGTGGTCTGCGCGCGGTCGTTCTCGCGATAGGGCCAGCGGAGGACGCGAATGGTGCCGGTGTGTGCGCGCGCCTCGTCCTCAAGGTACCCGACCTGGGCAAGCTCGGGATCGGTATAGGTCACCCGCGGAATGGCGCGATGGTTTATCCTGACCGGAAGGCGGAACAGCGCGTGGCGGACGACGAGCCCGCCGTGGTGATTGGCGACATGGGTGAATTTGGGCCCACCGGTCACGTCGCCGATCGCATAGACGCGCTTGTTGGTCGTGCGCAGACGCTTGTCGACCATGATGCCGTGCGGCGCATAACGGATGCCGGCGGCGTCGAGATCAAGCTCGTCGAGGCTCGGCCGCCGCCCCGCAGCGACCAGAAGGTGCGTGCCTTCGATCGTCTCCCCGCCCTCGGAAGCAGCGCCTTCCGATTTGCCGATGACGACCTGGACGCGCGCCAGCACACGGCGCACCTGCGCGATCTGCACCCCCGTGCGCAGCCTGATGCCCTCGCGGGCGAGTGCGTCGAGCACGATGGCCGCGCATTCGGGATCGTCGCTCGCGAGCGGCGTTGCCGCTTCG
>Ga0187876_1002033_pt1 | contig 15751 bp, 16 predicted proteins | sample June2016WEW_17_4_FD_133000 | JGI IMG/M metagenome (GOLD analysis project Ga0187876, IMG submission 133000) | Peatland microbial communities from SPRUCE experiment site at the Marcell Experimental Forest, Minnesota, USA - June2016WEW_17_40 | ecosystem: Environmental > Terrestrial > Soil >...
CCATTTGGTTTTTCTCCACCGCCAACGCGTTGGTCGCGTTGTAGTGAAAATACTTTTGCAACTCCGGATCGAGCTGCTTCAATTTGGCATTGGCCATCCCGCCGGAGTAAGTGAAGCAAATGTCGGTGGGCGTAACGACTGTGACGGTCACGTTGCTATAAGTGTCGTTACCCACCTTGAGCATGGGCAATTTTTCATCCGCGCCAACCTTCGGCGCCATCATCAACAGTCCCAGTGCCAGGCATGTCTGCAAACGCAGGTTCCGCCGATGATTTGATCCGCGATCCAATTCATAGCGCATATAATTTATATTTCGCAAGTGAGGCTGACCTCTGCACCGATTCGGGATGCAAATTGTCCGGCTATTGGCAGCATCACGCGTACCACAAACTGCCTTTGTGTCGCGCAGCCGGCTGCCGCTTCTCCCTCTCCATGAACCGGAACATCCAACATCCAATGAAAGCAAAGAGCCCTCACCTCACCCTGACCCTCTCCCCTCCCATCCGATGGGAGGGGAGAGGGAACAGCCAGCGGGCAACATTCATTTTCGGAACTCGCCGGGCATCGGCAGGTTCAGGGGTTCAATGTGCGGTTTTATCGGGGAAATCTCTCCCCGCCAAAGTGGAGAGGGCTGGGGTGGGGGTATATTTACCCCCCTGGAGCCGTACCGCCGTCCCAAGGCAATAAAGACGGAGCTTTTCTCATTTTCGAGCCGTGACAAAGCCGTGACAAGCCGTGACAATTCAATGTGGAGTGCGGCGACGTGTCGCGTCGAAACAAAGCGCGGACATGTCCGCGCACTCCCCAAAACCTGCGGGTGGACATCCGGTTCATGGCAAGGACAGGCGTGAAAATCAAAAGCTGGGCAACAGCAATCCAATGAAAAGCGGTGGTGAACCACACGCACTCTAAACGCTTCGCGAAAGCCGTGGTTCCCCGGTGGTCGCGCCAGCGTGTGGAGTGCGGCCGCTTCAGCGCCGCTTTCGGCAGCGTGCCGGCTCGATCCTGCCGACAGGGAATCCTTCATCCGATGTCGGGGTTCAGGTTGCCTTACAAATTTGTAATTTGGCAGACATATTCCAGTAATCTTGAAATGGCTCTAATGGGTAAAAGTTAACCAAACAAAACCGAACAAAGGAAAAACGAACATGAGAACCATTTTTAATTTATCGCGCGTCCGCGAGGCGGCCCTGGGCCTTGCGGGTGGCGCCTTGGTGGGCGGCGGCGTTATCGTCCTGGCCCAGTCATCCGAATCCGGTCCCAAACCGGTGGACTTGAACATTCCCGTGCAGGAGACGCAAGTACCCCGCGACAGTTTGCCGCGAGGCAGCTACGCGCCCATCGTGGAAAAGGTGTCACCGGCGGTGGTCAAGATTGAAACGACCACCACCATCCAATCCCCGAACATCGAGGAATTCCCGGGGTTCAATGATCCCTTCTGGCAGCAGTTTTTCGGGCATCAATTCGGCCCGGCTATGCGGCCCCGCGGCCCGGAAGTTGAGCATGGCCTGGGTTCGGGCGTGATCGTGACGGCGGACGGTTACATTTTGACTAACAATCACGTGGTGGACGGCGCCAAGGAGGTGAAGGTGACGCTGCCCGACGGACGCAACTTCACGGCCAAAGTAGTGGGGCGCGACAAGAAGACGGACATCGCGGTCGTCAAAATTGACGCGAAGGGTCTGCCAGTGGTCCCCATGGCCGACAGCCGCAACGTGAAGGTGGGCGACGTCTGCCTGGCGGTGGGCAACCCCTTCGGCGTGGGCGAGACGGTGACCGAAGGCATCGTGAGCGCCAAGGACCGCGGCAATATGGGCATTGAGGATTATGAGGATTTCATCCAGACGGACGCGGCGATCAATCCGGGCAATTCCGGTGGCGCGCTGGTGGACATTGACGGCCGATTGATCGGCATCAACACGGCCATCCTGAGCCGCTCCGGCGGAAGCCAGGGCGTAGGCTTTGCCATCCCGTCGGACCTCGCCCGCAACGTCATGGAGAGCCTGGTGCAATACGGCCACGTGACGCGCGGTTATTTGGGCGCGATGATTCAAGACGTGACGCCGGACCTGGCGTCGGAGTTCAACCTCAAGAATAGCGGCGGGGCGTTGATTGGCGAAGTGGTTCCCAATGGGCCAGCCGATCAGGCCGGATTCAAGGACGGTGACGTGGTGGTGAAGTTCAACGGCGAGGAGGTGACGGACAGCCGCAATCTGCGACTGGACGTAGCCAGTGTGAAACCCGACACCAAAGTGCCGGTGGAGATCATCCGCAACGGCGAGCAAAAGACGCTGGAAGTGACCGTTAAACAACAGCCGGGCACGGACCAACTGGCGGAGAACGGAAGCAGCAGCGACACTGGCACGCTCAACGGCGTTGGGGTGGGCGACCTGGACCAGCAGGCCCGTCAGCAATACAACATACCGAAGGACGTCACGGGCGCTTTGATAACGCAGGTGGATCCCACGTCGCCGTCCGCCGAAGCCGGTCTGCACGCCGGCGAGGTGATTGAGTCCATCAACCGGCATCCGGTGAAGAACGCCGACGAGGCCGTGCAGTTGACTGAGCATGGGTCGGGCAAGACGCTGGTGCGGGTGTGGGACCGTAACGGCAGCCATTATGTGGTGGTGGACGAAACCAAACAAACCGGCTGATTCCATTTGAGCACACAAGGCCATGAGGTGGGAGCGCCGGCGTTTCGCCGGCGCTTTATTTATGTAGGTTTATGATTAAGAGTTGCGGATTCCCCATTGTAACGTGGTCACTTGGCGTTCATCATGTGCGAAAACGTGCGCATACTGGTGGTTGAAGATGACGAGAAGATCGCCTCGTTTGTCGTCAAGGGCCTGAAACAAAACGGCTACGCGGTGGACCACAGTCCGGATGGGGAACGGGCGCTGGCGCTGGCCGCCACGGTGGCCTACGACGCGGCGGTGGTGGACTTGATGCTGCCCAAACTCGATGGCCTGCAGGTGATCCAGCAGCTTCGGGCCAAGGGAGTGCGCGTGCCGGTGCTCATTCTGAGCGCCCGGGTGTCGGTGGACGACCGCGTGAAGGGCTTGGAGGCGGGCGGGGATGATTATCTGACCAAACCGTTCGCCTTTTCGGAATTGCTGGCGCGCATTCAGGCGCTCATCCGCCGCGCCACGCAAACCGCCGAGCCCACCAGCTTGACCGTCGGCAACCTGACGCTGGATTTGCTCACGCGGGAAGTGCGGCGCGGGAGCGAGCCGATTGAATTGCAGCCGCGCGAGTTTGCGTTGCTGGAATATTTCATGCGCAACCCCAACCGCGTGGTGACCAAAACCATGATACTGGAGCACATTTTTGACTTCAGCTTCGACCCGCAGACCAACGTGGTGGACGTGCTGGTCCACCGGCTGCGGAACAAGGCCGATCCGGACAAGCAGTTCATCCAGACCATCCGGGGAGTGGGTTATGTTCTCAGACCTGCTTAAAGCCACGCAACGCAACTTCGGGGTCCGGCTGGGGCTCTGGTATGCCTTCGTGTTCGCCGCCAGCAGCGTGGCGTTGCTGATGATCGCCTATTACGTGCTGGCCGCAGCGATTGGGCGCAAAGACCGGGAGGTGGTCCAGGCGCGGTTGCAGGAATATGCGGCCATTTATCAAGCGGCCGGATTGGCCGGGCTGCAAAACGCGGTGCGGTCGGAAACTGGCGATTCCAAGACCTATTACATCCGCGTGGTCAATCCCGGGAACGAGGCCACGTTCGTCAATGTTCCGCAAGATTGGGTCACCTTCCGGGACATTCCCGCTGGCTTGTTCAATCTTCGCCAGCCTGTCATTCGCATACCCAAAGACGAGGAGAAGGACTTGCTCATCGGCACGCTGGCGATGCCGGACAACTCGCTGTTGCAAGTGGGGCGCAGCACGTACAGCCGCGCGGCGGTGCTCGATCCCTTGCGGCGGGATTTTATCGTGTTCGGCAGCGTAACCATTCTGCTGGGGTTTCTGTCCGGCGCGTATTTTGCCTATCGCGCCATGCGGCCCATCCGCCAGGTGGTGGTCACCGCGCGCTCCATCATCCAAACCGGCCGGCTCGATGCGCGCGTGCCGATGCGCCCGTCAAATGATGAACTGGACGAAATGGTCCAACTGTTCAATACGCTGCTCGACAAGAATGAGGCCTTGATCCGCGCCATGCGGGAATCGCTGGACAACGTGGCGCATGATTTGCGGACGCCGCTGACCCGCCTGCGTGGCCGCGCCGAACTGGCCCTGCAGGCGCAGGCCGCGCCCGACTCCGCACAGGAGGCGCTGGCTGATTGCGTCGAGGAATCCGAGCGCGTCTTGACCATGCTGAATACGTTGCTGGACATTACGGAGGCGGAATCCGGCATGATGAAATTGCAACGCGAGCCGGTTGACCTTTGCGGGCTGGTCCGCGAAGTGATTGAGCTTTACGAATACGTGGCCGACGAGCGGAAGGTGGCGGTGCAGGCGGACTTGCCGGCGGCTTGCGCGGCCCCGGTGGACCGCAACCGCATGCGCCAGGTGTTCGCCAACCTGCTTGACAACGCTCTCAAGTACACGCCGGAAAATGGCCGTGTCACGATATCCATCACCGACGAACCGGCCCAGGCCGTGGTGCGGTTCCGCGACACCGGCATCGGGATTCCGCCGGAGGAACAGGATAGAATCTGGGCGCGGCTGTATCGCGGCGACAAGAGCCGATCCCAGCGCGGGCTGGGATTGGGATTAAGCCTCGTCAAAGCCATCGTGGAAGTCCATCAAGGGCAAGTCACTGTGGCAAGCACCGCGGGCCAGGGCTCCGAATTCACCGTCCGGCTGCCGAAAGCACCAATCAAGAATGGCAATGGTACGCGAGCAAGCGTCATTGCGGCTGCGATTCCAGCCGGTTCGGTTCGCGCGTAGCAGCCTGTTGAAAAAACTGATTTTTGTAGGAGACGAGGTGACGAGTCTCAAATCTCCTGGGATTTTGAGAGACAAGTCAGAGACTCCTTACGTCGTCTCCTACTTTTTCAACAGGCTGTTAACGGATTTTGAGCTTGCCGCAGTCCGGGCCGGGAAGTTATTCGTGATGGCATGATAAAAAGGATTATGAGCATTCCATTCATCAGACTACGATGCGTTTCAACCTTGTTGCTGGCCCTGAGTTTGGGCGGCGGGGCACTGGCGGCCGACTATGGCAATTGGATCAATATCACGCCCTCGGCGGATTTGGCGGGCTGGACGCGCATCGCCATCCCGCCCACCAATGCGCTGGGCCGCGCACAGTGGCACGTGGACACGGCGCGCCAGGTGCTGGTGTGCGACGGTGATGGCGGACACGAGATGCTGCGTTTTGACCGGGAATTGACGAATTGCGTCTTTCACGTGGAATGCTGCTTCATCCCGGTAACCGGCACGAAAACGAATTACAACAGCGGCATCTTCATTCGCAATTCGGCGGACGGCCGGGTCTGGCACCAGTGCCAGTTGACCATGGATGGCGGCTATCTGTTTGGCGTCACGCCAGACGACGGGAAGACGAAACATTTCAAAGCACCTGCCAGCCAGTTGCTCATGAAGCCGCCCGGCGAATGGGATAACGTTGACGTGAGGGCGCAGGGACCAGTGCTGACTGTGGTGATGAATGGCGTCGAAGTGTGCAAGTACAGTACTTGCGGGATGCCTGCCGGTTATATTGCGCTGGAAGCCGAATATTACCACATCGAGTTTCGCCATCTCACACTGAAGGAATTGCCGTAGCACGTGTCTGAGATTGTAGCGGCAGGCATCCGTGCCTGCCGTAGAGCCGGGCTTCCCAGCCCGGCGGGAAATTCGTGCGCGAGCCAGGTGACGTCACAAACCTCCAACCATCTCCCGCTATCCACCGCTTTTCCGGGCGGCAGGATGCCGCCCTCTACGGCAGCCAGGATGGCTGCCGCCACATATCTCAGACATTCACCCCGTCGCCAACCGCCGATCAATCATTTTCCTTTGCACCGGCAAAACAAAAACGGCCTTCGTTTCGTGTCACGCGTCACGTGTCACGTCTTTGCGTTTCCGAGTTCGTTGAGCAGATCTTCCACCACCCAGTTGGGGCGCGCGGCCTGCAGACGGTCCGCCGCCGCGCCATGTTCCCACACGGCATAGCGGATGGCTTTGCCGGCGTCGCCCTGCAACGAATGCAATCCCTCCCCGCCCGCCTTGGCTGCGGGCGCGCTACGGCGGACGAACGTCGCAAGATCGCTGGGGAGCGTGGCCGCCAAGAGGCCGGCAAGGTAACCGCCCAGGACGTCGCCACTGCCGCCCTGCGCCAGATAGGGATTGCCCGTGGGGTTCACAAAGATTTCACCTTCATTGCGGCCCACGAGGGTCTGGTGTCCTTTGAGCACCACCCAGCAATGACCGAAGCGCTGCGACAAGTCGCGCACGGCTTGCACGCGGTTGGCCTGCACCTGGGCCGCCGTGGAGCCGAGCAAACGCGCGGCTTCGCCGGGATGGGGCGTAATGACGCGGATTGGTCCCTTGTAGAGCGGATAGGGCAACAGCCAGTCCAACGCGCTGGCGTCCACCACCACCGGCACGTCCGCATCGCGCCAGAGCCGGCGAACCAACGTTTTCATGTCTTCCGGCAAATCGGGCGAGGCCAGGCCCGGACCGATGAGAATCGCTTTGGTCGCGTCGAACAATTTCACGTCCGGTTTCCAAAGCCCGACCATGACTGATTGCAGTTGCGCCGCGACCGCGTAATACGTGTTTTCCTGCGCGAACAACGTGATGAGGCCGGGCCGGGCGCGCTGGGCGCCACGCGCGGCGAGGACGGACGCACCGTGAAAGCCAAAACTGCCCGCGACGATGGCGAGGTGTCCGAAGGAGCCCTTGTGGGCCGCGACGGGACGGCGCGGTGGAAAGCCGGCGAAATCCCCGGGCAATGTCCATTGCCAGTCCGTTCGATGCGGGCACGGTATGAGGCCGACGTCCGCGGCGACTTCGAGCCGTCCTACGAACGGCCAGGCCGTTTGCGCGAGCAAACCGGTCTTCGGCGCGCCGACGGTGAGCGTAACCGCGGCTTCGATGGCCGCGCCTTCGGGCTGGCCGGTTTCGCAGTTCAAGCCGGACGGCGTGTCCACGGCCAGCACAGGAATTTTCGACCCGTTTACGGCGGCAATCAACTTCTTCCAGCCCTCGTCCAGCGGACGATTCAGGCCGATGCCGAACAGGCCATCAATGATCAGGGCGGGACGGGCCGAAGGTTTCTCTGGCGCCAGGAATGACGCGCCCGTGTCCACCCGGCGCTGAAGCTCGGGCAGCACCGCTTCCGGGTCGGCCACATCAATCAGGTCGGCGCAGCGGTCACGCAAATGTTCACGCGCGGCGCGTGTATCGTCGCCATTGTGGCCTTTGCCGGCCAGGAGCAAAATGGCGTCGCCGGGACGGGTGAGCGCGAGGGCGCGTTCGGCAACCTTGAGGCCGACACGGCGAATGACTTCGGCTTCCGTCTGGCCGGCGGCCCACGTGGCCGCTTCCCATTCGCGCATTTGCGCCAGGTCAAGGACGGGGATTGGCATGTTATTCCGGTTTAATGATTGGCGCTTGATTCTTACAGGCCCCAAGGCGCCGTGCAAACCGGAAATTGCCGTCGCCCGCACGGCCGCCAACGAGGAAGCGAATTGTCACCTATTCGTCACAGGGTTGTCACGGGATTAGATTTGTGTCACGATAACCGGCGTGCTATGCAAGCCGGAGTGAAACCGCGAATTCTAGTGGTGGATGATGAACCCGAAGCGGTGGAACTGGTCGAGTTCAACCTGAAACAGGCGGGTTATACGGTCAGCACGGCCAGCGATGGCGCGGAGGCGTTGAAGAAAGCGCACGCGCAGCCGCCGGAATTGATCATCCTCGACGTCATGTTGCCGGAAATGGACGGGTTCGAGGCGTGCAAGGTGTTGCGGCTGGATCCGGCCACCGCGCGCGTACCCATCATCATGCTCACGGCCAAAGCGGCGGAAATTGACCGGGTGCTGGGGCTGGAACTGGGCGCGGACGATTACCTGACCAAGCCGTTCAGCCCGCGGGAACTGCTGTTGCGCATCAAGAAGATCCTGACGCGGGGGCAGGCGGGGGAAAAGCCGCGGGAACAACTGCGCTTTGGCGACCTGCTGATTGACGTGCCGCGCCACATCGCCAGTTGGAAGGGCAAGACCATAGACCTGACGGCCACGGAGTTCAAGCTGCTGACCACGCTGGCTCAACGGGCCGGCCGCGTGCAATCGCGCGACCATCTGCTGCGCGACGTGTGGGAATACGACAGCCTGATTGACACGCGCACGGTGGACACGCACATGCGGCGGCTGCGCGAAAAGCTCGGCGGGGCGTCGAAGCATCTGGAAACCGTTCGCGGCGTGGGCTATCGGTTTGTGGAATGAAGCAGGCGGATAGTTTGTGCGTTCGGCATCCTTGCTTCTGACTTTTAAACATGTGGTGGTTGCTGACCATTTTTGCGGTGGTGGCCCTGGGGGCGCCGGTGGCGGTGTATGGCTGGTGGCGCTGGCGGTTCCACCGGTACCAAGCGATGGTGCAGGCCGACCAGGAGGATTTTCAACGGCGCCAGCAACAAACCACCATGGAAGCCAAGGCGCAGCAGCAGGTGCTCTTCAACAGCATGCTGGAGGGACTGCTGCTGTTGGACCGCAACCAGCGGATTTATCTGGCCAACCGCGCCTTCAAAAGCCTGTTTGGGCTGAAAGCCGAGTTGCGCGGGAAGACCGTCATGGAAGCCTTGCGGGTGCACGAGTTGGCCGACCTGGTCAAGCGCGTGGAAGCCGAAGGGCAGGTATTCGATTACGAATTGAAACTGCCGGCCTTCAACGAACGCTGGCTGCGGGTCAATGCCGCCGCCATCTCCAATTCAGCCGGCGAACGCGAAGGCATCATCCTGGTCTTCCACGATTTGACGCGGCTCAAGCAGCTCGAACGGACGCGCGAGGAATTTGTGGCCAATGTCAGCCACGAATTGCGCACGCCGCTTTCGCTCATCAAGGGCTACGTGGAAACCCTGCTCGACGGCGCGCGCAACGAGCCGGCGGTGGCCGAGCGCTTCCTGAGAATCATCGAGCGCAACACCAGCCGGCTCGACCTGCTCATCCAGGACCTTCTGACCATTTCCGCCCTGGAATCGGGCCGCATGAAATTGAACCTGCAAGCGATCAAATTGCAGCCGCTGGTGGAAAAGGTATTCAACGATTTCAAACCGCCGGCGGACCACAAGAGCGTGGCGCTGAAAAATGAATTGAACGATTTGACGGTGACGGGGGACACCAACCGGCTGGAACAGGTCTTCGCCAACCTCGTGGACAACGCCATCAAATACGGCCGCCCCCAAGGCACGGTGGTGGTGGGCGGAAAGAAATCGGAGGAGGGAAAGGTCGAGGTCTTTGTGAAGGACGACGGGCCGGGCATTCCGCCGGAGTCGCTGGACCGCGTGTTCGAGCGGTTTTATCGGGTGGACAAGGCGCGTTCGCGCGAGCAAGGCGGCACCGGCCTGGGGCTGTCCATCGTAAAACACATCGTGCAAAGCCATGGCGGCAGGGTCTGGGTGCGGAGCGAACCGGGCAAGGGCGCGGAGTTCTTCTTTACGCTGCCTGACGGGGCCGGCTGACGGAAGTTTTTTATTTCCCTGCCGGTGGAATCTTTTATTGTTGGCCCATGGTTCGCGTTGGCATCGGCTACGACGTGCACACGCTGGTGGCGGGGCGCAAGCTCATCCTCGGCGGGGTCGAGATTCCCCATATCAAGGGCCTCGAGGGGCATTCGGACGCCGACGCGCTCATGCACGCGATTTGCGATGCGATTCTCGGCGCCCTGGGCGAGGAGGACATCGGCCATTTCTTCCCGAATACCGACCCGCGCTGGAAGAACGCTCCGAGCCGGATATTTCTGGAGGAAGCCGCGAAACAAGTGTCCCTGCGCGGCGGCAAAATCCTGAACGTGGACGCCACCATCATCGCGCAGGAACCGAAGCTTTATCCCCACATCGCCGAAATGAAGCGGCGGATCGCCGAGGCGCTGTTGGTGCCTGAGAGGCAAATCGGGGTGAAGGCGACCACGAACGAGCACCTGGGTTTCATCGGGCGCGAGGAAGGCATCGCCGCGATGGCCGTGGCGGGCATTGATTTGTGACACATGGTACGAGAAACGTGAGAAGTGAAACGCGACAAAAATGCACCATCCCACCACGATTGCTCAGTGTCACCTGTCACCCTTGAGATATCGTGCCCAAAGCTGAAATCAGTTGGAAACGGGTGACCGCCGAGGGCGTCAAGCTGCAGGTATATGCCCGGCACGTGGGGCGCGAGTGGCGTTTTTTCCACCGCCAGAAACGTTTCGATTTATGGCAGGCGGTGCCGGAACCGCCGCTGGAAGACTGGCTGGCATTGCTGGAGGCGATGCAGCGGCTGCTGACCCGCCGGCGTTACCAGCCCGACGACGAGGAACGTCTCCGCCGCCGCATCCGGGAGCGCTTTCCCGAAGCAAAGGTTTGAATCGGCCGCTGGCCGTTTCGGATTTTGATTGCCGGCAGCTCCAGGCATTGGGAAATTCCCGGGATGCAAAACTCACGTTCCGGCTCTGCTTCCGCCACGCCCGCCAGCAGGATCATCCTGCACGAACGCGAACGGCGCAATGGCCACCGCGGCTGTGTCGTTTGGCTCACGGGCCTGTCCGCCGCCGGCAAATCCACCGTGGCCGTGGGGGTGGAGCGGGCCCTGTTCGATGGGGGATGGCAGGCCCTGATACTGGACGGCGACCGCGTGCGGCATGCGCTGTGTTCGGACTTGGGGTTTTCGGGCGCGGACCGGCACGAAAACATCCGGCGGGTCGGCGAAGTGGCCAAGCTGTTTGCGGAGGCCGGGTTCGTCTGTCTGGCGGCCTTTATCTCCCCCTACCGCGCCGACCGCGACCACGTGCGCCGGCTGATGGCGCCGGGACGGTTCATTGAAGTGTTCGTCAACGCACCGCTGGCGGTTTGTGAGGCGCGCGATCCCAAGGGCCTGTATGTGCGGGCGCGGCAGCACCGGCTCAAGAATTTCACCGGCATCACCGCCCCCTACGAGCCGCCGCCCAAGCCGGAAATCGAATTGAACACCGACCGTTTGACCGTTGCCGCATCGGTTAAGAAGGTCCTTGGCCATTTGCAAAAGCATTGCAGCCTCGGCGCCCGTGTCCCGGCGGCGCCTTCGACCAATAATCAGCCAGCGTCTGGCGTGAAACACGGTGGCCTCCTGGTTCGGACCGGCGGCCGGCGGGTCAAAGTAACGGGAGCAAAATGCTGAAAGTGGAGCCGTGGCTCGCTTGACTCTGCGCGGTCAGGGTCCCGTCATGGTCGTGGACAATTCGTTGGCAGATCGCCAGTCCCAGACCCGTGCCGTTCTTCTTGGTGGTAAAAAACGGCTCAAACAACCGGGACAGATTCTCCTGCGGAATACCCACGCCGGTATCCTGAATCGCGATTTTAATGCTCTTGATTCCATTCTCGCCGACGCCATTTTCGGTGGCCACGGTCAATTCACCCTTGGTACCCATTGCCTCAACCGCGTTGAGCAAGAGATTGATGAACGCCTGCTGTAATTGCGAGGCGTCGCCGCGCACCGTGTCCGGCACCGCCTGGTAACGGCGGTGCAGGGTGATCATTTTCCCGCTGAGCTGGTGTTGCAGCAAACGGATGCCGTAGTCGAGCAGGTCGTGAATATGGACGGGCTCCTTGGTGGCGGACACTGGCACAGCCAGCCGCAACATTTGCGTTACCAGCGTGTCAATCCGCTGCATCTCGCGCCGGACCGTTTCGGATAGCTCCTGGTCCTGGCTCTTTTGCAGCGCCAGCTCAATGAAAGTATTGATGGCCACCAGCCCGTTCTTGATTTCGTGCGCCACCCCTGCGGCAATCAAACCCAGATTAGCCAGTTGATCCAGCCGCTGGAGATTGTGCTCAAAATCCGCACCCGTTGCTTTCGCCTGTGCCGATTGGCTGGTTTTTTGATTTGAACCGCCCGCTGTCATGTTTGGAATTCGCGGCGTCCTTGCCGTCTCCCCAGGTTGCAGTCGCCGGAATCGCACCGAAATTTTAACTCAGGCTCGTGCCAGAGCCAATCAAAATCAACCAAAATCCGGCCGTTGATGAATCATGTGACTTTTTTGCCTCCGGCGGTTAAACTCTCCGCTGTCGAATGAAAAAAACCTGCGACCAAATCGAAGCCGTCATTGCCGAAATCCGCCGCGGCAAAATGGTCATCGTGGTGGACGACGAAGACCGCGAAAACGAAGGCGATCTCATCATCGCCGGGCAGCACGTGACCCCCGCGGCGGTCAATTTTATGGCCAAATTCGGGCGCGGACTGATTTGCGTGCCGACCACGGCCGAACGGCTCCAGCAGTTGGGCATTGACAGCATGGTGCACCACAACCGCGAAAGCTTCCGGACCGATTTTCAGGTGAGCGTGGACGCGGCGCGCGGCATTACGACGGGCATAAGCGCCGCCGACCGCGCGCGGACGATTCAAACCTTGGCCGCGCCGACGGCGGTGCCCGAGGACCTGGTACAGCCTGGGCACGTGTTTCCCCTGCGCGCACGGCCCGGCGGAGTCTTGCAACGGGCCGGCCACACGGAAGCCGCAGTGGACCTGGCGCAACTGGCCGGCTTGCGCCCCATCGGCGTGCTGTGCGAGGTCTTGAACGACGACGGCACCATGGCGCGGCTGCCCCAACTGCGCCAGTTCGCCCACCAACACCAATTAAAGATCTGTGCCATTGCCGATCTGATCGAATACCGCCGCACGCGTGAAAAGCTGGTGCAGCGCGTCGAAACGGTGAAGCTGCCCACCGACTATGGAAATTTCGATCTCCATTTGTACCAGTCGCGCCTGGACAACCAGCATCATCTGGCGCTGGTCTGCGGCGAGGTTGCGGGAGGCGAAAAGGTTCTGGTGCGTGTCCACAGCGAATGCCTCACCGGGGATGTCTTCGGCTCGCGCCGCTGCGATTGCGGGCCGCAACTGCACCAGGCCATGCGGCAAATTGCCCAAGTGGGACGCGGCGTGATTGTTTACATGCGGCAGGAAGGCCGTGGCATCGGCCTGCCGGCCAAAATCAAGGCCTACAAATTGCAGGAGCAGGGCTACGACACCGTCGAGGCCAACCGGCAGTTGGGCTATGAAATGGACCTGCGCGAATACGGCCTGGGCGCGCAAATCCTCGTGGACCTTGGCCTGAAAACCATCCGCCTGCTCACCAACAATCCCAAAAAAGTCGTCGGGCTGGAGGGCTATGGGCTGAAAATCACCGAGCAGGTGCCCATTCGCGTGAAGCCGAATCCGCACAATGAGCGTTATTTGAAAACCAAACGCGAAAAGATGGGACACCTGCTGTGATTTAGGAATTGGCCACTCTCGGCGCCCCGGCGGTTGACTTTTTATTTGCTCAAGCGTGCCCCGTGAACCAAATTGACATCGCATGGCCCGACTTGTCGTCATATCCAAAGGCCTGAGCGCTGCGTCGCATGAGTTGGGGGGCCATTGGGCAACCATCGGGCGCGCGGATGGCAACACGATCCAGATCGTGGAATCGTCCGTCTCCGGCCGGCATTGCGAAGTGCGGCTGCAAGGGGAGGAGTTGGCCGTGCGCGATTTGCTCTCCACCAACGGCACCTTTGTCGGTGGGAAGAAAATATCCGAGGCGCTGCTCAAGCCGGGAGAAACTTTGCGGGTGGGCGAGGTCGAATTGCGGTTTGAAACCGCGGCGGCGGCGGGAGGCGCTGCGTTTGTGACGAAAATGCTGGTCACCGGCGCCCGCCCCAAACCGGCCGCCGTGGCGACCCCCGCGCCCAAGTCCCCGGCCGCTCCGGAGGCCAAACCGGGGCCGCCGGCCGCCGGTCGTGCACCCGCCAGCAAATTCCACGTGCTGTTCGTGGACGACAGCATGGCGCTGCTGGAGACGTTCAGCGATTTGTGCGCCGAATTGTCCCAACAGACCTGGGAAATTGCCTGTGCCACCACGGCGGACCGGGCGCTGGGCCTCTTGCAGGAGACGCCGATGGACCTGGTCGTCTTGGACATCGGCATGCCCCTGGTGGATGGCATCCAGTTGCTGGGCATCATCGCGCGGCGGTTCCCCGGTGTGAAAATTGCCGTATTGACGGGTCATGCCACGGAGCAGAACCGCACGGCGTGTCTGGCCAACGGGGCGGAACTGTTCATCGAAAAGCCGGTGGGCGCCGATGGCATCAAGGTCGTTTTCAACCTGCTCAATGATTTGCTGTCATGGACGCATCAGGATGGATTCAGCGGCACGTTGCGCCAAGTGGGCCTGCAGGAAGTCATCCAGATGGAATGCAACGGAAGCCATTCGTCCATCCTCGAAATCCGCAACTCGCAGTTGAGCGGGCAACTCTACATCGAAGCCGGCGTGATGGTTCACGCCGCAGTAGGGACACTGGTGGGCGAACAGGCAGCCTATCGTTTGTTGTCCCTCAAAGGCGGCGAATTTCAATTGAAGCCTTTTCAGCCGCCGCCCCAGCGTACCGTGCACAGCGGCTGGGAGATTCTCCTGATGGAAGCGGCGCGCGCCAGCGACGAAGAGACCGTCATGCTGGCCAAACTACCCGCCCGCGCCCCTGCGCCGGCGGATCCGGCCACTCCCAAGCCTGCACCGCCCGCGGCCGAAAGCGAGCACGCGGTCATGGGCGACGACATCGTCGTGGTGGCCACTTACGACGGCAAATGGCATCCAGTGGACGGGCCGAAAAAGTAGAGCGCCCTGCCCTTCAACGAATCTCGCCTTTAAACCCTTGCTGCCGCAGCGCCTCAAACAAAACCAGCGCCGCGCAATTTGATAAATTCAGTGAACGCGATTTCGCGTTGAACATCGGAATCCGCAACCAACGCTCGCCGTTGAGCAGTGGTTTGGGCAACCCCGCCGTTTCACGCCCGAATATGAGATAATCGTCCGGCGAGAACTTCGCTTCGGTGTAAAGTCGCGGCCCGCCGGACTCAACGAACCAAAACCGCGCGGCTTCCGCCCGGTGGGCCGACTCAAACGCCGCCCAATTGGGCCAGCGATGCCACTCCACGTGGCGCCAATAATCCATGCCCGCACGCTTGAGTTGCGCATCGCCAAGTTTAAAGCCGAACGGCTCGACGAGATGCAGGGTGGTCCCCGTGGCGGCACAGAGCCGTGCCACGTTTCCGGTGTTCGGCGGAATCTCCGGTTCAACCAGGACAATGTTCATTTCGCCCTATAAAACACCTTCCACAATATCAATCCCTGCGCCGGGGCGGTCATGCCCGCCTCGCGCCGGTCTTTTTTCGCCAGCATCCCCTGGATTTCGTCCGGGGCAAATTTGCCCAAGCCGATTTGGACCAGCGTGCCGACGATGCCACGGCACATTTTGTAAAGGAATCCATCGCCTTCAATGATGAACGTGAGCAACGGACCGGATTTTTTCAGGTCGCAGCGGGTCAGCCGGCGCACGGTGGATTCCATTTCATAATTCCGGCTGGCGGCAAACGATTTGAAATCGTGCCGCCCAATCAACCGCCGCGCTGCGGCGCGTATGGCCCGCACATTGAGCGGACGGGCAACGTGCCAGGCCCTCTGCCGCAGCAACGGATTCATCGCCGCATGGTTCCATACATAATAACGATATTGCTTGCCCGAGGCGTCGAACCGGGCGTGGAATTTTTCCGGAACCCGCGCGGCGGAAACCACCCGGATATCCTCCGGCAACCAGGCA
>Ga0187876_1002034_pt1 | contig 15749 bp, 14 predicted proteins | sample June2016WEW_17_4_FD_133000 | JGI IMG/M metagenome (GOLD analysis project Ga0187876, IMG submission 133000) | Peatland microbial communities from SPRUCE experiment site at the Marcell Experimental Forest, Minnesota, USA - June2016WEW_17_40 | ecosystem: Environmental > Terrestrial > Soil >...
AAATGCCGCCTCAAAATGGCGACCTTCTCTTCTCCGCTGTAATGCTTTCGTGGTTTCGTCACGCGCTCTCTCCGCTATCTTAACGGGTGAGCGCTCTTTCCATTTCCAGCTGAGGCGGGACAGTCCGGTATGGCGGATGCCCATGCTCTCGGTCCTGTTGCTGCGAGACACAACTTCCGTGCTTTTGAACTTAGACGAGTAGCAAACGGAAAGCCGCGGGCCAACCTGCATGAAATGGCCTAGAACCTTTCACGAGGGCTGTTGAAGGATTCTCCGCGATTTGGGTCATAATGTACTCGGAGAAAGGAATGACCGTGGTGGACCAATCCTTGATGAAGACGACGATCCTGCTCTTGGTCTCCGATCCGGTTGTACGTTCGATTCTGAAGGAGACATTGGAGTGCGCAGGATACACCGTCCTGGCCGCCGGCGACCTTGGGCGGGCGGTAGACCGGTTGAAGGAGTGCACGCCCGATCTGCTGATAACCCGCACCTATGTTGAGAGTTTACCGGGGCACGAGGCAGCCATGTATCTGCGTACGAAGTGCTCGGAAATGAGAGTTCTAATGCTCGGCGGTCTTCTTGATGACGAGCGGCTTCAATATCGAGCCGCGGAGCAAGGATTTGAGGTATTCCCAAAGCCATATACCGCGGCTGTGTTGCTCCAGGAAGTGAAGGCCGTCTTAAGTAGGCCGCGCAGATGAACAGGAGGAGCCTGCGCGATTGAAGGGAATACTAAGTCCGACTTCATTTCCTTTCAAGAAAAAGGGCCGGTCCCGCCGGAGGAGGTCGGGGCCGGCCTTTTCCTGCATGGGTGATAACCGGTCAGACAGCTAGATACATCGTGCTGCCCTGCCGGTTCACGAGCAGGAGAATGGCATCTTTCGAGTTACGCATGGCAGACTCGAAATCTGAGGTGTTCCGCACCGGCTGGTGGTTCACTTCCTGAATTACGTCTCCGCGCCGTAAGCCGGAATCGGCAGCTTTACTGTCCTGGTCCACGTTGGTCACCACAACTCCGGCAGCGGTCGCTGGCAGTCCTAGCCGCTGGGCCGTCCGGGCTGTGACGTTCTCTACTGTCGCCCCTTGCAGGGCATCCTCGCTGCCGTTCTCCGGCTGTTCGTTCTTGGCGGTTTCCGTGGGCATTTCCGCCAGGGTCAGGGGGAGGGTTTTCTCCGCACCGTCGTGGAACACCTTCACGTTTACCTTGGTTCCGGGAGCCATCAGCGAAACGTGCATGCGCAATTCGGCGCTATTGTTTACCGGCTTGCCGTCGATGTCCAGGATGATGTCACCCTTTTCCAAGCCAGCCTTTTGGGCTGGGCTGTTGGGGTTCACATCGCCGACCAGCGCGCCGCGTACTTCCGTTTCATGGAAGGCCTGGGCGATGGCGGGCGTTACTTCCTGAGCCATCACGCCCAGGTACGCGCGCGTCACCTTGCCGTTTCCGATGATCTGGTCCATAACATTGCGCGCCACACTAACGGGTACTGCAAAACCGATGCCCTGGTTTCCTTCCGATCCATTGGCCAGGATGGCGGTGTTGATGCCGATCAAGTCTCCGCGGTCATTCACCAATGCGCCGCCCGAGTTGCCGGGGTTGATCGACGCATCGGTCTGAATGAAGTCTTCGTAGTCTTCGATGCCCAGATTCGCGCGGCCGGTAGCGCTGACAATGCCCATGGTGACAGTCTTGCCAACCCCAAAGGGATTGCCGACGGCCAGCACGTAGTCGCCTACCTGAACTTTATCGGAATCGCCAATGGTGATCGGATCCAGGGAGCCGGCGTCCACCTTGAGTACGGCTATGTCGGTCTTCGGATCGGTACCCACCACGCAAGCTTTGTATTCGTGCTTGTCGGCCATGATCACGGTCACCGTGGTAGCGTGATCCACCACGTGGCTGTTAGTCAGGATGTAGCCGTTCGAGCTAACGATCACGCCCGAGCCCAGGCCTTCTTCCTTCTGTTGTCGAGGCCTGCGGAACTGCCGGCCACCGTCGCCCGGGTCATCGCCAAAGAACTGGCGGAACATGGGAGGGATTCCGTCGTCCCCACCCTGAGAGCCGGTCTTTACCATACGGGACGAAGTAATGGTTACGACCGAGGGCAATACCTTCTTCACCACCGGGGCGAAACTGTTGCGGCTTGCCGGCTCGTCCGCACTCGCGAACTTAAACGTGGCTGGTGCGTTTAACAGATGATCCGCACCCGCTACCGCAAAGCCACCCAATCCGAGCGCCAGCACCACCGCTGCGGCTGCTATCTTCGGTCGCCCCCAAATCCGTTGCATCTTCATGTAGCCTCCAACACGTTTCTTAGGATCACCACCGAGTTTCCATGCGTCGAGTGGTTCCATATATAGAGATGGAGCAAGGGAGGCGCCCGTTTGTACTGGGAAGTCGGTATATGTGTGCCGGAGACTTGGTATGCCCAGACGCGGCTAGGAGATGATGCCCTTGCGAACAGCGTACAGGATAACTTCGGGGACGCTGCGTAAGCTCAGTTTTTGCATGAGCTTGGCGCGGTGCGTCTCGACTGTGTAGACGCTCAGGTTGAGCAGATTGGCGATATCCTTACTGGATTTGCCCTCAGCCACCAGTTGCAGGACTTCGCGCTCGCGGGGCGTGAGGAGTTCGTAGGAATCTTCGCCGCCGGTGCGCTGCAGTCTGCGCATGTAGTCCTGCAGGAGTACCTGGCCGACTGCGGGACTGAAAAACGACTTCCCCGCAGTCGCGGCGCGGATCGCGCGAGCCAGATCGGCCTCGGCCGAGTCCTTGAGCAGGTAGGCCTTGGCTCCCGCTTTCAATGCCCGGAGCACGTAACCTTCGTCGGAGTGCATACTGAGCATGACAACTTGCGTATCCGGCAGCGCAGCCCGAATCTGGCGGGATGCCTCGATGCCATTCAAGCTCGGCATGCCGATATCCATCACCACTACGTCCGGTTTCAGCTTCGGCCATGGCCACAGCTTCACGCCCATCGCTGGCTTCTCCGACAACCGTGAGGTCGGGTTGGGCATCCACCACCATGCGCAGGCCGGCGCGAATCAGGGTGTGGTCGTCGGCAAGCAGGACGCTGGTCTTCGTCACGCGTTGCCCCCGACGGGGATGGGAAGGTCCGCCATGACGGTTGCGCCCTTTCCCGGCTGAGATTCGACCCGCAATGTTCCGCCCAGCCGTTTCACCCGTTCCTCCATTCCCAATATTCCCATTCCGCGCGAACGGTCCGGATCGAAGCCACGGCCGTCATCAGTCACCCGCACCACGATGGATTTTGCCAACTGCTCCACCACAACTTTCGCATTCCTGGCGCCGGAGTGGCGCACCGCGTTGTTCAGGGCTTCCTGGACGAGTCGGTAGATGTAGATCTTGTATTCATCGGGCAGGTCTTCGGGGACGCTCTCCGATTCCACGGATACTTCGATCTCACTACGCCGAGATACTTCCCTCCCTTGCCATTCCAGGGCCGCCGCCAACCCAAGGTCGTCCAGCATGGAAGGCCGGAGCAGGAGCGCGATGTTTCTGACAGTTTGGACGGTCCGCTCAGCCACCGACTTCAGGTTATCCAGTTGTGTCTTCACTTCGGGGTGGTCGCCAGAGAGCGTGGTCGAGAGCCGGCCGATATCCACCAGAAGGGCTCCCAGCGATTGTCCGACTTCGTCATGCAACTCGCGAGAGATGGCGCGCCGTTCGGTCTCCTGTGCGTCCACGAGGCGCGCCGAGAGTTGCTGCAGCGCGTGCCGGCTTCGCGCAAGTTCGACGTAGCGGGCACGGGTCTGCCGATCGAGCCTCACGATATACGCCATGCTACCCAGCACGAGCAACAGACCGCTTCCGAATCCGATGGCGAGCACTCGGGACAGACTTCCCTGTAGATTCGTAAACTGAATCACGAGCCCGCGATCGGCACGTTGGAGTCGCTCTGAGTTCCACACCTGGAGTCTCCCGGACCAGTCCAGGATCTGCTTCTGGACGGACACGAGGTGCTCTGCAAGCATGCTTTCCGCCCGGCGCCTGCGTTCCGCGGGCCTCGCCGCGAGAATCGTGATATAAAAAGTCCGCTGTTGTGAGAAGACTCCCCGCATGCCGTTCAGCAACGCGTCTTCCTCAGAGTCCCGAACGCTGGGGTAGCGGTCGAAATCGGCGTCGATTTCCAGGGTGAGTCGATCCAGGTGGCGGCGAGCTTCGGCGTCCCGGTCGGCGGCGGTCTGTGCGACGAATTGCTGCACGGCCTGGTCGTAGCCCTGTATGGAGAGCCAAAGTCCGGATAGCGCGCGCGTCCGCTCCGCCAGCGCGCGAGTGGCCGCCAGTTCTTGAGTGTGCATTTCCGAGAGAAAGCGGACAGCAAGGACCCGGGACACGAGCAAGAGTGCCAGCAGCAATACGGAAACGCAGAGAAACAACCAGCGCAACTTGCTGGAGGGCGGTGTGGGTTCCCGCCATGCGCCCGTGTCCGCGGTCTCACTCAATTTCGCCATAAGGTCTGAATGGGGGAAACAACCTCATTATCGCTCCGAGGCTTACGTCGACTCAACCCTTTGGCATTTTGGATAGCCTGATATCCGACCACCAATGCCACGACAGCGATGATGACAGCCAATAGACAGAGCGACACCTGGAAGCGGTGTGCGTGCTGAACCCTGCTGTCGGAAACCGCCACATTCCTTTTAGCATATTCTCCGAATGAAAGCTGAATCCTGTCCGAACAGGATTGGAACCTCGGCACGAAAGTGATATCCATAAGAAGGAACGAGAGCCGCACTTACGTGGAAGCCGAAGATGTGAAAACGTCGCGCCTCGTCGACTTTTGTCCAGGTCGGAGCGTCTGAAGAATAGTGGTCCGGATACTAGGGGTGAGTTTACTTGCGACCGCGCTAGCCGCCGCCACTGTGCCGCCCGGCTGCACCGGAAGCACTACTCTGGGAACGTTCGAGATCTCGGTGCGCCCTTTCTCGCAAGGCTCGGCGCTGCCGTTGAAATCAGTGGCTGCCATCCCGGCGGGGTCACGCCTGATTTGGAATCCTGTTCACCTGACGCCGCAGGCTTCCAGAACCGGTGAGGTCGCAGCGGTTCTCGTGTCGGCCTCCAGTGGCGATCTGATCACGCTGGAACCGCGGAAGGCGGGAAGACGCACCGAATGGCAACTACTCGAGCGTCCGCAGGTCATCGCGCTCATCTTTGGACCTCAGGGTCTGAGTGAGGGCAAAATCAAATCGCTGGTGACTCACAATCAAGACCTAATGAGGCAACTGGCGGACTATGCCGAGCAAAGTTCCCAAGTCGAATCCCTGGTACAGGAACTCGCAGATGCCGAGAAATCGGGCAGCAGCACCGATGCGGTGCTCAAGGGATTCTCATCTCAGTATGGCGTCAGCCCGCAGAAGCTGAACGCACAAGCGTCCTCCGGCCAGCAGGCGACGCTCCTGCTGAAGGCGTTGCTGCCTACCTCAAGCGCGTACGATCCGCTCGCCAATCAAAGCGCCCAAGTTCAGCAATCGAGCGGCCTTGCGGCTTCGGTAGCGGGGATGTTCTTCGGCAACGCGGTGGGACTGGCCGCGGGCGGCGCTACCCTGCTCCAGAACCTCAAGACAGCGTTGTTCCCCAATACCGAATTTCGCTCGGCGTTCGCCCAGGCGGTCGACAAAAACGGTCTGGAGCTTTGCACCAAGAACTCCGCGTCCAAGTCCAAGACCCGCATCGCTTACTTGTGGGCATATCGAGTACCGGAACTGAAAGAGCCCGTGGTGTCTGTGGCCGGCGCTCCGCACCTGCCCCTCGGGTCGAAGTCGACGCTGGCTCTGAAACTCGGCAAGGGCTCTACGGCAAAAGAACTGGAGAGCGCTCGCGACTGGCGGTTGACGCCGGTCGCGGGCGGGCATTCCATATCTGTCGACGTTAAGCCTACCACCACCGACTCCCTAGAAATCGATCTTTCCAAGGTGAACACACCGGCGGGCGACTATCAACTGGCCGCCACATGGGATTGGGAGCCGTTTCCCGTTGCGGGCACGCTGCATTTGCAGGCCTACGGCGACTTCGCCCACGTCACCCTCACTCGAGGAGAGTGCGACAAACTCGTCGAGGGAGCCGGCAATGTCGCAGTGCAATTTTCCGGAGCCGATTTCGAGTTCCTCGAAAAGGTCATGCTTGAATCCCCGGTTCGGGATGCTAAGCCCGCCGAAGTTGGATTCACTTTGCCCTTGGGCAAGCGCGCCGGCCCGCAGAATTCGGTGACGGTGAATATCGACACTGCGAAGGCGGGTTCCTATCGTTTGGTGCTGACGCAATCCGACGGCGTCGCACACAAAGTTCCGGTAACCGTCTTGCCGCCGAATCCGAAAATCTCCAATCTCCCGATTCGTCTCAACATAGGGGAAACGCGCGAGGCCATTCGCCTTCAGGGAAGCGGCATGGAACGAATCGAAGAGGCCTCCTCGGATGCGGGAGAGATAACGGGAGCGCCCGATGCGCACAACTGGTCCGGCGAGATTCGGCTGAAAGCCGGGCTGATCAAAGGCCAGAGCGTTCCGCTACTTCTGAAAGTCAAAGGCCTCGATAATCCGTTGACTGTGCCAGGCGCGATCGAAATCGTGGGGCCGCGGCCCAGAATTCTATCTGTGCGGAAGTCGCTGGCGGACGATTTCGGGATTGAGCTCGGCGCGGATGAGTTGCCGGCCGGCGCGGCGGCGGGGTTGGCGCTGAACGTGAGTCACCTGCCGGACACCACTCGGCTCGGACTGGAATTGAGTTGTGTAACCGGAGAGTCGCGTCAGCCGCTCAGGCTTTCCCCAGGAGAACCCGCCGGGGGCGCGAGTTTGACCCTAGCCGGACCGGGCACGCTGTATCTTTCCGTAGACCCCGGCGCCGTTGGCTATGCCGGGTGCCGTTTGGCAGCTACCGTGATTCTGGATCCGGAAGGGCGCTCCGATCCGTTCGTGCTCGGCCGCGTCATTCGCGTTCCGCGTCTCGAAAGATTCACACTTACTACCGAGAAGATTACCGATTCCGGTTATTCCGGCATCCTGGAAGGCCGCGACCTCGACGTGATCGAAAAGGCCGGGTGGGATGCCCAGCATGGTGTGCCGATTGAATCGATTCCGACACCGCTTCCCGATGACTCTTCCCGCCAGAAACTCTTTATTGTGCTGCCTTGGCCTGCGCCTGGGCCCCACGCGCTTTTGTATGTCTGGCTTCGGGGAGAGACCCAGGGGCGCAAGACGGCCGTTGCTTATTGAAGCGCCCACGACTATGGCTAAGGCACTATGTGTGCCAACCCAGATGCAGCATCTAAGGGACCGATAGTATCACGTTCTGGCGTGGCGTTCGTTGGGTCCGTAGGTTAGAGACAAATGGCCGTTCCCGACAGCAGGGTTCAACACGCGTACCGAGTGCGGGTGTCGCCGTTTCTGTTGGCCGTCATCATCGCCATCGTGGCATTGGGGGTGGCATATCAGGGCATTAACACGTTGAGCGTGTTAGATGCGGTCGAGCATGCCCGAGACCGTTGGCAGAAGCCGGCAGCAGTCATGGAGCCGCTCAAGCTGAAAAACGGCAGCATCGTCGCGGGCATCGGTTCGGGGGCAGGATATTTCACTCTGAAAATGGCCCCGATAGTCGGTGAACATGGCCGTGTTTTCGCCGTGGACATCCTCAAAAGAGCCATTAGCATTTTTGTGGGTCAGAGCACTCTTGCGCCATCAGAGCAACGTTCACATTATTCACGGTGACCCAGATAACCCGCATCTGCCAGAAGGATTGACGCCGTCCTCGTTGCCAATACTTACCACGAATTCATGCATCCCAGAGCCGTTCTAAATCACGTGTTCCATGCGCTTCACCCAGGAGGCAGGCTCGTCGTCGTCGATCGAGGTCCTCTGCCTGCCGACCAAGAGTCCGGTGAACCTGAAGCTCGGCACCACGAAGTACTGAGCATTGCGACGACCGCTGCGATCAGAAGCAACAATCCCCCGGTTTGAACACTGAGTTCCATTCGTTTCCGTGCGTGCTACCGATTCTAACAATCTGAGGTTAGTCGAATGAAGTCTTTGAAAACTAACTAGCGTGGGTTGGTTCAACCTGAAGTGGAGAGAGCGCGTTCTCAGTTAGTGAGTATTCAGCCCTTCGGGCGGGGGCGGCTCCACATCTCGATGTTGTATTCGTACAGCTCGTCTGGATTTCCGCAAAAAACCGCTTCCTTGTCGAACGGAATCTCGACTTTCGGATTGGGCAACTCTTCCACAACATCAAAAACATCCCACCACGCCTCTTCTGCATCGGTCGGGAAGCGGATCGTCTCGATGAAGATCCGTCCGAACTTCTCCTGCCAATAGTAGAAGCAATTCTCTTGGGCATTCCATCTGGCAGTCGTTGCATTCCGGCATCGGCCCTTGTAATAGTGCCCTTCCTTCAGGGCTTCCTTCGACAGAATCGGTCGTCCTGTGAACTCGTCGTGGGTTCTCGATTGGATGAGATGAACCGCATACTCCCGAACAGCAGAAAGGTCCTCCCGTTCGAGTTGCGGGTACCTTTGAAGGACTGAATCCGCGGTCATGCCACGAAAAGCCAAATCACGGTACACATCCCAAAACTTGATCTGCAGGTCTCGAATACAGGGCTGACCACCCATGTCGCCCGGTGCGATGGTGATGCGCTCCATCGGCATCTTGCCGTCTCGTGCCACCTTCCGGCGCAACGCCAGTCGAGGTCCTTCGTTTCCGAGTATTGGCGCTTCACGCATGGCATTGTTTCAAGGTTCTCGATCGCCAGGCTCGACCCTCCGGCCTCCGGCTTCCTGAGCAGCCGGAAACACCGGAAGCGGAACCCGCACCGACTCGTGCCTGCCCGGCGTCAAGGCTAGGCGGGCACACCGCGACTTGAACTCGACGAGCTTGTCAGCGGCTCGCGGAATCCGGTCTAGGCGGCGCAGAATCTCACGCTCCGCCTGGCGCACCAGCTCCATATCCACCTGGCGCATCCGCAGCAGCCGTTCGTACAACTCCTGGCCCCAGAGTGCTTCCCAACACTCGCGGAACTCGGCCGGCGCCCGCCGTGCGGTCTGGCTGACGTTCTGGGGGATATACTCCATCCGAAGAGTGGGAAACGCGGGGCGTAGAGAATATTCCGCAACGACCAGGCTCTCCTCGAACATCTCAACCCGGTCTGGAACAGCCATTTCGCGTAACACCATGATGCTGGTTCTACTGACCTAGCCTCGCCAGAACCAGTGCCAGCGGGCTGTCGTTATCTGGTGCCGACCTGCATTCTTTCTTGCGAGCCTGCCAGAGCTGTTCGGCAAGATCCAAATGGGACTCGGCAACTTCGCTTTGGCGGGCGACACCGACACGAGCCTTGAGCGCCTTCCCGGCCTCGTCGAGCAATTCCCGCAATTCCGGCGAGGGATTCCGGCTGAGGCATTGACTGATGTCGTCGATTGTAAGCTCGATAAGCTTGAGGCTCCGCCGGAAACGCTCCGGCGGACCGAGGCCACGCATCGTTGGATCAAGCGCGAGCAGTTCGTCACAGAGGCCGAGATGTTGTCGTGTGGCCCGGTCATCAGGCGCCAACCGCAGCGCAGCCTGGAAGTTCCGCTGTGCCGCGCGATAGTTGCCTAGGGCAAATTCCGCCTCGCCGAAGCCGGCATGTACTTCCGCATTCGCAGGGGCGTCACGCAGAATCCCGCGAAATACTTCCGCGGCGCGGGCCGGAGATCCGGCAAGGAGGAACAGCCGGCCGATCCGTGTTCGTGTCCTCGGATCGCCGGGAGCCTGCTCCTGCAAGGGAAGCAATTCCGCCAGCAGCTCTTCTTTCGAGTTGTGCTGCGCCAGTAGTTCGACCAATTCGAACCTTACGCGGAGCCGGTTTCCCGCCGGATCCTCGTTCCAACGGCCATCGATGGCGCGATGAAAATAGGAGATGGCTTCCTCGAATCGGCCCTCACCCACCAGCACACGGCCCATCGTCAAACTGGCCAGACCGTCGGTGGAGTCGCTCTGCAACAACTCTGTCAGGGTCGTTTCGGCGTCGGTGATTCTTCCGGCCGCGAACTGCGCCTGCGCGAGTAATCGCCGATAGTCGCGGTTGCCGCGCGCATTCGCAATCGCGTCTTTGATTCGTTCTATCGCCTCTGCGTTTCCCCCCCTTTGCATCAAAACGCGCCCTTGTTCAAATTCACGGGCCGCCTCAACCATGGTTTCCGCCCGCTCCGTCCTGGCGAGAAAAGTGTCGGCCACAAAGAGTGCTGCGATAGCGGCGAGAGTCAACCCCAACGTCTTCAGGAAAGAGCGTCCTGCAAAGGGCTTCATCACGATTCGCCTCGCTCCATAGAGTTGCCCCGTTTTGTAACGCCGTAAGCGTCCAGGATGTCGTCCAATGCGATAATGCCGATCAACTGCCGCAAGTTCGCCCGACTGACAACGGGAAGAACATTTAATCCGCTGGTTCCCATCTGGTCGAGCGCCAGGCTCAGGCTGTGGTCGGGATGAACGTGCGGGATATCCTCGGCGGTGGAGGGACTGGTCTCACGATCTTCGCGGAGAATCTCCGCTACCTTCTGATTCGACGCCCCGTCGTCTACAGCTTGTTCGAGGTCGCTGCTCCGGATCATGGTCACCAGCCCTTCCGCGTCAGCGATGGGCCAGGCATCGAGCGCGCTGTCCTTCATTTGCCGCAGGACCGTCGCGATCGTCAGGTTCGGCGATACGGCTGCCGGTGCCGGACGCATTGCCTGGCGCACCTGAATCCGTTCGGCCTGGGAACGGGATTGCGCTGTGGGCAAGTGCACACCCTCTTGGGCGGAGAGAGCTTCATAGATCGGCTGCCTCTGGAGCTTGTGCGAAATGAAGTACGCGATCAGATTCGAGATCATCAGCGGCACGATGATCGTATAATCGCGCGTGATCTCGAAAATCATGAATACGGACGTCAGCGGCGTGCGCACAACCCCGGCGAACGCGGTTCCCATGCCGACGAGTGCATACGCGCCAGGGCCTGCCGTGTAGCCTGGGAACAGCTTCTGGGCGACGCCCCCGACTGCCGCGCCCATCATCGCGCCGATGAACAGGCTCGGCCCGAATATACCGCCAGCGTTGCCGGACGCATAGCAAACCGCGGTCGCAACGATCTTGAGCACGGCAAGCAGAACCACAAATTTCAGAACAATGTCACCGTTCAGCACTTTCTCTACGTGGCTATAGCCGACTCCTAATACTTCGGGCACGAAGTAACCGATCAGTCCGACCGTCAGACCGCCTACGACCGGCTGAAACCAAACTGTCCATTTTGGCAAGCGCATGAACCACGCGCGCAGTCCCAGCAGAAGTTTGACGAAGCAAACCGATCCCAGCCCACCTACCACGCCGAGCACGGCGTAAACGCCAAGTTCCCCAGTGTGCACCAACCGATAACCAGCCACGTGGAAGAGAGGATCGTCGCCCAAGACCAGGTGTAAGACCATCCAAGAGGTGGCTGAACTCAACACCACGGAGCCCAGCACGGCGGCGTGCAAATCGCCCATGATCTCTTCGAGCGTGAACAAGACCGCCGCGATCGGAGTATTAAACGCCGCAGCCAGCGCCGCCGCGCAACCTGCCGGGACGAGAGCCTTCACGCCTTTCGGATCGAGTCCCAGGTTTCGCGCAACCACCGAGGCGAGTCCCGCGCCCACCTGGACCGACGGCCCTTCCCGACCGAGCGCGATTCCGCTCGCAAGCGAGGCCGAGCAGCAGAAGAATTTCCCCAGTACCGTTCGAAACCGGATCCGTCCGTCGTTGATGAATAGCGCGAACCTGGTTTGCGGGATTCCGCTGCCTCGCGCATACGGGAAATAACGCCACAGAAGGTAGCCCGTGCTGAGCGAACCGAGTGCGGGAACCAGAATGCGCCGCCAGCCCGATCCTCCCGCCGGATACATTCGAGCCGCGAGCCGTCCGGTCAGCAGGATAAATGCCACAACAACCAGGCCGACCAAGGCGCCGATCACCAGGCTGAACACGAGCGATAGCTGGTCTTCGCTCTGTCGCAGCTCTTCCAGTGTCCGGCTGAGCCTGGCGATCCAGGAAGGTCGCCGATTACTATCCATCCTCGGATTCCCTGGAAACGCCGGACCACTCGACTCCTCGTCGCGAATCGCTCATCAATCGCATCCCTGCAACGAAAGTACCGCTAACTTCCGGCGGACCCGGGGCGCGTCGACGCCCAAGCTTGGCCTGCCGATCTACGATGCTATTCTACTCCGCAAAGCGAAAAACGTGTGCCCGCGGGAGAGATCGAAGCACTAATGCGCCTGCGCCACCGCCACGATGTGGGCACGGCGATTCCGCTGCCAGCAGGCTTCGTCGTGCTCCTCGCAGACGGGGCGTTGTTTGCCGTAGCTGACCACGTTGAGTTGCGCAGCAGGGATACCCACCTGGACCAGGTAGTCCTTGGCGGACTCGGCACGCTTATCGCCGAGCGCCATGTTGTACTCGGCGGAACCGCGCTCATCGCAGTGGCCTTCGATGGTCAGCTTGTAGCTCGGGTAATCTTTCAGAATGTCTCGCAGTTCCGCCGAATCGGCCTGGAGGGCTTTCAGGGCGTCGGAACGCAGCGACGCCTTGTCGTAGTCAAAATAGGCGTCTTCGATTTTGGCCAGAAGCTCGTCGATCCGCGCGCGGGTTGCCGCATTTGGCATCTGCGGCGTCTGCGCAACAGGCGCGGGGGGAGCCGGTTTCATGGCGGTTTGCGCCGGCGGAGGAGCCGGTTTCGCGGTCGCCACGGCCGGGACTGGAACCGGCGCGGGCGGCGGGGGCACTGCGGCGTTCTTCTTGGCGCAAGCGGCGGCAAGCAAACTGACCGCGGCAACTGCAATCAGGATTCGTTTTTGAGCGTGCTTCATGGTGTTCCTTCCCTATTTATGATTGAACCCGTTTGTGGGGCGCGAGCGAAATCCTGTCCGCACAGGATATTTGGCCAGCGGACGTTGAATTACACTCGCAGTCGGAGAATATCGCGCTCCAGATGCTCGTTCGTTATCCGAACAGCCCCGTTGGCGGATCAGGGATACTGCAAGGGCTCCGAGCCGGAATGATCCTCAGTCTTTGGGCCACATTGCGGCAGCCTTACGGCCCGTGCGGAGCGGATCGACGGAAGACCGGCGATGGAGGATTGAACATGCGTAGTTTTGTTCTGTCAATTGCGGTTTTTCTCCCGCTCGGCGTCGCCGTGGCAAACGCTGACCAGGACAAGCCGAACCTGAGCGGAACATGGCGACTCGATCAGGCTGGCACCAATCCGGACCGGACCAGCAAGGATCTCGTGCTCGCCATCGAAGAGAATGGGCGGAGTATTCATATAAAGGAAACCCGTGGGCCCAACCTCAAGGATGACGTCTCGAGCCTTACCTGCAGCACGTCGGGGGAAGAGTGCGCAATGCAGGATGGCGGAGACAAGGCGAAGGCCTTTGTCTATTATAACGGCCCGGTCCTTGTCGTACTGAAGACACATTGGACGCAAGGGCGACTCCGTAGAGAAACGGCGGTTAACGATATCTCCGACGGGCGATTCCCTGGTTGTTGAGATCATGCATATCGAACCGCAAGGCAAAGTGGAGAAGCTCGTGTTTTCCAAAGCGCGGTAATGGTATGAGCGACCAAACCTTGGATGCCTCCCGTATCACCATCGACCCCATCTTTACGTGCCGCGGTGACCAGGGCGAAACCAGCCTGGTGGGTGGCCATCGAGTGGCCAAAGACAATGCCCGCATCGAGGCCTATGGCGTTATCGACGAGTTGAACGCCTTCGTCGGATCAGCCCGCGCTCTCGCCGAAGAGACGACTGATCGCAACGGCAGAGTGTGGCCCCTGGTGCCGTTCCTGCTGCGCGTCCAGCACGAGTTGTTCAACATCGGTTGCATCCTGGCCACTCGACCCGAGGAGGTGCAGCCCAGCCAGGCCCGCGTTATTCTCGCCGACGTCACCCGCCTAGAGCACGAAATTGACCGAGTAAACCGTGACCTGCCCGCACGACGCTGCTTCGTACTGTCCGGCAGCGGCTGTCTCAACGGTGTGCTGCACCAATGCCGTACCATCTGCCGCCGGGCCGAGCGGGTCACCGTTTCCTTGGCCCGTCAGGAACCCATTCCGCCCGAAGCCGTCCAATACCTCAACCGACTAGCCGACGCGCTCTTCGTTTGGAGCCGCTGGGTCAGCCACGTCTGCAGCGAAGGTGAATCGTTATGGGATCCCGACGACTCGGCTGCAAGGCCGGACCAGTGAATCAAGGCGACCCGTTTGCCGGGCGCGAGAGGAATCCTGTTCGCACAGGATTTCTTAGCCGGCAAGGCTTGCACTACACTCAAGACTGGAAAGGGGCGCGCTCCCAGCTTGCATTCCAACGGGGCCAATCCGGTAGCCGGTTCGGGTGAGAAGCGCCGCAAACCTTCGTGGTTGATCCTGTCTCTGGGCTTCGGTGGACTGCTGGTCTGTATCGTGGCGGCTGGCGTGGGGACGCTGGCCGCCTTGCAGCGCGTCCGCAACAGCGAAGCCCAATCGCGTAGGGCGTTTCTCGATCGGCTCGGCGCCCTGGATCAGATCCGCGCCCAGATCTACCTGTCGGGCACCTACGTGCGCGACTTCCTGCTCTCGCCGGACCCTGACACCGCCAAAGCCCAGGCCGCGCACCTCACCGCGTTAGAACAGCAAACGCGCCACGCGCTGAACGCCTATGGGCGCGACCTGGAGGCCGAGGAACGGCAGCCGTTTCTGGCGCTGCGCAACGAGATCGACGCCTACTGGCGGGTACTCGATTCGACCGTCGCCTGGTCGCCCGAGGAACGCAACCGTCTGCGGCTTTCGTTCTTTTACAGTGAATTGGTCCCGCGGCGCACGGCGATGTTGCAGGTCGCGGACCGCATCGCCGAGGTAAATGAACGAGGCCTGACGCGTTCGGAGGCGCGCTCGGCCGCCTCTGCCGACAGCCTGCGGCGCTCCCTGATGCTGACATTCGCGGGCACCTTAGGCGGCGGATTGATCCTGGCGCTGGTGACGATCGGCTTCACGCTTCGGCTGGAACGGGAACTTAACCTGCGCCGGGCAGACTTGCAGGAATTGTCGACGCTGCTGCTGCGCGCACAGGAGAACGAGCGCCGCGCGTTGGCGCGGGAACTCCACGACGAGGTCGGGCAGTCTCTTTCGGCGATCCTGATGGAAACCGAGGGCGCCGAGTGCGCGGAGCCACCGCCCGCCATCCGCGACCACCTCAATTCGATTAAGCGCCTGGCGGAAAAGACGGTCAACCAAGTGCGCGATCTTGCCCTCCTCTTGCGGCCGTCGATGCTCGATGACCTGGGGCTAACACCGGCGTTGAACTGGCATGCGCGCGAAACCAGCAAGCGCACCGGGCTGAACGTGGTGGTTTCAGCCGACGACGCCATCGACAGCCTGCCAGATGAGCACCGGACGTGCATTTACCGTCTGGTGCAGGAGGCGGTGAACAACGCCGTTCGCCACGCCCACGCACGCACCGTCGAAGTAGCGGTGCGCAGAGAAAACCAGAAGGTTGACGTAACCGTGCAGGACGACGGGGCGGGTTTTGATACCCGCTTCATGCGCGGCCTTGGCCTGCTGGGCATGGAGGAGCGGATACGCCGGTTGGGAATGCCCGGTAGATCGTAGAAAGTAGCGACTCCCCGCTCAAGGCCTTTGATAGGCTGAGAGCAAATTTTCTTTCGCGAGAAAAAGGAGAGTCGCTATGAAGAAACCATATCAGATTGAGT
>Ga0187876_1002036_pt1 | contig 15711 bp, 9 predicted proteins | sample June2016WEW_17_4_FD_133000 | JGI IMG/M metagenome (GOLD analysis project Ga0187876, IMG submission 133000) | Peatland microbial communities from SPRUCE experiment site at the Marcell Experimental Forest, Minnesota, USA - June2016WEW_17_40 | ecosystem: Environmental > Terrestrial > Soil > Wetlands...
CGCGCCCGGCGCCGCGGTGCCCGACCTGTTTATGGGTGGCACCCATTGTCGCCATCGACGGCGGCCAACCGCCGCCCAGCCGGCGCCAGCGGGTCGGCCTGATCGCAAGTCGCTCTGCTGACCACCTGATTGTGGGTCGCTCTGCTGACCGACGTCGCCGGGTCGGCGCGGCCCGCGCACGCGCGAGGAATCGGCGCCAGTAAGACCAACGCCGAAGTGCCAACGGGCACAGTTCTTCTGATGCGCCTGCGAAAGGCCTCCCTAACTGAGCGACCGACTCAGACGCAGATACCGTTCAGGGTTGTCGATACATTCTTCAGGGGTGCCACAGAGGTTCGAAGCACACATTCCGGTGAGGCGCATGGCATTATTGAGGCTTCTGCAAGAGGAAGCCGCAACACGATAAAGCTGGAAATTCCAGAGATGAGGACTTTCGAGCAGCCGGTAGCCAGGTTCGAAAGAACGCCGGAGGGTATTGGTTATGAAACCTATGATATTGGTTCGCCACAAGGAAACCAAATTATGACTTCCCTCGAAGAGGGACGGCGTAACGGATCGACGCAACTAACAATTAGCAATGCTGACCGCGCTACTTGGTGGCGGTTTATCTGATCGCATGGGAGCCCGTAACAATTGGATTATATATCACAGTGCAGGCAAGCAATGCCTAGATTGTTGATTCCAGTTTCTATCCTTCTGTGCTAGACGGATTCACTATCCCTACCGATGGGCAGTGCTCGTGCGCGAGACATTCATCATCCATTCGCGCCTCTCATGGCGTCAGGTTCGCGGAGCGGCGGCGATCAAGCGCCAGCATGGACGACAGGCTCTTGCGATCGAGCACCTCGCTGCACGGCTGGCGGGTGGATTTCTTCAGGCGATCAATGCCGACTCACTCAAAGAGGCAATTGGCGAAGCCATCGCCATGGACCTCGGCGAGTTCAATAAAATCAAAACACTTCCCGGTTTTCCACGAGCGGCGGCCGCAACACTAGAGAAGGCTTGGGCCGCGGGCCTCAAATTCACTGAACTCGCCAACACGACGGATGGTCTGGTTCGCGCGCGCATTGAAGCGATCGCCCGACTCGAAGCGTATACACTCGAGCGATTGCCTCCGTCGATGCGCCGGCCAACGGACCTGGTTGATCTGGCGATGCAGAACCTTCAACACGCCAAGACTTTGTTCGGAACGATCCGCGTACTCGGCAGAACAGAAATGTCGCCAGTATGGCGACCTCTCCTGGCGGCGCTGAAGGACGTGACGGACGTGCAGTGGGTGGCAGGTCCGCGCCAAGTGCCCGCCTGGGTACGAGAGCTCGGAATTGTTGTCGTTGAGGCGGAGCCGGCGCATCCCGAAATTCAGTGCGAGTCCTGTGCAAGCCCACGCCACGAAGCGCTGGAGGCAATGCGTTGGGCGCGGGGCCTTCTTGCCAGTGGGCGAACCAAACCGGAGGAGATTGCGATTGCCGCCGCGTCGCCGGCGGAGTGGGACGATCATTTTCAGGCATTGAGCGAGATGGCCGGGATTGATCTGCATTTCGTCCACGGCCGCAAAGCAGTTTCAACGGCGGAGGGCCAGCTCGCGGCTGCACTTGCCGAAGTGCTGTTGCGGGGCTTCAGCCAGGCACGCATGACGCGCTTGATCGCGTTACTGCGCTCACAAAATCCGGATTTTGAGATTGTTCCCGGAAATTGGTGGCGCGCACTTCCGGAGGACGCGCCACTGCTCGACGCCGCCTCATGGCGCGACGTTCTGCCAGCGATGTTAAACCCGACGGATAAAACTTCTGAAGCCGTGGTCCGCGCCCTTAGCAACCTGACTGAAACCCTGGCGTTTGGACTAAAAAGGGCAGGTGAGATTGGCGGCGTTCTCTTGCGTGGGCGGAGCCTTGCGATTTGGCAGGCGGCACTGACCGAGGGCCCGCCTGAAGCCCTCGATGTGACGCTCGCGTCTCTCACGTTACCTGACCAGGTGGCTCAGGAAGCAAATATCATCTGGGCGCCGGCGGCATCTCTGGCCGCTGATCCTCGGCCGTGGGTGCGGCTCGTGGGGCTCAGTTCGCGCGCCTGGCCGCGGCACCAAGCCGAGGATGCACTTCTGCCAAACCATATTGTGGATTCATCTCTGCTTGATCCTCTTCCGGTACACCAAGCTGATCGGCGCGATTTCGATACGATCCTCAAGACGACAGCCCGACAAGTCGTCTGCTCGCGTGCGCGACGCGACACACAAGGTCGCATCAACGGCATTTCACCTCTGTATCCGAGGGCGCGGGCGGAAATATACCTGCAACGTGCCCGCATCCCGGAGCACGCGGCCGGCTGGACTGATCGCTTGTTCGCGCGACCTGCCGAGTTTGAGGGCCTGCCAGTGGCTTGTTCTGCGCGGTCCTGTTGGATCGATTGGCACACCGAGCGACTGACGGCCCATGACGGCTTGATAAGAGCCAATCACCCACTCGTCATTGCCTCACTCAATCGACGGCAGTCTGCCACGTCACTGACAAAGCTTTTGCGTGACCCGATCGGATATTTATGGAGCTACGGGTTTAGATGGGAGGAGCCCGATGAGACAGAAGAGCCGCTGCAGCTTGATGCGTTGGCTATCGGCGGCATTCTCCATGCGACGTTGGAACGCGCTGTATCGGGGCTTGAGTTAGCGAAGCCGGGAGGATTCGGCACCGCTGACGACGCTTCGATTGCCGACGCTGTTGGCAAGGCCCTCGATGCTGTCGCACGGGAATGGGAACGCACGCGCCCAGTACCGCCGCCCGTTATATGGGAACGTAAACTGCATGACATTCGTTCGCTTGCAGTTGCCGCCTTGGGATACCGGGAGCAATCGCTCGCGGGGCAGCGAAGCTGGGCCGAAATACCGTTTGGCGGCGACAAGAGTGTGGAAGATTTGACCGACCAGCGCCGTGCCTTGTTGCCATGGGACCCGACGACCCCGGTGGTCATTCCTGGAACGACCGTTGCGATCGGTGGATCGATCGATCGACTAGACCTTGACGGCGCCCGCACAATTGGGCGCGTGACCGATTACAAGTCGGGGAAGCCGCCGGGCAAGAAAAAGCCGCCAGTCCTAAAAGGCGGCGCTGAACTGCAGCGCTGTCTTTACGCTTATGCGGTTCGCTCGCTCATTCCAGCCGTGAGAGAAATACAGACACGGCTTCTATTTCCAAAGGCGGGAGAGGACGGGCTATACGCGCTCGAGGACCCCGCGGCAGTGCTTGCAAGTCTGGCGGGCTTTGTAACTGCCGCGGAGCGTCACGCGAAGGCCGGAAGTGTGTTGCCTGGAGCGGGCGCTGAAGATGATTACAATGATCTTGCGTTTGCGCTGCCCGGCGGCGCGAAGGAGAGTTATTTCGAGCTCAAAAGCAGCCTTATTGCTGAACGTCTCGGCGATCTCTCGCCTTTGTGGGAGATGGAGTGATGTCTAAGGCTAGTGTTCTACCCGATCTACCCGCCCGGCGTCGCGCGCTGCTCGATCACGGCACAACACTCCTGGTCGAAGCAGGAGCCGGGAGCGGTAAGACAGCGCTGATGGCGGGACGCGTGGCGCTTCTTCTTGCAGCCGGCATCCCCACCCGTGAGATCGTTGCGATTACCTTCACCGAAGCGGCCGCATCGGAGCTGCGCGAGCGCATCGAGGGATTTGTTAACCGCCTGGCGCGGGCGGACATTCCAGATGAATTGCGAGTAGCACTACCCGACGGGCTCACTGCCAAGCAGTCCGCGGCGATAGCCGCGGCAGACGAAACGCTTGATGAGCTGACCTGCACGACGATTCACGGGTTTTGCCAGCAGCTCGTCAAACCCTATCCTGTGGAGGCGGGTATCGACCCGGGGGCCACGATTATTGATCCTGAGGCGGCCGATCTTGCCTATCAAGATTTAGTACAAGCGTGGTTGTCAGCACGCTTCGGTCGCGATAGGGGCGCCGAGGGCCTTGGTCGCCTACCTCCATTGCCAGCGCTCGGCGAGCAGGACTTCTTCGCAGAACTCTTGGTGGAAAATCCCGATCACGTCATCAAGCGCATTCAAGAGACAGCCGCGTTTCTTAGGAAGGCTCGCACCGCCACAGCGCCCCCCGGAACATTCGCGGCTGCGACTCTCGACGAGCTGTCACAAGGCATCGAAGCGTTCGCGGGTTGGTACGCGCAGTGTGGCGTTGAGGAACAAGACACCGGAGACATCATCGCCAACCTTCGGCAATTCAAGAACCTCGTTGATGAAGCGAGGGCAGGGCCACTAACTGGACGGGGTGTGGCAAAACTCCTTCTTCACATTCCCCCCGAGTGCAAGCACGGCACGGAATCTCGTTTCGTTGCCTACAAGAAGAAAGGAAAATGGGAGGCGGCGGCAGCTGCCAAGGGTCTCGGCAAGCCACGTGGTGCGCAGCTGTCAGTCGCCGCGCAAACCTTTTACGATCGGTGCAGCGACACCTACACAGCCTTCGTAGCCGCGGTTGCGGCGAGTGCTTTAGCGCAATTCGTCGCCGAATTCGAACCCCTCGCAAAATTGTACGCCAACTATAAGCGGCAGGCAGCGCTTCTGGACTTTGACGACCTGCTTTATCACGCGCGCGATCTGCTGGCTGGCCAAGAGCATGTGCGACAGGCGCTGGCAAAGCGTTATCCGCGCATTCTCGTCGATGAATTCCAGGACACCGATCCGCTGCAGGCAGAAATTCTGTGGCACCTCTGCGGGGAGGGCGACCAAGGAGTGCCGTGGACACAACGGAAGCTGCGGGCTGGTAGTCTCTTTGTCGTCGGTGATCCGAAGCAAGCGGTCTATCGTTTTCGTGGCGCCGACGTTGATACATACCTCGAGGCCAAGCGCGCAATCCTTGCACAGGACCCCGACGCCGTGCTTGAAATTGTCTCCAACTTCCGATCGCTGAAGCAGATCATTGACTTCACGAACGATCAGTTTCGAGGACTGCTTTCCCCGGAAACCGGGCAGCCCGGCTTCGCGGTGTTGCAGCCGACGAGGCTGCCACAGGATGAACGGCCAGCAGTCGCCTGTTTCGACGTGACGATCGGGGATGACCACAAGAGCGAAAAGGGTAAGATCGTGGTTGATCGCGTGCGGCGCGAGGAAGCACGTATCGTCGCTGACCTTGTTAGCCACTTGATCGGTACATATCAGGTCTGGGACAAGCGATTGAAGGCCATGCGGCCTTGCCGGGCCGGTGACATTGCGCTTCTCACTCCCACGGGCACGAATCTGTGGATTTACGAGCGCGCGTTAGAACAGCGCGAAATATCGATAGCCTCACAAGCTGGAAAGAGCTTCTACACACGCCAGGAAGTCCAGGACATGATCGCGGTCGCGCGCGCAATTGCGGATCGACGCGATACGCTGGCGCTCGGTGCCTTGCTTCGCGGTCCGCTAGTTGGCCTAACGGAAGAGGAAATTGCCGATGCCATCATGGCGCTCCCCCCCGTTGGTGAAAACCAGACTCCACGTCTTCACCTTTGGACGGATTGCCAGGTCATCACCAATCCCGTCCTAAAGCGCGCCCTTGAAGTGCTGCAAAATCTCGCGCGAAAGGCGCGCCAGACAACACCCTATCACTTGATAGCCGAGGCGATCGAGGAGCTGAACATTCGGCCGATCTTGCGGGCCCGCTACCGCCAGAGTGCGGAGCGGGCACTCGCGAATGTCGAGATGGTATTGGAGATGGCCCGCGCCTATGAGACCCGCGGTCTTGTCGCCTTTGCGGATGCCCTTCGGGCCAATTGGGACGACACGCAAAAGCACATTGAGGGTCGTCCTGACGCCGATGCGGAAGCAGTATCGATCTCGACGATGCATTCGGCTAAGGGACTCGAATGGCCGATCGTGATCCCGATAAATTCGCCGACCGAACTCGATGAGACGATGGATTTTCTGCATCGGCGGTCGGATAACACCGTTCACTTTAAGCTCATGGGTTTCGCGGGGCCTGACTATGATGTCGTCAAAACCGACGAGAAAGGTCAGTTGCAAAGGGAGCGTGTCCGGCTTTGGTATGTTGCACTGACGCGCGCTTGCGACTTGTTACTATTGCCGCGGCAAAATGAGCGTGTCCAAAACGATTGGTTCAGTCTCTTGGGCGCTGATTTGACCCAGCTTCCCACTTTCAATGCCGTGGCACTTGCCGGGCCGACAACAGCCGGAGCCGAAGAGGTAGCCAATGGTCAAGATCAGGCGACCTGGAAGGCGGAAGCTACAGTGATCGCGGAGGCCCGCCGCTCGATTGTTTGGCGGAGTCCGAGCCGCCACGATGGACCAGCCGGTGAAGAGGCAGGGCTATCGGACGAGGGCGTGTTTGTCGGCGCAGGTGCGTATAGCGAAAGTATTCCCGTGGACACACAGCGTGATGACGAGCGCATTACGATCAAGGGCGGCCGAGAGCGCGGGCTTGTGATACACAAGCTACTCGAGGAAGTGCTCACGGGCGAAACGAAAGAAAGCGCCGACACTTTAGAGACGCGAGCAAGGACCTTACTCTCCGAAATTGGCATTGCTGAAGCTGACCGCGCCGAAGACGGCCCGCATGCGCCCGAACTCGCAGCATCTGTGAGACGTGCACTCGCCATCCCGGAGGTGGTAGCGCTAAGGCCCCGCTTGCTGCCGGAAATGACCGTATTCTCTGCGGAACCGGCGGAGCATGGCACAGTCTATGTGGGCGGTGTCGCGGACGCTCTGGCGCTTGATGGGGGCAAAAACGTCGATGTAGTCGTTGATTGGAAGACTGATGTCGAGCCGACCGCGGAAGTGATAAGGTTGTATAGGGAGCAGGTGCGCGACTATCTTACCGCAACAGGCGGGAAGGATGGTCTGTTGGTGTTTGTAACCAGCGGCCGAGTTGAACACGTGGTGCCATCGTAATTGCGTAAGAGATTGCAGGGTCATACTGATGACAATCAGCGTTCACAACCCAGATCAGTATATGGCCAGCCTGCGCCAAATCATCGGCCAGGGTAGAAAACGGATTGGGCTCCTCTTGGGCGCTGGCGTCCCTGCTGGGATGTCTTCGCCTAGCGGTACAGGCTCTCTGATCCCGGCGGTGGCAGGACTCACCAGCTGCGTCCTGGATGCGCTTGATTCAAAGTACGGGGGAGCTCTCAGCGCTGTTAAGGCCGACCTTAAAGATCCGAATATCGAAAACATTCTGTCGCGAGTACGAAGCCTTGCTGGTGTGATTGGGACGACCCCAATTCACGGCCTTGACGGTCCAGGCCACAAGGCACTGAGCGAAGCCATCTGCTCCGAAATCGGAAAAGTCGTTAATCAGTCGTTGCCGGCGGCTCCAACGCCTTACTCTGATTTTGTAAACTGGATTAGCGGGGCTGAAAGAGAAAACGCTGTTGAGGTATTCACGACAAACTACGATCTGCTGTTCGAGCAGGCTCTTGAGCGCGCAAAAGTTCCCTTTTTCGACGGCTTCGCCGGCGCAAGCCAACCCTTTTTCGATCCGTCTTCGGTTGCGAATGACGACCTTCCGTCGCGATGGGTCCGACTATGGAAACTTCACGGTTCGCTCGGTTGGGAGAGCAACCCGCAAGGGGAGATCATTCGTACTGGTAGTGCAACCGCCGCGCATCTGATCTTTCCGGAGCATTTGAAATATGATCAGACACAAAAGGCACCCTATGCTGCGCTCTTCGACCGGTTCCGCGCTTTCCTAATGACACATGATACGCTGCTAATTGCCGCGGGGTTCTCGTTTGCCGATGCCCATGTGTCAGCGCGCATTGATGAATGCCTGACGGCCAATCCATCGGCCAGCGTGTTCGCCTTTCAGTTCAAGCCTCTCGATGAGGAACCCTTCGCGTGCGACATCGCCAAGAGGCGGGCAAACATGAGCGTGTATGCCCCGGATCGAGCTATGATCAACGGAATAGCTGCCTCCTGGCGTATCGGAAATCCTCCAACTCGGGATTGGGGACCAATCCGCGCGGGTTACTGGGGTCTTGAGGACGGGGCGACGGACGCGACATTCTTGTTGGGTCGCGCGGATCGGCTGGCACGGTTTTTTGCCGCGTCGCGTTCAGACCAAGACTTCCAGATGACGCCAGCGACACCTCCGGCCGCTCTGGCGACAACCGTTCCCACAGCATGAGTATCAAGGCAACTCTCCTCGGCTATGTCGGCGCGGTCTCTGGATCCGGAGTAAGTGTGCGTCAGGCGCCGAGCGTGGCGTCAGGGATCGCAATCATCGGCGGTAAGAGCTATCGGATCGGACAGGTTGGCAGTTTTGTCCGAATCCCCCAAGGCTATCATAGTCTTTACGGGATCGTTTCCGAGGTTGGGGCGAGTGCAAGGCCTGAGGCGCTTCGGCAGCCACAGGATCATGGTGAGCGCTGGATGAGCGTACAGCTCGTTGGGGAGATTGTTGGAGGATCTTTTGAACGGGGCATCAGTCAGTACCCCAACGTGAACGATGAGGTACATCTCGTCACAGAAGAAGACCTTGCGCGGGTCTACGGCGCAGCTGACAGCGGCCAGATCGTTATAGGGCGTCTCTCGAACGCGGAAGGAATTCCGGTCCGGATTGATCTCGACAAGCTGCTGACGAGGCACTGTGCCGTTCTCGGATCGACTGGTGCCGGGAAGTCGACGGCCGTTGCAAGCCTGTTGCGATCAGTCGCGCTCGGTAGCGCGATGGATGACGCTCTGGGCTTTCCCAGTGCCCGCATCTTGTTGCTCGACATTCACGGCGAGTACGGGCAAGCACTTCGATCCGTCGCGGAAGTATTTCGTATCGCCCCAAACGAGGGCGAGAATGCGCTGCATATCCCCTTTTGGGCACTTGAACCAGCCGAACTCCTGTCATTCTTACTGGGCCGACTTGACGATAAGCCCCTTACACAAATTCTTGACCGCGTGTCCGATTACAAGGTGCAACGTGTTCAGTCCAGCGCAATACAAGGGATCGACTTATTGTCGATGACTGTTGATACGCCGGTTCCCTTCAGCCTGAAACGACTTTGGCTCGAACTAATCGAGCCAGAGGTCAAAACTTGGAAGGATTCACAAAGAAAACAACCGGCTCTCATCAAGGCCGGCAACGCCAACTCTCTGACCGCACCGAAATACGAGCCCGCAACCACTACGAACACGGCGCCTTATTTGAATAATATTGGGGTCCTAGGAATTCGGCGGCCCCTCGATCAGATGCGCTCGAGATTGTTGGACCGCCAGTATGATTTCCTTCTTCATCCGGGGCCTTGGGAGCCGGATTTAGGAGGCACGGTGACAAAGGACCTCCCCGACTTGTTGAAGGCCTGGATTGGGCACGATAAGCCTATCACGATCCTCGATCTTTCTGGGATACCGAGCGTCGTGCTGGTCCGACTCATCGGGGCGATTCTTAAGATCATCTTCGAGGGTTTGTTTTGGGGCAGAGAGAAAAGTGAAGGTGGTGTTCGCCGACCCCTACTAGTCGTCATGGAGGAGGCACATCGCTATCTCGCGAGTGACAATGACGGCCCTGCACGCGAGATGGTACAGCGTATCGTAAAAGAGGGAAGGAAGTTCGGCATCGGGGCGATGATCGTCAGCCAACGTCCGTCGGAGGTCGATGAAACAATTCTGTCCCAGTGCGGCACCTTTGTGGCATTGCGGCTTTCTAACGCAACCGATCGGGGAAAGGTGCAAGCGGCACTTCCCGATAGCTTGGCTGGCCTCGTCGACAGTCTGCCCGTACTTCGCACCGGTGAGGCAATTATTGTGGGCGAAGCCGCGCATCTGCCAATTCGATGCCGTATCACGCTGCCTGCCGAAGAGTACCGCCCTAACAGCGGCGACCCCGAAGTTGCGACGCACTGGCTACAGTCGCGACTAGCCGAAAGCTACGATCGCGTCGCAGCATCCTGGCGGTCTCAAAATCCCCGATGGACCTCGGTACGCTTGGAACGAACAAAGCTCCCAGACAATGAGGTGATCCAAATGGAACGTGAGCCTGTCGATTCTTCAACGATAGTATCGATCGGATACGATCCAGCCGCAGAAACGCTTGAGGTTGAATTTAAGAACGGCGGGATTTATCAGTACTATAATTTGCCCAGTGTTGTGCATGAGAGATTGATGGAAGCCTCTTCAAAGGGCCAGTTCCTTCATGCAAACATCAAAAATAGCTTTCCCTATTCGCGCGTCTAGTAGCGCGCCTGCACCCGAGAGCTGAAGGAGTCTTCTCATTGCCGCAGATTTCGGTCGACCGCGCGCTCGAGCTCATGGGTGATGACGTCGCTGCGTTGCTCGCGTTCTCACCTGTATCACTAGGGGTAGCAAATCCTCCCAACGTCCCTGGTGTCTATATGCTCTTGGTGGATGATGAGATTGTCTACGTCGGAGAGGCAAAGGGTGCCAAGGGCCTTCGGGACAGGCTTCTTAGTAAGCACATCTCGGGGGACGACAATCACGCAATCCAGCGCGCCTTCAAGCCTGACTTTCCTGACCGTGGGCTTAGGCGAGATCATATAAAAGGAACTGTCTCTGCTCGCTGGCTGTCTATCGCTGACACGGCAAGGGTATCTACAGTCGAGCGCTTTCTAATTTGGCTGTACAAGCCTGCGTGGAACAAGAAATAGTCCCGCAACGCAAAGTTCATTCGAAACGGCTGTTATGCCGACAAAAGGGTGTTGGGTGTAATGATCGCCGTCAAAACCTTCCTGTTGCGGCGGAGCTGATGTTCCGCTCTAGCCCAAACCGATGGAAGCATTTGATGAGAAAAATGACCGTTTGGAAGCCACCTGAATTTCGAGCAATCGGAGCGACCTATGAGCTACGACCAAAAACGCCTAGTCGTGACGATCTGCGGGCGCTCGGCTGCCATGAGGAAACGATCTCCTATCTGTTCCCAAATCCGAAGACGAACGCGATTCTGCAGAACCCAGCCGACTGGTTCTTCATTGACCGCGGCTGGTGGAAAACAGCCTCATCTGGCGTGCGTGACGATATCTATCGTATTGCCGGAGGCAGCTTTGACGCATTGACCTTGGAGGAGCAGACCGCACTGCTAGGTCTCGAACTAACGCGGATCGATGGCACTGGGTCAAAACATGGTCCCGGCAAGTGGAGGTCGCTTAACCGCACGCCGGTAACGGTTGAAGAGTACGCGCTGGAGCGACTGCTCGGGAGCGGAGAAACGGGCACATTCTGCGAAGGCAAGGCATTCAATGCGCTGCACGTAATAGTAATGAAACGTTTCGAGGCCGAGTACGGGCACTGGATGGGTTATGATCCTGGAAATAGGACATTCTATACGCCTAGCGCCGCCTACGCCGAGAAAGTGCTTGCAGCGCTCGGACTAGTGCTGCGGGATCCTGCACGTGAGTACCGGCAGAACGAACAGTACTTTACGCTGCTCTTCAAGGTGCCGTTCTCTACGGTCCTAGCGTTCGTTGAGATGACTGGAAGGGAGCACCTCGAACGCTTCCTCCGCCACAGCTACGAGCGCGCTGGTATGGGCTTCGCAGGGCATCCGGACCTGACGATGGGTGACAGAGGGAACTCGTTGCGATTTGTGGAAGTCAAAAATAACGACCGGCTGCGCGGAAATCAGGCTTTCTGGATACGCGATTTTGCGAAACCTCTCGGCCTAAACGTTAAGCTCGTCCAAGTTGAAGAGCGCTGAAAGTTAAAAGTCACGTCGCGTGTCGTCGCGACGCCTGAAGCCTAAGCGCAGCAGCTAAGGATCAACCCCTCGATTGACAGTCGCGGCGCCAATTACCTTTCGCGTGGCGGCGCGTAGTTTCGCTCTCGAGGCCACGAGGTGGCGCTTTTGACCGATGATTGTGATAGTGACACAGGCAGCTTTCGCAGGATCGGTCACAATGTGCCGGGCAATTCTCCAAAAGCTTGAGTACATCGCGCAGAATGTCATCCAGATAGCGGCCGGCAAGCTCGGCGTATCCGGCGCCGCCCGACAGTGTGTCGTAGAGATAAATATCCAGGAAAAGCTGCCCGTCCGCATTTCCGGACGGCACGATGCGAAAACCGGCTCCAAATTCGGATGGGTCAAGGTCCAGTTGGGGATGACGACTTGCAGCAAGTCGGAGGGCTTCGGCGATGGAATAGAGCGCGTCCTCAAGCGCCCTGAGAACGACCAGATTATTTGTGTCGGTCGCCATAGGCTGCGCCACGGTCATCCGCAATAACAAGAGATCGGTCGAGAAGACGTGACCAAGATAGACGTTGTGGAAAACACCATTGCATTGCCTCGACGGCTTCGGGGATAGGATCACGCCGAACTCCGGAATGGCATCGAGCCGTTTGCTGTCCGCGTTGCCGCGATGGGCTTGAATGATGCGTTTGAGTTCGCAGCCTGACGTTGGATTACACGGCGGCAAAAACTGCAACTCTTAATCTTTTTAAGGTTTAGTGATGAGTGTTACCGGCCGCCCGCGCTCCTTTCCCGGTGTCCATGCGCCGCAATCTCTTCCAACCGGTGCGGCTTGGTATTCGGGGGATGTCAGGTCGATTGGGAAGTGGTCACCTATACCAACACGGTTCACAGCTTACCGTGCCGACGGCGGGCAATGACCTCTCGAACGGAAACACCTACAATCCAATTGCCGGCCGGGCGCTCGTGTTAACAGATGCGCGATTTTTTGCATGAAGTCCTACGCTGAGAGGAATGGAGTGGTGCGCACGTGAGCGAGGAGCTATCGCTCGCCGGACGAGTTGGTTCCTCCATGTGGACTTCGTAGTCGTAATCTATCAACCTGCTTTAGCCGCTCCGTAGATTCCGCGTTCGAACTGGCGGTAGATCCGCAACGTGCGGTCATCGGCAAAAGGCAGCACCTGCGTCATGAAAACAGCGGCGATGCGCCTTCCAGAATCGATCCAATAATAGGTGTTAAAAAGGCCGCCCCAGGTCAGGCTACCGGCGCTGCGGCCGTCTGGACCTGCCTGCATGTTGATCATGTGGCCGAAGCCCCATTTGAGGCTGATGCCGGGAAAGAAATCGACCTCGTTGGAGAGCGCTGGCATTGTCGTCCTCAGGACGTCAACTTCGATTTTACCGATCTGATTCTGGCCCATGAGCGCGACGGTATTGGGACGAAGTATGCGGACGCCGTCGAACGAGCCGCCTTGCATCAGCATGCGGATGAAGGTCAAATAATCTGGTCCGGTCGAATAAATCCCACCGCCGCCCGAGAAGGATTGTCGCGCTGTTTGCCGCTCCGTCGGCTGCGGCGTAAGCGACCCGTCCGATTCGCGCCGATGCACACTAGCCTCCCGCGCGCGTTGCTGCGACGAGATGACGAACGCAGTATCGTTCATACCGAGAGGGTCAAGAATGTGCTTGCGAAAGTAGACATCTAACGGCTCACCGCTGACCAATTCAACGATGCGGCCGACCCAATTGATACTGGCGCCATATTGCCAACGCTCGCCGGGATCGAACATTAATGGCGCGCGCGGCGCCCTGCCTCTGGCGGCCGACGGTAGCAGGTCGATTGCCTTGAAATACTGGGCGGCCTTGGCATCCCAGAGCCGGTAGGTGAAGCCGGCCGTATGGGTCAGCAGGTGACGCAGCGAGATCGGCCGCTTTGCTGGTCGTAACTGGGGCGTTCCCGCGGCATCGAATCCGTCAAGCACCTGGGGTGCGCCGAGCGCGGGGTCGATATCGGGCACCAGAGCATCCAGCGAAAGCTTGTCCTGCTCGACGAGCTGCAGCGCGGCGACCGAAGTGATCGGCTTGATCATCGAGGCGACGCGAAATACGGTATCGCGTGTCATGGCCGGCCCGCCGTCAATCCTGCGCCGGCCGTAAATACCCTCATAAACGATGCCCTTGTCAGTCGCGGCCAATGCCACGACCCCCGGCACTTCCCCTGCAGTCGTTGCAACGCGGAGCATCGCGTCGACTTGGGAAAGCGTTCTCACAGCAAACCCTTTTGGCTCTTCGGCGTGAGCGATCGCCCCGTCGTTCGCGCCTAATGAGCTGGCCACCGCGAGCTTCGCCGTCGTCCTCAAGATATCGCGGCGACTAGGGTGATGGATCATGCCACCTTACTCTCGGGTTTGGGGAAACTACCGCATTCGCGGAATCCGTTCCGGCGTAAATCGCCGGTCGGAACACTTAGTCTAAATCTATCTCCATCGATTGTTCCGCCCCTTCGCTTATTGACTTTCGGATTTTTTTGACAGGCTACAATCGGAACCTCAATTCTCAATGCGCGACGCACACGAGTGCCTTCCCGAGGTCCCCTTTGCCTCCGATCGCTACCGAAATGCCTGCCTGGAACAACGACGTTGGACTTGCCGCGCTGAATCGCATAGCGGAGCGCCATCTTGGATTCGATGTGGCGCGCCGGTATGATTGAAATATCAAAGAGGAAAGAGCGCGCGATGGCGAGCGGTACTGTGAAGTGGTTCAACCCGACCAAGGGTTATGGATTCATCCAACCGACAGGCGGCGGCAAGGACGTTTTCGTCCATATCTCGGCGGTCGAGAAGGCCGGTCTGTCCACCCTCAACGAGGGTCAGCAGATTCAGTACGAAGAAGTAGCAAACAAGGGGAAGACCTCGGCCGAGAACCTCAAGGTGAAGTAAATCGCACCGTGGGCGTTCGGCGCGCGCGCTTTGGGCCTGGGCATTGTCTGCCAGCGCTACATCGTCCTAGTTCAGATTTGGATGGTATTGATCGTTCGGTTCTCGATCTCCTCGCGCACATGTGCGTACAGGCGAGGATTGCGGGCGGAGAGGATTTGCAGCGCGGCCAGGACGGCGTTGGAAGGTTCCAGAACAGTCATAACGGGCACGTTGCTCGGCGCTCGCAAAGACGACCAAACATCGTCGGGAAACTCCTTGACGCTGGCGGGCACCGTGATGACTGGAATGGTCGACATTGCCGAAAGTGATGGACCTGCGCCATTTGACCGTCCGATGTATGCGATGACCACTGAGTCCGGCACCTCCTGCGCCATCCGATGGAGAATGCTGGCCGCGATCATTGGCTCTTTGTGCAAAGAGCAGGTCACTATGGTCATCAAGCTCTTCAGGTCACCAAGCGCTTCCGAATACGCATCCGTCTTGTCCTTTTCCGATCCCCTCCAGAGGATGATCCGCTGACGTGGCAACTGGAAACGGTTCGTGACCTCCGCGACAAAGCGGTACTTCGCGGCCACATCGTCGAGCGATCCACCATCACGATAGACTTGCTTGTCAATGTAGGACCCGCTCTCGATCACCCGCCAAGAGTCGTTGTCGATAACATCCGCAAGCAGCAAGTGCCCTTTGGAGTCAAAGCCGCACTCGACCTTGAGGTCGACGAGGGCTCCACCTGCAAGTTGCCATGCCTTCTCGAGCACCAGGAACGCACGACGTGCGATGCGCCGCATCTCGGGGAAGATTTTCCACTCCTCGTCGTAGCCAAAAACCTCCGACTCCGAAAGGACGAGAAACGGCTCCTGTCCGTGTACCGGCTTCGCCGGATTGAAGAGCCGAATCTGCGAAGCCTCATTCTGGTAAATTAACAGCGGATCGTCACAGATGAGTGACTTTCCTTTCCAGTTTTTGTCCTTGGTCTTGAGGAAGAATTCAACGATCAGTTGCGGAAATAGCTGCCCTTTCGAGAAATGCGGGTTACGCTTGAGGTAGGAGCCATGTGCTTCGCGCCGTACTACCACTTCGTAAGGAAGCATGAAGCATTTTGGTGCGATGAAGGAACTCGTGCTGTCTTGCTCCTCGAAGGCGACAGGTAGA
>Ga0187876_1002041_pt1 | contig 15692 bp, 18 predicted proteins | sample June2016WEW_17_4_FD_133000 | JGI IMG/M metagenome (GOLD analysis project Ga0187876, IMG submission 133000) | Peatland microbial communities from SPRUCE experiment site at the Marcell Experimental Forest, Minnesota, USA - June2016WEW_17_40 | ecosystem: Environmental > Terrestrial > Soil >...
CCTTTCTCCCCTTGTACAGGGTTGAGGAGTCAATACTATGTCGATGCCGTTACATGCATCGGGCCGTAAACATTAGGCTGGCGAGCGATCACAAGACATAGTCAGAGAGGGTAGATAGTGGCGGAGCGTATGTGGACTTATGGTGCGGTTTAGACTCGGATGACTGCTGCGTGCTCTGGCGAGATATTTTTGAAGGATGTAGCGGATTCCCGAACGCGACAGTCGTTGCTGGCGCGCGTTCTGAAAAAGAGGATTCTCGAACTGTTCGGGACGATCGAGGTGGTTTTCCTGTAAGTAATCGCGCAGAAGCTGGACCGTGTTTCCCATCAAAGGTACGGTGCGCATCTTCCGTCCCTTCCCCAAAAGGCGCAACTGCGCGGGTGGATCCAAACGTACGTCTCCGACGGAAAGATCGATCACCTCCTGAACGCGCGCTCCCGTGTCGTAGAGGACGCTCAGCAAAACCGCATCTCTTCGACCATCGGGCGTTCGGAGATCTGGTTGCGCCAAGATCTCAGCCAACTCTTCTTTCGAAAGGTAGCCGACTGTGGGGCGGGCGCATCGCCGCAGGGGCATGGCGAGGATCTTCTGACATTGAAGCATCCACACCGGTTCTTCAGACTGAACATATCGGAAGAAGGCGTGCAAGGCCGCCAGCCGATGATTGCGTGTGCGGGGCGAGGACTTTCTTTCTCGCTCCAAGTAATCCAGAAATGCTTCCACCAGGGAAACATCCAGGTGTTCCAGACGCAGTCTTTCCGGAGCGATTCCCAACACATCACGGCAGAATCGTAGAAGCAGAGTGAACACGTCGCGATATGCCTTGATGGTGTTCGGGCTGACGTTCCTCTGCGCGGCCAGATAATGCGTCAAGAAGTTCGTCACGTGAACGGAGAAATCGGTGGGTTTCATTGTTCGATCCTCCGCGGAATGGCGTCGCCAAACGCTGCTTCCGCCCGCGCCGTAATCTCGGGAAAAAGTTCGGCGGTGAGATGAAGGTAATGCTGAGTTCCAGAGAGATGCTGATGCCCGAGGTAGGTGGCCAGCAGAGGAAGTTTGGCATCCAGGTCCTCACCCTCTCGATACCAGCGTCGTAGGGCATGGACGGCGAAAAGATGCCGATAATCGTGAATCCTGGGTCCCTTGCCTCGTCCGGCATGAGGAATTCCACACTGCAGCAATAGTCGACGAAACAGCGTGTAAACGGTGCGTAAGCTGAAGGGTCTTCCACTCGGTCCTGGGAAGAAACTCGCGTCGGGCGGGCGATTTTCAAGGCAGGCAGCGTACTTTCGCAAGCGGTTCACCAGAGGCAAGGCGGGAGGAACCAGCCGATCTTTGCGGCCCTTTCCCTGACGAACCGTGATGATGCCTTGATCAAGATCGACGTCTCGAACCCGGAGTTTCAGCAGTTCTCTGACCCGAAATCCGCATCCATACAGGAGCCGGAAAACTTCCGGCATAATGAGATGCCGCAAGGGCGATCGCGCCGTGGGCTCGAGCGCGTCGACGGCCTGAAAGAACTTTCGAAGCTCTTCATCGCTCAGCATTCTGGGCACAAAAGTCGAGGGGCGCCGAGCAGCTAAGGTGGAATCGGGCACATAGGCGGAATAGCCAAGCCGCAACAGAAACCTGGAGAAATGCCGAACGAGGGTGATCCGTTGCTGTTGAGTTCGCGCACTTTCGTGGGCCCTTTTTGCTAACCATTTCCGGGCGATGGAGCCAGGTAACTCATACGTTGCCAATCCCTCCTGCACCAAAAAATGGTCGAGAAGCCGCAAGATTCGAGTTGGCTCATGATAGGCGTACCCACAGGCGTGCTTTTCCCGAAGAAATTTCTCCATGAGAGCAGATAGAACGCTATGGAACGGGTGGGATGAATCAGCCGGCATGATTCACCTCCTCAGGATCCAACGCCACACCCCGCAAGGGTTCCACGTCTACCTTCGCGTAAATACGGGTTGATTCCAAACTGGTATGACCCAAGATCTCCGCAATGGTGGTTAGCGGCGTGCCTTTCTCTAGAAGGCGCGTCGCTAGCGTATGGCGAAGCGAATGGAGGCCCCGCTTTTGGGAACTCCGAAAGGTGATCCCCGCCAGCAGGCGCCAATACGTGACAATGTGGTGCAGATTGTTTTGCGTGAAAGGATCAAACGGCGGGACTACTTTGAGGAACACCTCTCGGTGTGTCGTTTGGGGACGACCCGACTTCAAGTAGTCGATTAAGGCTTCACCGACCTCGTTGGTCAGAGGCAGCCTCAATGGCGTATCCGTCTTCGCTTGCGTGATTTCGATTGTCGATTCCGCCCAACGAAGGTGGTCCAGTTTCAGCGTGCGAATATCCCCAGCACGCAATCCCAACCGGCAGGCCAGCAGGAGAATGGCGTAATCTCGTTTGCCTTTTGCAGAACTGCGATCCACCGCGCCGAGAAGTCTGACGATGAGTTCGTGATCCCAAACCGACGGGATAGTGGCATCCCTGGGGACTCGAATTTTCGGCAGCTCCACACTGAGATCTTTCTGCAAAGTCCCACGCATGGTAAGAAACCGGAGAAAGGAACGGACATCCGATACGACGCGCGCGACCGTCTGCGGCTTCAAGTGATCCCGACAGGACACAAACTCGGACAGATCCAGCGCTTGAATTTGGTCCAGGGTCCGTCCTTTCCTGGAATGGAGAAAATCCAAAAAGATCGTGAGTTCTGTCGTTCGACGATGAAGGGTCCACGGTCGGAGGTGGAGTCGATCCTTACAATATTGTTGGTAATCACGAAGCGTATTCTGCATGGTGGGAAGAAGATGGATTGCCTGCACCTCCGTGAACGCTCGTTCAATGCGCCCATGCTTAGCGAAATCGGCAAGCACCTTGACGCCGAACACCATATGCCGACGCCAGCCCTCGCCCGGCTCATCCCTCTGCTCGTCCCTGAGGTGATACTCCTCTAGAAAGCGCGCTGCCAAATCCGCAGAAAACTCATCCCCCAGTTCCTTCAAGCGGGCAAAAGTGATGAGGTGCTCCCAGATGGCACAATAGCGATTCCGTGATCTCTTGCTATAGCCCAACCGGGCGATCTCGTCCCGCGCGCCGGCGACAAGTCGCCCCAGTGGCATGTTTCCCGAAGTTGAACAATGGATTTGTTCCATGACGAACCTCCTCTGAAATGCGGTGGCCTTCATGGCCACCGAGGAGTGCATCATGAAACCTTATGTGCTGTGATCCAAGAGGAATACCCTGACCGGCAAGCGCTTTCCGAAGCGACTCTACATAACGCTCCACTGCACACAATACTGTTCCGTGGTCTGTACGCTCACATGGCCAAGCAAAAACTGGATCTGCTCCAGTTCGCCGCCCGCAACGTGACAGAGCCGGGCACACGTGCGGCGAAGATCATGAGGCGCCAGCTTGACTATTCCTCCTTTGGCCGCGCACTCCCTTACCACACTCCAGACGACCTTTTCGGTGACTCCAGTACCCCAGACTTTTCCGCTCTTATTCACCCAGCGAAAGACTCGCCCACTGGAAACACTGGCAGCCTCCATCCATACGTCCAGGGCAGATTTGACCCAGTTCGGCACGGGCACTGTCCGAATATGCCCTCCCTTTCCGATTAGGTCGACAATGGCCCAGTGATCCTCCCGCCTTTGCAAGTGCTCGACCATAAGATGTGCCAATTCTGATCGGCGAAGGCCGCACCCGAGGCAAACCGCAAGAATGCCTCGGCTGCGTTTGCCACGGACCGTTTGGACGTCGGCGGAGCCCAGCAACGCCTTGGCCTGATCAGAACTGAGCCAATTGCCCAGCCGGACACCGAGTTTCTTTGCGCCTTTCACGCGGCGAATGCCCGCCGCCAACTCGGGGCTTAGCAGACCGGTATCGGCGGCCTCATATGCCAGTCTCCGCACGGCGGCCAGTCGCAGGTTAATCGTGGACGAAGCCAAATGACGGGCTTCCAATTGGAGCTTGTAACGGAGGACGACGGTCTTATTGAAGGCCAGTCGGGGCTCAGAACAGTACCAAGCGATGAAATCGTCGATTGCAAATCGGTATGAACGCTGCGAATCGGGCGAGCTGAGAGTGCTCAGGACAGCGATCTTGGAGTGGTCTAAATCGGGAAGGCGAAGGATTCGTTTGGGGCGGGCGGACTTTTTCTTTGGGTCCCTTTTTTTCATGGCTAGCGGTCTCCTTATCCGCTAGACCATGATGAGTCGGATGGCAGGGTACGTGACGAGCAGGGCGTTTTTCATTCCCTGCACCTCTTTAAGCTGTGGGTTGGCTGTCTTGATCCTGCCCCGCAGGATATTCACATTTGTCATTGAACCGCCGGGGCATCCAGGACATGTTTGACTCTTATTGTTCCGTGGGGTGAAGCTCGTCAGCAGACACTCAGATCTTTACAAAGATTCGGTTCCTGTATAACCACAAACAGAGGTACCAGAGCATTCCCCAGACGACGAGGCTGGTAACAATTTCCGCTGTGAGTTGACCACCCCAAGCGAACAGTCCCATGGTGAAGGGTCTGGCGATCTTGCCGAACCACTCTGCCCCGCCCGTTTCAGTGAAAAGGTAAATGAAGAGTGAATTCGTTCCCACGATGTTGAAGAAAGTACTCCACTTCTTATATCCTTTCACATCAATCAGCCAATAGGAAAATGCCAATGCCAGCAGGCACCAACCACCGCTCACGATCACAAACGAGCTGGTACAAATGCGTTTAATGATGGGGGTCAGGGGATTCAGGGCATAGCCGCTCACGACGCCGATGGCGCCGGCGATGGCCAAAATCCGAATCTTCTGAAGGGGGGCTCGGCTGCTCTTCAGAACTTGCCCGGCAAGCACTCCCCACATGGTGTGCGCCGTAGTGGGCACCGCGTTGAACGCCACCCAGTGCCCATCGGAAAGTTTATGCATGATCGCCAGGTCCACCCAGGCCCCGAATCCATGATCCGGCACGAAGGGCTGGTTGAAGCCTGCCACCGGCCACAGCCGATAAAGCATTTCGGTAACGATGAGCAGCACGAAGGTGAAACCCATCTGCACACTAGTCGATTTGCGCATCATCAAGAAAGCAACCAGGTAGGTGAAGGAGAGCTGGGCCAGGACATTCCAAAGCTCAAACGTCAGCCGTCCGGGGCCGATGCAATAGAGGCCCCAGCCAAACAACAGGAGCAGCGCCGATCGGATGAGGGCGTGATGAAGGGTCTGGCGCCAACTGTCCCCCCGTTGCCAACGCTTGCCGAGGGAGAAAGGCATGGCCACACCGACGATAAACATAAAAAAAGGCTGGACCAGATCCCAACAGCGAAGGCCATTCCAAGGGTGATGATCCAACTGCCAGCCTATGGCGCTGAGCAGCGTGCCATTTAATGCCGGGTCCCTGAGCAGTTCATAGAGGCCGGTAGCTTCCCCGATGAGCATGAACATCGTCACCCCGCGGAAGAAGTCGAGTGACGTTAGACGGCCCTCGGCAGCCAGAGATTGTCGGGGGTTTATGTCCATATTTTCCCTCCTCAGCATGCGTCAACCGTGAATGCATTGGAATCACCGTTTTCAATTCTCGGTCGCCCGATAACATACACCCGAGAGCCACTGAAGGGAATCGTCCCACCCGAAAGTTACATTCTTAAAAGGCTTGACGCGCGTCGTCTGGTGGGGTCTGGCTGTGGAGCACCTCGGGCAGTATATGAGCCACGTCCTGCCTCTCCTAAGACTTCCGCACCTCAAATGCTGGCTTTCCAAGCCGGTGATTCCGAAACCGCGCCCTCCCTTACCTACTTTGTCGCCGATATCGGCATGGACCTGCCGCTCGCCTTTCCCGCTGACGAGGGTCGAGGCGTGAGTAATCCCGGCGAAACCGTGCCGCCGGGCTTGATCCGTTCCCAATCGCTGCTGGCGGGCAGTTGGTATCCCAGCAAAGGATTCAGCCTGAGTCAGCTCGCTGTCAACTGGTGCAGAGTATTCTGGCAGAGTGGATTCCGGCATGGGAAGGGCGTTCCAAATCCGGGATTAAGTGGTGGGTTGGGCTGTCGACAGATATTAGTAAACCCTAGGCGACATAACCGGCCAATCATGATGCCCGCCTCGATCTAACCTCAACCGAATGTATTATTTACGGGTGCGTGCACAGATTGGACCCGTTATGTCGAAATTAACCGGCCAACCCGCCGCTTTTCAATTTCTTAGAGGTGCGGCTAGGGTTGGCCGGTTAATTTTGACAAGGGAGGAGTCAGCGCGGAAGACAGAAACCAACTAACGACTCGCCGACGATTCGGGAGTTGAGAGCCATCGGTCCCCGGTGCACCTCCGGCGACGATCTCTGGACCGCGCGCTTGCGGTATGGGGGACATCCCGCTCCACACGCGTCCTCTGCCAGTAACGTACGTTCTTAGTGTAGTCTTGCGCACCGCTCATCCCGCACCTCCAATTTCAACACGCCAACACCCAGCCAGCACACACGCGCTGCGTTCAGTTGTGGGGGGTATTACTCATGACTCTCAACAGGGGAAGGTGGGTTAACCGGGCGGGAACACCAATCAATTGCCCTTGGTCGCCCCACATGAAGGTCAACCTGATCCCGTAGTTTCCGGTTGGATCGTGTGATGGGGCGGTGCCACTGATTCGCCGGATCAGCGTCCGCGGCACGATCGCTGGCATGTTTTTGTTGGTTTGAAGTGAGGCCAATGAAGATTTGTGTGCCTAACGTGTCATTTAGCGCCAACCGCCCGCGAAACCTCATCTCGTTGCTAACTCTGCCTGAGCGTGCTTCGCATCTGAACTGAATCGACTCCGCCCATCCAATACTCCGAGACGGCTGCGCGGACTTGGGACAAGCGCGGACCCAGGCTATTGACCCTCGCTTTCGTTGAGTTTAAGATGCTGGCGATTTAGCTGACCCGGTGCCGGATTACTCATAAGACAGCGAACGGGCGCTACCGTCAACCGCTGGCTCAGTGTGGGAGGCGCGTTGGCCAAGAAGGAGTTTTCGGAAGGGAGTCAGACACACATGAATTCAGAATCTAAAGCCATCCTATCAAGCGAGAACTCCCGGCGCGGTTTCCTGCAAAAAATCGGGGTGCTCACCGCAGCGTCAGGTTTGGCGGCACACGCCCAGCCTCATCAGCTGGCCAGCCACCCACCCCCCATGCCGATGGTTCGCTTCGGCAAGGATATGGTTTCCCGCCTGATTATGGGAACGAACCCCGCCGACGGCATTTCACACCTGTCACAAATGATCGATGCGGAGATGGCTGCCTGGCACACTCCTGAACGGCTGGTGCAGATCTGGAAGCACTGTGAAGAGTTAGGCATCAACTGCATGGAACAAGCCGAAGATCGCGTGGCCAAGTACAATGCGGAACACGGCGGCAAGATGCTTTTTTCCTGCACTGTCGAGGTGGAGCTGGGCAAGGACGGGAGTTGGCTTGATCCCACACCGTCCATCAAGGCCACGGCAGCGCTCGGACCGATAGCCATTCACCACCCTGGCTGGGGCGAGTCGGGCACCGACGCCATGTGGCGAAAGGGCCAGCTCAACAAGGTTCGGGAGTGGTGCAAAATCGTGCGCGATACCGGCGTGCTGGTCGCCGTCAACAGCCACCGCCCAGAAGTGTTCATGGAAATCGAGTCTCAGGACTGGGACGTGGATTTCTACCAGACCTGCCTCTACAAGTTTGGCCGCACCAAGGCAGAATGGGATAAGGCCTTCGCGTCCAACCCCGAAATGATGCCCGCCGAGTTTGGACACTCGAGGGAAGGTAGCTCACAGCACTACGGGGGCGAGATAGTCTTCGCTCGCGGCGATCCCCCGGGAATGTACAAAGTGATCAGGCAGACCAAGAAGCCGTGCTGGGTGTATAAGATACTGGCTGCTGGCCGGCTTTGCGAAACCCAGGAATTCGTGGAGGCGGCGTTCAAAGAGGTTTTCGCGAACATCAAGCCCACCGACGCCGTCGTGGTCGGGATGTACGACAAGTACATCGACCAGTATGCGATGAATGCCGAGTACGTGTGTCGCTACGGGTCGAACACCGGAAAATCGTGAAGGCGCACGATAGGAGACAGCCTATGGTCAGCCGTCGAGAGTTTCTTCTCAGTTCAGCGGCAGCAGTCGGTGCGGCCACAGCTTGGGGGCGGCCTGCCGATCAAGCCAAATTGGATCGCATCGCGGTGATGAGTTACAGTTTCGATTCTATCGTCAAGTGGGGCGCGCACGAGGACGATCCGAGTCGGACGATCAACATCTTGGATTTTCCCGCCATAATTGCCGAACGCTACGGTGTCCATCATGTGGAAATCCAGCACGCTTACTTTCGTTCGACCGAGCCCGGCTACCTGGCGGAGTTTCGAAACCGGCTGAAGGAAGCCAAATCGCAGATGACGCAACTCGTCTTGGAGCTCGATGAGCTGAACATTTCGTCTCCGGAACCGGTGCTGCGGGTGGAGACGATTGACTTGACGAAACGATGGATCGACCACGCGGTGACCCTCGGCTGTCCGCGGGTGATGGTGAACCAGGGTTCGCTTGCGCCCGCGGTGCGGCAGACCGCCATCGACACCTTGAAGAAGATCAACGCCTACGCCCAATCCAGGAATGTCTGGGTGACCATTGAGAACCGCGACGATCCCCCCGGAGAAGGCGGCCGCGCGGCCGCAGGCGCAGCGCCGGCAGATTGGCATGACGAATATGAATTGATCAAGGCCGCCGGGATTTGGGCCAATCCCGACCCCGGCGGATTCCCGGACAACCAGGCGCGGTGGGCGGGATTGCGCGCGCTGTATCCATTGTCGTCCGGCAGCAGTCATTTGCAATACAACCCGAAACGGTGGAACGAGGCCAAGGTGATTCAGATTTCGAAGGAGGTCGGATACAAGGGGCTGTTTTCGATCGAAGCCGTACCTGAAGCCAATGGCAGCGATCCGTACAAGGCGGTGCAAAGCATTCTGGACGAGTATCTTCGGGATATCTAGCCTGAAGCGCCCTTGGGCGGCCGGGTTTTCGCCGCGATGTAGGGGACCGTCTCACGAAAGCGAAGCTATCGTGGACGTTGGAAAAACCTTTCTCAACTCCCGGCGGGACCGAACAACCCCCTCACCCGCCATCTCTCTCGGGCACCCTCTCCCCCAAGGGGGCGAGGGTTCAACAGATGGAGGCCCACCATCATGAACTTCAGCCCTCGCCCCCCTTGGGGGAGAGGGTGGCGAGCGCCGCGAGCCGGGTGAGGAGGTCAGTCACTTTTTGGTGTTCGTTTACGTTAGGTTCATGAGTCGGTTCCACAGAACACCTCGGTGCGGGAATTCTGAATGGGAGACAAAACGATGGAGATAATGAAGAAGTACCTTCCCGCGTGCGCGGGCGTGCTTCTCAGCTTGAGTGCGGTTGCCTATGGGCAACAAATGGCCTCCGTAACACTCGACAGCAAGACGATCACCGTCGATTACACTGCGCCCGCGGCCAACAGCCGCATCGTTGGTAGCTTTCATACTCCGGCCGATCTGGCGTTCAAGGGACTCAACGTTCCGAAGGGACTTTACACGCTCTACGTCTTAACGGATGGTCCCCGGTGGGAACTCGTCGTCAATAAGGCGACCGACCCGCAGGCGTCGGCGTACGATCCTAAGCAAGACCTCGGGCGCGTGCCGATGCTGATGATCAGGCCTCCTGCAGGCGTGACGGCCTGCAAGTTCACGCTGGCGAAGATCGCGCCTATTGCGGCCGAGCTGAAAGTAGTATGTAGCGACAAGGCAGCTTCCACGTCGTTCCATCTTGACCGGGGCGCCAACGACTCACAATGGTAGGGTGGGTGCCGGGGAGAGTTGAAGGCCGTGCGCTTTCTGTTGCGTAGTGCGTTGGCTTCTCTCGCATCATCGGCTGTGCTAGTAGTTGTCGTAGCCACTCTTCTCGCCGCCGAACAGCCTCCGAACCCGAAGGTTCAGTCCCTCCTTCGCCGCATGACTCTGGAAGAGAAGCTGTCGCTGGTCCACGGTATTCGCGACCCCGAGGAACTGGGGGAGGCAGGTTACTGGCCCGGTCTGCCCCGTCTCGGCATTCCGCCGCTTCGCTTAGTCGATGGCGCTGGCGGCATAAACGTCAATCAGGAATCCACCAGCTTACCCGCTCCCGTGGCGCTGGCGGCAACGTTTAGCGTCGAAGCGGCGCGCCTCTATGGCCTGATCATGGGCCGCGAAGCCAAGGTCCTGCAACAGGACGTCCTTTTGGCCCCACAGATTAACATCGTCCGCGACCCTCTGTTCCGCCGCAACCACACATCCCTGAGCGAAGATCCGTATCTCACGGCCCAGTTGGCCTCATCCGAGATCGCCGGCATCCAGAGTCAGGGCATCTTGGCGCAGGTGAAGCACCTGGCAGGTTACAACGGCTCCGACAATGTCTGGATCGACGAGCGGACGCTACACGAGATCTACTTGCCGGCTTTCCACGCCGCGGTGGAAGCTGGCGTGGCCTCGGTGATGTGCGCGTACAACCGGATCAACGGGCCCTGGGCCTGCGAGAACGGCGACTTGCAAAATGGCATCTTGCGGGAGGCTTGGGGCTTTGGCGGCTTTGTGACCTCGGACTGGGGGGCAGTGCACAGCCCGCTGGCGATCACCCAAGGCCTGGATCTGGAAATGCCCGGCCGCGAGATCGCCGGACGCCCGGGCGGGCCACAGTTCGCCGATGCGCTGAGAGCCGCCGTGCAGACCGGCGCGATTCCGATTTCGGCCATCGACCGGGCGCTGACGCGCATCCTGGTGCAAATGGACCGCTTCCATCTTCTGAAAGGGAAGTCACCCAAGCAGCCGCGAGCGATCGATGTGGAGGCGCATGCGAAAATTGCTCGAATTATCGCCACGCAGAGCGCTGTGCTGCTTAAGGACGATGCGGGTGTGCTACCGTTGACCGCCGAAGATTTGACGTCACTCGCCTTGATCGGCCCTACAGCCGGTCAGCTCGCTGCTGGATTCCTGGGCGCGCGCGCCTATGGCTTTGAGGAACGTCTCGTATCACCGCTCGATGCTTTTCGACGCATCTCCCCGCGAGCGAAGATCACCTACTCAATTGGCGTCGATGTGACCGGCGTTACGATCCCGGGCTCCGCACTCTCTCACGACGGGCGGCCAGGGCTGCTCCGCCAGTCGGGTGCCGGAGAATCCGGACCGGCCCAGGTTGACGAGGGGGTTGATTTCCAAGGCGCCTCGGCGCTCCCGACGGGAGCCGACTACTCGTGGACGGGGGTTCTCACCGTGCCCTTCGCTGGGGATTATACGCTCATGGTGCAGCCAGTTTTGACGGGCGGTTCCGAAGGCGGTGGGGCGGTGGTCATCGACGGACGTATGGTCGCGAGGACGGGTGGTCCCGGATTCGGCGGGAGTGGCATGATGACGAAGAAGTGGTCGAGTTTGCTCCCGACGACAGACGGGCGCGACAACGGCCGGGGAACGGTCCGCTTGACCGCCGGCCCCCACCAGCTCGTTCTCACCGCAAACTCGATCGGCCAGGGACCGCTGAGTATCCGTTTCGCCTGGATCACGCCCCAGTTTCGCCGGGAGAGCATTGAAGCCGCCGTCGCCGTCGCCAAGGCCGCGCGGACAGCCGCCGTATTCGCGTGGAACGGCATGGGAGGCTCGCTTTCCCTGCCTGAGGATCAGGACGAGCTGATCGAGAAGGTCGCGGCCGCGAACTCGAGGACCGTTCTCATTCTGAATACCGGTGGCCCGGTGGAAATGCCCTGGAAGGACAAAGTGAAGGCGATCCTCGAAACGTGGTACCCCGGCCAGGAAGGAGGTTGGGCCACGGCAGACGTTGTGCTGGGGTATGCGAACCCCAGCGGCAGACTGCCGGTCACATTCCCGGCAAGACTCGAGGACGCTCCAACCCGCGCGGCCGGGCATCCGGAACGTCTCGCGTCGTCTCAGCAGCCACCCGCTCGGACTGGAACGGTCCCGGCTGCACCCCGGGTGACTTATTCTGAAGGCATCGCCGTGGGTTACCGCTGGTACGACCAGGAACACATCGAGCCGCTATTCCCATTCGGACACGGGTTATCGTATACCCGGTTCGAATACTCCGGGGTCTTTGTAAAGCGCGTCGCGAACGGCTTCAATGTGACCTTCACGGTGCGCAATACGGGACCGAGGGAAGGCGCCGAAGTCCCACAAGTGTACTTGGGGCCCGTCGAGGGATCGCCCGTCCCGATGGTTCCAAAGTCTCTGGTTGGCTTCCGGCGCATCGAACTCGCGCCTTGCCAAAGCGCCCGCATAACGATCCACGTCAATTCTAGACAGCTATCCTACTGGTCGCCGGATGCGCACCGTTGGATAATGGCCAGAGGAAAGCGGCAGATTCTCGTCGGCACCTCTTCGCGCGATATTCGCCTTCAGTCAACCATAGCGCCTTGACCCTCATCCTGCGACCGCGCACGGTCCGCCCGCGCCTGCCGAGGCGGATTATTAGGAGTGTTCCAAAATCCGGTGATGACGGGGAAGGCCCGACAAGGGCTAGATGCTTTGTTCACCGCCGCCGGTATCAGCAGTGGGAAAATCTTCAGGCGAGTCAACAGGGTAGGTAGGATTTGGGGGAGAAGTACTGACGGAGAAGGCCGTTTGGCATGTGATGAGGGAATTGGCGGGAAAGACGAGAATTGCCAAACTGGCCCCTCACGACCTCCGGAGGACGTGCGCGAGGCTCTTCCACACGGTCGGCGGTGAGCTGGAGCAGATCCAATTTTTATCGGGCCACGTATCGGTGCAGACAACGGAACGTTACTCGGGCTGCACGCAGAGAATCCAAGGGGCGGTAAACGACTTCATCGGCATCGTGCCGACGAACTGATGGGTGTCGCGTCCGGTTTGTCGTAGTGGAAGGGTTACCGCTCAGCTTTACCGCTCACTTGCTCACAGGCTGAACAGTTGTTATGGTGTAAGCCACGTCAGGAGGCAAATGTGACGAAATTGATTCTCACGGCGGCCTTGATCGTTTCGGCGCTCCAGTCGACCGCGATAGCGCAATCGAAAGACACTCTGGTCGGCACTTGGAAGCTTATATCTTCCAAGGATATGACCGAGAAGGGTGAAGTGCGAGACTCATATGGCCGGAATCCCACAGGCTTCCTCACATACACGGCTGACGGCCGAATGATGGTGATCATTACCAATGATGGGCACAAGCCACTTTCTGTTCCCGACTGGATCTCGTCTCCAGCCGAGGAACGGGCGGAAGCATTTGCCACAAGCCTCGCATATGCGGGGAGTTACACTTTCTCCGGTGGCAAAGTGATTCACCATGTTGAAGCCGCGTCGGTGCAAAACTTTGTGAACACGGACTTCGTACGCTTCATCACGAAGGTCGATCGCGACCGTTTGATTCTGCGGGTCCCCCCTTTGCTAAAGGGAGGCGAACCAATCACGCAAGAGCTTGTTTGGGAACGGATGAAGCCCACCCGATAGGTTCTAATTGATCCAATGGCGAAATGTTCCCCGATAACTCCTCACGTTAGGTCTCTATCGGGAGTGACCCGGCGCGAAGATGTTGGAGACGGGCGGAGAAGGTGATTCGCCGGGTCACTTTCGATAGAGTCGTTTGAAGGGAGCCGCTTGCGTTTGCGGCAGACGCGGATCAGCTATGGGATTTCAATTGACTTGTCTCTGCAAGTAATAGATGAGACTGGTTTTACCGGCGGGATCAGAGAAAGCGAAAAAGCGATAAGATTCCGGTACATCACCGTAAATTATGACACGCGTAGCGTCTGCCGCGCAAGCGGCTTCGTTCCAACGGCGTAGTGTTTAGTAATGCCGATTCCCGTTGATAAACTCACCTCCCACCGGTGATTTTCAGTTGGTTGATAGCCCCGCAAGCGGATTCGAACTGAAAAGTCACCTTCCCATCGACTGGCCCAGTGGATTCGATTCCAGACAGTCGCTGAGATGGCCCGTATGGGGGGAATCGCAAGGGCCAAGGCCCACAGCAGGGCGCAACTCAGGAAATGGGGGAAGGAAGGCGGCCGCCCGCCAGTGCTGGACCAGGCCGCGTTTACCCGATTGGGGAAGCTGCTCGCCGAGGGAAGAACCAGGCGGAGTGTGCCACTCTCTTGGGGGTTTCTGTGCGAACCATCGGGCGACTCGTTGCCCGAATGAAGGCGAGAGCAGAATCTAGCGGGCTTGGCTGATCCACACCGACCCGCTTCGTAGAAAGCCCCGCCAGTGGCCCACATCTGCCCCAGCACACGCGGGAGCCTTGACCTTACGGAGAGTTTTTGCATGAAAAGTGGGCTGACCGGCAGACAGGATCGCGCTCGACCGGGTCGGCCGATCTCCCGAAGCAGTCGGCCGCGGTCTTCCTCGCTGGATCGCGGTACTCCTTGCGTACCAACCTCGCAATCGGTGCCCCACGGCGGTCACGACGGTTTTACAAGCTCCAAGTTAGCGATACTCACTGGATCGGGCGCATTTCCGCTATACCAGCCAAAATTGGCCGCAATACCGGGATCACCATCAGGCGGATCGAAATCTACATCCGCATAGATATACGCTCCCGATTGGAGCATTGGCTCTATGAGTTCTTTCGGTATCCTGGCCACTGGTATCCCAAACAATCTTTTGGGCAACTTATACGAGGGAATGCACACAGATATGAACCCTGCTCCCTCTGGGCCTTCGCCGGGATTGAGAATATTTGGACCGACACTCTCGACCAACATTCTTTGCTTCATTATGCATCTCCCGCAGGCCTGTGACTTTTGTTTTATGCTGACCCGCATAAAACTGGTCCAGGCCGGCCTATAACGAAATCGCCGATGGCAAGCCGGGGCAGCATCTACTTTGATTGTAACCACTTCTTCCGGGTCCGACAAATTAAACCGCCCGGTTCTTTCCAGCCACGACTGCGGCTCCAGCGGGCACCTGGCAAGCCCGAGCATCCGTCAACCTCGCCGAAAACCGTCTGTACAGCGTGTCTCGCGCCAAGAAACCCTATCCTAGTAAGTGTAGGGAATACCCTGGTACGCGTCACCGTGCCAAGCGCAGCGATTCTCTCTCGCCTTGACCATGCCCGGTGGCGCAAACTTCGCCTTCGAACGCCCGCCAGCATCCAGTGTCAATAGCGGTGTCAGTTTGAACCTGCTAATGCTGCATGGGAGTGCACGGCCATGCAGAAAGGCCAACCAGGATCATCGCCAGCATTGACGAGGGTTCGTCGCATTCTGGCAGGGTAGTGCACGGTGGTGCAGAACCCCGGAAAATCAGACTCATAATCCCTAGGTCGCAAGCCGAACGTTTCGTGATGCAGTGGGAGCGTTTCTCATCTCTTTCCCGCTGTGGCTTTTGAATTGGGATTTCCACAGATTTGGCGCTCCTGCTACTTGTCTCTGGTTACAAGGTTAGCTTTACAAGGCATCTACAAGCCGGTTGGTAACCATACTGACCTACAAGGATTTAACAGCCAATCGCGGACCTAAAATAACGTTGTGGCGGACCCAAAACAACGTAGAGGCGGACCTAAATTAACGTGGTGCTAAGAGGTAAAAGACTGAAAACGCACACGCGGCTAGCGGACCTAAAATAACGTGGATTATTCCGCATGCGGAATAATGCAGAGGATTTTTAGCTGAGCGGGCGCGACGGGGGAATGTTGGACTCCACTTCAATGTTGCCTGCGCCCGCTCAGCTAAAAATCGGTTGTACTAAACCGCGGGCCTACGGAGAC
>Ga0187876_1002045_pt1 | contig 15668 bp, 13 predicted proteins | sample June2016WEW_17_4_FD_133000 | JGI IMG/M metagenome (GOLD analysis project Ga0187876, IMG submission 133000) | Peatland microbial communities from SPRUCE experiment site at the Marcell Experimental Forest, Minnesota, USA - June2016WEW_17_40 | ecosystem: Environmental > Terrestrial > Soil >...
ATTACCCAAGCGCATGCGCCAGCCCTGACGCAAGCCCAGCGAAGCAGGCTCAGCATGACGGGATCTCCACCGTGTAGTTCGCATCTTGCAGGAACTTGGTGGGCTCCAGGGTCGTGGAGTCCTGGCCCACCAGCTGCAAGGTGAGTCCTTTGAAGAACGGCAGGGGCTTGTAATTGTAGAGAATCCTGACCTCGATCCTGTTTTCGTTGCAGCGCACCGCGTCCCGCCCGTTGACGTTCGAGCTGGGGTCATAGGGCTGGCCATTCCACGGCGGGGCGCAAGGCTTGTACGTATTGCCGAGCCCCAGGGAACTGAGGTCGTTGGTCAGGCCGAAGTAGCCATCCACATTGCACGTGGCACCAGCCGGCAGAGGCTTGTACTGGTTATCGAGTGTGACCGTATCGGTGAAGGCTGCGGCGGCGCTCAAGCCCACTGACTGGGCGCCTGGAGTAATCACCGTCGTCTGGGCGGCATCGCCGACGCCCGCGTCGTAGACGTCGACACTCGCCACGTTGCCCAAGGTGAGGCTGACCAATGCCGCGCGGATGGCCGCCAGACCGCGCGTGTCTGCCTGGTCCGGCGTAGAGCTAAAGTCTTTATCGGACTGTGCCGCCAGCACGTGGGTTGCATCGGAGGCTGCCTGCTTCAAGGCGGCGTTGGCTTGCAAGACCAGGGCCATTTGCATGATGCCCAAGACAAGAAGGATAAACACAGGGATACACAGCGCGAACTCGACTGTGCCCTGACCCGGCCGTGACTGAGCATTCATGAGCCCATGCCGACGGTTGCGACAGCGCACGTCACGGGATTCGTGCCTGCCGACTCGAGATGAATGGCGCGTGTCGCGCCGCCGGTGTACCCGGCCATGTCGCCTGCCCTGGTCGTGCCCGCCCGACGCGGCGCCACGGTACCCCAGCGCCGCCAACGCCCGAACGGGTTCAGAGTGCTCTGAAGGATGTTCGGAATCCACATACGAGCGGCCTCGGCCCCGCGGGCCCGTCTAGTTGCTATGCCGGCCGGCTGCTATACAGCCAGAATCGCAGGCCTCTTGCCTGCCCTCATACACCACGCAAGACGCACGCACCGCCGCGCCGTAGACGCGTCCGGCAACTCCGGCGAGTATTGCATGACCCTGCTCTGCCAGTATGGTATTGGTGCACTCACCGCACAAGCCCAAAACGGGCTACTCGGGGGCAGCCAATAGGGCTATTCGAGTGCTCATCGCGCAACGTGCCAGAGGGGCAGCCCGCCCGGCGCGCAAGCCAACCGGCCTGCATGCGCTCAGGGCATGGCAGCCGCGCAGATGGCCGCCTCATGATTCGGCGGCCGCAGATCAAGCCATATCGGTTTCGGCGCAAGCACGGGACCCGGCACCACGCATCCCGCGCCTGCGCCGAGCTGGCGCGGCGACCAGTCGGGTAGGCGCCGCCACATGCGGCACCAATCGCAATCATGACAGCAAGTGGACAGACGGCTTGCCCCGCTAAGGGCTGGTCAGGTGCACAGGGGACGCAACGCTGCTCATCCACCAGGTCGTACAGTCGGTCCCGGCGGCGCTACTAGCGGGAAGATAGTAATTCATCTTCCACCATGTGTTTCCGTATACGCCGGACTTGTAGATGTAACTTGAGTTAAGCACAAGATTGAAGTCAAGCCAAGTGCCGTTGGCGAAGTTGCTCGAACAATTCTTGCCACTTGAGTCGCACGAGGAAGCCGCCACCATGCTGGTCGTGCCGCCACCGCACGAAGGATATTCGCCGCCGTCGAAGTTCTGGTGCGTATCAGCACCATAGTCAGTGTCGCCTGTGCAACTGGCAGTGCCGCCAGGCCAGAACTCGTTGTAACTATAGCCGATGCTCGCGGCATGATCGGCGGTCGTGCTGTAACCGGAGCCGGCTGGTGCGGCGACGTCGAGCTGGTATGACTCGGATGTGGTGGTCAGTATCGGACTAGTAGCCCAATCCTTCCAGTCGCTCGTTATTGAGCCCGTCTGGTAGATTCCGGCATCCCACGGCGCCAACAGGCCAAGCTCGAGGGTTCCACTGACATCGCCGGCATCGAATAACCTCACATCCACCGTACCGTTTTGAAATTGGGCGGGAATACTTCCAAGTGGAATGTACGCGCTGCTGGACGTGACCTCGCTCATGATGCACATGCCTTGTAGTGCATTTACGGCGTATCCAGAAGAGGGATAGCCAGCCGCCGTGGTGTTCGGGTCAATGCAGCCATCCGTGCCATGGACCGTCTCCTGGCCCGCGAGGTCGCCAGCGTTGTAACCTGATTTGTCAATCACCGCTGGGCTCCATGCATAGCTGACGGTAGGGTCGCCTGGGTAGTTCAGCGCTGCATCCTGGGCACACACACCAAGCGAGAACACGTTGCCACCCGTGCCGTAAGTACCGGAATAGTTGTTATTCGTTGTCGAGAAGTTTCCCTTGTTCACCACCGAGTTGATAACCAGCATCACGTATGCCGGGCTGGTAGAGGCGTTTGTGACATCCGCGAGGTTGAACCATTCGTACTGGTGCACGGGGTAACAGTCGCCCGACGTGCAGGTGCTCTGGAACTCCGGACCCAAGACCAGCGGCTGGGAACCGTAGGTGTTGCCCAAGGTGAGCCCGTGCCCATATTGCTCATACGAGGTCCCTGGGTTGGCAAGCGTCACGGTGTATGAGCCAACGGTACCGGACGTCGCGGGCACGCGATCACTGCTCAGGCTCGGCACCGGCTCATACAGAGTGAAGCTCAGCGACGTCGGAAAGAAGTCGCCGTTCCCCTGCCCAACCCCCTTATCGTTGGGAAAAATGTTGCTAGGGCTGGCATAATAGCCCGACAAGCCTGCGGTACTAGACACGTTATTGCCGGGGTCACCACACTGGTCGAGCTCATCATCGCCCAAATCCACATCGGCAGGACTGGGGCCAGTAAGGCTCGTGACGTTAGTACCCGTGGCCTTCCAGTTATACTTGTTGGTTCCGAGCCCTCCAGAGCCACCCGGCTGATACGGATCGTAGTAGCACTCGTCAAGCGGATCCAGGACCTTCAACTCGACGGGCATGGCAGTCTTGCCGCCCGGCGTCCCGGGAATGGTAAACAGAAAGCTGTAGCCGGTCAGGTTGGTCTTCGCACTGGTGTTCTCCAGGTTGTAGTACGGATTCAGCACAACCTCATTGTCGTGCGTCCCCGCCGTAGGTGTCGTGCTGTCAATGCATTTGCCAGGGGTATCCGTCGTGCACGGGTCTGTGATAGTGCCGTTGGTGCGGCCGCCCAGGTCTTTGAGGTTGTCCCCGCTGACGGTCTCGAAATAGGGGCTGAACGCGTCGCCATGCTCGAGGCCGTCGTACGGCCCCTTGATCTCCAGCCAGAATCCTTGGGGTCGTTTGGTCGCCCCGGTGACAGTGATAGAGCCTGTGGAACCGATGCCGGCTGCGACGTTGCTGCCGTAGTCGCCGCTGCATCCGTTGGCTTTGTCCACGGTGGAGCACGTGTAGTCGAAGGCGTGGGTCACATATGGGGCGTAGCCAAGCATGGGGTCCGGCGCCCCCATCACGATGGGATCCTGGTACGTGGCCTTCGCGGTACGTGCCACCGTAAAGAAGGTCCGGTGTACAACACCGAGCAACAGCGAAGGGACCTGCGTCTGAATGGTCTCCTGGAGCTGGTCAGAGGTGGCGTAGGCATCGACGGTAATCGTGGTGCCCGATCCGCAGGTATACACATACCGCTCATTGCCGCGCCCCAGGATGGTCGTGTTGTTCGCTATCGTCGGGTTGGTACAGCTAAAGCCGTTTTCGGTTGCCAGCTGGACCGCCTGCTGCGCCGCGAGATCTGTGCTTCCAGGCAGGAATGCCACGCCGGCGGTGCTTCCAGCATCCACAGCTTGCTGCGCTTCCTCAGCGACGAGCCGGGCGCGACTCACGTCGATGGCGAGGCCGGCCATCGCGAGGAGAACAACCAGCACCAAGGCGAATATCACGAGCATCTGTCCCTGCATTGCCGTCTTCACGTCTGGCGCATTAGCTGCATCCATATTAGACCCAACCTTCCCGGAGAACGCTATTGGCTGGCTGGCCCACACGAAACTGATGCTGGAGTCGACTTCGCCGGTGATTGCGATGCCACGCCGTTTACCACTGCCGCGACAGTCCAGTAGTCGCCGATGCTATAGGCAAATGTGTAGTTGCTGCCTGCAGAGGGGTACTGCGTTGCCGCATACGGCGATGATTGTGACCCTGCCATAGCGATGGGCGAACCGTACTGCGGGTTGTGCGACGCTCCATAGTAGTGCACATACGACAAAATGTAGCCGCTCGCATTCGGTACCGCGTCCCACGACATCGTAATCCCCAGTTGCGGCGGGTACGTGCCGTCGGCGTTGCACGGCGGCAGGGATACCTCAAAGTGGCCCGGCGGCTGCGTGTAGGTGGGGGGCGCCCGCACCGGAATTGCCGGTACGGTGGTGGTGATCGTTATCGGCATCGAGGGCAACGATTCCACATTCGAAACCACCGACGTGACGTAGAAGCTATCGCCGGGCGAAAGGTATGGTTGGTACGGTTGGTAGATCGAGGGCAAGCCGCCATACGGATAAGAATATACCAGCCACGTCGTGCCACTCATGGAGTACGACAAGCTAGAGTTGTTGCTGGTGATGGGCACAGTCATACCTGGGTTTGGGTAGACACCTGGTACGTAAGCCTTGGATCCGTTGTGCGTAACGTAAACGAGGAAGCCAGGATTGGCGGATGGCGATGCTGTTTCCACGGACGAACTGAAGGGTATCGTCCACGTCAGCGTGAACCCGTGCGTTGCAGTGCTCGCTCCGCTGCTATACGGATCGTAGTACGTCTCTGAGATCGGCGCTGTACCCATCACCGCGGTGGCCGTGAGCACGCCGGTTCCAGTGAACGGCTGGCTGCTCCACAGGTTCGCGGTCTTGGTCAGCGTGTAGGTACTGCCAACCAATGTGCCGGTGATGGCGCCGGTAACCGTGGCTGGCAGGTTGGGCAGCATGCCGGTTGTCGACAATGTTGTGGTATTCGTGAGCAGAATCACGCCTGTAGTCGTGATCGGGTTCGCCCCGGTTGGGCTGATCGTGATCGTGGGGCTTATCACCGAATAGCCCCACGGGGCCGGGGCGGCCGAGAGGGCCGGCCCTGATGGTGCGGCGGGTACCGGCGGCGGTGCCGGCGGATTCTGGGGCACGATGGCCTGGAAGTTGTTGGCGTTGTCCCCGCCGAGTGGGAATACAGCATATGCGCTGAAGTTGTACACAGCACCGAAGACTCGCACCACCGGCGTGCGATAGTGGTACCTGTACTTGACACGCACCCCAACGGTGGCGGCTTCCTGCCCTTGATTTGCAACCGCCACGATGTTACGCGTGGTCTGGTCGAACGGCGGCGAGTAGCTGTCGTTGAGCACGGCCACGCAACCGCCGCCATAGGTGTCAGCTCCGGGCGACAGGTAATACTGCTGCATGGGAGGCGGCGCGGAGGGCGCCTGGTTGTTCCGGTCCATAGCCTCGTAGATGTCTATCTCGCTCACGTCGCACTGGCCGCCGGTCACCGTGTTGAGGCCGCGCGAATCGAGCGATTGCACTACCCGGTCGATTGTCTCCGCATCCGAGTAGTTCAGCGAAACGATGCGCGCGCCGGATCGCGCTGCTTCCTCCAATGCCCCATAGGTCGTGTACATCGTCACGAGTTCAAATATTCCAAGCAACATGGAAGCTATCACCATGCCGACGAGCGCCAACTCCACCAATGACTGGCCGCGGAGAGTCGCGCACGCCAGCGGTTGGTCCGGCACGGTCCGCGCACGCGGGGCATCCGTGCAAGCAGGCCCGTCGCCGGCGATCAGCCGAGCGACTGCACCAGCCCTGGCACGGGCGCAGCGAAGCATGCTCAGCATGACGGGATCTCCACGGTATAGTTCGCATCTTGCAGAAATTCTCTAGGCTCCAGCGTCGTGGAGTCCTGGCCCACCAGCTGCAAGGTGAATCCCTCAAAGAACGGCAGAGGTTTGTAATTGTAGAGAATCTTGACCTCTATCCTGTTTTCATTGCAGCGCACCGCGTCCCGCCCGTTGACGTTCGAGCTAGGATCATATGCCTGGCCATTCCACGGCAGCGCGCAAGGCTTGTACGAGTTGCTGAGCCCCAGAGAATGGAGGTCGAGGTTATTGGTTAGCCCGAAGTAACCATCGACGTTGCACCCTGCACCACTCGGCAGCGGCATGTACTGGTTGTCGAGCTTAACTGTATCGGTGAAGGCCGCAGCGGCGCTCAAGCCCACTGACTGGGCGCCGGGAGTAATCACCGTTGTCTGAGCAGCGTCGCCGACCCCCGCGTCATAGACGTCGACACTCGCCACGTTGCTCAGGGGAAGGTTGACCAACGCCGCGCGGAGAGCCGCCAGGCCGCGCGTATCCGCCTGGTACGGCGTGGAGCTATAGTCCTGGTCGGACTGTGAGGCCAGGGCGTGAGTTGCATCAAACGCTGCCTGCTTCAAAGCAGTGTTGGCTTGTAAAACGAGTGCCGCTTGGATCAGGGCCATAACAAACAGGATAAACACGGGGACGGCCAGAGCGAACTCGACCATGGCTTGACCGCGCAGAGCGGCCCGACATTGCGATTGCGGCAAGGGCCAGTCCGCCATGTGTCCCCGCTCCTCGTGCCGTCATTGTCGAGCATCGCCGTGGCACACCGCGACCAGCCCCGCATCACGAGCGTCGCTGGGCGGCTCATCCACCCGAAATCACTATACCTCACAGCGATCTCATCCGCAGTACCTCATCGGGCCATACCGCCCCAAATTGGCCGCTATGGCACAGGCGTCGTTCTCCGGATCTGGGCGGGCATGTGGAGGCACTGCAATTGGGCATTGCGCGCTTGACTATCCCAGGGCAGGCTAGAGCCGTCACCGTATTTAGCTGTCGAGTGGAGCGACGATGGCCGACTTTCCTTTGGTCCCTTTGCTGCCTGGTCTGCTATTCACCGTGCTGGGCATCTACTACATCAGAAAGGGCTGCGGCATACAGTCTCATGTTCCCGCTCAGAGCGGGTTGGCGGCAGCATATAAGCGGAACGGCCTGGCCACTTTGACAATGGGCGCGGGGTTGCTGTTCGTGGGACTCGTGCTGGCATTCGCGATTCACAGCCTGCACTGAGGGTCACACGCACTTGGACTTGACGTGCAGGCAATTGTGGTGCAGCGAGCCCGCGGGCAGGCACATGCTGGCCTCGCGCGTTGCCACGCACTGACTCATGGTTGGAAGCTGCAGGGGCGGGGGGTTGCATATCGGCTTCGCTCGGCAACAGTTGCCAGTGTATGTCGTCACCAAGGCGGTTGCACACTGAGCCTGCATCCACTGGATCGCCGTTCGACAGCGACGGCGATAGCACAGCGCTGACGCCGCCAGACGGTGGGTCGGCGAGGCGGTGCGCCCGTGGGATAGACCAGGGCAAGGTGGGACATCCGCGCTCCCAGCGCCGTGCTCGTCCGCTGCGCCGGGACGATGGGGTTGGCCGGTGGGACGATCCGAGGCGAGCAGGATTGTCGCGCCCCCAGGGATCGCGTAGGCGCGCAACGACGATGCAGCGGTCCCGCGTAGCGCTGCTCCTGCCGAAGCCCCGTGGTTAGCCAGCCACCAGTTCGTCGGCGGAGCGTGCCACGAGTGCCTGCTCCAGCAGCGCCCTAAGAGCGTTGGGATCGGCCACGGCTATGTGTACCTCGAGCGCGGGGGGAATCTGTGCGAAGCGCTGCACGAGCACGAGACGGAGCATGGCCCGCTGACCTTCGAGCCCCTTCTCTAGCCCTTCCTCTCGGCCTTCCTCTCGGCCTTCCTCTCGGCCTTCCTTGCGTCCTTCCTTGCGTCCTTCCTCCAGCCCTTGTTCGCGTCCCTTCTGCCGTTCTTCCTCGTATATCTTCTGCAGTAACTTCACGCCGCTCATCAGCTTCACCAATTTGTCGAATGCCGTCTCACTCATTGCATGGTACGCCAAGGACAGCAAGCCGCCAATCGCCTGTTCTTGCCACGCTTCAGGCATCTGCTGCGCCAGAGCGAGCCCCTCGCGCACCACGGTCTCGCCAGCTAGCTCGCGTGGCATCAGCGGCAGGAGGAGCAGGTCCAGCCGGTCTCGGTCCGACCACTGCCCGCTTGCCGCCACCGCTTGCAACCGCCCCAGCACTACCTCGGCGCGCTCTTCAGCCAGGCGTACGAAGACAATCCGTAGCGGCACACCCAAGCCCAGCTCGCCAGACGGCGGCAACCGCGCCGGCTTCGGACCGCACAGCACCACCGTAAGCACTCGTTGCACGACCTGCTCGTCGTCCAGGAGGCGCAGCCCGTACATGATGAATCGCCGGATGTCCTTCTTGCGCACATACCGCTGGCACTCAAGGTCCACGGCCGTGCCGTCCGCCAGGAGGTACAGCACATCCAGCCGCTTGAGGTCCAGCTGCATGCGGGGCAGTTCGGTCGGCAGCTCACGCGCAATTGGGGCCAGCGCCAGCCCATACCGCTGGCGCACCGCTTCCAGCAGCTGCCGACCCGCCAGCTTGAACAGGGCATCAATTGCCTGGGTCGTTACCGGCTTGCTCCGTCGCCGCATCTGCCTAGCTCCTGTGCTCACACGATCACTCCCTCCGCATGCCCGAAGGCGGCGCCTCCCCATGCTGCGGGGCCAACGTGCCTCCGTTAGTATACAGACTCAACCTTCCGGGTAGGGGCTGGATTGCAGGCAAGGCGCAGGCGACTCCCAGGCAGAAGGCGGTTGGCAATGGTGCGCGTCGGTGCCCAACGAGGACGGGCGGGACGCCCGCGCTCCCGGATGCGTGCGCGTCAAGAGAGGCCCGCCTTGGATCACGGCGTCGCGGAGGGCAGCGCGTTCCCGGTGCCGGTGGCGGCGGCAGTAACGATGGCAGACGATGTGCGTGCCGGCGTAAGCGTGGGTATCGGGGAGGGCGCGCTTGCTGGCGTGCGCGTCGGAGTACGGGTCGGCGTGCTCGTGGCCGTGCGCGACGCCACCCGCGTGGGCGTGCCGCTGTTGAGACCGCTGGTGCAGTAACCCAACGCGGAGCAGACGTCGTAGGCGAAGTTCCAGCCGTCGGGCGAGCCCCAACCGGTCGAGTAGTCCCAGCCGGGCCCGGCGCCCTGGCGCAGGTTGTCGCCGATGAACACGTCGTGGAACGCGGGCAACGGCTGCTGCTTTTCGGCGATCTTGTAGACCATCGGGTTGACCCAGCCCAACGGTGCGGCGTTCTTGGCGCTCAGGTACTGGTCGGTGAGCAGGATCAAGGCCGCCCACTCCATGGCCGACGCACTTGTGCCGCCTCTAAGTGTCCACGAATGGCGGTAGTATATGGGATACATGTGATGAGCGTCGCAACCGCTGCCGCCGGAGATCGCTACGTCGGGCAGCCGTCGGGCGTTCCCGCCGGGGCTGGAAGTGGCCTGCCACGACAGGTCGTCGCCGTACCGATCGCCCGTGAAGAACGCGATGCTCGTGCCGCCTCCAGTGCCCTCGCCCTGCGGCATCTGCAGACTCGTACACGACGAGTTTGACCAGGCCGACTCGACGTAGATACTCCACCAACCGGTCTGTCGTACTGGCTGCCAGAGCGTGACGTCCGTTGCGCCCACCGCCAGCGCATCGGGGTCGGCGGCCGGAATGTTGACACTGGGCACATTCTGGCAGGCGTAGGCCCCTGAATCGCCGGTGGCGGCTACGATTGTAGTTCCCTCGAGGCTGATCTGCTCAAAGAGCGTGTGCTCGTCCATCAACAAGCCCGGTATCTGCAGCGCGGCCAGCTCGCAGGTATCCCAGGTGAGCGCCAGCACCTGCGCGTTCCCCGCGGAGGCTACTTGGCCGTAGGCATCGATCAGGCCCTTGTCGGTGGCGTCGCTAGGCGCCTGGTAGACATCGACGGTGGTGCCCGGCGCCGCGGAGCTCAGTAGCTCGATATCGAGCGTCGTTTCCACGCTCGACACCAGGTGCTGCGCCCCGCCATCTACCGGAATGTCGTGCACCGTGGCGCCGACCCCGGCCCACGAGGCGTACTGCGCGAGGTCATTCTGATCGTACGGCGCCAGGGCCACGATGGCTACTCGCGTGTGCTCGCCATGGTAGCCCAGCGCGTAGAGTGGACTGTAGTCGTAGGCCTCGGCAATCTGACGCGGGTTATACCCGCCGCTCGGCCCAGGCGTCACCGGCTCAGTCGCGCCTGCCGCGCCGGACATACTGGTCGTCTGGCTCTGCCCAGCCGGCCCGGCGCCCGGCATTTCCGCCTGTGGCACGGCCAGGGGCCCGGCCGCGGCCTGCAGACCCACGATACTGGCAATGAGCCCGCCAAACTGCTTGGGCACGAGCGGAGTGCCAGACACGACGCGGCCTTGGGCCGCAGCCGTCGCGTCCTCTCCGGTTGGCGCAGCGCCCTTCGCGTCGCTGGGTTGAGGGTTCGCCGAGTCGCTTCGTGTTGCACTGCCACGCGAGAGGGCCGCGCTCCCGGAGCCGGCCGTCGCCAAGGTAATCTGACGCTGCTCCAACACTGCAGTATCAGGGATGTACAGCCCTACGTGCAATGCGGCCGAAAACGCACCGGCCGTGCCGTCCACGTCGATAATCGTGCCCCCGGACCAGGGTTCGGGCTTGAGACCGGTCGTGCGCAGCCAGGCTTCGAGTGCGCGCACCGCCGAGGGGTCTGGTCCGAACCGCGCCATCACCGCGCGCGCCGAGAGATAGTGGTGAAACTCGGGACTCGTCGGCTCGTTCACGGCGTTGACCGCCGCTGCAAAGCCCGCCGGGTCGCGCGAGGCGAGCGCGATAGCCACCGACATCGGCTCCGTCGCCGGCACGGGCATCGCGGCGCCCCTCTGTTGCCACGCAGCCGCCGACACCAACCCCGCGGTTGGCCCAGGTCCTGCCGCGATGGCGACAAGGCCGCCATCGCCGATCGCCTGCGCCGCAACGGACGGCGGCACGAGCACCGCGACGATGGCCACGACCCACAGCGGCAGCAGCACGCGGACCCGACTCATGACCGGCCGGCGATGAACGCGGACACGACCAGCGCCAGACCTATCACCAGCGCAAAATACTCGCCTCGCATGCTGCGCGCGCTGCCGTGGGGGTTCAGGACGAGCAGCACTGAGACGGCGATCAGCGCGAGACCCACGAGCGCCAGAGCCAGCCGCCCCCACGGCGACTGAGGATTGATGGTGGGCAGGCCGCTGCGTCGCGCGCGGGCCGCGGCGGCGCGCCGCCGGTGACGGTTCGTGGGCATCGCTCTTCAACCTTGCCACAAACGGCGTTCTAGCACCTGGTCCGGCGAAAACTCCCTAAGCTGGAGGAACGCCCGCGCCGCGTCGAGCACGGCATCGAGCGGCATCAGGCCCACGACTTCGGAGCGGAGCACCGGCACACCGCGGCGGGCAGCCTCGGCACGTATCATATCCATGACCGTAACGATACTACTCGCGCGATAGTTTGTCAGGTTCATGCTTACCTGGGTGCTGCCCGTGCCCGGAATCTCCAGGCCCAGAGCCTTGACGTAGCGCAGCCCTCCGGAGCTGTGACGCACAATCCTGGCAATCGCCTTCGCCGCGTCCACATCCGGCGAGCCCAGGTACACGTTGAAGGCTATGAGCGGGCGGCGCGCGCCCACGGCAACCGCTCCCGCAGTGGGGTGCACCGCCGCGGGACCGAGGTCCGGCTGCCGCTCAGGCGCGCCCGGCAGCACGTCCCTGAGCGCCTCGAAGCCGCCTTTCCGAATGTTTTCCAGGTTGGCGCGATCGGGCCGGCGGGCCGCCTCTTCATAGAGGTAGACCGGAATGCCCAGCTCGGCTGCAATAACCTGGCCCAGCGCACCTGCCAGTGCTACGCAACGCGCCATGGGCAGGTCGCCAAGCGGTACGAAAGGGAAGACGTCGAGCGCACCGATACGTGGATGCACACCTTGATGCGTGCGCAGGTCGATGTGCTGCACCGCAGCGCGGGCCGCGGCCAGCCCGGAGGCGACGGCGCTGGATTCGGGCACTACGTAGGTCAGCACGAAGCGGTTATGCGCTGCGTCCGCGTGGGTGTCGAGCACTCGCACGCCCTCAACCGCCGCCACGGCATCGCGAATCGCGGCGATCACCTCCGGACGGCGGCCCTCCGAGAAGTTCGGCACGCATTCGACCAACGGCTCAGCCATGCAGCTCACCGTCGGGCTCTCCGCATTCAGGAACGCACGGTCGCGACCCGCAGCGTGGGCACAGAGCGTAGACTCCACGAAAATACCGGGTCCGGTCGGCATTGGCATTCGCCGCGGCAGGCACTCTCCGCGAGGGCTCGCCGAAATCTTCCACGATTGCCTTCACCAGCGTTGCCGCGCGATTGCGGCACGAGCGCCGCTCGATCCAGGCGATCTGCCGCTCGATGCGTTCTGACGGCATTTCGGCAACGAGCTGCCTGGCTCTGGCCAAGGCGACTCCCTCGGCCGCCAGCTGGGCAACCAGGTCGGCGCGCATCGGCTCCGGAACACCGGCAACCTGTCCTCGTTGGCGGTGCTCGAGGATTCCCTTGGAATATGCCGTGCGCATCGCACTCGCTGCTCGCCGTTGTCGCGCAGCGACGGGAATGACCGGAGGAGACTTCGTCTCCGAGATTGCCTCCCGTGCTCCTAAGCGTGTCGTTGGACCAGGCAGAGAAACAACAACAGCCTGCTTGTTGCTGGAAGTTTCTTGCTCGTAGTGTCTTGCGGAGAGTGTTTGCTCCGTACGAGGGTCAGCGCCAAACGTGCAGGGGGTTAGTGTCGCAGGCTGGAGGGTCAATGGGGCGCCCTCGGGGGTCAAGCCTTGCTCCTTGAGGGTCAAGAGTTGACCCTCTAGCAGGTGTTGAGCTGCACGCAGCTCTGCTGGCCGCGGGCGATCCGGCTGCGGCGCGGCCCACGGCGTGCGCCCTTCGCCCCACGTCGCCGGAGGCCGGTTTGCCGCAACCGCTGCATGGACGCTGTGCTGTCCTTCGTCGATGTGCGGCTGGCGCATGCGCGGCGCATAGTATTTCTTGATGCGACCCTTGTCACTGTCGTCCGTGCGCACGATCAGGAAGCCGTGCGCCACGGCATCGTGAATACCCTTCTTGATGCTGTTCTCGGCCATGCCACAGCCAGCGTCCAGGCGAGAACCGTCGCGGCGCTTCCGCCCATGCATGAATTCGTCCATGGTGATGAGCTTGACGATGTCGTACTCATGGTAGCCCCAGGTATGGCGCAGTATGTACTCGACCACCTTGTGCTCGGCCCAAGACGTGAATCGAGCGGCAAGGTCGAACCAGTTATTGGGGAGCCGCCAGAAGTTGCTCTCAGGAGGATCGAACCCTTCGAAAGGCACAAGCGTACCAAGCCCGCCATCACCTTGTGGTTCCATCGTGATGGGGGCCTGGTACCGCGGATCCTGCAAGCGCTAGTCTCCTGCTACCACTTTAGCCCGGGTGCGCGGGCATTCTGCCACTCGTCCCAATGCCATGACCTTAGGCCTCGCGCTACCACTTGAGCTCCATGATTGACGTTGCGCCCCGCTGGAATTGGCGGTAGGCAGTAAGCAGACCCTCGTCGACCAGCTTTTCCAGCGCGCGCCGCAGGGTGACGGCGGCCTGGGATGTGTTCCTGTTCGTGATGCCGGCTTCCTGCAGCAGCGAGGCGAAGGCGATTTCCACCACGTGCGCCTGCGTCGAGATCTGGCAGCGCTGTACGTAGAGCCGCAGATTGTCCACGCTACGCCCCGACCGCAGTGCCGCCCTGCCTTTGGTGGCACCTCGGCGCCGGCCGGTGTGCTCGATTGTCGTGCGAGGCAGCAGTTGATAGTGCGTGCCCGGCCGCCCATCGACGTCGCGCACGCCTTTGTACCAGATGGAGTTGATGCTGAGCTGAATGACGTCCGGCAGACCACGCTGGAACACTTCGCGCAGGGGCATCTTGCGCACGTCCTCATTTGCCGAGGTGAAACCGAGGGCAGAGAGCAGCGGCGCGCTGAATGCCTTGGTCGTCTTGCCGCGGCGCTGGTACAGCTCGACATTGGTTAAGTGCAGCGCCTGCAACGTGCGCGTCAACCGCCGCCGATTCATACTGTAGTGAATGCCGCGGCCGTCGCGCGTGTAGCCCAGACGGTCGAGCAGCTCATTGATCGAGACGGTGATGTCCGGGCGCCGGTAGAAAGGTGGATCGTTTGCCACCTCGAACAGCAGGTGCATCACGTGCGCGGGGAACTCGCCCACGAAGTGCCGCAGCAGCTCCACCACTCCTTCTTGCGAGCGCTGATCGCGGTCGCTCGGGAGCAGCGGCAGCTGCAGCGCCGTCGAAGGCCGCCGCAACGACCAGCCCTCATCGTCGGGATGCGGCGCCTCGTCGTCGCCGAGCGGCTGGTGGATGGAGGCGCGATAGGCTGCGTACTCGGCATCGAGGGCGATGAACTCGATCTCTTGCTGGATCTGCAGCCGGAACTCGACCTCGAGCTCACTGAGCGGCTGGCCTGTGAGCACGTCGATATCACCCACGGCAGGCTGTGCGTTGACGCCAGAAGCGGACACGCGGCGGGCCAGCGGTTCAGCCATGACTGGTATTTTCCTCCTGGTGGAACTGTAGGCCACTCCGCGTCCGAGCGCAAGTGGGATCAAACTGCACGGCATCCACTAGACACCGTGGATATTCAGCGCCGTTGCCTCGCTTGCCAGAGGCGGACCTCCACGCCAATTCACACTCCGACTCCACTATGGCTCACACAGCGACTCCACGTGAACCACACATCGGGTCCTGCGTATTTCCCACCTGCGCTCCACGTGGATTCACACATCGGCTCCATAGCATGTCACACCTGCCATCCAGGCTGCTCGGCGGCTACCTCCGGCTCCTGGCCGGGAGGGGACCAGCGGGCACCGTTGGCCACTCCTTGGCGGCAAGCTCCGTGATTTGTTTAATGTTACTCACACGCGGACCCCACTGACCGACTCCGCGCTCCGGGCCCTCGGTGAGCCACAGCCACTCGCGTGCCTTGAGGCGGGGAACCAGCTCCTGGCGGCGCCCCCCCAGAGTTCCCGTGGGGGTGATCTCCATGTCTGCCAGCTCGTCGTCGGTGAGAGGGATGAGCAGCCAGCGCGTTGCCAGCCATTGCCAGGTTTCGGGATCGCGATCCTCCCCGCAGAAGATCGACAGGTAGCAGCCGCCGCAGCGGCGGTGGCTCACAGTCTCGTGCAGAGGATAGTCGGAGAACTTCATCGTCACCCGCTCGTCGAAGTGGGCGCGAAACTCGCCGATTGCCAGGCGTTTTGCGCGCTGTAGGCAGCAAGGCACCGGCATCCCCTTTCCAAATCGCAGCGCGATGGCGCGCGCCGTCGGTGCACCAACCCCATCTCTACTAAAGGCCATTCGCCAGTTTGGCGCAAGGGGAAAGGGCCAGTCTCCGAGGGGGGATCGACGGCCGATGCAAGTAGTTGAGAGTGAGATGCAAGTAGTTGACAGTGAAAATGCAAGTAGTTGACAGTGAAAATGCAAGTAGTTGACAGTGTGTCAATGATCACAAGAATTTTCCACTGGTTTGATCACCGGATATTGCCACCTCTAGCCCTGACAAACAGCGATCGAATCCAACGTGCTGCGTGTGCGTGCTATCCGCCAGGATGTGGGAGC
>Ga0187876_1002046_pt1 | contig 15660 bp, 10 predicted proteins | sample June2016WEW_17_4_FD_133000 | JGI IMG/M metagenome (GOLD analysis project Ga0187876, IMG submission 133000) | Peatland microbial communities from SPRUCE experiment site at the Marcell Experimental Forest, Minnesota, USA - June2016WEW_17_40 | ecosystem: Environmental > Terrestrial > Soil >...
CCCACACCAAGTGGTGCAGGCCTGTGGCGCCCGTCGAACCGATGTACATCGCCGGCCTTTTGCGCACCGCTTCCAAGTCGCCAAGGACCTTGATGCTCGCCGCGTCGTAGGCCGGGGCTCCATTAGGCTCTCCGGGTTTCTGCTTGCTCACGTGTTCCCCCAACCTCCCGTTCTATCCCCTTTTGCAAAAAAAGCCGGCAGAGAAAGAGTCTTCCCGCCGGCTCCACTTCACTTCTCCAATATGAGCAAAGACCAGTCGACAGAATTATCGCGCCTCGCTCTCCCGAGAATCGCGCGCCACACGTCATTCCCGCGCAAGCGGGAATCCATTGCGTTCGGGGCCGACAATGGACCCCCGCTTACGCGGGGGTGACGACGGTGGTCCCCTAAATCCGCATGGGCATCACCACGTAGCGGTACCGGTAAGCCCCGCCCTCAACCGGCCGAAATTGGCCAGCGCTCTGCTCGTCCTTCAGCTCCAGGGAAATCTTCCCGGCGCCTTCCACCACGTTGAAGAAATCCAGCAAGTACTGGTAGTTGAAGCCGATCTGCATGGCCTCATCCTGGTAGGGCGTGTCAAGTACCTCGCGGGCCTCGCCATATTCCCCGCTTGAGGAAGATACTTCCAGTTGTCCCTTCTCCACGTGCATCCGGACAGCCCGCGAGCGCTCGTCAGCGAGTAAGGCGACCCGACGCACAGCGGCCGAGATGCTTTCCTTTTCGAGTTGCAAGACACGGTTGTTTTCGCGAGGAAGAACCGCCTCATAGTTGGGAAACTGCCCCGTCAGCATGCGGCAAATCAGGACACGTTGGCCCAGAGAAAAGAAGAGATGGCCTTCATCCTTTGAGATGCTGACCGGTAACTCGCCTTCCCCTTCCGACAACAACCGCACCAGTTCGCCCATCGCCTTTTTAGCGATAAGTAATTTCAACTCGTTCTTGAGCCCCGCAACTTCGATGTCGCGCTCAATCAAGGCAAGCCGGTGCCCATCCGTCGCCACCATCGCCACGCTGCCGGGCCTGAGCAAGAGCAGAGCTCCATTCAAAGTGTAACGAGACTCCTCATTTGAAATTGCGAATACCGTCTTCTGAATAGCGGTTGCAAGCACATTCGCAGGGAGCGCAGCCAACGCCGGCGGGATGACCGGCAGCATCGGAAAATTGTCCTTTGCCATTCCCACCAGCTTAAAGGAAGAGCGTTCACACGTTATCTGGACCCAGTGGTTTTCCAAGGCCTTGAAATGAACCTCAGCTTCGGGAAGAGAGCGCACGATTTCAATAAGACGCTTGGCAGGAATGGTCCCGGAGCCCGGGGCCTTCACTTTGACCGGGCAATTACAGCACACCCCAAGGTCGAGATCGGTGGCGCTGATTCTAAGATTCTCTCCGTCAACCTCGATCAGAAGGTTGGAGAGAATAGGAATGGTCGTCTTTTTCTCAACCACTCCCTGAGTGAGAGCCAGTTCTTTCAGGACCCGAGACTTTTCTATGGAGAAATCCATTTCATTAGTATCCTATCAAGAGATGTTCTTAGTAGTAGGAACTGTGTAAGTGTGGAAAATTGTGCAAACCCCAGGCAGACATCCCGTTACAGGCACTTGACCTGTGCATCGAATATTCCCGGCTGTGAATTTCGCTGCGCGGTTCAGCGGCCTGGAGAAATTCACAAGTGTTCTCATCATGAACATCCTTTGAAAGCCGCTAAGTTCAACTGAGACTATCGCGAAGCTTGTTGAGAAGCCTGTTCAAATCTCTGTCCGACTGGCGCAATTCCGAAATCTTATTAATAGAGTGTAACACAGTTGTATGGTGTTTCCCGCCGAATTCCCTGCCGATTTGCGGCAGCGATGCGGTGGTGAGTTCCTTGGCAAGGTACATGGCCACTTGCCGAGGATAAGCCACCGGCCGACTGTTGTTTTTGGCCCGCAATTGAGGGAGCGACAAACCGAACTCCTGGCACACAGCGCGCTGGATGATCTCGATCGAGACGCGGCGTTCGCCCAGATCGACGAGGTTCTTAAGCACTTGCTGCGCCATGGCGAGGGAAACCTCCGCCCCGGTGAGCGAGGAATAAGCCACCAGTCGCGTCAGTGCCCCCTCCAAGTCACGGATGCTGGACCTGATCTTGCGCGCTATGAAATCGCTGACCTCTTCGGGCAGAGTAACCCCTTGGGCTTCACATTTCTTGTCCAGAATGGCGCGCTTGGTTTCAAGATCCGGCGGCTGCAAATCGGCGAGCAGACCCCATGCAAAGCGGGAGCGCAGCCTCTCTTCTAAGCCAGGGATGTCTTTCGGCGGGCAATCGGAAGATATCACAATCTGTTTCTGAGCTTCATAGAGGGCGTTGAACGTATGGAAGAATTCTTCCATCGTTCGTTCTTTTCCGGCAATGAACTCGATGTCGTCCATGAGCAGCACATCGACGTTTCTGTACTTTTCCCGGAAGGAGTACATTCGGTCATTCCGCAGGGAGGTTATGACATCGTTCGTGAAAGCTTCTGAGGAGACGTAGGACAAACGCATTTCCTTCCAGTTATGTTTGATGGTGTGGCCCACCGCCTGCATGAGGTGCGTTTTGCCCAAACCAACTCCCCCGTAGAGGAAGAGTGGGTTGTAGGCTTTCGCCGGGTTCTGCGCAACGGCGTGGGCCGCGGCGTGTGCAAATTGGTTGCAAGAGCCTACCACGAAGGTGTCAAAAGTGTACTTGAGATTCAGTAAGTGGTCCACGGAATCGAAGTCCAGTTTGCTCTGAAGCGGTTTAGCAGAGTCGGCGCCAACGCCCTTCTTCTCTGCATTTTGATCAAGGACATAGCGGATCTCCGCAATGCCCATGTTGAGTTTCTGTAGGGCTTCGCTGACGAGTGGGGCGTAGTTCTCCTGAATCCACTCCTGGAATTCGCGGTTCGGAACGCAGACGACAATCGCTTCCTTATCCACATGGCTGAACCGGGTAGGCCTCAACCAAGTCTGGTAACTCTGCGTGTTGACCTTCGTTTTGAGATAATTTAGGACTTGGAGCCAGGCATTCATGATGGTTTCGTAAGAGGATGGGAGTAAGCCTTGCGCGACCGATAAACCTTGCGGGATATGCGACAGACGGGTTCCGAACCAACCCGTCGAGCCAACTCGCAATGGAAGCCGTCACCAGGCGATGAGTCTTGACCCTGCTATCTCCCCCATTTTTTGAATCGGAGCATACCTAAGACGGCGCGCGAGCTTAGCGGAGACCACTCAGCTCACTCTCTTAGTGTAGCACGATTGGGTGTCTGCGCCAATCACTCTTCCGCATGTCAGCAATCTCCTCGTTACGGCGCAGCGCCGACTTTCAGGCCGCCAAATCTCGGCCTTAACAGGCTGCGGAAGAACGCTTCTCACCTTTCAATAAGCGCGCAATCTCGTCGCGCTCCGGAACGCGGAGAGGTTCTGTCCGGCCGCTCTCGACCCATTGGACGCCTTCCGCAGCTTCTCTTACCTCGCCGATGATTGCGGCTGTCACGTGACGGCGCGAGTAAGCACGGAGCAACTCTGGGGCCGAGTCCGCGCTTGCGACGACGAGCAAGGAACCTGACGCAATCAAGGCGAAGGGATCAAATCTCAGGATTTCGCTCAAAAGGCGTGTCTCTTCGAGAATGGGGACCTTATCTCTCCAGACGCGCAAGCCCACACCGCCGGCCTTCGCGAGTTCATACAAACCTGACGCCAAACCTCCCTCCGTCGGGTCATGCATGGCGTGAATCTCGCCATGGCGCTGTGCCAGCAAAGCGTCCAGCACAACGCTTATCCCGGGACGAAACAGCAAGCCTCGCGCCCGCCGGAGGGTTTCCGCTGGCAGTTTACGAGCTAGGACGGTCCGCTTTTCCCTGGCGAGGATCGCCGTGCCCTCAATGGCGATGCCTCGCGTGAGGAGCACGACATCTCCCGGCCGCTGACTTTCCTTTCTGACCAGTTTGGATTTGGCCACTTCACCGAGCATTTGACCGACCAGAATGGGACGGTCGAGGCCCAAGGTGACCTCGGTGTGGCCGCCACAGAGTGTCACGCCTAAGTCGGCACAAGCCCGGAGCGTATCTTGAAAGATATGGCGGACCAGCGTTAAGGAAGTCCTGGTTTGCGGAAGCAGCAAAGTGGCCAGGAACCAGAGCGGGCGGGCTCCCGTCGTGGCGACATCATTGGCATTGATGTTCACGGCGTACCAGCCGATCCGCTCGGAGGTGAAGGTGATCGGATCGGTCTTCGCCACCAGGTATTTGTCGCCCATATCGATTACAGCGGCGTCCTCGCCGAACCTCGGCCCCAGGACGACGCGGGAGTTTCTTGGTACTTGACAGGCGGTCAAGAGTCCCTGGAAAATGCGAGGGGGTAGTTTCCCGACTGGAAATGGCTTCATAGAGTGCTGAGTATAACCCAAAGGCAGCGACGGGCGACGAGTGACAGGTGACGAGCCGGGCAGGGGGTTAGTTGGGATTTGTAGCGATGATGTCGCCTCGGTGTGATCGCCGAACGAGGTTATGAACACTGGCCGGCAAGCGGCCTGAAAGCGCCGCGACGTCGGGTGGAGTACAAATGCGGATCAAAAAGGCGACCAAGAGATACGAAGCGTGGCTGGGCGAGCGCCTGACCCTGATTCCGGCAGACATTACCTTGAAGCACTCCCGGATGGAAGAGGCGCCTTTGCCCTTTTTGCGCGCCACCTACTATCGCTGGGATCAACAATGGCGGGAGCTTCGCACGGACGTCGCCAAAGCGCCTCGGGTCCTGGCGGTCGGCGATCTTCACCTGGAGAATTTTGGGACCTGGCGCGACGCCGAAGGACGCCTGATCTGGGGCGTGAACGATTTTGATGAGGCCTTTCCCATGGCGTACACCAACGACCTCGTCAGGCTCGCGGCGAGCGCGCACCTTGCCGTAGCGGCCAACCATTTGAAATTGGCCACGCAAGACGCGTGCAAGAGTATCCTGACGGGCTATTGTGAAGGCCTCGAGGAAGGCGGCAAGCCATTTGTTCTGGAAGAAGATCACAAGTGGCTGCGTGAAACCGTCAGCGGCGAACTCCGTGACCCTGTGCATTTTTGGGGAAAGATGAACGCCTTGCCCACGCTCCGTGGCGAAATCCCCAAGAGCGCCCGGAAAGCGATCGAGGACCTGTTGCCGGAGCGAGGGATGATCTATCGCGTCTCCCACCGGGTGGCAGGATTAGGAAGCCTGGGCAGAGAGCGTTTTGTGGCCATCGCCGATTGGGGAGGAGCCAGAGTGGCCCGCGAGGCGAGGGCGCTGGCGCCTTCGGCGTGTGTTTGGGCCAATGAAGGCAAGGGCCCGCAGAAGATCTTCTACGAGACGATCATCACCAAAGCCGCGCGGGCGCTTGACCCCTATGTGCATTCGCGCGGCAGATGGATTGTGCGCCGCCTCTCCCCACATTGTTCCCGTGTCGAGCTGGCCACCCTGCCGCAAAAGCGCGATGAGGAACGGCTGCTTCACGCCATGGGATTCGAGACCGCGAATATTCACTTGGGGAGCAAGGATGCGATCAAGGCCGTTCGCCGCGACCTGGGTAAACGGAAGCCCGATTGGCTGCACGAAGCCGCCCAAGAAATGACCAAAGCGGTGTTGAAGGATTGGGAGGAATGGAGAAAGCCTTGACTGCCGTCCTACGTGCCGCGGTCAGCCCGCATTCAGGAAGGTTCCCGAGTAGTCCGAAAAACTCAAGTGCAGCGCGACATCACGGACCGCGATAAAGAACGGCTCAACATACTGCACGTCAAAACTGCGCTCGTCTCGCAAGTCCGTCAACTCTGACACCAGCACTTCAAACAACTTCTGCATCGATTCAAAGGAGCCGCGATCGAGGCGCATGGCTTCGACTGCTCGCAGGGCATGCGCGTAAGGCAGGGACGCGCCAACCGACTTTGCCTGGCCTTGGTTGCCATTCGCCTTCCGCGCTTGCATCATCTGGGTCAAGATGTCAACCGCCTGGGAAATGACGCGGCGGTCGCGATCCCAAACTCTCTTGTGGAGGGAGACTTCGCGCAGTGATCTGGTAATCTCGTCGGCAAGGATTGCCATGCGCATGCTGTCGGAAGAACCCTGGCGGTGCGTGCTTCTAATCATGGATTCTTCTCCTTAGTTGCTTAACCCACGATAACTTTCGTAACACGAGGAGCCCTGCGGCCAAACGACCATCGGGGTCTGCCGCTGTATTACTCACATGCTAATGCGTATTTACCAATAACGCACTTTTCGTCGCTTGTCAATCCCCCCCTCTTCCTCCTCTTGTGATAGCCTATAAAGATAGGGTAATAACTTCCTGGCCCGCCACTTCCTCACGCCACCGGCTGGTTGAAGCAGGGCGCATACTGGCGGGGAAAGGGTTTCTTCTCGCGATAGGATCGCGCCAGTTCAAGGTAGATACCCAGGTCCCGGTCGAGGTCCGACTGTGTACCGTCAAAATAGAAATTGCGGATGGGGATGGCACCATACTCCCTGCTGAGCTTGGGGTAGATCGCCTCGCTCACAATGCCATTCATGCAGGTGAAGGGGCTGATGTCGATGACGCCATCCGCGCCGTGCAGGGCAAGGTAAGCTGCCCTCCCGACGCTCAACACCATCTCACCCTGCGCCCCGCAGACGGGCAAATAGGGCCATGCCAGTTCCAGGATCTGTTCCACTTCCGGCTCCTCGTAACCCATGAAGTCCTCATGGAACGGCGCGGTCAAAGCGTGCTCATCGGCATGCTGGATGTAGGATCGCAAGCGCGCCTTGAGCATATCCATCGAGAAGAGGCGTCCGCGCAGGCGAAGCTTTCGCTCCTGTTCGGTATTGGTGTAGGCCACCCATTCGGCGATGTGGCTCAGGCAGCACTCGGCACCGTAGCCCTCCAATTTGCGAATCAGGTCCTCATTGGAGAAGGTGTTCAGCCGGCAAAAGATCTCCCCCACGACGCCGATCAACGGAGTGCCGGGGTCGTACTGCGCGGGCACTCGCCGGAACCTTTCGCGCGCCCGAATCACGGCTTCAACCAAACTCAGGAGTTGGCAGTCCATATCCGCACAACTGCTCTCGAGCGTCTGGCACAAGTCCTGGAGCGAGGTCTGAAAAGCGCCGTCCGCAGCGCCCGGACTGGTTTCATAAGGACGGGTTTTGAGCAGGGCGCGGTGAAGCGTGTCGGCGGAGACCAGGGCCCGCCAACCGGCGCGCAGAAATGCATTGGTTATGTCGCCTAAGTCCGCGTAGCCATTCTGGCTGCTCGGTGAAAGCACCTGGACATCGGCGTAGCCGGCCTCGCGCAAGACCTTTTTCAGGAAAGGCGCATACTGGCCGAACCGGCAGGGCCCCTCGGCCGTGGGCATAAAGAAGGCTGCCTTGGCCGGCCGGAAGCCCGGCATCTCGATGACTCGCAGGAAGTCGCCCACCGTAACCTTGGCGGGGTAGCACTCGTCGCCGGTGGTGTGCTTGCTCCCCAATTCACGCGTCCGCTCGTTGGAGGGCGGGGTCGGCTGCGCATCGATGCCCAGCCAGCGAAAAGTCGCCGCGAAGGCCTCCGAACTGCCTTCCGCCATGGTGGGGATGTAAACCGTCTTGCGCCAAAGGGGGTGGCCGGCGCTGATGCGTCGGCTCACATGACGGTGGTCGAAGAGGGGCATCGCAGAAATCCTTTGCTGTCGAGATAGGCCTCACAACGGGTGATGAAGCCTGCGTCGTTGGAGTGGCCGTCGAACTGGAGCACCAGGGAAGGCTTGCCCGCCGCGTCGTCAACGAACGACTTGATATACGAGTCGGGGCCGCACTTGAAGTTCGAGATGTAAACCAGGTGCAAGTTGGCATGGCGGCCAGCCAACCTGGCCGCGGCGAGAATGCGCCGGCCGGAATCCCAGTACATGTTGGCGTTGATTTCCGTGATGTCTTCCGAGTCCAGAGGCAGGAAATCCATGGGGAGGACATTGACACCGTAGAGCGAACGTAACTTGCGGAGGATGTCGCAGTTGACGCTGCGGTCGTACAGGTTGTAAGGCCGCCCCACCAGGAGCAGCGCCGGCTCACCGCTGGTTTGAAGTTGGGCCAGCGCCTGGGCCCCGGCCTCCTGCACAGCTTCCGTAAAGGCCTCCTGGGCGGCATAGGCCGCGGTCACGGCGCGACCGCTCTTCTTGCGGGAAAAGCCCAGGGTGCGAGCGAAGGCAGCTAATTCTTTCTCCACATGATTCCTGCCGAAGCGGAAATGCACGGTAGGGGTCAGCAACTTGGCGCGCAGAGCCTCAACTTGCGGCGCCGCGCGCACCACAAAGGGGAGCGTCTGGTTCCAGGGACAGAGGTGCGAATCCACCTCCTGGTCCGGCGCCTCGGCATTGACGACATTCGGAATCAGCAGGTAGTCTACTTTCTTGTCCAGCAGGTCCAGGACATGCCCGTGAGCGACCTGCACGGGGAAGCAAGGCTGGGCAACGGCTGTCTCTTCGCCGCGTGAGGAGATTTTCCGGTCCGTAGGCGCGGAAACCGTGACCTCGAAACCCAGTTCCTGGAAGTAGGCGCACCAGAAGGGGAAGCGGTCGTAGTAGAACATGCTGCGCGGTATACCTACGCTAGGCTTAGAGCCTCTGAAGGGCAACAGAACTTCTTCCAGCAGCTTCTCGCGATATTCCACCAGGTCTTCCAGGATCGGTTTGCGGTCGGACCGTGCCCGCTTGCGGAATTTGTCCGAGCATTGGTCTCCCCAATACGTGCGTTCTCCTTCGATCGTAAACTCTTTCATGTCGCAGTAGTTCGAGCAGGCGCGACAAACAAAATCCCGCACCGTGAACTGCACCTGGTGCAGGTCGTAGCCCCTGAAACCGCAGGCTTGGCCTGCGTTCTTCATCCGCTCGCGCGCTATCAGAGCCATACCGATGGCCCCGATGACGCCGTTGTGCGGCGGAACGATGATTCGCTTGCCCAGGATTTGTGAGAACGCGGCCGCCACCGCGTCGTTGTAAGCGGTCCCGCCTTGGAAGAAGATGACGTTGCCGATCTTCCTTCCCCTCACCACCCGGTTCAGGTAGTTCAAGGCCACGGAGTAAGCCAGGCCCGCCGCCAGATCGCCCACTTCCGCGCCCTTTTGCATCAGCGAGGTGACGTCTCGCTCCATAAAGACGGTGCAGCGCTCACCCAGGCGGGCGGGGTTGGCCGAGGCCAGGGCCAGACGTGCGAACTCCTCCTTGATGGAAATCCCCAGCTTTTCGGCCTGCTCCTCGAGAAACGACCCGGTGCCCGCCGCGCAGGCCTCGTTCATGGTGAAGTCCACCACGACGCCCTTCTCGATGCGGATAAATTTCGAGTCTTGCCCGCCGATCTCGAAGATCGTGTCCACCGGTTCCATGCCCATTTGCTGGCAGACGTGCATGGCGCCGGTCTTGTGGGCGGTAATTTCGTCGTTGACGGTGTCGGCGCCGACCAGCTCGCCGATCAACTCGCGCCCGGACCCCGTCGTTCCCACGCCGCGAATGTCGAGCTGCGGGCCGAGTTCGACTTCGATCTCCTTGAGGCCGCGGTCAACGACTTCGATCGGCCGCCCCTGGGTGGGGAGATAGATTTCCTTCAGGAGATTCCCCGCGGCGTCGATAACCACCAGGTTGGTGCTTACGGAGCCGATGTCGATTCCCAGGTAGGCTTCGATCTTATTTGAAATCTGAGATTGGAGATTTGAAACGCCTAGTCCGCTCTCTTTTGACTTTCCCGATTTCCCGTTTGACGGCTCGGCCTCGACCTCATTTGAAATCTGAGATTGGAGATTTGAAACGCCAGCTCCACTTTCTTTTGACTTTCCCAATTTCCCGTTTGAGGGCTCGGACTCGATCTCATTTGAAATTTGAGATTGGAGATTTGAAACGCCAGTTCCACTTTCTTTTGACTTTCCCGATTTCCCGTTTGACGGCTCGGCCTCGATCTCATTTGAAATCTGAAATTTCAGATTTGAAATTCCCGCCGGCGCTACACGGTCGCGCAGCAGCAGCACGTTCTTCATCGAAAGCGCTTCCGAGCACGCAAAACTTTTCTTCGCCGCCTCATGCTGCCGGAGTTGATGGATGCGCTTGAAGGAGCGTTTCCGCCATTCTTCCGCCTCCAGCATGGCTGCGCCCGCCGCCCCCAGCCAGGCATAGAGTTCGGGAACCACGAGTGCGTTCTCTCCCAGCTTGAACGCCTCTCCCAGGGCGTTGGAGATGCCGGCATTCATCGCAACCCCGCCAATGAAGGCCACCGGGGCGACTACAGCCCGGCCCTTGACGATGCTGGATTTGAAGTTTCGCGCCACCGCGTCGCACAAGCCCCGCAGGATCTGCTCCGTGGTGTAGCCTTTCTGCTGGGCGTGGATCATGTCCGTCTTGGCGAATACCGAGCAGCGCCCCGCAATGCGCGCCGCGCAACTCGCGCCAGACGCCGCCGCTCCCACTTGCTCGACGCTATAAAGCAACCGCGTAGCCTGCTGGTCGATGAACGACCCCGTTCCGGCGGCGCATTCTCCGCTGGTCTGGTAATCCACAATCCCCAGGTGTTTCCCCACGGCTTCCGGATCCAGGCGCAGGTATTTTGACGACTCGCCGCCGATCTCGAAGATGGTGCGCACTTCGGAGTTGAAGATTCGCACGCCCTTGGCGATGGCTCGGAACTCGTTCTCGAAATAGATGCCCAGGATTTTCGCCAGAAGCTGGCTGCCGGACCCCGTCACGCGAATCCCTTCCACATTCTCTTCCGGCAGGTATTCGTAGAGTTCCTGGAGCAGATCGAACGTGGTCTGGATGGGGCTTCCCTGAATACGCCTGTACCGGGAGAGAATGAAAGGTCGTCCGGCAAAAGGACTGCCGGCGGGAAACGAGGCCGCGAAGAAAGTGGGGGACTTTTCGCCAAGGTTGTGGAAAAGCGCCTCGTCCGATGGCGCTCCAATGGCCGCCAGCTTAACGCTGACGGCGCCGATATCCAACCCAATGTTGACGCTCATAGAAGACTACCCCTGTAAACCGGGTTCGCCGGGAAGGTCCACTCTTGATCCCAAGCTACGGATTTCTTCCGAATCAACGTGAGGCGGAAGATTCTACTCTATATCTGTTTTCCCTGTCCTCCGGTTTTTAGCGCCGACTGTTGCGCTGACCCTGAAGTCCGCGGAGATTACAACACTTTGGCACGGCCGGCCAGAAAGCCGGCGCCACGACTGGCTCTTGGGTTAGCTTGGGACGTAGAGTCCCGCTTTCGGGTCAAAACACCCTAACAACCCGCGTACACCCTGAATACGGGCAATTTGTGTTCCTCGATGCCTCCGATCGTACTAAATGTCCAAATTCATCAGATCTATGGGTAGTTGGCTTCGTAGCGCCGAGTTTCAGGTCGGCACGTCAGTGGCGGTTCTTCCTTCCCTGCTGACCCGAAGGTCAGCGCTACTACGAACGTTCGGAGGAGTTTGCCCGAGCGATCCTTTGTTTTCATAGACATTCTCGCTTTGTTCCCTTCGAAAGCCTGTTCTCAACCGCACGAATCCTGGGTGGCGCATCAGACGTTCAAAAGCAATGTCTGCCAGCCCACGGCATTTTTACCGAGTTCTTTGTTTTCATAGACATTCCCGGATCGCTCGTCGAATTTTGCAGTGGGCAGCCCCAGTGGCTGCCCAGCGGCGCGACGACAAAAGTCGAAGACGGACAAGAAGGCGGCCGTCCCGCTGCTGCCTTCAGAAGCCATAACCCTTACCATTGTAGCCTATGCTTTCGCGGTTGTCAAGAGACAGGATGTCCATTTCGATTGAAAAAACTGAAATGCGTCAAAATCCCCAAAGAGTAGATTCCGGGATGTCCGGAGTCGGGACTCGGCCGGACTTTCCGCTGCGGTCTGGAGGACTGGATGACCATGCCTAGAGAACAGCCCCGATCAGCGACAAAAGGTCCCTGCCTTCTCCTTACTTTGTGTAATATTTATAGTTTTCTGACTGGCAAGAAACTTGCCTGACGTTCCCCCAGTGAGCGGTCGAAAACGATCCAGCTCTTGGCTGGATTCGAACTGTGGCAGCGGCCGCCTTCTGGCGGGCATGAGTCGTTGATGGCGCAACGACGGGCAGAAAGCCGCCGCTCCGAGGACGTTCACGCAGACGGTTGTCGGGAGAAACCGAATGCGGGACTTGCGGGTTTGGTGGATTTGCTTGGCTCTCTTGCCCTGGGGCGCTTTCGGGCAAGCAGGCCCCGCCGGCGACTCACTCAAGCCGGCCCGGGAAGCATACAGCCAAGGTCGTTACGACGAAGCGGAGTCACAGTACCTAAATGCGGCAAAGGAAGCGGAGTCAGGCGGGCCAAATGAGGCGCGCCTTGCCAGGGTCCTGAACAACCTGGGCGTCCTCTACCAGCGAGAGGCGAAGTACGATGAGGCGGAGCAGGCTCTCAGGCGCGCGCTGGTAATCTGGCAGAAGCAGGCGGACCCCCAACCCCTCGAACTCGCCACCACACTCAACAATCTGGCGTCCCTCTACACGTACCGGAGTCGATTTTCGGAGGCAGAGCCGTTGTATCGTCAATGCCTCGCCCTGCGTGAGAAGAGCCTGGGGCCGGAAAATGCTCAAGTGGCCAACGCACTTAACAACCTCGGGGAGTTCTACTGGGAGCAGGGCAAGCTGGCGGAAGCCGAACCGCTCTACCGGCGGGCCGTCTTCATCAAAGAAAAGACCTTAGGGCCGGCGGATCCGGGGCTTGCGGCCAGTCTGAATAATCTCGGAACCCTCTACATGCGCCAGGGCAAGTATAGCGAGAGCGAATCCCTCTATAAGCGCTCGCTGGCAGTTCGGCAAGCGGCTTTCGGGCCCGAGCATCCTGAGGTGGCGAACTCGCTCCACAACCTGGCGTCCCTCTACGCCGTTCAAGGGCGCTATGCGGAAGCCGAGCCGATGTATTTGCGTTCACTCTCGATGACGGAAAAATACCTGGGGCTGGATCACCCTGATGTGGCCTGCGGTCTAAACAACCTGGCACAACTTTATTTCTCGCAAAAGAAATACGCAGAGGCTGAACCTCTCCTGAAGCGCGCGTTGGCCATTCGCGAGAAGGCCCTAGGCCCGAACAGTCCCGGGGTGGCGGAGATCCTGGACAACCTTGCTGGAGTCATGCTGCTGGAGTACAAACAGGTGAGTGTGGATCTGCTCTACCTGCGATCGCTAGCCATCCGGAAGAAGGTGTTCGGACCGGAAAGCCCCCAAGTCCTGACTTCCTTGAGCGGCTTGGCCCTCGCCTACACACAAGAGGGGAAGCTGTGGGAGGCGGAGCATACCTACTCCGAAGCATTGACGCTGATTGCCAAACAGAAGAAGCCCGATGCTCCGGCTCTGGCCAGGGTGTACGTCAATCTGGCGGATCTCTACTCGCGCCAGGGAAAGCACAAGCAAGCCAGGAAAATGGCCGAGAAAGCCAAAGGCCTTCGCGACCAGGCAGCCGCTTCGTAGTGTCCTCAGTCAGAAGTTGTAGGGGGACGGCTTGCCGTCCCCTAATGAATTGGGTAGGGCAAGCCCTGACCTACGCCTTTTCAATGCAGTCGCTCATGCCCGTCGGCTGACGGGCACCTAGTAACCTTGAAAAAACACTGTCATTCTGAGCGCAGCGAAGAATCTCCGCAGTTCGTAAAGTTCGAAACAAGCTGCCGGGATTCTTCGCTGCGCTCAGAATGACAGCGGCCCACCCACAGAAATGACAGTCAGCATTCGTCACCCCCGCGAAAGCGGGGGTCCATTGTTGGTCCGGAACACAATGGATTCCCACTTACGCGGGAATGACCTGACTTTCGACTGAGCGAGGATACGAAAATGACTCCCCTCCTCCGCCTAAGGAGGGGAGTCATTATCTTTCGCTTCCTGAAAAGGGCCGCAAGCGCAGGAAGAGAGCCACGCCAGCGGGATGTTCGCCATAGATGGATTTCAAGCGGTCGGGAACGCCGTAGGTTGTGACCTGTGCGCCGATCGCCGAGGCCAAATGCGGAACGAGATCAAAGTCCCGGTCGTAGCCAAGCGTGTAAGCCTGGACCATTCCGATCGGCTGCTCTTCGAAACCGGGAGGCAAAGAGGCTTCACCCAGGATCAGCTCATTTGACCGCTCGGCATTTTCGAGGCGCGTCCAGACGTGATTCTTGCCCCGGAAACGCACCGTCGATTCCAGAAGATAGCTGTTAAAGATGGCATTGTCGGGCAAGGAGCGAGTCCGCCCCCAAACGATGGTACTGGCCCAATTACCCTGAGGGAGCGGGCGATTGTACATCACGGAAGCGGTCATGCGGTCCTGGTTCTCTTGGGGATAGAGATCTTCCGGGCTTGCGATGCGAGCGTAGGAATACTGCCCGCTCCAGTTCTTTCCGGGTTGAAGTGTCAAGCGCGTGGACCACGAATCGATGCCGCCCTGGCGGATGTTCCAGCGGTTTTCGTTGGGTTCGCGCCCATGAAAGCCTGAGGCCTCAATCCGCACGATGCGATAGGTGAGGCCGGCGGTAAGGACGTCGTCGGAGATGTGAGTCGAATCCTCCTGGTGGTGGCCAAGCGCGCCCACCGGGTCTTCCAAGGCCGAGGCTCGGTGTGGATACGCCGTCGGTCCGATCGCCGGGTCGCCCACGGGAGCCGCATAAAAGGAAAGCAGAGTCTTCGAGCCCAATCTCAAATCGTAGAGTGCTGCAACCTCCATGAAGAGGTTGTGGGGATGCTGAGCGTCCGCGATGGGGCGGCCGAACGCGGTCTCGCCTTGTTGGAAAAGGAGCGGGTACTGCCGTCCTGTTATGGTGGCCGGTTCCAGGCTCAGCATTGCTCGAACGGTGAAGATGCCTCGGCCCTGTCGGCGTTGAGCCATCGGCATGAGCCAGTTCGTTGAAAAGAGTTTGTCTCGACCACGCTCGCTCGATTCCTGCTCATCGGTAATGAACACGTTGGCGTGAAACATGAGCATCCACGAGCCTTTCATGGTCATCAACATCGGGGCCGGAGTGGAGTCCGGCTCGGCGCTTGTGCCTGAGGAGGTGTGAGACTCCATAGCTTCGAAGAAGTTCTGCGGCTGCATGGTCATGCCGGCGGCACCCGCATTCTGGTCTGATGACGGCATGGACATGCCGGGCATCGATGGCGGCGCCTGCTGGGCGGCGTCCTGAGCGGTGGCGAACGCTGGAGAGATCAAGAGTAAGAACGCTGCAAAGGACCTCAATTCGATCCACCCCAAATCGGCGGGTGTTTTCGGCGCCCGAACGCGCTCAAGCCTGCCATCCTCTCCCCAGGAGTCTATGTGAGTACTCAATTAGTATGTCATTCCGAGGAGCCGCAGGCGACGAGGAATCTCGCAGTGCGCTAGAAAAGATTCAGAGCAAGATTCCTCGCTTCGCTCGGAATGACAGTCCCTGGGAAGTTTCCACACAGGCTCCAAGGGAGAGGGCGAGCAGATTCAGAGACGTTAAAAGTGAAACGCCAGTTCAGCGGTGAAGGTCCGCGGAGTGACGTAGTGGGTTCCGCTGAAAGTGGAAAGGAAATTATAGAGAGCAACCTTGTTCGCCACGTTGACGGCGGTGAAGCGCAGACTCCACTTGTAGCGGTCACTGTGGAATAGATTGTGGAATAGATCGTCGTCGCCGACCGCAAGATCAAACAAGCTGCGTGGCTGGATGCGCTGCGGATTGTGGTCGTCATTCTCCGTCCCTGGCGCC
>Ga0187876_1002058_pt1 | contig 15598 bp, 15 predicted proteins | sample June2016WEW_17_4_FD_133000 | JGI IMG/M metagenome (GOLD analysis project Ga0187876, IMG submission 133000) | Peatland microbial communities from SPRUCE experiment site at the Marcell Experimental Forest, Minnesota, USA - June2016WEW_17_40 | ecosystem: Environmental > Terrestrial > Soil >...
AATGTAGGGGTGGCCGCACACCGGGACAACCTGTTCCGTGGCCTGAAGGACGTCAAGCGGGACGATGCGATTACACTGACCACGCTCGATAACACGTATATTTATCGCGTGGTCTCATTCAAGGTGGTGGATCCCACGGACGTTTCGGTTTTGGACGCTTCGGCTGATGAAAAGACTCTGACGCTTGTGACCTGTTATCCCTTTTACTTTGTGGGAAACGCCCCCAGGCGTTTCATCGTGCGGGCGATTCAGGTCGAGCAGCTGGCGTTAGTCCAGCCTTGATCTTCCGCCCGTCCGTCTCAGTGAGCCACCGTTCCTGAACCGCGCGATCGACCGCCGCAATTACTTTAACGGTGTAATTCTTATAGCTGCCGTAAAGCCCTTCGAGCGTGCCCCAATCGAAGGGGAACGTGTGTCCCTGCGTTGCGCACAGTCCCGGACCCGGGCTCCCCGGAGAGTAAGAAGCCGCCGGAACCTCCACGTAGAAAGAACGCACTCCACCCACTCCCGCGCCGTACTTATCGGTCACCAGACTTGGTTTCCCGGTATCGGCATCCTTCAGGGTAATACGATCGGCGCGCGGTGGAGGGATCCCCTTGCGCGCCCATAGATCCAGGTTCGCAAGGGCAGCGTCAAGCAGGTAGACCATCAACGGGTGGTCGGCCAGCAGAATCTCCGGGTCGCAACGCTGCGCGAACGGCCAGTCCGGCGTACCCTGCGCGTTCCCCCCTGCTTTTGCGTCTTGCATCGAAGGCAGCGCGGCATAGGGAAACTTATCCAGGTGATAACCTCCGGGGACTTCATAAAGCCGGTAGCGGTCATTGGGATCGTCGCTGTCAGGCCGCCGGGCGGCGAGTGATGTCAGAACTTCTCCCTGCGCCACAATTGCAATCACGGGAACGCCTGCGTTCTTCGTCACATGCCTCGGATCATTGTTTGCTGGCGCGGGCGCGCACTGATTAATGCGGCTCACACCGCCCGAATGCTTGATCAGATAGCCATCGTAAATGAACTTGCCGTCGGCCAGCCGGGCATGCGGATGAATCGCGTTGACATACGTCTGGATGAAGGCTTGCGGCATGTTCTGGTTGGTCATGTAGAGATACTGGACGTTGTATCCCGCCAGGGGTTTGCCTGGAGCATTACTCTTCAGCAACGCACCTGTCTGGCTGAGCGCGTCCCACATCAGACCAGCCTCCACGTCCGAGGCGCCGGGGCACGCACCCGGGGTGGGGTTTGCGTACGAGAGCGGCGCATAGCGCTGCGGGTTGAAGGATTTCAATCCGGAGAGCGCACCGGGCATCGTGACTCCCACCCAGGCGTCGCCGCGCTCCACAATCTCATCGCTCAGGTAACCCCACATCATCGCCCAATCGTATCTGCGAGCCTCGTTTAAGATTTCGACGATCACGGTTCCGCTGAAGCGCGCGGGATTGGTCGGATAACGCGCCAGTATCCGGGTTGTATAAGGCGCATTCGGCGTTTTTACGCTGAGCGGTCCGTCGGGGGCCCAATCGTAAACGTTCGCCGCGCCGCTGATCAGAAATTCCTGTTCGGTATAACCGAGCTTCGTGAGATTGTAAGGCCGAAGATTGCGGTCGGCCTCGAGAAACGGAAACGAATCTTTAGTCGCAGGAAGAGCGGTAACTTTCGGAAGCGGTATCGGGGTTTGCCCGGTGGCAAGAGACGCCAAGGCTATTGCCGCCAGGACTAAACGGGGAAAATAATCTCTCAATCTGAATCCTCAGTAAATATTATGCGCCGACGGACGAGGTTTTTCCCCACAATTGCCGGCTCGCCAGCGCCGCGCCCTCCGAGAGCGCCTTCAGCTTGGCCCACGCGATCTGCGGATGGACGCGCTGCCCCAGGCCGCAGTCCGTTCCCCCAATTACGTTTTCACGGCCGACGATATGTGCGTACCGGATGAGCCGGTCGGCGACCACTTCCGGGTGCTCCACCACGTTGGTGCAGTGGCTGACCACGCCGGGAATAAGAATTTTTCCCTCCGGCAGTTTTACGTCCTGCCAGAGCTTCCATTCGTGCTCGTGGCGCGGATTCGCGGCCTCCACCGAATAGGCCCCCGCTTTCACCTTGAGAAGTAAATCCAGGACGTGCTTCAGCGGTAAATCGTGCGTATGAGGGCCGTGCCAGCTCCCCCAGCAGATGTGATAGCGCACCCGATCCTCAGGCAGGCCCTCAAGCGCGTGGTTCATCGCATCGACCCGCAGTTCGGCGAATTTTCGATATTCTTCGATGCTCGGCTCGGGCATGAGCATGTCGTAGGTGTCCGGCAGCGCGGGGTCGTCCACCTGGAGGACGAAACCGGCATCCACGATCGCCTTGTATTCGTGTTTCGCGGCATCGGCGAGAGCGAAAATGTATTGCTCATCGCTGGGGTAATACTCGTTGTAGAAGAAGTGCTCCAGCCAGCCGGGCGCGAGCGAACACATGAAGACGTCCTGCGGCTGCACGTTCGCTTCCGCCAGGGCGGCTTTGCAAAACTCAATATCGCTCTTAACCTCATCCTGCCCGATGTAGTTCACCGGGGCCGCGCAGATGGGGCGCTCCGGGATCATGGCCGACATCCAGGGCATCGCCTCCTTGTAGAAATCCGCGAATTCGAGCCGCTCACGCGTCGAGAGCGCCATCGCCAGCGGTTCCCCTGGCTTCACCTTTTTCGTCGTGAGACCCGAGAAGCGGCGGCCGTAATAGGCGATGCTCCCGAAGCCGACCTTGCCCAGTTCGCCGTCGCTGATGATGTCGACTCCTGCGTCGGTCTGTTTGCGCAGTACGTCCGCCATCGCGGTGCGCACATGCGGCCGGATTGCCTGGAGATCCAGCTTGCCCGACTGAACCGCTCTGGTCATTTCCGTTAGTTCCGGTGGACCATCGAGTCTGCCTGCATGGGTGGTCAGGATTCGTTCAGCGCTATGTTTCATGTTTCCCCTCGTTGCTCGATTAGGAGAGCCGAGCCGTACTATACATGAGCGAATCCCGTCTGTCCAGCGAATTGCGCACCTAAAAGTACATCCGGGTTTCGTCCCAGATCCGCTGTGCGAGATCGCCGGCTGGAATTGGCCTGGCCATCGCGGCCGATTGACCGGCCCACACCTGCATCCGATGGTAGTCGCCCGCGGCTGCCCCGGCTTTCTTCATCTCAGCCGTGAGGCCTCTTTGCACGGGATATGGCGCCAGCGGAGGAGCATCCAGCGATGCGGCTGCTTTCACAAAGTCTGTCGCGATGGCGCGACCCAACCTTCCGGTGAAGGCCCGGGTCAGCGTGGTGCCTTCAGGTTCGAGATTTTCGAGGGCATTGGCCCACGCCGGATGCGTGTTGGCTTCGGGACAGCGCAGAAAGGCGGTCCCGAGCATCGCCGCGCTCGCGCCCAGAGTCAATGCAGCAACAACACCCCGCCCATCGCCGATACCACCGGCGGCGATGATGGGCAGATCGATATGATCGGCTAGCCGCGGCAGTAGCGCAAAAAGGCCCGCGCATTGCACCTCGGCAGCTGCCGGGTCAAATGATCCACGATGCCCGCCGGCTTCATATCCCTGCGCGATGATTGCGTCCGCGCCGGCGTCGCGTGCGGTCTTTGCTTCCGCGAGTGTTGTAGCTGTTGCGAACCATGCGATGCCGCGTTCCTTCAGCCGACGTACGAAGTTGGCCGGAAATACTCCCATGATTGAGGAGACTGCTGGGGGAGCCAGTTCCAGAAATGTCGCGCACTGCGAGTCGAAGTCAGGCGGGACGATATCTCCTGCCGACGCTGGCACAGGCGGGCCCCACGCTTCCAGAAACTTCCTGATTCGCGCCTCGGCGTCTGCATCTCTCAATGCCTGAGGATCCGGGATCCAGACGTTCAACTGAAACGAGCCGCTACTGTTGGACCTGAACTCATTCACCCAGGCGCGGATGTCCGCGGGTGGCGTGAGCAATGCACCCATCGCGCCCATCCCGCCGGCGTTCGCCACGGCGATCGACAAACTGGCCGGACTCGCACCGGCCATCGGGGCGAGCATGATGGGTATCCTGAAGCCGTATTTTGCGCAGAACGAAGCAGCGCGATCGAGTGGGCGAGCGCCAGCCATGTCTCCAAAATAGCGCGCATCCTGTTGTTTAATGTTGGAATGAGCCTTCACGTGCGTGCCATGAGCGAATCCGATCTGGCGGAAGCGCGTACCATCGTGAGTCTTGCCTTCGGCACATTTCTTGGCGTGCCCAACCCCGAAACCCTATGGCCCGATCGGGATTACGTTTTCACGCGCTGGCGCACGAACCCCGGCGGAGCTCTGGCGGCGGAAGTAAATCGCCGGCTGGCCGGTTCGAATTTCGTGACGAACTGGGGCAGCTTCGGGTTCTTTGGCCCCCTGACGGTCCGGCCGGAAATGTGGGACCAGCATATCGGCCAGGCGTTGCTGGCGCCAACCATGGATTTGTTTGAGAAATGGGGAGTGCGGGACACGGGGCTCTTTACGTTTGCCCATAGCACGAAGCACGTGGGCCTATATCAGAAGTTCGGGTTTTATCCTCGGTTTTTGACTGCCGTGATGTCAAAGACGGTAAGGGGACGCGAGGCCTCATTTATCAAGTATTCGACCTTGAACGAGAACACTCGGGATGAGGCTGTGAGGGCGGCCCGGCAGTTGGCGGATTCGATTTACGAAGGGCTGGACGTAACGTGCGAAATTCGATCGGTGAGCGAGCAGGGACTGGGTGAGACGGTTCTTCTCTGGGACGGCGATTCGCTCGAAGCCTTCGCGGTTTGCCACTGCGGGGAGGGCACGGAAGCGGGCGCCAATAATTGCTATGTGAAGTTTGCCGCCGTCCGGTCTGCTCCCAATGCGGAGAGGACATTCGACCGCTTGCTGGAAGCGTGCGAAACGCTGGCGGCCGAAAAAGGGCTGACACGGATGGAATGCGGGATGAATCTCGCCCGCTCCCACGCGTATCGGCGAATGCTTCACCACGGGTATCGGACGAATATGCAGGGCGTGGCGATGCACCGGGACGACCGAGAGATCTGGAATCGGCCAGATGTCTATGTTATCGACGACTGGCGCTGATTACAGCGCTGATTACAGCCTTCAGCTCCGTCGAAGATCGTGATATATTCTCGCCCATGAATCAGAAGGGCTTGATTGCCGGTGTCATAGTTTTAGTTTCGTGCGCGTCGATCGCGAATGCGCAGTGGGTGCATTATCCAACCGCCGGTATTCCTCGAACTCCGGACGGCAAACCAAACCTCAACGCTCCTGCACCGAAAACCGCGGACGGCAAGACCGATGTGTCGGGAATCTGGAATCACTTGCCGGGCGAGAGCGCGCCAAAATCGAATCCCGGCGGGATACCGGGAACCGTGTTCTATTTCATGGAGCCGGGCGCGCAGATTCCCTACCAGCCGTGGGCGGAAGCTCTCTACAACAAACGCGCTGCGGAATTCGGGGCCGGCAGACCCACCGAACATTGCCTACCTCACGGAATACCGGATGCAATGTCGCACGGCGGACCTATGAAGATCGTACAAAATCCCGGGCTCACGATCATTCTTTACGAGGAATTTAATCACTACCGCCAGGTTTTCACCGATGGGCGCCCCAAGCCCCCGGTGGTTGCTCCGGCGTGGTTTGGCTATTCCACCGGCAAGTGGGAGGGCAGCGACTTCGTAGTGGATTCCACCGGCTTCAACGACCAGAGCTGGCTCGACGATGCGGGCCACCCGCATACCGAGGCGATGCACACCATCGAACGCTTCCGCCGCCGCGACTTCGGGCACCTTGCGGTTCAGGTAACTGTCGACGACCCGAAGGCCTATACCAAGCCATGGTCGTTGAACCTGCAGTTCGAGTATGTACCTGACACGGACCTCATCGAGGACATCTGCGACAACGAGAAGGACACTTCCCATATCGGCAAATAGCGAAACCGCTATTTGCCGACGAGGTGTTTGACGTCCAGATTCTCTTCCTGGCAGATGTATTCGAGTGGGGTGATTCCCGCCTTCCAGGGGATATTCCAACTCGTGGTCCACGGCTTGACGTACGTGTCCGGGTCCTCGATGGTGGCCTCTTCATGCAGATTATCCAGGCTGGTGCGCGTGTAGCGCTGGATCACATGGAGTTTTTCTGTATGCGGATGGCCCGCGGCGTCGAGCCAGCTCGATGCCTTGAAACCAATCGAATCGACGACCATCGTGTCGCCCTCCCAATGGCCGATCGACTCGCCAAGGTACGTGGGGTAATCCGTCGCATCCCTGGAGTGTTTACGCCCGTCGGTATAGACGATGCGCCACATGTGTGCGCCGCCCTCATAGAGGAACATCAACCGGTCGGGAAGCTGATAGATCTGGAACGGGAACGGCGTGGCATCCTCACGCGGGAGCCCGGGCGGCAGACATAGTGCCTCGGGATCGTCCCGGGACAGGGTTTCGTCGACATGGAGAACGAATTTCTGAGCCCACGGCAGCATCTGCGGTTCGACCACATGTTCGACGAGCTGCGGACCCCGCTTACCAGCATTCTGGACGGGTTGGTCGCCCCAACCGTGGCCAGTGAAATCCTTGATTGTATAGGCATTCCATGAGCCTTTCCCATTGCCGAGGTCGATGTGCCCGTCCGGCAGCCGCGGCGCCGGCGGCGATCCCGCCTTTGGCCGAACGATGACGGGTCCCTTGCCGGCAGCTCCCTGCTGCTCCTGAGCGGCTCCGGGCATCACGGCCAGCGACAAAAAGGCAAGCATGGCCGCGGTTGCCAGGATTGAATTTGCGAAATGGTTTCTCATATGGAATGGAATCCTTCCAAAGAACAAAAATATCAATACCTGGCACAAAAGAAAAGGCCCGCAGCGAGTGTGAATCGAGAGCACTGGGCTCAGGGGTTCTGAGAAACGCAGCGGGAGTCAGCGGATCATGGAATGATTTTGATCTTTTAACTGCGCGATCGTGCCAGCTGCGGGATGCAACGGACGCCGCGCCGATACGGTGGTCGAGCGTGGTTTCGCGGATGTCTTGCGGGAAGCCACCACGGCGGAGGTCATCGTCCTCTTGCCGGCCGAAGCCCTCGGTGTCCGCAGGGGCGCGGCCGTTTCGTGATAAGCCACCGGAATCAAGAGGCGATCACCTGGCGCAGGCTCGTCCTTCAAGTCGTTGGCCGTCGCAATCTGGCTGGTAGACAAACTAAAAAGCCGGGCAACCGAGGCCAGGCTCTCTCCGTGCTCGACGCGGTGCATGCGCCATGAGGCGCGCCGTTCGGCTGGTATCAGATCGAGCGCGGCAGTGACCTGCTCGCCTGTACCCTTGGGCACGCGCATCTCGAAGTTCCCCGGAGCGATACTGCGCAGCAGAGCCGGATTCAGTTGCATCAGTTCCGGCAGCGGCGCATCCGTCAGGTCGCCGATCAGGGCAAGACTGGTGGGGGAAACGGTCGTGATCGTGTCGTATTCGACGGGCGCATCCGGGGAGATCCGATCCAGTCCATATTCCGGCGCGTTCTTCGCCATAATGGTCATCGCGAGGATGATCGGAACGTAATTCGTGGTTTCAGTCGGCAGCACGCCCCGCCCCCGGAGTTCCCAGAAATCGGCATAACCGGTGCGCTCCACAGCCCTCTCAACGGCACCCGGACCGCAGTTATAGGCCGCAATCGCGAGATACCAGTCGCCGAATTCGTTGTAGAGGTCGTGCAGATGATGGGCGGCGGCGCGCGTAGCCTTCTCCGGATCGAGGCGATCGTCCGAATAGGGCGTCTGCATCAAACCATACTGATTACCCCGGAACTTCACAAACTGCCACATACCCTCGGCGGCGGCGCGGGAAACCGCGCGTGGCAGGAAACCGGATTCGGCCTGCGCCAGGTGGATCAGTTCCTGCGGAATACCTTCCTCGGCCAGAATCCGGGAAACCATCGGCTGGTACTTGCCGGCCCGTTCCAGACCGGCTTCGATAGTCCTGTGCCCGCGTCCGTTGAAGTAGTTGATATAACTCAGTACTGTGTCGTTTACGACCAGGGGCAGGGCTGACGTCGTCAGTTTGACTTCGCTCTGAACCTTGTCTTTGATGCGCGGATCGACGGGGAATGTGGTGGTAAGGACGTCATCGAGAGGCGCTTTGTCGAATCCGGGCACCTCCTCGGTAACGGCGGCGCCCATCCCGGAAAGGTCGTCACGGTGAATGGTGTCCACCATGTCTTCGAGCTTGGACTCGAACAGCCTGCGATCCGTGGGACCTTCTGACGCTCGAAGCATGAGGCCGATCGCGGCGTCAAACTCCGTCCGGGCACGCTCAAAGTCGCGATCCCTATAGAATTTTCTGCCAGTCTGGAATCTTTCTTCCGCCTGCTGGATCAAAAAGTCTGAAGGCGTAGGTTGAAAAACAGCAGCGGTTTCGGGCTTGTTTTCTTTAGCCAACTCACTGAGGTAGGGCAGATGCTCCGCGCGGACAACGACCGTCGAAGCTGGATTTGTTAAACGAATGGCAGCTGGGGCGAGGAAAGAAGTTTGGAAATGGGATTGCTGAGATAATAGCGGACGAGAAGAAAGAAGAAATAGGACGGCAAAAAAAACGACGAAAATAGCTTTCGAACTGCGGGCCATTCATTCTCCTCGGTAGTACAAAAATATCCGGGCTTACGAGGTCTCCCGGGCGCTTGGCCCGTAAAGCGACTCTTCCAGCCTACCCCATACGTTACAACTGCGTCAACCTGGGTCAAGTGACACAGTACCGTGCGCGTGTCGACGCATCAACTGTTCTGTCTGTATATCGACAGCAGATTTACTCGTCCTCCAGTTCTTCTTCGCCTGTTCGCGCTGCTTTCGCCACGGCAATGATCTTATCGGCCTGCAGTTGCGGCACGTAGTCGTAGTGGTCGAACTCCATCGAAAACGAGCCTCTACCCTGCGTTATCGAAGTCAGATCGTTTTGATAGTTCAACATTTCCGCCATCGGAACTTGGGCCTTGATGGTCTGGGTTGTGCCCTGCGTGTCCATCCCCGCAATGCGTCCGCGGCGGCCGTTTAGATCGCCCATCAGGTCGCCCGCGAACTCCACCGGAGCCTGGACTTCAACATTCATCACCGGTTCGAGGAGCGTGGGTTTAGCGGTCTGCATCGCATTCCGGAACGCTTTCCGCGCCGCCAGTTTGAATGCGAGTTCGGAGGAGTCGACGTCGTGATAGGAACCGTCGTAGACGGTGACTCTGAAATCGACCATCGGGAACCCCGCCAGATACCCCCGTTCGGCCGTTTCGATTATTCCCTTTTCCACAGCCGGGATATAGTTTTTGGGAATGGAACCGCCGAATATATCGTTGACGAATTCGAATCTGGCTCCGCGCGGCAGCGGTTCCATGCGGATCCAGCAATCGCCGAACTGGCCATGACCGCCGGTCTGCTTCTTGTGCCGGCCCTGCACGTCGGCGGTTCCGCGGATCGTCTCGCGGTAGGGGATTTTCGGCGCTTTCAGGGTGACGTCCACTGCGTACCGCTTCTTCAACCGGCTCACGGCGATTTCGACGTGCTGCTGGCCGGTTCCGGCGATCAGGAATTCCTTGGTCTGCGGGTCGCGATAGAACCGCAAGGAAAGATCCTCTTCGAGCAGCTTGTGGAGCGCATTGCCCATGCGATCTTCATCGTTGCGGCTCTTCGCTTCGACGGCGAACGCGATGGAAGGTTCGGCGAGTTTGACCGGCGGGAATGTAACAGGCGACGATTTGTCGGTCAGTGTATCGCCCGTGAGCGTATCGCGAAGTTTCGCCACCGCGCCGATATCACCGGCGTGCAGTTCGTTGACCGGCACGACCGTCTTTCCCAGCGGAACGCCGATGTGCGCCAGGCGCTCGGTCGTGCTGTGCGTCGTGTTGAAGAGGTTGGCATCGTTCCTGACGCAGCCGGAGAGGACCTTGAAATAGGTGATCCGCCCCGCGAACGGGTCGGCAGTCGTCTTGAAAACGTATGCCGCGGTGGGCTCGCTGTCGGAATATTTGCGCTCGATCTCAGCGCCATTCAGCTTCAGCTTGACCGGCGGGCGATCGACGGGTGACGGGAACGCCTCGGCAATCAGATTCAGCAGCATGTCGGAGCCGATATTGTGCGGCCCGGACATGCAGACTATGGGAAACACGCGCATTTCGCGCATTTCTTCATCGAGACCGGCGACGATGTGCTCTTCCGGGAGCGTGCCCTTCTCGAAGAATTCTTCCAGAAGATCGTCTTTGCCTTCCGCAACCAGCTCAACCAGTTCTTCATGGGCGAGTTTGGCTGCTTCCGCATAATCAGCCGGGATATCAGTTTCGCGGGATTTTCCATCGCCATCGGGCGTGTAAACGTTGGCCTTCATGCGGATCAGATCGATCACGCCGCGGAAATCCTTTTCGCTGCCGAGCGGGAGTTGAATCGGCACGGCGGCGCGTCCAAAGCGCCCGTGGATGCTTTCCATGGTGCGCTCGAAACTGGCGCGGTCTCGATCCAACTTGTTGATAACAATGGAACGAGGAAGCTGAAACTCTTCCGCGATGCCCCACATTTTCTCCGTGTGGGGCTCAACCCCCGCAGTGCCGTCAATCACGATGATCGCGGCGTCGGCGGCGACCAGCGTGGCGCGGGCGTCGTTTACAAACATGTTGAATCCGGGGGTATCGAGGAGGTTGATTTTGGTCTTCTTCCACTCGATGGCGGCGAGCGCCGTGGAGATGGTCAGTTTACGCTGAATCTCTTCCTCGTCGTAGTCGGTAACGGTATTGCCTTCATCAACGCGTGTCAGGCGGCTCGTGGCGCCCGCCGCGTAGAGGAGCCCGGCCACTACGGAGGTCTTCCCGGAGTGACCGTGACCTACAATGCCAACATTTCTGATATCCTTCGTCTCGTAATTTTTCACGGATGCCTCGGTTTACGAGGGGATCGTATCACAGTTGAAACAATACGGGCGGGATGTCCCGTGCCCATCTAGTTCGGGTAGTGCGAGAGGCGGCAATTGCCCCGCTCGAACGGGCTGCCGGGCACGACACATCACGGCGCGGCTTAGCTGTTTCAGCAGAACTTCAATTCAGCCGAAATAAGTCCTTTGGGGGGACACGCCAATAGTGGAATTTTCTGCGGCGAGGAAGTCGCAGCGATCACAATCTCAACAGAGGAGCAGACTGCCCGTGCGTTCTGTGAAGAAGAAAAGCACCGCCGGCAGGATGGGCGAGTCGGGCGTTTCTTCGTTCGCGCCCTTGGAAATGCAAATTGCGGCGAATCGGGTTAAAGGCGTTTTTCTTCTGTTTGATTTGATCAGAAGGGGAATGTCACCAGGACACGACGATCCGAAAGCATGGTATGACCGGGCCATACGGGCGATTGGCGGAGCGATCATTTTACTTACGCTTTCATTCGGCGTGATTCTTCTGGTTCTCGACGGGTTTCGCAAAAGGTAAGTTTCGCGGCCTTGCTTGATGGTGCGCTACTTTGGCTCCGCTATATCGAGGTCTGTCGGTGAGCCTTCCGAATACATTTTCGCGGAATCATAAAAGCCGGAGGTCGTCAGATGGATCTGCACGTCCTTGCCGCTTTTGTTTTCCCAGAACCAGCCGTGGATCCCCGTAGTCGGCGCGGTAAAAGAGCCGTAGGAGTGATCCTGGCCGACCTTGTCGTCGAGCAGGTAGCTCTCGAAGTAATCCTTGTTCGGTTTCTGATCCGGCTCGCCGTGGAATTCGAATTGAATTTTCCCTGTCGCCTTCCATGCATAGACCATCCCCGCGCCTTTTTGCATGTGATATTTGATCTCGACGCCTTCGCCCGGCTTCAGACTGAGATCTTCGGAATCCACCTTATAGATGCCGGGTTGCGCGGTGTAAATACCGGTCTCTGCCGGTGTAGCCCGGCCGCCCACCGCAGCGGGCTCGGCGGCTTTCGAAAGACCTGTCAGACCCAGCAAGGCCCCCGTTTTCAACGGATCGATCCCGTATTCGGCGGGCAACACCACGGTGAAGAGAAGAACCAGAGCAACTGCCAGGGCAATACCGGTCGCCTTCAGGATCGCTTTCTTGGACGGCGCCTGGATCTCAGATAATGTCTTTTCTTCAACCATGGTGTCCTACGCGGCCACAAAATATCCGGCGACCTGATATCCCACCAGAACGAAGCCGACCACCATCAGCGCCGTATTGGTTGCGAAGGCATAGCGGAAAAAGCCGCTCCGCGTTCGCCAGAAGCTGAGCAGGATCACCACGGCCGTGAGGGCCAGCACTTGTCCGATTTCCACGCCGACATTGAAGCTGACGATGTTGGTCACCAGACCGTTCTTCGAGAGGTCCAGCTCCTGAAGTTTCGTTGCGAGCCCGAATCCGTGGAACAGACCAAAGATCAGAACGGCAATTTTGGTATTGGGTTCAAAACCGAAAAGGCGTCTGAAGCCATCCATGTTGTCGAAGGCCTTGTAAACCACCGACAGGCCGATGATGGCATCGATGACGTACGGGTTCGCATGGATATTGCCAAAGACACCCGCGAGCAGCGTGATACTGTGCCCGACGGTAAACAGGCTGACGTAGAGGACAATGTCCTTCAATTTGTACAGGAAGAAAACGACTCCGACCAGAAACGCCAGGTGGTCGTAACCCGTGACCATGTGCTTGGCGCCCAGGTAAACAAACGCGGCAATCGCGGTGCCTTTATTCGACTGCACAAAACTGGCGTCCCGCTTCGATACGTTGTGCGCGCTCGCGGTGGTCGGGGCTATCAATCCGAAGACAACCAGGAAGACAGCGATGAGCACTGAGGCCCGGGTCAATATTCGTACTGAATTCATTCGCAGTACGCCCCTCAGTTCGGAGCCGTAATAACCTGCGCCGATTGCGGCTGGAGCCGTGGCGGCTCGTAGTATGCGATCCATCGTCCGAGGCAGGGGATGGCGATCCAGATCAAAAGTGAGCAGATCGCGGCAGTTTTCGCTACCTGCGGTATCTGGGGCGCCTTGTCGAGCGCCTCCGGATTGTTGTAAACCCGGGGCCGGAAATACCACGCATGCACCGCCACCATCACGAGCATAACCATCTTCAACTGGAAGTAGGGGTTGGCGTAATACTTGTCGGATTCGGATGTGCCGAGCAGGAACCCCATCGTGAACATAATCACGAATCCGAGGCGCTTCCAGAACCGCGTCCCGCGCACCACGTCGCTGATCGAGACGTCGTTCAACGCCAGACCCAGCAGGCGCAAATCCGTCATCAGGATCAACCCTCCGAATATGCCGATACAGGCAAGATGCGTCGCCATGATGCACGGGTAGACGTAACCCGACTCGCGGATATCCGTGAGAAACCCGATACTCTGGATTGCGTGACTAATCGAAGCAGCAGACATTCCCATCCACCTTTAAATGAACGCGATCCAGAGACCGCTGAAAACGATCGATACCCACAAAAGAATCGACACCACGGCCGTCGCCTTGTCGGCCCCCGGTGACGGGTCCGACATGGCCACCTTGCGGTGAATTGTGTAGTTATAAACGATCGCCAGAAGGAGGGCCGTGACTTTAAACCGAAACGCCTGGTTGTAGAGGTAATGGATCGGGTCCGACGAAAAGATCAGCAGGCCCGAAGTGATGACGATGATCAGACCGGCCAGCGTCCAGAGGTTCGTATCTTTGTAGAGTTGGCCGGGCGTCTGGTGCCGCATCGCCAGACCGAGGAGCCGAAGATCCACGAGCATCACGGTGCCGATCGACAAGGCGAACGCCGTGATGTGGAAGCATTCGGTAAGGGGGAAGGCCCATTCGTTGCTGTTGAGCGGATTTGCGTTCAGGTCGTATATCAACATTCCGTCCGCCAATTGTATTCCATAGACTCAGTCTCCGGGGAGGAATTTTATCCTGGCCGGTCAGCTGATGGTCAACTTTACGGTCAATGACCGGTTTGTGACTGCTCGCTGCGCCGAAGTTCGAGCGCTATCACCACGCTTGCCGCCAGAGTCAGAGACCCGGTGAAAACATGCACCATACCGGAAACAATCAGCGCCTGGTCGTTCTCGGAAACAATTAGAATCACGAGAAAAACCCCGAAACCGAGCAGCACCTGCACGCCGGTGATTACGAGCAACGCGATCGCCGCCGGGCGTAGCGACGGGTGCTCGGGATACTGGCGGAGCAAACAGACGCCCAGCACCATAATCAATAGCAAAACGATCCCCGCGTTGAGAATATGCCAGGCGATCCCCATGGAGTTGTGACGGAACCCGGCGCCCAGCGATATTTGAAGCACGACAAGAATCGGAGCGAGAATTGCCATCGTGCGCAACGGCGGCCACAGACCTTCCACGAGAACCGGCGGCCGGCTCCAGCTCTCCGACGTGGTGACGGCAGCCGCCACCACGCTCGTAAAAAGAATGGGCGCGAGTATGGAGTGGAGGATCGCTCCGAAGTTTCCGAGCGAGTTCCCCAATAAGCTTTCGACGATCACGGTAGCCAGCGCTATCCAGCCAGGCAAACTCCGCGACCAGAACGCCAGGCCCAGCGTGAGAAGCCCGACCAGCCCCGCCAGAATCAGGTGAATCTGCTGTAGTCCGGGAGCCGTGACCACCGGTCCGGGGTTAGGGCCTGGCATCGGCCGGATATTGCTGGTCAGGTAAGCGCCGGCCGCCAGCAGCAGGAAGATAAGCGCGGCCAGAAGAATGGCGTACCGGTGCAGCCAGGTATTTCTCAAGCCGTTTCCTCCTTAACACCGTAACTTTCCTCCCTAGTGCCAAACCAACGCGAGACCGTGGCCAGGATCGCGCTCAGATAAACAGAACATCCGGGCACCCACATCAACAGTCCGCCAAACTGCTGGTCGTTCCGCGGATCGAGTCCCCAGTCGTCCCGGAGCAGCGGCAGGAGCCCGAGGCGATCATCCGGGTTCAGATCAGCGGGATAAAGTCCCGGACGCGCAAACGCAGCGGGAGTCGGCCCTTGATGCCGCATCGTTTGCGCCGGAGGCACGCACCAGCAGTGCTGAGGCCTCACCCCGCCACAGCTCCGCGGAGCCCTGTCAGCGCGCGCCGATGTACGACTGTTCGTTCTCCCGGCTGGACACGGAAGGCCGTCGCGAACGGCTCGAGACGCGATGCAGAGTAAAGTAGCTGGCCGCGCCGAACGCGTTCAGGATACCCAGGAACAAGAAGCCTCCCCAATACTGTCCGCCGAGATAGCTGATCAGAGTGCCAAACAACGCAGGGCCTAACGCGGAACTGAACATGCCAATACCCGCGTAGACGCCGGTACCGCGCGCAATGGCTTCCGGCCTGACCAGTGTCTGCATGAGCGCTCCGTTGAGCGCGGCCGTGGAACTGGCTACACCGATCAAAGCGGACAGCGTGACGGCGCTGGCGATCGGAGATACGATCTGGGCAGGAAGAACAATAACCACAAACGCGAGCGAAACCCAGGCGCCGGCCAAAGACCGTTGCATGGTGCGGTCGGCGATATAGCCGATTGCCAGCGTCAGAATAGTGGCCACCACGTAGCCGAGTGTGATCCATCCTCCCATGCTCTTGAAAGACAGGTGACGGAAAGCGGTCAAATAGCTCGGAATCCACTGGACGAGGGTGTATATGGTGGTGGCCGATGCAAACTGGCAGACTGTAATCAGCCAG